>JAEHJW020000099.1_pt1 | contig 31722 bp, 43 predicted proteins | sample 9271431 | NCBI WGS metagenome assembly JAEHJW02 | reverse complement strand
GTACTTCCGAGGCATCGAAAACCACGGGCAATTGCGCGCCGCTTTTTTTTCCCAGGTGCTCGGACGCTGGGTAAGTGAACTGCGGCATGGGTAACGGTGAAATGGACGGTGAAATGCCTTATCTGACGCGCTCACAGTTCGCCGAACGCCAGGGCTGGAGCCCGAGCTATGTCACTAAGCTCGGCAAGCAGGACCGGCTCGTGCTGAGCCCGGATGGCAAGCGCGTGGATGTGCTGGCGACGCTTGCACGCCTGGCGCGCACGACCGATCCGGGCAAAGAGGGTGTCCGGCAGCACCATGCCGCGACACGCAGCGAGCGCGACGCCGGCAAGCAGGTGCGTCCAGACGCTCCGGACGAGGCGCCCGGCGGCTTCGACGCCGACCCCAAGTACTGGACCAACAAGGCGCGCCGCGAGGGAGCGCTTGCGGAGCTCGCGGAACTCGATCTCGCCAAGAAGCGCGGCGAGCTTGTCGAGCGCTCGCGCGTGGAAGCTGCGGCGAATGGCGCCGGACGGATGCTGCGCGACGCAATGCTCGGGCTGCCGACCCAGCTTGCGCCTGAGCTCGCGAGCCTTACCGATGCCTTTCAGATCGAGATCCGGATGCGCGACGCGATCCGCCAGATCTTCTCGGACCTGGCGAAGATGTCGGCCGACGATTTCACGAAAGCGATGGAGCCGCACTGATGCAGCCGGTCGCCGACGGCGCGCAGATCTATTTCGACGGTTTCCGCGCCGGGATCGAACTGGATCCGGCCCTGTGGGTCGACGAATGGGCGGATCAGTACATGCGCATTCCGCGCGGCGGCGGCGCGGAACCCGGCAAATATCGAACCGAGCGGACGCCGTTCGCCCGGGAGGTGATGCGCACGCTGTCTCCGGCGCACCCGGCGAAACGCGTCGTCGCCATGGTCGCATCCCAGCTGCTCAAGACGCAGACGGGCATCAACTGGCTGTCGGCATCGATCCACCAGGCGCCGGGCAACATGCTGGTGCTCCTGCCGAGCCTCGGCCTCGCGCGCCGCGTCTCCGGCCGCATCGGCAAGACGATCGACGAGGTACCGGAGCTGCGCGCCCGGGTCGCGCCACCGCGCTCACGCGATTCGCGAAACACGATCGACACGAAGGAATTCAGCGGCGGCACGCTCTATATCACGACCGCCGGATCGGCGGTGAACCTGGCGGAGATTCCTGCCCGCTACGTCTACGGCGACGAGATCGACCGCTGGGAGGTGTCGGTCGACCAGGAGGGTGACCCGGTTGAGCTCGCCGAGACGCGCACTTCGACCTTCGGACGCAACGCGAAGATTTATTACACGAGCTCGCCGACCGTGGAAGGCGCGAGCCGCATCGCGACACTCTTCGCGCAGTCGGACCAGCGGCATTACTACGTGCCGTGCCCGCACTGCGGTCTTTTCCAGATCCTCGAGTGGCAGCAGCTCTGGTGGAACGAGGATCTGAGCAGCGCGGCGTATACCTGCAAACAGTGCGGCGCGCTTGTCGACGAATCCCGCAAGGGCGAGATGCTCGCCCGCGGCGAATGGCGCGCACACGCCGCCGGCGACGGCGAGACGGTCGGCTATACCCTCTCGGCGCTCTATGCGCCGCTCGGATGGGTCTCGTGGATCTCGCTCGCCAAGCAATATCTCAAGGCCAAGGAGGCCGACGACCGGGGCGACCCGGAGCCGATGCAGGTGTTTTACAACACGCGGCTTGCGAAGTGCTGGGACAACGTCAAGGAACGCACGCGCCCCGAAGAACTCAAGGCGCGCGCCGAGCCCTACGGGTTGCGCACGGTGCCGGGCGACGTATTGCTTGTGATGGCGGCGGTCGACGTCCAGGACGACCGGCTCGAGCTCATCATCATCGGATTCGGCGAAGGCCTCGAGCGCTGGGTGATCGACTACCAGGCGATCCACGGCGATCCGGCGACGGACGAGCCGTGGCAGCTGCTCGATGAAATCCTCAAGACACCGCTGCGCCGGGCGAACGGCGTGAACATGCCGATCCGCGCGTGCGCCGTCGATTCCGGGGGCCACCACACGCAGGATGTCTACGAATTCGTGCGCCAGCGCAAGTACCGGCTCGTGTTCGCGGTGAAAGGCGCGAGCAAGCCCGGACGTCCGGTGCTCGCGCAGCAGCCGAGCAAGGTCGACCTCAACCGGCGCGGCCGCACTGAAAAAGGCGGCGCCGAGCTCTGGATCGTCGGCACCGATACGGCGAAGGACTGGCTGCACGGTCGCTGGAAGATCCCAACGGGCCCGGGCGCGATTCATTTCTCGCAGGATCTGCCGGATGATTTCTACGCGCAGCTGTGCAGCGAGCGGCGCCTCGTGCGGTACGTGAAAGGGCATAAGCGCTACGACTGGGTCAAGGCGCGCGGCGACCGCAACGAGGCGCTCGACCTGTGCGTGTATGCGCTGGCGGCCGCGCACCGGCTCGGGCTCCACAAGTGGCGGGAAAACGACTGGGCGCGCGAGCGCGCGAAGGTCAACCCGGTGCAGTCCGATCTGTTTCAGGCGCCCGCACCGTCCGCACCGGTCGTTCAGGGGCCGCGTTATACGCCGGCGCCTGCGCCGGCGACCGGCGGCAAACGGAGCGTCGCGTCACGGCTTGCCTGACGTCCGTCCCGATCAGCGGGGTGCCGTTTCCCCGGAAACCGATTCCTCGAGGGATGCACCATGGTTTTTGATTCATCGTCCAGCATCCTGGCGGGCCGCTCGACGGTGCAGCTGCAGGCGGACCTCGCGGCGGCGCAGCAGGCCTACATCGATCTGTCGACCGGCGCGAAAGGCGAGACGTACAGCTACACCCAGGGCGACGGCGCAAAGTCAGTCACCTATACACGTGCGAATCTTCCGGCGCTGGTCGCGGTGATCAAGCTGCTGCAGCAGCAGCTCGGCATTCTGCCGCGTACGCGCCGTCCGGCGCGGTTTTATTACCGGTGAACCCCGTTCCCGAGCGTGCGGTGTCGATTCTCGGCGCCGACGGACAGCCGATGCGTCCGCGCAAGGCGTCGATGCTCGTGGGCGGCACGCGCACCCCGTACGACGCCGCCGACATCTATGGCGAGCACGTCGCTGCCTGGCGACCCTATCTGTGGTCGCCGGATGGCGAGCTCAACATGTACCGCGACCGCATCGTCGCGCGCGTGCGCGACATGGTGCGCAACGACGGCTGGGCCTCCGGCGCCGTCACGCGGATCCTCGACAATGCGATCGGCGCGGCGTTCCGCCCGAACGCGAAACCCGACTACCGGGCGCTGCGGATCTATTCGGGCGCGGCGTTCGACGATGTATGGGCCGATGAGTTTGCGCACGCGGTCGAAGCGCATTATCGCGGCTGGGCCTATGACCTCGGCCGCTACTGCGATGCCCAGCGCAATCTCACTGTCTCGCAGATCATGTACCTGGCCTTCCGGCACTGGCTGGTCGACGGAGACGCGCTCGCGATGTTGTACTGGCTGCCGGAGCGCGTGATGCCCGGACGCGCGCGCTACGCGACGAGCGTGCAGGTCATCGATCCGGACCGGCTGAGCAATCCGCAGCTGCGGTTCGATCAGATGACGATGCGCGGAGGCGTTGAAGTGGATGCCTATGGCGCGGCGGTTGCGTACTGGCTGCGCCAGGCGCACCAGGGTGACTGGTTCGATGCCGCGCAATCGGTGACCTGGGAGCGCATTCCACGCGAGACGGCGTGGGGGCGCCCGATCATGGTGCATCATTTCGAGCACCACCGCGCGCAGCAACATCGGGGGGGCGCCGGGATTCTCGCGCCGGTGCTGCAGAGGCTCAAGATGCTCGCGAAGTACGATGTGACCGAGCTTGACGCCGCGATCATCAACTCGATTTTCGGCGCGTATATCGAAAGCCCCTTCGATCAGCAGCTCGTCGAGAGCGCGCTCGGGGACGGCGATGAGCTCAATGCGTATCAGTCGGCGCGCGTGGATTTTCATGGGGAGCGGAGGATCGCGCTCGGGGAATCGAGAGTGCCGATCCTGTTCCCGGGCGAGAAGATCAATGCGGTGAGCGCCGCGCGTCCGACCTCGAATTTCAAGGAGTTCGAGGCCTCGGTGCTCCGCAATGCCGCGGCCGGCATCGGGATCTCCGCGCAGCAGCTGTCGCAGGACTGGTCGGACGTCAACTATTCGAGCGCGCGCGCCGCACTCCTCGAGGCCTGGAAGACGCTGCACCGGCGCCGCCATGATTTCGCGTCCGGATTCGCGCAGCCGATCTATGCCGCATGGCTCGAAGAGTCGATGGACGTGGACGAACTGCCGCTGCCTTCGGGCGCACCGGATTTCATGGAATGCCGTGCCGCCTATGCGCGCGCGGAATGGATCGGGCCCGGGCGCGGCTGGGTCGATCCGGTAGCCGAAAAGAAGGGCGCGATTCTCGGCATGGATGCGGGGCTTTCGACGCTGCAGGCCGAATGCGCGGAGCAGGGGCTCGATTGGGAAGAGGTGCTCATCCAGCGCGCGAAGGAAGTGCGCCGTTTCGCGCAGCTCGGTCTGCCGACGCCGGAGTGGGCCGACGCGCCGGCGACCAAGGCGATCGAAGATCCGGAGGCAATCTGACATGCGGTTCGCGCATCTCGCACAGCGTCTGTACAACGTGCCGCTCGCCATCCATCCTGCCAAGGCAGAAGTGGTGATTGCGGCACTTGCCGAACGTCTGGGTGTCACGCAGATCGCCCGGCTCAATGGCGAGATCATCGCGCCACATCTCAGCCTCGGCGACGATAACAAATTTTCAGCGCCCGGCGCCAACCCGCGCACCGGTTATGATCTCGTCGGGGGCGTTGCGGTCATCCCCGTGGCGGGCACGCTCGTCCAGAAACTCGGCACGCTGCGCCCGTATAGCGGCATGACCGGGTTTGACGGGATCAGGCAGAATTTTCTGGCGGCGCTCGCGGATCCGAATGCGCAGGCAATCGCGTTCGAAATCGATTCCCCGGGCGGCGAAGTGGCTGGCACCTTCGACCTGGTGGACACGATCTATCAGTCGCGCGGCGTGAAGCCGATCTGGGCGATCCTGAACGAGAATGCCTATTCGGGGGCCTACGCGATCGCGAGCGCCGCCGATCGCATTACCGTACCGCGCACGGGCGGCACCGGCTCGATCGGTGTCATCACGATGCATGTGGACTGGTCGGAAGCGCTCGCCAATGCCGGTACCAAGGTGACATTCATCACCTACGGCGACCGCAAGAGCGACTTCGCGGCGGAACTCCCGCTCGCCCCCGAAGCGCGCAAGGCCGCACAGGACGAAATCAACAGCATGGGCGAGCTCTTCGTCGCGACGGTCGCCCGCAACCGTTCCCTTGCGCCCGACCAGGTGCGCGATACCCAGGCGGCAATCTTCCTGGGCGCAAACGGCGTCAACGCGGGGCTTGCCGATGCCGTGCAGGCCCCCGATGCAGCATTCCAGGCACTGCTCGACACCCTGGCTTAATTCAATCAACAGGAGATTCGCTATGAGTCTGAGGAATATGGTGGCGACCGTGCCGTTCGCATCGTTGCTCGGCATCCGGATGGAGGAGGAAACCGAAAAAGAGCGCGCCGAACGCGAAGAAAAGACCCGTCGCGCTGAATGGGAGAAGAAGGCCGAATCCGATCCCGAACGCGCGCGCAAGGACGAGGAGTCCGACGACGAATATTCGCGCCGTATGGAGGAGATGGACGCGGAAGAAGCGGATGGCGGCGGCGATGGCGACAAAGAAGAAGAGGAGGAGGACAAGGACGGCAACGGCAAGAAAGGGAAAAAGGCCGCGAAAGACAAAGACGAAGATCCGGACGATGAAGACGGCGACAAGGAAAAAGCCGCCCGCAGCGCCGAACGCGTGCGCTGCGCAAAGATCATCGCCTTCGGCATCCAGAGCGGGTGCGTGGCGCAGGCCGGCGTGTTCGCCTTCGACACCTCGATGAGCGCGCGCGCTGCGATCGCGGCACTCAAGGCGGCGAAGATCGACGGGCGCCGCGGAGCGCTCGGCGAGCGCATGAGCCAGATCCGGATGCCCATTCTGGGCGACGGTGGCGCGATCCCGGAGGCCTCGGCGCGCAGCGTTGCGGCCGCAATCATCGCCGCCGGCGAGAAACGCCGCGGCGAGCGCTAAGCCCCCGCTAAACGTCGGCGGACTTTCCTTTAAACTTGGAGATCAGTCATGACACTTAATGTCAGCACCATCGGGGACAATCCCCAGCAGCCCGGCATCAATGCCGAAACCTATATTCCGGATCAGCTTGTCGCCGGCAATCTCAAGCTCGTCTCGCAGGACATCACGCTCGATGCCGGTACGCTGGTGCGTGGCACCGTGCTCGGGCAGAAGACGCTCGGCGCGGCGGCCGGCGTCGCCGGCAAGCCCGCGGGTGGCGCGAATACCGGCAATGGCGTCATTTCTGCCGTCGCGCTCGCCGCGAACGCGCAGCTCGGCAACTACGTCATCACCGCCTTGTCCGCCGTCGATTTCCAGGTTGTGGCGCCGAACGGCGACCGCCTGGCGGAAGGGACCGCGGGTGTTGCGTATAATGATCAGATCGGCTTCACGATCACCGCCGGCGGAGTGGCGTTCGTTGCCGGCGACGGATTTACGGTGACACTCGCCGCCGGCGACGGCAATTTCATCGAAAGCGTGGCGACGGCGACCGACGGCAGCCAGAATCCGGTGGCCATCCTGGCCGATGCGGCCGATGCGAGCGGGGGCGCGGTGGCAACCGGTGCCTACGTGATGGGCGAGTTCAATCAGAACGCAATCACGTACGACGTATCCTGGACGCTCGGCGCGCTGACCGCGGCGCTGCGCAAGAACGCGCCCGGCATCTTTCTCAAGAACTCGGTCTCGGCAGCCGATCCGACGTAACGGCATCCGTTTAACGCTATCCAGAACCCCGCGAATGCGGGGTTTTTCATTTCAGGAGAGGAACCACCGATATGTCTACGCCCAACCCGTTTATTTATGACACGAACGTGCTCATTCAGGTGGTGCCCAACCTGAAACGCGCACAGAAATTCCTGCTGGACAGCTTTTTCCCGAATATCGTGACGGCGGACTCCGAATTCGTTTCGATCGACGTCGACGTTGGCAAGCGCCGGATGTCGCCGTTCGTAAGCCCGCTTGTCGAAGGCAAGCTCGTCGAGCAGCGGCGCTACCAGACCAACGTGTTCAAGCCCGCGTACATCAAGGACAAGCGCGCGCCGGATCTGCGCAAGCCCGTGCGGCGCATGATCGGCGAGCGCATCGGCGGAGACATGACCGGCGCCGAGCGCGAGATGGCGAATCTCGAGTTCGAAATGACCGACCAGATCGACATCCTGGACCGCCGCCTGGAATGGATGGCCTCGCAGGCACTCCAGACCGGGACCGTCACGATTGCGGGCGACGGGTTTCCGTCCGTGCTCGTCGATTTCGGGCGCGCCGCGGCGCTTACCGTCGCGCTCGCCGGCGGTGCACAGTGGGGACAGGCGGGGGTTGCCCCATCCACCCTCATTGAGGACTGGGGCCATCTCATGCTCAAGGAATCGGGCGGTGTGGCGACCGACATCGTTTTCACAACGACACCGTGGACCCTCTTCATCCAGGATCCCGTCGTCAAGCAGACGATGTGGTATCCGGGGCAGGGCGGCGCGGGCAACGTCGTGAATGTCGGCGCGCAGATCCAGCGCGGCGCGCAGTTCAAGGGCCGATGGGGGCAATACAACCTGTGGGTCTACAACGACTGGTATGTCGACGACAACAACGTGGAGCAGCCCATGCTGCCGGACGGCATGATCGTCATGACGGGCGCTGACCTGCTCGGCACGCGCGCATTCGGCCAGATTCTCGATCCCGCCTTCAATTATGCCGCGCTTCCGTACGCGCCGAAGACCTGGGTTGAAAACGATCCTCCCCAGCGCATGCTGCTGATGCAGAGCTCCCCGATCATCATCCCGAGCCGCGTCAACGCGTCGTTTGCCGCGTCCGTCTGTGCCGGCGTGGTGAGCTAACGGATAGTTAAGTTCAATTGACCGCGGCCCGGTTTTCCGGGCCGCGGTTACCGCCGAGGAACATTCGATGGCAAATGAAAAAAATGTCACGGTCGCCGCAAAAATTGGCGCCGAGGTAGTCGAACAGGAAATCAAGACGGCCGAGCTCGACTTGGAGCGCATGGTGACCGTGGCGGTCGCCGCCGGCCGTGCCCTTTGGACAAAAGCCGGCCGTCATGCCGCAGGCACTCTCGTCAAGCTCGCGGCATCCGAGGTGGACCGCCTCAAGGCCGCGGGTTTCGTTACCGATCCACCCGCGCCCGCATCGGCCGCGCCCGCGCCGGTCGCATCGGCGCCGAGCATCAAGAGTTCGGAAGGCCCCACCGTGAAACCGTCTGCCCCGGCCACGCCCGCTGCAAAACCGAAAGTCTAACGACCCATCGTGATCGACTGGGACAGCGCCGTGCTCGGGCCCGTGATCGGGACGTTCGGAGAGCCGGTCGCCTATACGCCCGCGAACGGCGCGCCCCTTTCGATCACGGGTGTGTTTGACGAGGCCTACCAGGATCTCACGCTCGCGGGAGGGTCGGCCATGACCACGTCGACGCCGGTGCTCGGCGTGCGCGTGTCGGATTTCCCGGTTCTTCCCGCACAGGGCGACACGCTCGTGGTCGTGAGCACGGGCGAGGCCTTCACGGTGAAGGAAGTGCGCGCCGACGGCCATGGATGGGCCAAGCTGATGCTGAACTATACGGGCCCATGACCACGCTCATTACCGCGCAGCCGATGCTGGCCCGGCGCCAGATTCGCCTGGCGGTCATTGCGGCGCTTGATGCAATTCCGGGCGTGCTCGTGGAATCTCCCGGCGACTGGGCGACACCGCCGGCGTCGCTGCCGGCGATCCTCGCGCGAGTCTCGCGCGAGCGCAAGGAATCCTGGCCGACACGCACGCAGCCGGAGTTCGATACGACTGTCACCATGGAAATCGAGGCGCGGGTGGGCGCCTCGACCGCCGCCGCGGCGCAGGATGCGATCGAGAATCTGTGCTACGCGATCGAGAATGCCGTGCTCCTGGCATATTCGGCGATCGGGATCGCGCAGCGCGTAACGTCGGTTGATTCCGAAATCGAGATCACGGCCGAAGGCCGCACCCATTTCGGCGCCGCGAAAATGCTGTTTGCCTTCGAGACCGCCGAGACCTTCGATCCGACGAAGACGGCGCCCGATGCCACCACCTGGCCGGTGGCGCCTCCGGTAACCGATGCGCTCCTGAGTTTCGGGATCCATCTCGATCTGGCCGCGCCCTTCGATCCGAACGGCACGTATGTGCCGTCGGCGGACGCGCCGCCCTATACGCCGGTGCCCGCGCCGCGCACGACAGGCCCCGACGGGCGCGACGAGGCCGCGCTCGACATCCAGTTGCCGCAATAAGGAGAGACGCCCATGTTTGTACGCCCCCGCCCCGGGCTCAAGGTCCGGGACCCGTATCTCAAGGATCTGCTGCCGGAGGAAGGCCGCGAGGTGCCGGAGGATCCGTACTGGCACCGGCGCCTGCGCGACAAGGACGTGGAGCTCGTGACGCCGGGGACCTCCGGCAGAAATTCCGACCGGAGGAACGCTGAATGATCCCGTTCAAGAATATCCCGAGTAACATCCGGGTACCGCTCTTTTACGCCGAGCTCGATAATTCGCACGCGAATTCGGGTCAGTATCAGCAGCGCGCGCTTATCATCGGGCAGATCACCGCCGCCGGGGCGGCGGTCCCGAATGTCCCGATCATCTCGCAGGGGAATGCGGACGCGGTCGTTCAGGGCGGAGCGGGATCGATGCTGGCGCTCATGACCGCGGCCTACCGGCTGAACGACACGTTCGGTGAAGTCTGGTATCTGCCGCTCGCCGATGACCCAGCATCCGTCGCCGCGCTCGGGTCGGTCGCCATCACGACGGCGCCCACTGCGAACGGCACGCTCTACCTTTACATCGCCGGGGTGCGTGTGGCGCTCCCCGTGCAGACGACCCAGACCGCGGCGCAGATCGCGACGGCGCTCGCCGCAGCGATCCAGGCGACGCCCAACCTGCCGGTCACCGCTGCCGTCGACGGCGTAATCCTCACGAAGGTCGATCTCACCGCCGTCAACAAGGGGCAGGCGGGCAACGATATCGATCTGCGCGTCAATTATCTCGGTACCCGCGGCGGCGAAGTGATGCCGACCGCAATGACCGTTGCCTTGACGGCGATGGCGGGAGGCACCACCAATCCGGCGCTTGCGACGGGGCTTGCAAACCTCGGAAATCAGACCTTCGATTTCATCGTCAATCCGTACACCGACGCGACCAGCATGGCCGCGGTCACGGCGCTCCTCAACGATACAACCGGACGCTGGAGCTGGGATCAGCAGGTATACGGGGGTGCTTTTGGCGCCTATCGCGGCACGGTAGCCGCACAGACCACCTTCGGGACGGGGTTCAACGATCAGCATTCGAGCGTCATGGGGTTCGACGACAGCCCGAGCCCCAACTGGATCTGGGCCGCAGCCCTCACGGGTGCCGTCGCCGTCAGTGTGCGCGCGGATCCGGCGATGCCGCTGCAGACGGTCGCCATCCAGGGCGTCCTGGCGCCCCCGCTTCCGTCCCGGTTCATCCTGAGCGAGCAGAATACGCTGCTCTACGACGGGATCTCGACGTTCAACGTCGCCGACGACGGGACCGTCAGCATCCAGAACCTGATCAGCACGTATCAGAAAAACGCCTTCGGGCAGCCGGACGATTCGTACCTCGAGGTCGAGACGCTGTTTACGCTGATGTACGTCCTGCGGGCGATGGCGTCCATGGTGACGACCAAGTATGCGCGCATGAAGCTCGCGGCGGACGGCACGCGCTTTGCAGCCGGCTCGGCGATCGTGACGCCGAATACCATCCGCGGGGATCTCATCGCCGAATACCGCGAGCTCGAGTATGACGGATTCGTGCAGCAGGGCGATGCGTTCAAAGCGGGCCTCATCGTGGAGCAGAACAGCGCCAACCCCAACCGCGTCGATGTGCTCTGGCCCGGCACGCTGATCGACCAGCTGCGCATCTTCGCGCTGCTGGCCCAATTCCGCCTTAGCTGATAGGAGGGCCTCATGGCCGCAAATCCGAATCGTCTGGCAGGCATTGCCTATCTGTCCGTCGACGGGCAGAGCTACATGCTTGCCGGCGAGCTGTCGTATCAGGTTTCGACCGTTTCCCGGGAAACGCTCATTGGCCAGGATGCCGTGCATGGTTATGCCGAGAAGCCCGTTGCCGGCTTCATCAGCGGGACGTTGCGCGATGCCGGCGACCTCACGGTCGCCGACTTCAACGCGATGAACGACGTGACCGTGGTCGTCGAACTCGCCAACGGCAAAACCATCCTCGGCCGCAATATGTGGACGGTGGAAGCCCAGGAGGTCAAGACGGTAGAGGGCACCTTCGAGGTAAAGTGGGAAGGCTTTGCGGTGGAGGAGGCGTAAATGGACGAAACCACCACCATCGCGCTTCGAAAGCCGGTCAGCATCGGGGAAGGCGCCAAGGCGCTCACTTACGACCATCTCGACCTGCGCGAACCCACCGCCGGCGAGCTCGCCCGCGCCGATACCGCGGGGAGCAACATGGCGATGATGATTGCGCTCATCAGCCTGGTGAGCGGTACCCCGAAGAGCGCAATCGAGAAGCTCTGCCAGCGCGACTTCCAGGAGGCGGCCGATTTTTTCGGCCAGTTCGCCCCGGCGTCCTCTCGGATGCCCGAGGCGTCCTCGGATTCCCCGGCGGAATCGCCGAACCGCTCGCCGATCTGACCTATGTGTTTCGATGGGGCCCGCACGAGGCCTCGGCGCTGCCACTGACGGAATTCCGGTGGTGGTGCGAGCAGGCGCAACGCATCGACAAAGAGGTGTCCACGGCGCATGAATAACTTCCAGATCACGATCACGGCCGTCGACAAGGCGACTGCGTCGGTGCGCAAGATCCGCGACTCGATGGCGCGCGTGACGCGCCCCTACGACAATCTGCGCAAATCGATGGGCAATCTGTCGCGCGAGATCGGGCTGCCCGCAGTCGGAAAATCCTTCAAGAAGATCGGTCAGCACGCCGGAGAAGCCGCGCGCCGCATCGGGCGCATTGCCGCGCCCATGGCGGCGATTACCGGAGTGGGGTCCGTCGCGGGCATCGCAGCGCTCGCGACGAGTTGGGGAAAGCTCGGGTATTCACTATCGATTACGTCGCAAACCATTGGGGTGAATACCCGCCAGCTCCAGGCGTTGCGCGGCGCGGCGGAGCTCGCCGGCGTTTCGACCCAAGCCATGACGGCGGGGCTCGCCACCCTCGGGAATACGATGGAGGGTGCGCGCTACGGGCGCAATCCCGCGGCGCTGATGCTCCTCAATCGCATGCGGATCCAGATGCATTGGCTCGCCTCCGGCGCGCCCGACACGGTGCGCGGGCTGATGGACATCTCGCGCGCGATCCAGCACAACCACAACGTGCAGGCGCAGGCCAAGATCGCGAGCGAGTTCGGACTGACGGCGCTCTTGCCGCTCCTGCGCCAGGGGCCGCGTGCGATCGCGGCCTACGAGGCGAAGGCGCGTAGCCTCAATTACGTCCTGGGCAACTCGGCGGTCGCATCCGCCGCGCGGTTCGGGATGTCGATGAATCTCCTGCGCATGTCGCTGCAGGGCTTGCGCAACGCGATCAGCGCCAAGCTGCTTCCGGTGATCCGGCCCTGGATCGATGCGCTGACGCACTGGATCGCCAAGAACCGGGAGCTGATCGCATCCGATATCACGCAGACGGTCCGGCGAATCGCCACAGCGCTTACGCAGATCCACTGGGTAAAGATCATCAACAGCATCGGCGCGTTCTTTTCCGGCCTCAATCGAGGCGTCCATGCGCTCGGCGGATGGAAAACCGTGCTGATCGGCATCGCCGCGCTCAAGCTGATGCCGGCCGCTCTCGGCATTCTGAAACTCGCCTCGGGAATCGTCCGGCTCAGCACCGCCTTGTCGGGGCTCTCGGCCGGCGGCGCCGCGCGCGGTACTTCCCTCCTGAACGGATTAGGGCCCTCGGTGGCGCGCCCCTCTTTCATGAGCGGAGCCGCACTCGGAGGCGGCATGCTCGGCGCGTGGTGGGCGCATGAAAAGTTGGAGATGCGTAAGCATCCGAACCGGTTCAAGCCGACGTCGGGTTTCTTAAAAAAAATTGCCTCGACCGATTTCTACGGCAACCCCGTGCATCCGGCTGCAGCGACTGCGGCCTCAGCGCCCCAAGCTCCCGCGCATCCGGCTGCCGCAGGCGCGGCCTCAGCCTCAGCGCCGCCGCACTCCGTGCAGGTGGAAGTGTCGTTCATCAATGCGCCCCCGGGCGTGACGGCGACCGCGCGCAACAGCGCCGGCGATCTCGTGCCGACCCGCGTCTGTTACGCCATGTCGCCGCTCGGCGCGTCCTGAGATGGGCATGCTTGCCCAGGCCGCGCGCGCCGGCCAGAGCCTCAGCACCGGCATCCAGGGCGCACAGGGCGCGCTCGGCCGGATCGTCACGGGCTCGTTCTGGGAGCAGCTGCGCCCGGCGTCGTTCCGCGGGGTGCCCTTTGCGGTGCTCTCGGGCGGTGTCGCTTTCGGCCGCAAGACGGCCGTGCATAACTATCCCGATCGCGACACGGTCTGGGTCGAGGATCTCGGACGCGCGCCCCGGCGGATCCATCTGACGGGATTCCTGGTCGGCGATGACGTGATCGCGCAGCGCGATCGCCTGATCGCGGCCTGCGAGACACGCGGCCCTGGTGCGCTCGTGCATCCGACGCTCGGGCGGCGGACGGTCACCCTCGTCGAGGTGGGGATGTCCGAGCGCTGGGAACAGGGTCGCGTCTTCGAAGTCACGTTCTCGTTCGTGGAGGGGAGCCAGCGTCTCTATCCTTCGAACGCCTCCGCCACCCCGGCGGCGACGCTCGCCGCCGCGGACCAGGGAGATCTCGCGGCCGCGCTCTCGTTCGCGACGAACGCGATCGCGGCCCTCCAGGCGGGTGCCGCGGTCGTCGACCAGGCCGTGCAGACCGTAACCGCCTGGGTATCGCGGGTGAACGGCATCGTGACCGATGCGGCCACGGTATACCGGTTCATCGCGACGCTGCCGGGTTCGTTCGGGCGCCAGAGCATGAATATCGGCGGATTCACGAGCGTGCAGCGCTCGGCGCCGGCGGGGTCCGCGACCACGCAAACGCAGACGGGGGCAAACAGCGTGGCGCGCGGCTCGGTCGCATCCGCCGGCACCGCGACTGCATCAGCCGCTTCCGGACTGGAGGCCTCGACCGCTTCCGGCTTCGGACCGACGGCCCAGGCGCTCGTGGCGGCCGCGGCGGCCGCGGCGCCGGACCCGTACAGCACGATCCAGACGCTCGGGCGGCTCGCATCCTATTCGACCGACGATTACAACTCGGAGACGGCGGTCGGTGTCGCCCGCGCCTCCATTCAGCAGGCGACCGGCGATCTCTTCCAGCGCGCCGCGGTCGTTGCAATGGCGCGGGCTTCGGCGTCCTATCAGCCGACGTCCGCCGAGGATGCCGCCGCCGTCCGCGAGATCGTGCTCGACGCGCTCGATGCGGTCATCCTGGCAGCCGCCGACGAGGGCGATGACGGAACCTACGACGCCTTGCGCGCGGTGCGCGCGGCGGTGGTGCTCGACCTCGATGTCCGCGGCGCCAACCTGCCGACGGTCATCACGGTGGCGCTTGCATCCGCATTGCCGGCGCTCACGCTCGCGCAGCGGCTCTACCAGGATGCCCTGCGCGCCGACCAGCTCGTCATGCAGGCGAGTCCGATCCATCCGGCTTTCATGCCGCCCAACTTCCAGGCGTTGTCATGGTAATGGCGGTTTCCCCGGAAACCACCGACGATCTGACGCTGGTCGTCGGAGGGCGGCAACTCGCCGGCTGGACGTCGGTGCGCCTCACGCGCAGCGTCGAGCGCGTCCCGAGCACGTTTGAGCTGTCGCTCACCGAGCGCTATCCCGGCGAAGCCGACGCGCTTCTGGTGCAGCCCGGGGACGGCTGCACCGTGCTGCTCGGCGCGGATCTCGTGCTCACGGGCTATGTCGACCGGTTTGTGCCGTCGATCGACGGCCGCAACCATTCGATCATGGTGACGGGACGCAGCCGCGTGAGCGATCTCGTCGATTGTTCGGCGGTCTGGCCCGGCGGCCAGATCAGCGGCGCTTCGGCGCTTTCGGTCGCCCAGAAACTCGCGCAGCCGTACGGGATCACGGTCTCAAGCACGGCGCCCCCCGGGCGTTCCATTCCGCAATTCAACCTGATGCTCGGCGAGACGTGTTACGAGGTCATCGAGCGCATCTGCCGATACAGCCAGCTGCTCGCGTACGATGTGCCGGACGGCAACCTGGTGCTGGCGCAGACGGGGACCACCGCGGCGGCGAGCGGCTTTAAGCAGGGCGTCAACGTCGAGCGCGCCTCGGTCGCCTACTCGATGGACGAAAAATATTCGAAGTACGTGGTGGTGCTGCAGGCGCTCGACGTGCTGGGTGACGCCGGCGACGGCGGCAACCAGGCGGCGGTTTTTACCGACCCGACGGTGCCGCGCTTCCGGGAGCTCATTCTCGTCTCCGACCAGGCCGACGGCGGCCAGCTCATTGCCGGCGCCCGCGCCCGCTGGGAAGCAGCCCGACGCTATGGGCGCTCGATGCGCGTATCGCTCGAAACCGACAGCTGGCGCGACGCCGACGGCGTCCTGTATGCGCCGAACACGCTCGTTCCGCTCGACCTGCCGGCGCTCAAGACGACGCCGACGCAGTCCTGGGTGGTGAGCGAGGTCAGCTACCGGCGCGACGAGAGCGGTACGACGGCGGAGCTCGTACTGATGCCGCCGGAGGCGTTCCAGCCGCAACCGACACTGCTGTTGCCGTTCATGATGATGGACGTGCTTCCCGGATCGGGACTATGAGCGAGGTACTCGGCGCGCTGCGTGCGCTCTGGCGCCGGATGGTGCTCGTGATCGGCCGCGGGCGCGTCACGACCGGCAACGATGCCGGTCCCGTGCAGCTGCTGCAGGTGCGCCTCGGCACGATCGAGACCCACGACAATACGCCGCGGCTCGCCGAGTACGGGTTGGCGTCGAACCCGCCCGCCGGTAGCGATGCCATTTTAGTGTTCATCGCGGGGGACCGCTCGCGGGGAGTCGTCATCGCGACCGGCAACCAGGCAGTGCGGCTGAAAAACCTGCAGCCGGGAGAGTCGGCGCTCTATGACAATGCCGGCAAGTGGATCTATCTCAAGGCCTCGGGCATCGAGATCGAAGCCGCCGGGCAGTCCGTGACCGTGTCGGGCGCCTCGGATGTGACGGTCAATGCCACGACCACCGTCACGATCAACGCGCCCGACACCAAAATCAACGGAACGCTCGAGGTGTCGGGGGTCACGACGGTCGGCGCGCTCGCCGCGACCGGCGCCGCGGGTGTCTCGACCGTCGCCGGCAATCTGAACATTACGGGCGGCGATGTGACCGCCGACGGCATCAGCCTGAAGACCCACGACCATAGTGATCCGCAAGGCGGCACGACGGGCCCGGCGCAATGAGCGACATAACGATCCAATGGAATGTCGCGCAAGGGCGCGGCGACTGGGTGCTCTCGGGTGCGCTGATCGAGACGGGGCAGGATCTCGTAACGGCGGTGATCGTGAGCCTGTTCACCGATCGCGTCGCGGCGGCGGACGATGTAATCCCGGACGGAACGGGCGACCGGCGCGGGTGGTGGGGCGATTCGGACCATTCCGTGCCGATCGGATCACACCTGTGGCTGCTCGACCGGGCGAAGGGGAGCGGCGAGACGCTCGCCTCGGCGCGAGATTATATCGCCGAGGCGCTGCAATGGCTCATCGACGATGGTGTGGTGGCGGCTTTCGAGATCGCGGTGGAATGGACGGCGCCAAGCCGGCTGGGAGCGCAGGTGATCGCGATCCGCAATGACGGGACGACCGTGCCGATGAGTTTTCCATGGGTCTGGGCGGGGATCAGCTAAATGCCGTTTGCGCGAAAAACCTTGACCGAACTGCGGGCTGACGTCGCCCAGGATATCGCCGCGGCGCTGCAGGGCGCCGATGCGCTCCTCCGGTTCTCGGTCCTCAAGATTTTGGGGACCGTCCAGGCGGGTCTCGCTCATTTGCATTACGGGTATCTCGACTGGATCGCCCAGCAGGCCGTCCCGTTTACGTCGACTGCCGAGTTTCTGGAAGGATGGGCTGCGCTGCGGTCCGTATACCGGGAAGCCGCCACCTCGGCGACCGGAACGGTCACGTTCCCGGGGGTCGTGGGCACGGCGCTTCCAGTGGGGACACCGATCGTGCGCGGTGATGGCGTCACCTATACGACCACGGCCGCGGGCGTCGTCGGAGGCGGAGGCACGGTTACCGTTGCCGCCGCGGCGGATCCGGATCCGACGGGACTCACCGGCGCGTTCGGGAATACGGACGCCGGAACGGTCATGACACTGGGCTCCGCGGTCGCGGGCATCCAATCGAACGGGACGGCGGCGACGGCGTTTACCGGCGGCGCGGATCTCGAGACGGACGACAGCCTGCGCACGCGCATGCTGGATGCGTACCAGGCGACTCCCCAGGGGGGCGCCCAGGCCGATTATGTCAATTGGGCGCTCGCCGTTCCCGGCGTCACGCGCGCATGGTGCGCGCCGAATGGAAACGGGGACGGCACGGTGGTCGTGTATTTCATGATGGACGTTTCGGAAAGTGCGCACGGTGGCTTCCCGCAGGGCGCCAACGGTGTGGCCACCAACGAGCCGCGCGCAGCGCCGGCGACGGGCGATCAATTGACGGTCGCGAATGCGCTTTTTCCGCTGCGGCCAGTCACGGCACTCGTCTATGCCGTCGCGCCGATACAAAACGTCGTCAATTTCACGATCTCCGGGCTCGCCGGATCTTCCGCGACGACGCAGGCCGCGATTTCGGCGGCGATCAGCGATGTATTTTTGCGCGACGGAGAGCCGGCCGGCACGATCGATCTTTCGTCGATTGAATCCGAAATCGCCGCAGTCGCGCTCACGCAGGGGTTCGTAATCACGATTCCCGCCGGAAATATCGTATGCCCTGCCGGATCGCTGCCGGTACTCGGCGTCGTGACTTATATCTGACGCATGGGCGCGCCGAACTATTCAAGCGCCGATTTTCTGAGCGCCATGCAGGCATTGTTGCCGCGTGGGCGCGCGTGGGCGCGCGATCCGGATGCGGTGCAGTCGCAGGCGCTTGCGGGGTTCGCGCCCGTTTATGCCGCGCAACTCGCCCGGTCGAATTATTTGCTGCAGGACGCGTTTCCCGCGGGCGCGTACGAACTGCTCCCGGAATGGGAGTCGACGCTCGGGTTGCCGGATCCCTGCACGGGACCGCAGCCAACTGTCGCCGGCCGCCGCGCGGCCGTTGTCGCGCGATTCGCCAGCGCCGGCGGCCAGTCGGTCAGCTATCTCATCGGCACCGCGGCAACACTGGGTTACACGATTACGATCACCGAATTCGCGCCATTCCGGTTCGGACAGACCTACGGGTTACCGCTCAACGGAGATGCGTGGGCGAGCGCCTGGCAGGTCAACGCGCCGCTCTTTAGCCCGACGATATTTCAGTTCGGCACATCGGGATTTGGCGAACCGTTTGCGAGCTGGCAGAACACCGTATTGCAATGCGCGCTCCGCCAGATCGCGCCCGCGCATACCACGATTATTTATTCATACACCTAACGAGAGACCATCATGGATCGCCTGATTGCAACCAACTCCGTCGTGGCCGCGCAGGCCGATACGCCGCCCGCAGCCGGGACACCGCAGTACGCGACCTCCGGCAATCCCGCAGGCGGCATCCCGGCGACGGTTTTTCCCGCGTATCAGTACAACGCGATGCAGGAAGAGCTGATTGCGATCATCGCCGCGTCCGGCATCGCGCCCGATCGCACGAACAACGCGCAGGTGATCGCCGCGATCAATTCGCTTCTTCAGACACGCAGCGGCAGTTACGGCATCGATACCGGCGCGGCGAATGCCTACGTCGTGGACCTGGCTCCGGCGCCGGCCGCGCTCACCGACGGAATGGTCATCATATTTCGCGCCGGGAACCCCAATAACGGGCCATCGACGCTGGACGTGAACGGATTCGGCGCTTTTAATATCATCGGGGCCGGGGGGGCCTTACAGGGCGGCGAAATATTGACCGGCGCCTCATATGTGGTGTGCTATGTCAGCGCCACGAATACGTGGTCCCTGATCGGGCAGGGCAGCGGTGCTATTTCAGCACAACCCGCGACGAAGTCGCGTCACGTGGTCAATCTCGAACAGATGCTGGTGGTTTCATCCGTGGTAGCGACATCCAGCGGGACTGTCAACGTGTCCGTGAGCTTTACCGCGCCTTGCAAGGGGGTCGTTCTGGTCACCGGCATCGGCGGCGGCAGCGGTAGCACGGGGGCACAGATTACCGGAACCAATGTCACACTTCAGAATGGGGTCACGGTCTGGGCAGCCGGCACAGGCGCCGCCACGGTGTCGATGGCGACGGGCTTGGTGGCTTCCGGAGCAGTTGTCACGCTGACCAGTACCGTCGACAACGCCACCACTTCTTTTTCCGGTATTTATTGTCTATTTCTTCCGAGCATCTAATTGGAGCCCTCTCAACCATGACCACATCGGCCGCGACAAATTATCTGACGTACAATCCCGCATCGGGAGCCGTCACAGGCTCAGGATTTACGCCCGACGGAACGTTGCCTCCCAACTCTACAGTGTGCACCGCCGATCAGGCGCTTCAGCCCCAGCAGTATCAAGTGGATGTTTTGGCTAATCCAGTCTCCGTGATCGCCGCGCCGGCCGCGAAACTTCTGGCTTTGGCGCAAACGGCTCAAATCGCCGCGCTCCAGGCGGCCTATCAATCAGCCATTTCGACGCCCGTGAACTTCAAGAGCGGCGCCGGCGTTACGAGCACGTATGCCTTCGGTAATACGGCATCCCCTTCTGGCGCGAACGCTCAGGATCTGCTGACCCAGATCATCGCAGCAGGGTCGTCGGCCTGGAAAGCGGGTGTCTGGTTCGATACGAACGGCGTGATGCAAACCATGACGTTCGCCGATCTGCAAGGGCTCGCGGCCGCGATCGAGGCGGCGGAAACGCCCGACGAGCAGGATTTGATGACGAAGATCGCTGCCGTCCAGACAGCCACCACGGTCGCGGCGGTTCAAGCGATCTCATTCTAAGCGGGCTCGTCCCATGCTGAATCACGCTGCCAGTCACGAAGGAAATATCGTGAGACATTTTATTGACAGCATATCGCTTGGCGTTGCCCTCGGCGCGCTGATGCACTGGTTACCGGCCATCTCGGCTCTCTTGTCCATCGTATGGACGGTGATCCGCATTGCAGAAACCGCAACGTTCCAGCGCATCAAAAAGCGCGCCTGGAAACGCGGCTGACCGGCAGATCACATCGTTGCGCCCAGGAGGAATCATGAAACCCACCACACTCTCTACTGCCGCTGGCGCCAGCGGTTTCGCTGCTGCAGTGGTCGTCATTATTAGCTGGCTGCTGCAGCGCGCCGGGGTCACCCTACCGGCGGAGGTCTCTGTGGCGATCGGCACCATTCTCACGAGCGTGACGCATTATCTCGTGACGCTCGACAGTCCGTTTCGCAAACCCGCGCAACCTCAATCCCAACAGTCTGGAGACTCGCCAAAATGAAGCTTCTCAAAGCGCTACATATGCTAATCGTCTTGTGTATGGTGTGTGCGCTGGCCGCCTGCGCATCGTTCGCGCCCGGCGCCACCTCCGCTCAGGTCGACACGCAATATGCGCAAGCCTGCATCGCCTATGGCGCCGCCTTCAATGCGGCGCTCCAGCTCCGGGAAGGCGGCAAGCTCACGGTTGCGCAGATTGCAGCCGTCAATACCCTGGATCAGACAGTAACGCCGGTCTGCACCGGGCCGCTGCCGCCCGACCCCCAGGCCGCGATCGCACAAATTACCGCCGCATCGACAACCCTGGTGGCGCTGGTGGCCATCAAACCCACAGCTGCACAGCCTGGAGCACCGCCCAAATGACCGATATGAACGTTACCGACACCTCGAGCAGCGCACAGACCTCGGGCGACGCCGTCGCCAAAACCATCGAGGAACTCGCCCCCGTGGCGCTGGGCGCAGCAGCGGCGGCAGCAACCGCCGGCAGCGGCAACGCCGCGCTCGCGCTCCAGCTCGTTCCGGTCGCCATTCAGGCGATTCAGTCCGCCCAGCAGCTGGCGCAGGCGGGCGCACTTTCGCCGGCCCAGCTCGCCGCTCTTTTTGCGCAGATCGGCGCAGGCATCAAACAGACGCACGACCAATGGGAAGCGCTCAACAACAAGGCGGCTTGAGCGCCCTCGCGGCGGTCCGGCTGTGCTCGTCGGTTTACGATGCACATCCGGCCGGCTTCGAGCGCGTGATCTCCGTCTCCTCCATCGTGGGAGGCATCGTGCGCACGGATGGCGGAACGGCGGTGATTTTTCGCGGATCCGCGGATCTCGGGGACTGGATGCGCGATCTCGAAGCGGATCCGACGGAACTTGCGCCCCTCGGGTACGTCCACGCGGGATTTGCCGAGGGCGTCCCTCAGTTCCTCGAGGCAGCGCGCCCGTACCTCGTCGGCGATATCTCGCTCGCCGGGCACAGTCTCGGGGCCGCGCATGCGTGCCTGTGCGCGGCGCTCCTCGGCGCGTCGGGAACCGCCATCCAGACGCTGATGCTCTTCGGTTGCCCGCGGCCCGGTTTTGCCCAGGTTGGAGAATGGGTACGCAAAAACGTTCGCACGATCCGGTCGTATCGCAACGGCAACGATCCTGTGCCGCTGGTGCCGGATCTGCTTTGGTTCTACAAACCTGTTGTTCCGCCCGAGCAAATCGGTTTCAACGGCGATCCGGAGAATCCGGTGGAAGACCACTATATCGCGAACTATGTCCGTGCGGTGGAAGCGCATTGCGTAGCGCCCTGATCGCCGCGCTCATCAGTCTGCGGCTCTTCGCGCTTGGGCCGTGGAGCTTCCGTTTCGGCACGATAGTCGCCCAGGGCTCCGGCTACGTGCCGGCGATTCAACAGGTCAGATTCTATGCCAGGATCAGGTGGTAAAAGCATGAAGACGATCGTATCGACGCGCGCCTATTGCTGGGAGCAGGGCACTTTTTCGCGCTGGCTATCGAATGACGGCGCATTCAGCTGCTACGCCGTCGAGCAGCCCTGGGTGCCGGATCCCAGCGGGCACCCGGGTGGTTTGCCCTTTCATTCGTGCGTCCCGGAGGGAAGCTATCTCGTATTTCGGACGACGCGCCCGAAATTCGGGGACTGCTTCGTTTTGGTGAACGAGGATCTGGGCATCTATGAATGGCCCCATCCGAACGGCCGCGATTCATGCCTCATCCACGAGGGCAACGTGAAGGACAATGTCGAGGGATGCAACGCCGTGGGCAATAAGCTCGGGGTCCTCAATATCAACGGATTCGCCTGGGCAGTCCTCGAAAGTAATACGCAACCTGACGGTGCGCTCCGCCGGTTGCACCGGTATATCGGTGACGACCAGGTCTTTCACCTGTCCATTTGCGCCAATACGCCCAATGCGTGCGCGATGCCGATCAAATAGATCACAGAGGAGATTCAGCTCATGGTGAAAAAACTTGCTGCCCTGGCGCTCTTCGTCTTGGCGCTATCCGCCGCGCCGGCGAACGCCGCGACGGTATTGTTGAACGCGGTCACGTCGACGGGCACCGGTACTATCAATTATCTCGGCGCTAAAGCGGCGAATGCAAATCGGACCTACCAGGCGACCGAGGTGGGGTCCGGAGCGGTTGCGGCCACGGTGCTCGTCCAGGCCAGCGACGATGGGGTCGGTTGGGTGACGCTTGGCACCATTACGCTGTCGGGATCTGGCATTACGTCCGACGGATTCGCAAGCAGCGCCGCCTGGCAGGAAGTCCGAGGCGATGTCACGGCGATCTCGGGAACGAACGCGGCGGTGACGCTCACGATGGGGGCACAGTAATATGCACAGGCTGGTGATTCTAGCCATCCTGGCTATTTTCTGTGCCCCCAAGCGCGCATGCCAAAAAAGCACGCTCTCAAACCCTAGTCGTTTTTCTAGAGAGGCTTTTCAGATATGGGCGTCCAGGTAGACCCAACTAAAACTGAAGGGATGGTCGTTTACCCATCGCAAGGCAGCGCGGAAAGTCACGGGGCATCCCCCTCGGCATCGGCCGCCGACAATACGTCTGCTATTCAAACAGCATTGAACCAGACAGGACTGATCACGCTCACCGCTCCTGGAATCTATCAGGTCTCTTCCGTGCTGAAGATCTATTCCGGTACCGAACTGGCTCTGGGTGCCGGCGTCGTGATTCAGGCTGCCGCCGGTCTCAACAATAGTCTGCTGCGCAACGCCTGCGCCCAGATCAATGTCAATCCGATCTATTTTTCGTGGGGAGCCAATGTCTGGACCGTTACCGAAGCGTCGCACAACCGCCAGGTAGGCGATCAGGTCTGGCTCGAAAACATTACGGGCGCCGGCGTAACAGCCGGTGCGGTTGCCGTCACATCGGTCACACCCGACACATGGACCTATGCCGGAGCTAATGCGGCGCTTACCGGGCGCATCTCCGTCGGCCCGTATCATCCTGTTTCCGGTTCCGTCATGACGATCAGCGGCGGATTTCTGACCGTCACCGAGACGGGCAGCAGCCGCCGGACGGGGGACATGGTCTATCTAACCGGTTTCGCGGCTGGAACCGGCTCCGTCAACGGTTGGGCTGAGATCGTCGATGTGTCGGGCGATGCCTGGACTATCGCGACCGCAGCCACTGGTGCTGTGACAGGTACCGGAAATATTCTTGGCGACAACCGCATTACGCTTTCGGGACCGGGCATTCTCGACGGCAACCGACTCAATAATCCTGGAAATTCCGATGACCGGACAAATTGGGTAATTAATTTCGGCAATGTCGGCGCACTCACCTTTAATCACCTGACCGTGCGCTCGGCCAACATGCGCTGCCTTTCAGTGTTCAATGTATCGGACGTGCAGGTGGCAAACTTGCACGTTAGCGATACTCTGGTAGGCATGCAATTCGAAGGATCATTGCATCGGCTCACGCTCAAGACCATGCTCGGGGACAGTCACTATGCTGGGTTGCCGGCCGGGACAAACTGCGACGATTTTCTCGCGTTCACCAATACGGTTCCCGGGGTCGGCGGCGCATACGACGCTACGGCGTCGCCTTCAGGCAACGGAGATTTTCAGGGAGTGGACATCGATGATCTGCATAGCGCAGGAGGCGCGGATGTGCTAGCCATCGTAGGGCAGATGGGACCTAAGTCCGTATTTCGGGCGCAGAACCTATTCTTAGATGTGCCCTTCATCATTGGCAACGCGGCGGGCGAGTTAGCGGCGTGCAACGGCGTCGTGCGCGTGGACGATGATGGTCCCAGCCTTCTTGGTTCCTACATGATCGAATTGGACCTGGAAGGCATTTATCTGCGTTCCGCCACGAATGCCCCGCTGGCTCCCGTCAAGTTCACACACACTGGGACAATTCAGAAATGCTCGATTCAGGACCTGGCGTGGGATGGAAACTCGACGCAGGGCATTCTGATCCAGCCCGCGTCCGTAGGATGCACAATTGATGACCTTGAGATCGATGGCTATTTCACTCCCACCCCGATCCTGAGTTATGGTCTGTGGATAGGGGGCGGCTACAATCCGACGGTCAACAAGCTGCGCTTCGGATCGCGCATTAATTTCACGGTTGGCAACAGCAATGCTGCGGGCTTGCTTTATCTGCAAGGAGGCACGATAGGCTCACTGAAATTCTCTGGGCTGCTTCAGGGCACGAGCGGGCTTGGTCAGCTCGTGTATTACGGCGGAGGGACCATCAATCGAATCGATTTGAGCGGCCTGGCGTACAAAATTGGCACTGTCATCAACTCAAACAGCGGGGTGCTCGCAGCGCCACTCGTCGTTATCAGCGGATTCCATCTGTCGAGTTGCAGCGGCTTCATTTACGACAATCCAACTTCGGCGTCTCCTCGCACATGGACCATCCTCGGATCCGGATTCATCGAGGACGGCGCCTCCCCTATATTCCGGCAAGGATCTGCTTATCTGACGTTTTCGGTCAATCTTCGCGACATCCACATCGTGGATCCGGCGCAGATTGGGCAAAATGCCGGGAGCCCACCCGTGATTGAATGGCTACGCAATGATCTGGTGCAAACTCTTGCGTATGCGGCGGCACTGACCCCCGATCCGAATTACGGGGATGTGGCCAACATCGGCCCGCTGACGGGCAATATATCGATAGGCACACCGCCGAATCCGGTCAGCGGCAAGCGAATGGTCTTGAATTACACTCAAGATGCCATCGGTGGGCGCACCGTAACATACAGCGGTGCTTTTCACTCGCCGATTCCGGCGGCTGGAACGGCCTCACAGAAAGCGAGTCATGAATTTATCTTTGATGGGTCGTCCTGGATTGGCGGGACGTTGATATGGTCGTGATGGGGTGACGGAGCGGTTTGCGCGAAAGCTCAGCTTAGCTCGTCCGCCCGCTCGCCGGTAGCGATACCGTTAGATATTGATCAGAGCAGGCCCCCGCTACCACATTATCTAACTCGGCGCCGGCAGCCAGTTTGGCGGCCAGGCGCACGAGACCTCCCGCCGGCAGCTGCGCCTCGAGCGTCCCTGTCTCAGGGCGCGGAACCAGCCTGATCTCGTCTCCCAGGAGCGCCCGCACCTGTTCCCGCGCCCGTACGGGGTCCGCGGCGAGCACGGCGTCCAGATCCTCCACCATTTCCCGGAACAGGGCGGCCGCCCGCGGCAGCAGGTCCGGGAGGCGCTCCATGCTCCCTTTGGCGCGGATATGCGCCTGCAGGGCAGCCCGGTGCGCCTCGGCGCCCGTGAGCGCCTGCTGCAGCGCCTCCGAGTACGCCCCCGCCTTGATTGCCCCCACCATGTTCGAGATCTCGCGCTCGATGGCCGCGAGCTCGGCTTCCGAATCTGCGTCCGCGCCTGGTGCCCGTTTGCTCGCGCGCAGCAACGCCGAGGCCTCCCGCCGGAAGAGATCGAGCGCCTCATCGGTCGCGATCGCGCGCCGGGTCTCGGCGAGGAGTTCCCGGTCGGCGACCTTGACGGCGACTTTCATTCCGTTGGCGCATACCGACGGTCCGCGATCCTTGTGCACCGAACATCCGTAGCGGTAGCCGTCGACCTTCACGTATGGCCCTCCGCATGCGCCGCACCGCAGCAGCCCCGAAAAAAGATAGTTGGGATGGCGCCCCGCAGACTGGGTGCGCCGATGCATGCGCGCCTGGGCGCGCTCCCAGAGCTCGGCCGGGACGATGCGCAGCGCCTCGTCGGCGCGGACAATCCACTCCGACTCCGGCCGCTCGATGCGCCGCCGCCGGCCGCTATCCGGATCGCGCGCCCAACGCGAGCGATTCCAGATCACGCGGCCCACATAGAGCGGATTGTTGAGGATACCGACGCCGGTACGCCGGTCTCCGTAAATGGCCGAGATCGCCCAGGTGCCGCCTCGAGGCGCCGGGATGCGCCGCCGGTTGAGCTCGTGCGCGATCGCGCGCGGCGACCGGCCGCCGGCAAACAGCTCAAAGATCTCCCGCACGACGCCGGCTTGCGCCATGTCCACCTCGCGCCGCGCAGCGATCACGCGTGGGCGCCCGTATTCGTCACGGCGTGCCTCGTCGACGATCGGAAGGTGCCGATAACCGTAGGAGCGGCCGCCGGCATTGAATCCCTCGAGTGCGCGGCCAGTGAGGCCGCGGTGCGTTTTCTCGGCCAGGTCGTCCAGATAAATCTCGTTCAGCATCCCGCGCACCGTCGCCTGGATCTTGTGGCCCTTGGCGTCGGTGTCGAATCCGTCGGAGATGCCGACGATGCGCAGGCCGGAGAAGCGGAACCGCCGGATGGTCTGCTTGATCTCGATCTCGTCACGCGACAGGCGCGACAAGTCGTCGACGACAAGCACGTCGAATTCGTCGCGTTTGGCGGCCGCGAGCAACGCCTGGTAGCCCGCGCGGTCCCGCTTCATGCCGGAAATCGCCTGGTCCTCGAATCGCGCAACGATCTGCCAGCCTTCGCGCGCCGCGAAGCGTTCGCAGTTGCGGAATTGATCCCCGATCGAGGCCTCCCGCTGGAGCTCGGTCGAAAAACGGGCATAAAGAACGGCGCGCATGAGGCGCGATTATCGGCGCGTCTCGCGAGGCATGGCAAGCCCGGGAGACTGTGAGGGCGTTTGTGCCGCGGGTTCGGCCTTCCCGGCTGCCGCTTCACGGCGGAGCCGTTCGACCGCAATCGATGCGAGCAGCCGCACCAGGTCGGCCTGCGCCGGCGTGAGCCGCGCGCGGGACGGTTTCTCCGGCACGAGCCCGGCTCGGCGGCCGTTCATATCAGCCCTTTGGCCTTGGCGAGCCACTCCGGCAAGAGCAGTTCGATGTGCTCGCCGACCTCGAACTCATCCGGATCTTTTCCTGCGTTCTCCGTTATCCGATCTTCGATCTGCGATTTCGGAATCCAGACCTCCCGCGCGCCGTCGTGGATCAGGACGGCTTTGGGGGTGACCATCCGGATCTCGCAGGCGATATAACAATGACCCTTATCTTCGAGTTTTCGGGTCATTGGCGTTCGGTTTCCGGGGAAACGATCGAGGACGGCAGATTCATGAGCGCACGGACCGCCATGGCGCCCACCTGGGCCAATTCGCAGCGCAGATCGTTGAGGCGCGAAGTGCGATATTCCGCGTTGCTTCCCGCGCCCGGAGGGGAACTGTGCTTCCAGAAGGTCAGATCAATGGCGTCCTGCATCGCTTCGCCCACTTCCTCGGTAATGATCCCCACCGCATGAATAAGGTCATCGGGCCAGCCCGGATACTTCGCTTCCGCCGCATATAATTCCTTGATGATCAAGGAAATTGCGGCCATTACAGGGTCCTCGTGCATTCATATCCTCCAGTTGTTGTAATTCTCGAACGTTGCTTGCGGCGCTCATGCGAACTTCGAGCGCGCCGCTATGAGCTTTGCGACCTTCCGTCGGATCTCGGCATTCGATTTACCGGCGATCCGCAGACCGGAAATCACCTCGATCTCGCACGAGGGCCATGCGACAGCACGCGGGCCGATCTTGACCGGTCGTATGAACAGCCCCTCTTGAATCTGCTTGTAGAGCGCGCTACGCGACAAACCGATGCGTGCTTTGACTTCGGGTAACCGAAGAAGGGTGACACTTTGGGATGTGTGCGTCATGAGCGTTCCTAGTTTTGCCCGGACAATCCGGAATAAGTAAGTACCGTAATGGACGATGACTCTTACATCCTGCGATGTAAGATTATTTCTGCTGGCCGTGTTTCACCGTTTGGATAGATCACAGCGGTACCGTCACGCCGACCGTAAAGCGCCGATCCGCGTAGCCGATCGGCGGAAGCGCGAAATTCGTGCTTAATGGCAGGTACTGCCACAGCGCGAAGAAATGGCCGACGCGCACACCTGCGCCGATCTCGTAGCTCGTCGCCCACCGCGCCCGGTGCGCCACCGAGACGCAGAACTGCCCCGGAAGGCTCACGTGCTCGGTCCAGCTGTACCGGTTGAGCACCAGGCCGAGCTGGGCGAACAGATGGACATGGTGCAGCGTGATGCCTGGCTGCAGCGCGGCAACCCAGGCGCGCGCATTGCCGGAGCCCTGAAAACGGGCGAGCGGGAGGCTGGAATTGAGTTCGGAGCGCGTCGCGATGACGTAGTTCTGGTCCGAGGTGTCCCAGGAGTCGGAACTGAACGAGCCCAGATCCTCATAGGACACCGACCAGGACAGGTGCCGCATGATCGGGCCCGCGAGACCGATTCCGAACGTAGGGGACTGGAGTTCAAAGGATGGGGTGGGCCCCACCCCATCCTGGTACCAGGTGCCGTCGCCGTTTTTCACGAAGTTGCTCATTCCCGCATCCACGGTGAGATCGAGCGCCCACGCTCCCGGACACGCGAAAATAATCGCCATAAAAACAAACAGTGCACATTTCTTTTTGCCAATCATTTTTTTTCTCTCCCGAATTTATTTAGTAACCGCGCGCGCCCGGCGCCGCGCGATCGAATCCGCCTCGCATGCCGCAATCTTGAGATGGTCGGCCAGGCGTCGCGCGTCATCGGCGCTCAAATTCAGCGACTCGTGCGTCGCGCGATCATCGAATACGACAAACACACGCGGCCCGACGCCGTCGATGTGATGCGGCGCAAAACTCACCGTGCAGCTGCCAAACTGCATGGGATCGTGCATCGCCGTTACCTGGGGGTCTCGAACGCGCCGCCGGCGAGGATCCGCGCCGGAATGCGTGTGCGCAGGTTTATGACGGAGATCCGCGCGCAAATCTTTTTGCCGGGGAATCGTTCGACGCGCAGCGCCTGGCGCCGCGCATGATCGATGCGCGGGAAATAGACGGTCATAGCGGCTTCCTCCGCAGGCCGTCTGCGCGCCGGCGCATCTCGTGCCCCCGGGCGGTATATTCGTTCGCCGCCATCTGATGAATACCTGCATCGCGGAGCAGCGCATCGGCCCAGCGATGAAGACGCGCGATGCGCCAACGCCGCCATGCACGGCGAATTCCGATCAGGAGCGTGCGCATGAAACCTCCTCTCTGTGCTGGCAAGCATCGAGAATGGCGACGAGTGGATAACGGAGCGCGCAGGAAAGGCATACCAGCGCCTCGTCGCGCGATGCAGCGACCGCGAGGTTTTCATCCGGGCTCATGACCTCCGCGAGCAAGACGCTTCCCATCATCAGCTCGAGCCCCTGGCGGCGTTTGATTGCGCCGACATCGGCCAGCAGGAAATCGATCCGCACGCGATAAAACGAAAGGCTGCCGTCATGCATGAGCCCATGTCCGCACATCACGCACGGGGTGATCTGCCGACGCGTGAGGCCTTCTATTTTTCCGGTGTTGTCCAAGTGGTTGTCTCCGGTTTCAGGTTTCGGTTGTATCGGCGCCGATCGCGCATAGTGCGGTCCGCGCCATCAGGTACACCGCATCCATGGCGTGCCAGCGACTGTCGCCGCGCACGCGCAATGCATGGTTTTTGCGATCGCTCAGCCAGTCCTCGGCCCAGCGATAGACGTGTTTCAGGTCGAGCACCGAGAATTCGCACAATGCGACGCCGAGCCACGTCTGCGGAACATCGTGGACGTTCCGCGGAGTCATGGCGCCGGCAAGAGCTGCCGGGTCGCGGCGCTCGAGGGCGCCGTGGATCTCGCGCCAGCTCATTTCCGGGCCTTCTTCTTTTTCGCGGAGGCCTTGGGCTTCGGGGCAGCTTTCTTTTTGGCGGATTTTTTGGGAGGCTCAGGGACGGTCTTTTCCGGCTCGTCGTCCGCGCGGGCTTTTTTGCGGAGCTTCTCGATGTCGACGTCATGCGCCTTGCAGAGCAGCAAAAACGGGCTGTCGGCATCATCGAACGCATACTGGTTGCTCTGCGCATCGGCTGCGAGCAGTGCAAGAAAAATTCCCGTCGCGTCGCTCATAGACGCCCCGTCAAGGCGCTTGCGAAGGGATTTCCCGGCGTGAGTCCCTGCCTTGATGGTGAACGCAGTGCAGATGGCGCTTTCGATGCGGTTCCCCATGTACTGTTGCAGCAGCGACAGCGCCGCAACGCGCACGTCCTGGACCAGGAGGGTCGGGCTCTTTGCGAATTTGGCGAACAGCTCCTCGAGCGCAGCGTTCTCGGCGGCATTCCGGATCTCGCTTTCGGCGCGCTGTTTCGCGAGTACCTCCTTCTGCGCTTTGTTGGAAGACGGCGCCCCCGTCGTCTGCGACCGTGAAACGGTGCCTTTTTTCTTCGCGGGTGCCGCGGACTGCTTTTGGTCAAAGCAGGCATGGTCGAGGCAGAACAGGCGCTCGCCGTAGCCGCCGTCGATTGCTTTGCGGTTGGGACATTTTTCGCAGGTCGCGATATCGAAACGCGGGGCGTCCGCACCAAGCTGGACGTCGAGACGGGTGTGATATAGATTAAATTCGACCGACACCAGGCGTTGCAACTCGTCGGTGGACAGGGCATCGGGCGACGATTCGGCGAAGTCCGGGTTGGACGCCAACCGATCCGTGACGTGTTGACGGAGTGCCTCCAGGACGGCCGGTGAATCCTTGGCCGTGAGGATGTGCTTCCCGTGCGCGGCGGTGAGTTTGCCGTCGCGAATATGCGCCTGGGCCCAATCCGGCAGTTCGCTCAGCCGCATCAGGTTGCTGCAGTAGGATCGTGACATCGTGATGCCGCGGCGTTCGAGAAGCTCCGGGAGATCCTTGACCTTGATCCCGTGTTTCTCGACGAGCTCGTTCAGGACGCGGGCCCAGTCGAGCGCTGACAGCGGCTCGCGGTGATGATTGTCGGCGATCTGGTCGAGACGCCAGTCTGTGCTCCCCCTCGTCGCGAAGGGCGCGAGTAGGCATGGCACTGTCGTGTGGCCCGCAATCCGGGCGGCGCGCCAGCGCCGCTCGCCGTCCTTGATGCTGAAATAGTCATCCACGACGATCGGCAGCTCGATGCCGCGTATGGCGATATCGGCCGCGAGTGATTGGAGGGATGCCTCAGAGATCTCGGCCCGGGGTTGATCGGGATCAGGGCGCAGCTGCTCGATCGGAACCTGGACAACCTGTCCAGCGATCAGCGCGGGAACGGAATCGAAATCGGAATCGATGGGTATA
>JAEHJW020000288.1_pt1 | contig 31805 bp, 43 predicted proteins | sample 9271431 | NCBI WGS metagenome assembly JAEHJW02 | reverse complement strand
TCTGGCTTTGGATCAGGCTATGGCTACGGCTATGGCTATGGCTATGGCTATGGCGATGGCTATGGCGATGGCTTTGGCGATGGCGATGGCGCTGGATCAGGCTATGGCTATGGCTATGGCTTTGGCGATGGTTATGGTCATGGCGATGGCTTTGGCGATGGCGATGGCTCTGGTGGGTAGACATGAAAATTCTGTTTATTCGAGGAAAGTATTATCAAAAGATCCCTGCTAGAACCTGCAAGGGTTGTTCATTCAATGGGAATAAAACAGCCTGCAAGTCTGCTCCTAGTTGTATTAACTCGCAGAGGCAGGGCAATGAGATGTTTAATTTTGTAGAGGTGAAATAATGGACGAATTGGAATTGTTTGGTTGGGATGATCCAGAATACGATCTGGATTTCGAAGATGATATTTTTGAGGAGGATGAATGATGTTTGAAAGTGGTGATCTCTTTAGGCAATATGCTAAAGTAGTTGATATGTGTGAAGGAACTTACCTTTTCCCACAGAGAGGAGTTAAAGTAGCTGGACAGGTTTTTAAGGGGGACACACCTTCCTTTACTTGTAGTCCTTCTATGTATGAATTTGCTGTAGGAATCTGTGAAGATAAATTTGTATGGGAAGATTCCGTTCTATACGATAAGGAGACAGGACAAGAACTAAAAGGGAGAGACGTTATTTTTCTTAATGTATTTAAAGATCTTTCTTGGACAAAGCCAAAGAAGAAAACATTTATGTTGAACGGAGAGGAACTGCCGCTGCCGGATAATGGAAGGTGGCGACTGTTTCGCGTAATTGACCTCCCTGGATGGAGCCTGCTTAATGACCGAGACCGAGTTCAGTCTGCAATCCTCCGGGCGATGGCGATTGAGCAATGAACCAATGCAAAACTCAAGCGGATCTGTTCCGCTGAAGGTAGACTAATGATTATACAGAAAATCGTCGACGACAAGAGTAAAACAATTCTGGCAGAGGCAATCAAACTTGCCACGGACTACGGGTTTACTATCGGGGCTAAAGTATCCCGAAGGAAGGGATACAACAAAGGACAAGTGGGAGAGATCATTTCTCTTGATGCACCCCCCTACAATTACTATCGGAAAGATCCCGAAGAGGTTCCTTGCATCAAAGTGAGATACTCTAAATACGATACTCATGAAAGCATTGATGACATTGAACATGCACCGAAGAACTTCTGATATGGATATGTTCTTGACAATTACTCCACAACGGAGAGTACAGGTAGAAGGTGGTCCTATTGTATGGTATGACAAGCTCACTGAGCAAGGGGCTATCTGTTATCTGTACGATGAAGAAGTTGAAGTATTGTTTGATCGCAACACTCCTATAACTCTTCTGGAGGATATAGCATGATTAAGTTCTGGGTGGACTTTATGTTCCTGTTCATTTTTGTAGTCCTGTTCAGCCTTGGGCTATCTTATGTTTTCAACACATTGGGATTGTAATGAAAAAATTTAATCTACCTATCTATTCAGCAATTTACAAGGAATTTGCAGGACTAGAATCTACAGAGTCTTGTACAGTTGTTACTGAACATCTACCGGATGAACCGGGTATCCTGATTCTGCATGGTGGTTCTGACATTGCTACATCCATCTATGGTGAGTATCCTAATGGTGCCCATTCTCAATTTGAACTGACTTACAGGGACACTATTGAAGTTTCGTTATGGAAGCAGGCACAGGAAAAAGGTACTATCATCGTCGGCATTTGTCGAGGAGCGCAGTTGGCCTGCGCTTTGTCTGGTGGAAGTCTACATCAAGACATTCGGTATCATAACAGTGGTGAGCATAAAGTAAACATTCTTGGCTCTACAAAAATGATGAATACTAACAGTTATCATCATCAAGCCATGAAACTCCCTAAAGATGCTAAATTGATTGCTAATTCTACTGATGGTGTGGTGGAAATGGCAGTCTGTCATAGAACTAGATCCTTTATGATTCAAGGACATCCTGAATGGATGCATGACACTGATCCTTATTATCTGTTCTTCTTGGAACAGCTTCATAAATTTGTAAATGAGAAAGAAGATGAAAAAGAAACTGGTACTTAGTATTCTTTTGCTCAGTTCCGTAGCACAGGCAGCAGAAGTATGCAATGTAGTTCTCTGTAATCGGATTGAAGGAGTTGATCCATACGGAATTGCTATGTGTATTGATGCTACAGTTTCAAAGAAGGATGCAGTAAAAGGGAAAGAACTAGCTAGGACTAACAAAGGTCTGGATGCTGGATATTATGTAACAAGAATTGTTCGTGTAGATAACTGTTATAAGGAAATGAAATGAGTGAGCAAAGGTTTACTATCGGGGCTGATCCTGAACTTCTTCTTCTGACTGCAAAGGGACTTCCCAAGTCTGCAATTGGATTGATCGGTGGAACCAAACAAAATCCGAAGCCTTTCGGTATTGGTCATGTCCAAGAGGATAATGTAATGGTGGAGTTTAATATCCCTCCTGCGAACAACAGGCATGAATTTCAAGTATACATTAGTGAAATGATGACGGATATAAAAAGATTCTTTGGTAAGAAAGATCTGTATGTATGTGATAAAGGGGAAGCTTTCTTTGACCCAGAAGAACTAAATCACCCTAATGCTCTTGCCTTTGGCTGTGAGCCTGACTATGATGTTTGGGAAATGAAAGAGAATCCTAAACCTATTCCTCCTTCACCAGAGTATCGTTGTTGTGGTGGACATATCCATCTTGGTTTCGATACCAGCAAGTATGACATTGTAAAGCTCACAAAGTTGTTGGATCTATATGTTGGGGTTCCTCTTTCTGTTAATGATCCTAACACTAAGAGGAAACAATTTTATGGTAAGGCAGGTTGTATTCGTATTACAGACTATGGATTGGAATACCGGACTCCTAGTAACTATTGGGTAGTTCGTGGTTGGGCTGGGCAGGTGTACGACCTAGTAGACCAAGCCTTCGATATGTATGATTACATTGAGCCAAATGAAGTGAGGGAGCAGATTCTTGATTGTCTCAATCTTGGTCTGGTCGATCAAGTATTTACTCTTCACGACATTTATAAATATAGGAGTATCATATGAACGAGTCAGAGGAGTTTAGAAAGAAGTTCTCAGGGACATACATGCTCCATGTCCCTACTTCCAAGACGGTTTATGTAAGTAATGACCATGACTTGGAAAACTTTCCTTCTGTTGCTGTGTTGAATCTAGAACACATTGGATCAGGTCTTGTAAATCACTATCATAGAGTAAATGCCGACACATTGAAACCGATTTTCCCGAAGTTTAGATACACTGAATCAGGAGTTCTCTACAGCAGAAGAGTGAATACCCATAACTGGAAGAGAAGTATGTGTGGGGAGAACACTTTGGCTTATGCTGTATACAATGGATTACTTAGCAATGTTACTCTCTCTAGCTCCTTCTTACGTAGGCTACCAACAGTTTGTAAAGTAATCAATGGGTTGTATCTAATTACTCAAACCAATGTCTATAGACTAACTGTTATATTGTATTCTCATGGTAAGTGGGTTGTATCTGAAAAGATTAGAGAACTTGTCAAGAGTGAGTCTAAGGAAGTATTTAATATTATCGAAAGGAAGATAGGTGAATATAAAGACGAAGTACCGGCTGAACAAAAAAGAGTCATTAAAAGAGGAGGTCTTAAACAATCTTCTCAAACGACTTCACAGCAAGCACAGGAATGGATGCAGCAATGGTATGCAAACCCAGAAAACCTCCAACCTCTCATTGACGACACAGATATCTAGTCAGACTAAAGTAGGGCTAGAGTTTGAACTGGAAGGAATAGAAAATACCTACTTCTATGAATGTCCTTACTCTCAGATGATTTGGAATGTAGAGAATGATGGCAGTCTAAGGAACAATGGTAAGGAGTTTATATTCGCTGCTCCTATCGAAGCTAGGTATGTTCCTTTGATGATTGACAATCTCTACAACACACTACTCAAAAATGAGTTTGAAACTTCTTTCAGAACTTCTATCCATTGTCATGTGGACTGTAGGGATATGGATGTACTGAGTGTAGGAGCTTTGGTTATTTTGTACACTCTGTATGAAGACATATTCTTTACTTGTCTGGATGTTCATCGACAAGATAACATCTATTGTGTACCTCTTACAAAGGCTCCTCTTGGTTGGGACTTTACTGCTCCCGCCTCGATCAGTATGAAGTATGCTGCTCTTAATACAGAGTGCTTAAAGAGGTTCGGTACAGTAGAGTTTCGACACCTAGAAGCTACTTCTGATGTGGACAAGATTATTTCCTTTGTAAAGATGTTCGTGGAACTCCGAGACTTTGCTGCTAATCGTTTGGTAGAATCTTTAATAGAACTGTGTGAAGAGACTAACTCTAAGGATAAGTTTATGTCTCTAACTTCGGAGATCTTTCAGGATACATCATATATCTTCATTGAGAATGCATGGGAAATGTTCAACACTAATCGTAAGAATATTCTTTTTAGCTTGGGAGTCTAATGTATGTGTGGTCTAATCGGATTCATCAGCAAGAATAGTAATGGTATCACAATAGAGGATAAGAAACTTATCTCTCAGCTTATGTATATTTCCATCTTCAGAGGTTCAGATGGCAGTGGTCTATTCGTAGTAGACAATCAGGGGGATCTTATCAGTGTCAAGGGAGGTATGCCTTCATACTTCTTTGTGAATACTAAAGAGTTCCAAGATCAAATGGACAATGCCTACAAGAATGGCAAATTCATTATTGGTCATGTGAGAGCCGCTACCAATGGAGCGGTATGTGATGAGAACTCTCACCCATTTGTATTTGATAAGTTTGCTATGGTACACAATGGAGTGATTCGAAACCATGCTTTCTTTGACAAGACAGAGGAAGTAGACTCTGCTTGCTTCGCTAAGTATATGAGTTCTATAGAGAATAAAGATTATAAAGAAGCCTTTGCAAAGATCTCTGGGGCATTTGCAATCATTGGATATGATGCTACTAGTAAAGAATTGGTAGTAGCAAAGAACACAGAGCGTCCTCTACACTATGTAGAACTTCCTTCTGGTTGGCTGATTGCTTCTGAAGAATCCATGCTTGAGTTCCTTCTTAAACGAACTAGTGTAAAGAAGATTGACGTTAACATGGTAGTGAGTAATCGGTTGTATCGTATTCCTATTGATGTTAAAAAGAATCTATTTGATAACTATGAAGAGATTCCTCCTAAACCAGAGACTACCTACAATAGTAGTTGGCATAGTTCTTGGGGTTGGGATGAAGATTATTCTTCTTCCAACTGTAAACGTAAGCTCAGGTTTGAAATCAATGAGAAGATCAATTGCATGTTTGATACTAGAGACAATGGTTCTCATGTATATACCTATGAGGGTACAGCAGAGCTAGATCCTTTAGCTACAATTAAGCTGGTAATCAGACATTCAGATAAAACAGATTACATGGAAGGGAAATGGGAATGTGAAGTAACTTCATCTGCTGAGTCCAATAAGAGTAGAATCTATTGGGTAAAAGTAATTAAAAAAGTTAAGAATAATGTTGAGCAGCTTCCTCTACTTCTTGCGGATGCAGAAGGCAGTAGTATCAGGAAGAGCGAATGGCAGCATTATAACAAGTCATGTATTCATTGTGGTACTACAGTTGAGGAGGCAAGAGTGAAAGACAGTTTGTTTCTTTCGGGTAATAGAGTTCTTTGTCCGTCGTGTTACTTGACTACATCTGGCCATGCGTGTTAATATTCTTCCTTATAAGCAGGTTTCTGAGTCTGCTAAACTTCTTCGTCAACACATGCAACCGTACTGGCCTAGAAAGATCTATATCTCTCAAAAGGTTAGTCCTAAACGTGTAACAATAAACTGGGGTAGTACAAACATTCCTGCTGAAGTACAAGGTACTATCATCAATCGAAATGTCGTAATTGCTACAAACAAGATAAGGGCGTATCAAGCCTTGGTGGGTCTGTGTCCTCCGTTTACGACAGACAAAGAAGAAGCTAAAGAGTTCTTTAGTGATTCTTTTGTAGTTGAAAGGCATGTAGTGAATGGTCATTCTGGTAGAGGTATAAGGATTGTTAAAGATCCAAATGAATTGTCTGTCTGTCCTGTGTATGTAAAGTATGTAAAGAAACTTAAAGAGTTTCGAGTTCATGTTTTCAAGGGAGAAGTGATCTATGTACAAGAGAAACGTAAGAGGGAAGGATGGCAATATAATCCTAACTACACATCAGAGATCAGGTCACATGCCAATGGATGGGTATTCTGTACTCAAGACTTGGTTGAACCAGCATCCCTCCGTGGTGTGGCAATTGCTGCCTTGGATGCTCTTGCTCTTGATTTTGGAGCTGTAGATATCATTTGGAATAAACACCAAGACAACTGTTATGTACTTGAAGTAAATACTGCTCCGGGTCTTTGTGATACAACTGCCTCAATTTACGCAAACAAATTCAATAAATTTATTGGAGAACTCTAATGCAAGCAAATCTTATTAAAAAAGCTTCAAGCAATACCTACTCTGAAATCTTTCAACAAATAGAACTTAGGTTCTCTTTCCTTAACCAAGAAGGTAATGATTTTTATGAGCAATTTGCTGATATTAAATGTAGAGATTATCTCTCAGATGTTCTTATTGCAGAGGAACATAATGTCACTATATGTGTGTATGGTTTTAAGTATGATCCATCTAACAGCAAGATTGACAGGGATGCTACTAAGCTCTCTCTCAAGTTTCCTAGTAGCGAACATAAAGCATTGTTTCTTTCTAATATCCCAAATCTTCATTATCTTGAAGATAAGGCTAAGTATGAACTCACAAAAGTCTTAGAGACTCAACTTGACAATCAGTTGATTGTTATAGGAAGTGCTAACTATCTAAATACCACTCCTCTTCTTAGTCTTTATTCTCTTCTTCTTCGTGCTATGTGTACTACTTGGTTCTCCCTTTGGGTCAAGGGAGAAGCAGACTTTGAGGATAGTGCTCTTCCGGAAAGTAAAATCAAACCGAGTCAGGTCTGGGAACTATTTAACAAGCTTACAAAGACTTTTGATACTCAAGCTAAGGTATCTCCACTTACGAATACACTTGATAACGACTGGTATTCTTTCCATAATAACTCCGGTATTGCTTCCTATCTGGCGCTTACAGTATGAAGTGTCTTTCCTGTGATAAGGTTCTAACTGACTTCGAGGCCACAAGGAAATATGCAGGTTCTAATACCTTTGTGGATTTGTGTAATAAATGCTTCAAGGAGGCAGACATTCCAGAGGTAGTTGAAAGATATGATCTTAAGACTACAGAAGATATTGAAGAGGATGATCTGGCAGACATTACTGATACTTGGTTGTTTGAAGAAGAGACATGAGTAGATTTCTATACCACACATCATGTCCTAAGTGTGGAAGTAGAGACAACCTAGCTGTATATGATGATGGTCATACTTTCTGCTTTGGATGTACCAACAAGACGAAAGGAAGTCGTAAGTTTAAAATTATGGATGTAGACTTTACTAAGAAGTATCTACCTGAAGAGAACTTGATGTGTCCAGAGGCTCTAGATTGGTTAGCTAAGTACAATCTAGTTCCTAAAGACTTCAAGATTCCTAACCTGTACTGGAACAGTTTCTACAGAAGACTGATCTTCGTTCTTAGCCTAGAGCCTAATGTATGGCAAGGAAGGTACCTAGGAGACGATTCTAGTAAGCCTAAATGGTTTAGCTCAGGTAAGCTACATGAACTCCACCTAGCGTTCCAGAGAGGCACTGAGACACATGGAGTAATCTTTACAGAGGATCTTCTATCTGCTGTTAAAGTATCTAAGGCTCTTCCAGAGTATCGAGTAGTTCCACTCTTCGGAACACATCTGTCTACAGAGGATCTTCTCAGGTATAAGCATGTCACAGACAGTTACTACATCTGGTTAGACTTTGACAAGAGAGTACACTCATTGAACCTCTCTAGGAAATTCAATCAGTTAGGTTTTAAAGTTCAGAGTGTTGTTACTGAACAAGATCCTAAAGAATATTCATTTGACAAAATACAAGAATGTATCTATAATAATAAAATATATAATATATAGATATATTATATTATATTATTAACTATATAATATAGGAATTAAATGAATAAACCAGAAATACTTCTTTTACGATTATTCATAGACTACTCTGTATTTCAGAAGTTCTATAGGTATCTAGATGTATCTTCTCTACCAAGAGAGCTAGAAACGGTTTACAGGGCCTTAGAGGAGTTTTTCAAGCGGTATGGTAGGTCATGTACCCTTGAAGAGTTAGAAGCTCTTGTAGAGGCTTCTGTGACGTTTAGAAGCCAATCTGAGAGAGAGACTTATGCTCACATCTTTGCCTATGCTTCTGGAGCAGATGTAGCTCCTGATGTTCTAAACGATATTCTTAAACAAATTAAACTACGGAGGATTTCTAGTGAATTGGGGGAATTGGGCTTTGGTGTTGCTGACGGTAGAGTTTCTCTACATAAACTTGAAAGCAAGATTTCAGAGCTTCAAGAAAGTGTAGCTGGAGAAGACCAGACAGCAGTAGAGTATGTCTCTGACGATCTGGAAGAGATATATAATCAAACAGTCCATAAACCCGGACTTAGGTGGAGACTTGATAGCCTGAACAAGTCTCTTGGTAGTTTGCGTAAGGGTGATTTTGGTTTTATCTTTGCTAGACCAGAAACAGGAAAGACTACATTCCTGACTTCTGAAGTTACTTACATGGCCTCTCAAACATCCTCTCCTATTCTTTGGTTCAATAATGAGGAACAGGGATTCAAGGTGATGGGTAGGAATTACCAAGCTGCTCTAGGACTTGATATGCCTTCTCTAATGGGAGGTAATCGTCACAAACTCATGGAGAAGTTCAGAGAAGTTACCAAAGGTAATATACGAATTATTGACAATGCTGCACAATACAAGTACAATATTGAGAGTATAGTTAGAGAAACTAATCCTTCTCTGATTATCTTCGACCAGATAGACAAGATCAAAGGATTTGATAATGATCGAGAGGATCTTAGGCTTGGTAGCATTTATATTTGGGCTAGAGAGTTGGCAAAGATGTATGCTCCTGTTATCGGAGTATGTCAAGCAGATGGTTCAGGAGAAGGGCAACGCTATCTAACTATGTCCAATGTTGCAAATGCGAAAACAGCCAAACAAGCAGAGGCAGATTGGATTCTAGGTATTGGTATGACTCATGATGAAGGATATGAATATGTTCGTTATCTCAACATCAGTAAGAACAAACTGATTGGTGATGAAGACTCTGATCCTACTATGCGACACATGAAACATGAAGTATTGATTGAACCTTCAATTGCAAGATACAAGGAGATTATGTAGTGGAAGTAGATAGTGATTTTTTGAGAAGTATAACTCTTGATGCAAAGAGAGAAGTAGTGATGGAAATGATTAATGCCCATTCCAGTAGGAATGGCTCCCTATTTCCTAACAGACAAACTTATAGAACTTAATGAGCAGGAAGAAAACAATGAATTTAAATGATACTCTAGCACAACAGTTAAGAAAAAGAGCAGAGATTAGATTAAAATCTACTTGTAGAGGAGAAGATGATCGTCTAGCTAAGCAGCTAATAATTGCAGCAGATAGAATAGAACAATTAGAAAAAAGAAATAAAGAATTGGAAAGACTAATTCGACTCTATGCAAGTGATGACGATGATGAACATGTCTGATACAAATGTAGAAGAGGTAGTAGAGAAATACATCACAAGAAGTAAGGCAGGGTTTAAGAAGTACGGTCACTACACTACAAGACAAGATCTAAGTATAGAAGATTGGCTTACTCACCTGCAAGAAGAATTGATGGATGCTACTGTGTATATTCAAGCACTACGAAAGCAGATGCAAGAACAGCAGAGAGAACTAGCTATCCTTCGTTGTCAAAATAAACTGTATTCAAACTATATAGAGAGTACATGAAACTTGCAGTTGATGTTGAAACCATAATTAGCAATAAAGGAAATCCTTTTGACATAACTAACAAACTTGTTTTAGGAGGAACATACGATGGAGAATCTTATTGTATGTTTGACAGTGCTTCTATTGACCTGTCTAATAATCTACTCGTAGGCTTTAATTTTAAGTTTGATCTACACTGGTTGCAGAGACTTGGTATTCCACTAAACAACATTCAAGTATGGGATTGCCAGTTAGCTGAGTTCTTAATCAGTAGGCAAATGGATTCTTTTGCAGATCTGGATTCCACTGCTGAGAAGTATGGACTAGGTAACAAGATACACAGTATCAAAGAAAAGTATTGGGATCAAGGAATAGATACAGATCAAATTCCCTATGATGAACTTAAAGAGTACTTAGAGAGAGATCTTAAACTAACCTATGAACTACAAGAAGTACAAGAATCAATTCTAAAGGAAAATCCAAAACTGTTTAGATTGTTCAGGCTTCAGTGTATGGATCTTCTTGTTCTTCAGGAAATGGAATGGAATGGTATTCTTCTTGATGTAGAACGCTGTGATGTAGAAGCAAAGTTGCTTGAGAAGAGAATCACTGAGATACAAGATCAACTCAAAGACTTCTTTGGTAACTATGATATTAATTATGGAAGTACAGATCAACTCAGTGCAATCCTCTATGGTGGATCTATTACTTTTGAATGGAGAGTTCCTATTGGAGTATATAAAACAGGAAAGAAAACAGGACAGGTAAGAAATCAAGTATTACGAAAGACTGAGGAGTTCCCTAGACTTGTAGAACCAATTAAAGGGTCTGAACTACAGAAAGAGGGAACATGGTCCACATCTGAAACTGTTCTTCGTCAGTTAAAGGCAAAGAAATCTGTGCGTCCCATTCTTAATGCTATTATTGAACTAGGAGAACTTGAGAAACTATACAGTGCATATTTGATTGGATTCCCTAAGAAGATTGTAGAAATGAACTGGGAGAATAATTTTATTCATGGACAGTTTAATCAATGTAATGCAATCACTGGAAGATTGAGTGCTAGTAATCCTAATCAGCAGAATCTAGCAGCAGATTTCAAGAAGTGTATGGTAACTAGATATAAGGAAAGAATATGATTGAGTTTAAAGCTTGGCCTAAAATACCCAGAGTAGAAAATAGAAAAGAAAGCTATACAGAGAAGATTGATGGTACTAATTCTTGTATAGTTATTACAGAAAACGGTGAATTTGGATGTCAATCTAAAAATAGAATTATTACACCAGACAATGACAACTTCGGATTTGCTGCTTGGGCATATCAGAATAAAGAAGACCTCTTACAGCTAGGTCCGGGATACCATTTTGGAGAGTGGTGGGGACTTGGAATTCAAAGAGGGTATAATCAGGATAGAAAAAGATTTAGTCTATTTAATACACATCGTTGGGGGAAACATAATCCAAATACTCCAGATTGCTGTGAGGTAGTTCCAGTGATTAGCGCTTCCTCTGTAGATGAGGCTAAAGATATTCTGATCAACTCAGGAAGCATAGCTGCTCCCGGATTTATGAATGTAGAAGGAGTTGTTGTTTACGAATACAATACAGATTCTCTTTGGAAAGCAATTATCAATAAGTAACGATGGTAGCTAGATATGATTAAGAATAGTACAGCAGATGTTTATAAAATTATCATTATGTAGGTAAGTTGCAATGATTGTGAACGCTGATGCAAAAGCTTTGGAATGGTATGCAGGTACTTTCCTATCTCAAGATCAAGTTGCCATTGCAGAGATCTGGGATAAGGTGGATCAGCATACCAGTAACCAGACTGCCTTTAATCTACCATCACGACTCGTAGCTAAGAAATTTGTATTTCGTTTGGTATATGGAGGATCAGCTTATAGTTATGCTCTTGATCCAGACTTTGAAGATGTAGGATACTCTCAGAAACGATGGCAAGAGGTTATTGATTCTTTCTACAGTAAGTATAAAGGCTGGCACAAGTGGCACATTAGTTTGATGAATGAAGTAACTCGAACTGGTAAACTTGTCATGCCTACTGGCAGAGAGTATCTTTACACTCCAAAGAAACGTAGAGGTATTTTAGAGTGGCCTAGGACTACTATTCTCAATTATCCAGTGCAGGGATTTGGTGCAGACATTATGATGTTGGCTAGGATCAGTTTCAGGAAAAGGTTTCATGAGAACAGAATTGAAGGTACTGTCATCAGTTCTGTTCATGATTCCATTGTGTGTGATGTTCCTAGTTATGAAGTTCAGAGAACTGCTGATCTCTTCTATGAAGTCTTTGATGATCTCCCAAAGATTGTCTCTGCTGCATTTGATATTGATTTCAATCTTCCTCTTCTTTGTGAAGTGTCTCAAGGATTCAATATGAAAGAACTTGAAGAGATCCAAAGAAGTTGACGTAGATTGAAAATAATGGTATAATATTAGTATAAACTAAAGGAACAAGATGAAAATTACTATTGTAGCACAGGAAGTAGAGAATCATAGTAAATACAAGATGCTTAAACTTACTTTCAGGGATGAGGATGGTAAAATCGCTGAACGTAAAGTAGCATCATTTGGAGATTCAGCAAAGTCTTTTGCAACTCTGTCTGAGTCTAAAGCAGGCGAAGTATATGAGATTACAATGGTTAAAGGTGAGAAGTTTTGGCAATGGACCAATGCTGTAAAGCAAGAAGGTCTTTCTGCTAACACTAAAGCTAATACCTCTCCAAAATCTACTTATGAAACTCCAGAAGAACGAGCAAAGAAACAAGTGTATATTGTACGTCAGTCCAGTATTGCCAGTGCAGTTGCTCTAAAGAAAGATGCTTCTCCTGAAGAAATTATTGCTGTAGCAAAGCAGTTTGAACAGTATGTATTTGATACTGATCCTTTTGAGGGAATGGAAGATGACCATCCATTCTAATCTAAACATTCAGTACACTGAAGATATTCATGAATGTGATTCCTGTGGAATTTCTTATGCTTCTGGTGTAACTGTAACAGATGGATATGGAAATAGTATTCTAGTGCTTACTCCAGTAGCAAGATGTTGGAACAGTGAATCATGGGCAGAGGAGGAGATTATGATGAAACTTCTCACTGCTCTTGGATATAATGCTAATATTAAACAGGTTTGGGAATGAATGTACTCTTTGTATGCACTCATGGAGTCTCTAGGTCAGCTACAGGAGCAGTTATTGGTATCTCAAGAGGTTGGAATTGTCGTGCTGCTGGTACTGATCTTAATGCTCTGGTTAGAGTTTCGAGGAACTTAGTTGAGTGGGCTGATAAAATCTATGTCATGGAAAACCTTCATCAGTCACTTATCGAAAGTAGTTTTAATCCTGATTGCCCTATTGTTAATCTACACATAGACGATATTTACGATTATATGGAAGATTCTCTGGTAGAAATTATTCAGGAGAGAATCTAAATGCTAGTACATGATTTTCTTCCTTGTCCTTTCTGTGGAGGGACAAATACAGTGATCCATAAAAATCCATTATGGTCTGGAATGAGTAAAGACATTCTTTCTGTCTCCATTAGGCATTGGTGTATTCCAATTCAAGGACAGCCAACAAGAATGATTGAAAGAATAGGAAGAGATATGGAAAGTGCAATCAAGATGTGGAACATGCGTGCATGACAACAGCCCTTATAGATGCTGATCTTATTTGTTATCGCTGTGCTGCTTCTGCTGAGAATGAGCCAGAGGAAGTAGCTCTTATTAGAACAGATACTTCCATGAGGGATCTACTAACCTTGAATGGTTTTGAGGAGTATAAAGCTTTTCTTACTGGCCCTAACAACTTTAGGAAAAAAGTTAATCCAGAGTATAAGGCTAATAGAAAAGATGTTAAACTTCCTCAATGGCTGAATACTTGTAGAGACTTCTTGGTTAAAGAATGGAAGGCAGAAGTTACAGATGGTTACGAAGCTGATGATGCGTTGGGAATGGAGCAAACGGACTCTACGGTTATTTGCTCACTGGATAAAGATCTAAAGCAAATCCCAGGGAATCATTTCAATTGGGTTAAAAATGAATCCAGTTATGTTCAAGAGGATGAAGGAATCTTTTTCTTCTTTCAACAATTACTGATTGGAGATAGTTCAGATAACATTAAAGGTATTAACAGAATCGGACCTAAGAAGTCACAACAGATTCTTGATCCTTTCTTTGGTGATTATGATGGACTTCTCCAAACCGTAAGAGATATGTATAATGATGATGAGAGACTTGAAATGAATGGTAAGTGTCTCTGGATCTGGAGAAAGAAAGATGACATATGGCAACTACCTTCTTGATTTCAGACACACATTTTGCGTTAGAAGAGATTAAGGATTTTTATGACCACCGTAGCTAGTAGAAAAGCAAAAGGGAGGAAACTACAGCAATGGGTAAGAGACAGAATCTTGGAAAATCATCCAGCATTAACTCTAGACGACGTTCGATCCACTTCTGGAGGAGTTCAAGGCGAGGATATTCAACTAAGTTCCAAAGCAAAGGAACTGATTCCCTTTCAGTTCGAATGCAAGAACTTATCAAGAGTCTCAATCTATAAACATTACGAGCAGGCCATTTCTCATGGAGACAGAGTCCCTGTAGTAGTTATTAAACAAGATCGAAGTAAACCTCTTGTGATTATTGATGCTGAATATTTCTTGAGAGAATTTACATGAGAAAACATCTGGTAATTCCAGATGTACAAGTTAAAGATGGACATGACTTTGCTTTTCTAGAAGCAGCAGGAAACTTCATAGCAGAAAAGAAACCAGATGTAGTAATCCAGATTGGTGATTTTGCAGACATGGAATCTCTTTCTAGTTATGATAAAGGAAAGAAGTCTTTTGAGGGCAGAAGGTACAAGAAAGATATAGAAGCGGCTAAAGAGGCTATGTACTTTCTTACTGAACCTATTCGAAAAGAATCTGAGAAACTTGTACAAGGTAGACGTAAACGATGGAAACCAAGACAAGTTCTGACATTAGGAAATCATGAACATAGGATTGATAGAGCGATCAATGAAGATCCTAAACTTGATGGTGTTCTTTCTGTTAATGACTTGTGCTACTCTTCTTTTGGTTGGGAAGTTCATACTTTCTTGGATGTGGCAATTGTTGACGGAATAGCCTACAGTCACTACTTCACTACAGGAGTTATGGGAAGAGCAGTAACTTCTGCTAGAGTTCTTCTCTCCAAGAAGCACATGAGTGCTGTAATGGGGCATCATCAGCATTGGGATATTGCTAGAGACGTTAGAGCAGATGGTATCCCTATTATTGGGCTGTTCTGTGGTTCATTCTACGAACATAATGAAGACTATCTAGGACCTCAAGGAAATTCTTATGCTCGAGGTATCTGGATGTTTCATGAAGTAGTGGATGGATCTTTCCAACCAATGTATATCTCTTTAAAATATCTGAAGGATAAATACCTATGATTACTTTGATTACTCTTTTGTGCTTTTCGCTGGTTTTAGACTAGCTGCTATCTTGGAACATTATGGACGTTGAATTCTTTTCGTACCTACTTCACATGCCTCCTATCAATCTTTGGAATGTAGGACTTCTATATAACAGTGTAGGACAAATCTATGAATGAACTTGTATCTCTTCTCCAAGATGCTGCTCCAGTTCTAGGAGAAGCTATTGCCGGTCCTTTTGGAGCATCTGCACTAGAATTTCTTGCTTCAAAGTTGGGAGCATCTGATTCTTCAGTTCAGTCTATCAAAACTGCTCTGTCTGGTTTGACAGGAGATCAGCAGATTAAATTGAAAGAACTGGACAACCAATACCAGCAGATGCTTATTGATGAAAGTAAGAAACTTCCACTTGCTCAGATTGCCGTTGATGAAGCAGAAGCAAGATCTACTAATTGGTGGGTAGCAGGATGGAGACCCTATATTGGCTGGATCTGCGGAACAGGACTAGCTTATCAATTCCTCTTCATGCCTATTGCTAATGGTTTTGTAGCAACACATCCATTCCTTCCACTAGATACAGGAACACTCACTACTTGCCTCACAGGTATGCTAGGACTTGGTGCTATGCGTACTTTTGAGAAACATAGTGGAGTAGAAGGGAACAGGTAATATGCTTACTATAGAAGACCTCAAGGATAAGTTGAAAAAAGTAGACGAGATTAGTCTTCTAGAAGTATTAGAAATATCCAGTGAAGATATTATAGATCGGTTTGAAGACATTATTATCAATAAGCATGGATATTTGGTAGAAGAGTTTGAAGATGAAACAGAAGAACTATAAAGAAAAAGAACAAGAACATAAACAAGGAAAGAAGAGGTATATAATGCGTAGAGACGTAGAACATGATGGAGATGTAGAGCTGAAGAATTTCTCTTTTGAAGATTTTTGTAAAGAACTAAAAGAGATTGAGAAACTTGCTGATGCAGAAATCGCTAAACGAAAGGCTGAGAAATCTAATGGCTATCGTTTGGTGGATGAAGAATAAGAAAGAGACTTAATGGATCAATACCAACAGTTTATCGCTATGAGTAGGTATGCTAGATACCTACCGGATAAGAAACGAAGAGAATCTTGGGAAGAGACAGTAAAGCGATTTGTAGACTATATTGAATACAAGATTCCTAGAGAAGTAGTAGAAGAATATGGGGATGTTCTAGACAATCTGGAAATATACATTCGAAATCTTGAAGTAGTTCCATCTATGCGTCTTCTAATGACAGCAGGAGAAGCAGTAGAACGAGATAATATTGCTGCATATAATTGTAGTTATCTTGCAGTAAACAACAAGAGAGCATTTAGTGAAACTCTCTATATCTTGATGAATGGTACAGGAGTTGGATTTAGTTGTGAACGACAGGAGATTGCACAACTTCCAGCCATTGCAGAAGAATTTAAGGAGAGTGCAGATGTCATTGTTGTTGGAGACAGCAAACTTGGATGGGCAAAAGCCTTTAAGAAGTACCTGTCCTCATTGTGGGACGGAGATATTCCTAGAGTTGACTTCTCGCGTGTACGGGCAGCGGGATCAAGACTTAGAACTTTTGGTGGACGAGCCTCTGGTCCTCGGCCTTTGCAAGAGTTGTTCGAGTTCTGTCTTGATCTCTTCAAGCAAGCCAGAGGTAGAAAACTAACCTCTATTGAAGTACATGATATTATGTGTAAGATTGGTGAGGTGGTAGTCGTAGGAGGGGTCAGAAGAAGTGCTTTGATTTCTCTCTCAAACCTAACTGATCGTCGCATGAGAGAAGCAAAGAGTGGTCAATGGTGGAACGGAAATCCTCAACGAGCCTTGGCTAATAACAGTGTAGCTTATACGGAGAAGCCAGATGTTGAGACTTTCTTGGAAGAGTGGCTCAGTCTTGTTAAATCAAAATCAGGTGAACGAGGAATCTTTAATCGGAATGCTGCACAACATCAGGCAGCAAAATGGGGACGACGAGATAAAAGTCTTTCTTACGGGTGTAACCCTTGCTCTGAAATCATCCTCCGAGATAAACAATTTTGTAACCTCACTGAAGTCCTTGTTAGAGAACACGACACTCTTAAATCCCTCCGAAGAAAAGTGGAAGCAGCAACTATTCTTGGGACCATCCAATCCACACTAACTAACTTTAACTTTCTGTCAGAAGAGTGGAAGAAGAATACTGAAGAGGAACGACTACTTGGTGTAAGTCTTACTGGTATTATGGATCATCCAGTTTTGGGTAATGTCAATGCTGGATTCTCTGAAGTTACAGAAACATCTAAAGGTCTTAATTGCTGTAATGGACTAAGTTTAAAAGATGCCCTTGAGGAGTTGAGGGATCATGCAAGGAAAGTAAATGAAGAGTGGGCTGAAAGACTTGGTATCGAACCTTCTGCTGCTATTACTTGTTGCAAACCCTCAGGAACGGTTAGTCAGTTGGGGAATACTGCTAGTGGCATACATCCTAGATACTCTTCTTATTATATCCGATCAGTACGACAGGATAAGAAAGATCCACTAACCACTTTCCTAATTGAACAAGGAGTTAGATATGAGGAAGATGAAAATCAAGCTAGTAACATGGTATTTTATTTTCCTGTCAAATCTCCAGATGCTTCTACAACGAGGGAAACTGTAAGTGCCTTAGAGCAACTTGAACTCTGGTTAGTCTATCAAAGATACTGGTGTGAACATAAACCTTCAATCACAGTATATGTTAGAGAACATGAGTGGGTAGCAGCAGGTGAGTGGGTTTATAGGCATTTTGATGAAGTAAGTGGAATCTCTTTCCTCCCTTATTCAGATCATACTTATAGACAAGCTCCATATACTGAAGTAACTAAGGAGGAATATGAAGAAGCACTGAGTAAGATGCCTGTGCTTGATTGGAATCTGTTTGTAGAAGATGAAGACTACACAGTATCTAGTCAAGAACTTGCCTGTGTTAGTGGTGCTTGTGAGATCTGATGATTTCATTCTTTGCACATCTGATTTCAGGAGTTATGGTAGGAATTGAGTTTCCTCCAAATATGATTATTGTTGATATTTTTATTCTTAGAACAGGAGTTATGTATGGGAATCCAGAAGATTTTGAATGATGTAGAACAGAAGATCAAAGAAGAAGCAGAACTGCTTGAATCTGATGTAGCTCATTGTAGAGTATGTAGAGGGAAGTGTAATGAAGCTCAAGAAGCTCCTGAAACACTTCCAGCAGCTAGTGGGAATGTTCCTACTGCTTAAATGAAGAAGCCCCCGAAAGGGGGCTTTTCTATTTCTTGCTTTTACGTTTCTTAGCCATTGCAGCAGCTTCAGTCTTCTTGTAAGTATTACCTTTGTGGAATTCACGAATGTTCTTACTTACAGTCTTTTTGCTCTTACCAGATTTAAGCGGCATATTGGTATCCTTTCCCTAGAAATACTTCCTGTTCTTTCAAACGTCTCCTCTTAATCCCTTCCACTTCCTTCCCTCCAGCTCTATCCCATTTCGGGAATTCAGCAGCAGCTCCATCATAATCCCTAGCATTAAGTTTCTTAGCAAGAGTAGATTCAGCAAGATTACCAGCACCAAGATTATATGTAAAGCTAACCAGAGCATCAAATTCATACTGCTGTAGAGGAACATGGATATGCTCCAATACCCCACTCTCAGCAGTCCTAAGATCCTCCTGAAGCAAACTAAGAGCCTCTACATTAGAAATAGGATCAGGAAGATTCTCTCCTTCCTTAATCAAATGTCCATAACCAATAGTAGGCTTACCAGCAACATCCAAATACTTCCTACATCTAAAACCTTCAAACAAAGAAATTAGTTTAACACCATCCCACGAAGTTACCATCCTAAACCCTTTCCTTTAAATGCCAAATAGACTAGACCACAGAAAGCAGCAAACAAAAGTTTAGTTCCTATCCACTTCCCAAAAGAACTCCACTTCATTTCCATCCATTCCTGAAAAGCTTCTTTCATTTCTGCCTTAATCTCTTCCCTTTCTTTTTCGTCCATATCCTCTCCTATATGTTGTAGTAGGGTACTTTATACATAGTACCTCCAATATTTACTTCTAGAAAACCTGCTGCTTGTGCTGGAACTGCTACTGTACCAGCAGTTGCTGAAGTAGATACCGTAGTACCTAACCCCACTTGACCAGAGGCCACTGTTGGAGTAGCTCCTGTTAATTTAAGAGTCTGTCCTGTAATAGAAGAGGATAGAGTTATAGATGTAATGCTTAGATTAGTAGGAATATCTGAACTAGCAATCTGTCTAAAAGAAGCTGTAGCAGTTCCACTTGTAGGACCAGAAAAGAAGTATCCTGCATTGACTGTAGGAAGAGTGATACTACTCCAAGCAGTTGAAGAAGTACTCCCGGGAAGAATAGTCCCATAAGATCCAATCATTGTAAACCATCTTTGCCAAGCAGGATCTTCAAATCCTAGATTGCTGAGAGGAGGAGCAGGAGGTAGTTTTATTCCCATTCTACGCCCTCCGAATATCCCATGTCATGAAGTTCATCCAATTGTTTCTCTAACCTACATCCAATATCTGTACGATACATAATGCTGTTAGGGATTTCTACTTTTTTCTTGATTGTGTTGTAGGTCTTTGTTCTAGCTTCTTCTACAGTATCTCCTACACCAGATACAGTCATGATATAGCTTCCAGCAGTTACATACAAAGGAACATCTAGCTTCACCTTACCATTAACCATTGCTGGTGCTTTTCCTAGCTTGACTTCAGAAAGATGAATATTCTTTACAGCATCTTCCTCAGTCACTCCAAACAGAGGATAACCAGAAAGTTCATCCTGCTTCTTCTTTCCATATGGATAGTCAGGCATGGAAATAACTACACCACAAGCCACTCCTTCTTTCACAGAGAGTGTATCTCTTCCTTCCAGTAGATCATACATGAATTCGACAGGATCTCCCTTATGAAGTGCTTGTTGAATCTGAAATAGAGGCCATCCCGGACGCATAGTAAACTCAAGAGGCCAAGGAGTTCCATAGCTGTCAATGATACAATTTACATCAATATAACCAGTATACCCATGAGCATGAAGGAAATCTTCCAGAGGTTTCAACACTTTATCTGCTAAGAGACTCTCTTCTTGATAACTGATGATAGTTCCCTGCTCACCTGTAGCAACACCAAGATCATCATTCATGAACTTCTTGAATTCCCAGTTCTCACACCAATACTTAGAGAATCCATTCTTACCAAACCATCCACCAACTGCCATTTCAATTCCTTTATGGAACTCTTGCAGGATGAATTCTCCTTTGTAGGCATTAGTCTTTTTCCACTTCTGAAGCATGAATACTAGATCAGCAGGAGACTTTGAGACATAGGACAATGCCTTATCTCCATCCCCTACAGGTTTGGATACATATCTTTTATTGGTAGAGATTACATGCTTGATAGCATCATCATAACTCTTGAACTTTTGAGAAGGAATGGTCTTGATTCCAGCCTTCTCCATGATAGCTGCTCCATGCTCTCTGTCCTGTTCCCATCTATTAGTTTCAATAGAAGGACCAATAATAGGATAACCTTGTTTCCTATACCGTTCAAGAGCATGAATATAAGCTACATTGTCAGTACAGAAGATCAGATCTGCCCAACGAACATGAGACTCCCAATCAGATACTCGATCAATTAAACCAGAACCTACTGTACTCCTAGTGCCATCCTTAAGATCTTTAATGAATACTTTTACAAAATGACCATGAGCTTCACAACGAAGTGCAAAGTCAAGTGAAGTACCACCAGTATCAATAATTAGAATCTTCATCTGTTTTCAAGTGCCCTCAAGTATGCCCTCCTAGCTTCTCTCAATTTCCTGCGCTTCTCAATCTCTTCTGGACTTGTACTATCCCTGAGCTTCCTCTCTTTTACAATCGTAGGAACAGACATTCCCATTTGCTGTGCCCTTTCCTCTTTACCTCTACCCTGAATAATATTATGGATAGAATGAAGAGGAGTAATAGTATCTATAAGAACTTGTGGTACACTTTCTGTAGCCATAGGTCCATAGATATGTTCACCAGTAAACTGATCTCTATTAGTCAGCATTTCAAGAATAGTTGTTTCCATCGGAGTAAGACCCACTGCTTGACGGATAAGATTACTTGCATCCTTATCTCCAAGAATCATGTGCCATACTACATAAGGAATAGTAGTAGAACCAGCTCTACGTTTAGTAGCTTTAGGATCTCCTGTCATCCATCTTGCATAAGCATCCAAGATAGAAGGATAGATAACAGCAGTAGTAAATCCAACAGCAGCCATGTGCTTTAGAGCGTCAGTACGACCTTGTGCAGAGGTAGAGTCTTGAATAAGAGCATCACGAACATCTTTAGCAGCAGAATGGAAAGTACCATAGTGATACCTACCAAACACATTCCAAGGATGTTGCATGATGTTTGATAATCCTCTAGAAATAGCAAGAGCGATTGTCTCTCCTCCATTGATCCCTAACTTGTTTGAAGCAGTGAGAATATCATCAAACCCAATCTGAGCAGGAATATGGTACCCCGGGTTGTGGGTTTCAGTATAATCGTGTAGAGCAGCATCAAAGATAGATTTACCTTTCATGGATGCAGCAGCCTTATGTGCAGTCATCATGAACACATCACTACTTCCCCAAAGAAGATGCCTAGAAGCCGAGTAAATATCACTAATCATCTGATCCGGTTTAGTGCCATATCCCCATTCTTTAGCAAGATTTCTCAACTCTCTTTTAGGTATTCCGTTTAAAGCATTCTTAATAGTTGCAGCATTCCGTACTCTAGCATACTGTAACCTAAGACCAGACTGTACTAACTTTTGATACTCAGGAGATACAGTAGCTACCTCCCTAGCAGATTCCATGAACATCTTAGGAACTTCTACAATACCTCTAGGCCAGTTAAGAGGATTCATGTAAGTAGCTTGGAGAGAAGTAGCAGCATGGATAAAACCATTCTCCATGTGTCCATTAGGGTTAATGAACATAGATCCAGTAACAACAGCATTAGCTATCTCAAAAGCAGAAGCAGGATTGTTATTCCTCAAGAAAGAATCATAGTACACTTGAGCAAATCTATCCTTCAAATAATATCTTTCAAGAATAGGATGCCCTTGAAGTCTAGTCCATCCATGAGGAGCAGTAGTAACTGATTCTGCTGGAATAGCATAACCAGCCTTTACCATGTCAGCCATACTGTTCTGTAGAAACTCTAGTTGATGAATATACTTGGAAAGCTGAGAGATTGCTACAAAGGTATTAGCAATAGCATTCTTACTATATTTGTAGTTAGTAGCTGCTTCGATCTCATCAGTCTTTGCTTGTACAAGTTTAGCTTTCTTTCCACCAATCTCTACAGTAGGCTTTTCATCTACATTCAGTTGCTTCTCACTGACATGAATAGGATCATGGTTACGTTCTTTGTTGGAATATGTATAGAGTCTATTACCTTCCTGATTCACTACTACTCTCTTTCCATTCTCAAATTCAAGAGCAAACATACTCCTTGCCCTTTGAGCATAGGCTTTGTAAGCAAGTCCAACTTGAGAATTAGGGATAACAGTAGATCCAAATCTTTGAAGTCTACGAACAAAAGTCTGCTTAAGAATACGAGCAGTATGGAAATCTTCTCCAAGAGGCATCTGACCTCCAGAAAGCTCCATAGCTCTTCTGTATAGATCAGACATTTTCTTTACATACTTATCCACCACTTGTTCTTTAACAAGTTTCTGAGAAGGAGTAAGAATTGCCTTATTCCCATATTCCTCATCTTGAGAATTGTATACTTCAGGGCTAGAGGCAACTGCAAGAACTTGAGGACTCATAGACTCTAGATCATGAGAAAGAGCTAGCTTAGCTGCATCCTCTTGACCTTGCACGATAGCAACTTGTCGTTCAAGTCTGTTAATGTCTTGGCTTTCAGTCCTTCCTTCTTGTGGAGTAGTAGGCTTCTCAGAAAGAACATGAGAGTCATCCCAAAACTCTTCAGCAGTTTTCCTATATCCTTCTCCTAGATTCTTTACTACTTTCTCTACATATCTCTCTTTACGAGATTTAGGCAGAAAAGCAGACACATCTAGAAAACCAGCTTGTTTACCTCCAACCTTACCTTTAAACTCAGGCTTCTTTCCACTAGCAGCTTCTTCTACAGCAGCATTTACAGCAGACAGATATTGATTCTTAGGAATCCAAGTCTTTTCCATTTCCTGATGTTGCTGAGAAGGATGAAAAGTATCCTCACGGTACTTCTTGTACCTATCAAACTCTTCTTGTTGCTGTCTAGCAATCTCTGCCTTGTGTTGTGCCCAAGCAGCATCAATCTCTGCCTTGTGTTGTGCCCTAGCAGCAGCAATCTCTGCCTTGTGTTGTGCCCTAGCAGCATCAATCTGATCTTCTGCTACCTTTTGAATGTGTGCTTCAGCAGCTCTAGCTTTATATTCTGCTCTAAACTTAGAAAAGTCAGTAGCTTCCTTTTGAATCTGTACTCGTTTTGTTGCTTCTTCTGGAGTTTCAGTTCTAAGCTTACTAGGAGTTACCTTTTCATAAGGAATAGTATCAGGAGCTACTGGAGAAGTCTTACCTGCTTCTCTTTCTTTAGAAGCTTTGAATTGATCCAGTTCGTCCTGCATTCTTTTAACTTCAGCCTCATGCTGACGAACAGCAGCATGGTAGATACCACCAGTGATACCACCAGTAACAGCACTGGCTACCAATTTCTTCAGATCAGAAGGATCAAACTGTTTAGCGATTTCAGGATGATTCTTGTTAATCTGATTTAGAGTAATATCAGTAGCTTCATTAGCAGCAGTTGCACTTAAAGCACCAGTAGCAATCTTAGTACCGAGAGTCTTACCAACAATAGGAATAGCACTAGCAATAGCACCTCCTACAGCCTCTACTGCTCCAGATTGATACGTCTTCTTGAGAGTCTGTCCTTGTTGGATCAGATCAGTCATGGTAGAGACTGCTTGAGGAATAAAACTAGCAGGCCCACCACCAGTAATAAAGCTACCTACTCCATGAGCAACAGTACCAGCAATAGTATGATGTGCTTGAGGACTATATCCTATTTCATTATAGATATAGTTTCTAAGTTGATTAGTCTTTTCATCTACAGCCCCCATCCAAGCATCAGTAGATCCTTTAGGAAGAATACCTGCTTTTTCAGCAAGATGAATTCCATGAGAACTAGCTAATCCTAGAGTCTCTCCTACAGCCTTGGCACCTTCAGCAGCACCAGCACCTAACTCTTGTCCAAGAGACATATCTTGAGGTTTAGGTTTAGCAGGAGCTTGTTCTTGTGTTTTAGGCAATAGAATACTCATAGGATCTACAGAAGTAGTCCTGCTAGAAGCATTAGTTGGAGAGACTTGTTTTGGACTTCCAGAAAGAAGAATATCTATTGGATTCATTTAAGCTTGCTCTTGATATACTCTGCCCACCTACCAGAAACATCTGGATTAATTCTACCAGAAAGAGATTGAATTACTTCATTAGTAAACTCATCTTTAGTCAATCCAGACTTAATTCCATTTCTGTTATAAGCAGCAATAGCCCTATTTGTGTAGTCATTCACTGTCTGTGCTTTAGCTTTATCAGCACTAGCCTGAACTCTAGCAAGTTCTTGATCCCTAGGACTTAATCCAGTGCTATCTGGCTGAGCAGACAAATTAATTGAGTTTTTAATCTTAAAGGTATCTCTATCCAAATTAGAGTTAATCTTTTCAAAGATTTGACTGAGAGCAGTTTGATTAGAGTCCATTTCACGGTTATATCTGGTTTCTGCTTTATCAGTTTCACGGTTATATCTGGTTTCTGCCTTATCAGTAGCTCTTTCTGCTTTACCTTGAGTAGCAATACCTTCCCTAGAAAGTCTAGCTTCTCGTTGGGCAGCAAGAGAGTCATTGTGCATCTTAAGTCTTTCTTTTCTAGACTCATCTGCTCTTTTATTCTCAGCAGCAATGCTCTGAATCTGTGCAGTAGTCTGTGCTCCTTGAATTTTAGTTTGGATAAAATGTTTAGCAGCAGGACTGTTAAAGTCAAGAATACTAGGATCTTTCTGAATCTCTGCTCTGGCTTGGTTTGGAAATTGCTTGATATAATCACTCCATCCTGCTTTATAGTCCATAGGATTAGAAGCAGATGTAAAGAAATGGGCTTGGGTATCTGCCATTTCTTTATGTATATTAGCCATTTCTTTATTAGCAGAGATAATAGTAGAAGTTTCCTTACTCGTATCCTTACCCCTCATCATATCTGTTTGCTGACGTTGAGTAGCCAGATTGATCTGAGAAGTCAACTGGCTTAGAGTACCAGAGAAGTAGTTCTCTCTCGTTTGTGGAGTAGCCTCTTGTTGTTGCTGTGGTTGTTCTCCTTGTCCAGCCATAGACTTTTTAAACAAATCAAAGGCCATCCTATTCCGCTGAAGATTCAATTGCTCTTCTTGCAGCTTATAGGCATTCATTTGTTGCTGTTGTTGGAAGTTCTGACGGTTCTCCTGCATTTGCTGAGTTCCGGTCATAAATTTCAATCCAGCATTAGCAGCCCAACCAATGTTACCCATTATATTACCAAGATTCACGGCTGTCTCCTAATTAAGCGTACATCAACATACCACTACCACCACCACCACCTCCAGACAATCCTGCAAAGGCAAGTTGACCCATAGTAGCCCCAAGAATACCTGCCCCTTGTGCATTAGCCTGATTCTGGTTGTACTGAATCTGTCCAGCTACTCCCGGATTACCCGCATTTACACCTGCAAGTTGCATAAGGTTGTTCAGTTGAGTTTGATACTGGTTAGTAGCATAGTTCTGACCATATTGAGTAACTGCTTGTAGCATATTACCAGAACCAAGCATTCCTTGAGAAGCTCCCATTCGAGTCAACTGCTGTAGACCTTGATCAAGATTGAACTGGTATCCCGGAGTAGAAGTAACCGAAGAGGGATTAGCCATCAAAGCAGATAGCTGAGATTGATATTGTGGGCGTTGAGAAGCAAATGGATCAGCCATTCCTGCTGCATTGGTACCTCCACCACCGAAAATACCTCCACCACCTCCACCACCCAGTATGCCTCCAAGAACCATTGTTCCTACAATTCCACCTAGCATAATCCATACTCCTTCAATATTTTTATTTTGCTGAAGTCAGGATTAATTTCCATCCTAACAAGCTCATTAAATCTTTCCTGATTAAACTCTTTGTTTAGAAGATATTCATATATCTGTTTAGGATATTTAAATACTTCTTCCATTGTTACATGCAATCCTTCTACTTTATACAACATTTCATGATGCTCTTTAGTCATCTGAGGGAATCCTAAAGTGTTCATAGACTGATTGATTTCTTCTAGATCTCTGTGAACCATCACCTTTCTAGCAGGATGTTGATTCATCTTTTCCCAAAAGAGAAATCCTGCTGTGCAGGAAATCCCTAGAGTTTGTTTTGTTTCAGTATGATCCAATTCATAGTATGTTGTATACTCAAGAGGATCATGAATGCAAAGAGTATTATCAGTAGTGAGCCAATTAGACATCCAAGTAGAAGCACTACGAGGAAGAGTTAACACCATAAACTCAATCATCTTGTTTCTGCTATCTCCATAGAAAACTCCACATCTAGAAAATCAACTACACAAGCTGTATTATCAATATGTTTGATCTGTACTGCTCTTCTTTGGGTGGCTCCATTTCTTAACAACTGAGATCTACTAGACGCCATATTAACTGGACGATACAGAGAGTATGTTTGATAGTCATCGTCTGTATATCTCATATAGCAGTAGGTGCTTGTTTTGTCTCCAACTAATTCTAACCTAGATATGAACTTGGTATCTGTTGTATCCATATCAAATGGATTAGTTACAATCTCAAAGTTGATAGGAGATACATCATCCATATAAGATGTAGGAGAAGCTACATATATTTTACCATTTAATTCATGTAAAAGCAAGTCCTGTGAACCAGAACTTACATAAGTATTTAATGGTAAATATCCCTCTACATAAGTAGTAGCAGTAATAGTTCCAGTAGCCGGAGATACAGAAGGAGTAGTTGCTGGAGTATAAGATAAAGTATTTGCATCTATATAGGAGACACTAAAAGTTCCATTGTATTGAGTTTGAACTGATCCTGCTATTGTAATAGGATCTCCATCAGAGAGTCCATGTGCTGTGATACTTGCTGTTACAATTCCATTACTATATGTTAAAGAAGATACAGTCTTTGGAGTTTGAGGAGTAAGATACGTCCAAATACTCCATTGCTTTGTAATTAAATCATAGACTACTGTGATCTTACTGGTAGTCAGAGAAAGAACATAAAAGTTATGTCCTTGAATCTTAATAGAAAACGAATAGATTGAAGCAAGATCATCATTGTTAAGAATACGATCTATCTCTGGAGTGGATACTGGATGAGTATTCAAGCCATGCATCAGAGAGACACTTCTTCCTTTTTGAATAGTTCTAGAAATAAACAGAACTTCATTGTCTATCTGAACAACAGAATCAGCAGAAGCACATCCAACAGTCAAGAGGCCATTAGGAGCAGGAGAAAGAGGAGAGCCTAGAGCATTAGCAGCATCATAGAAGAACTCAATAGAGTTGTCTTTAAAAGCAACTACATAGTTAAGATACCTAGCAAGTGCTACCGGTACTCCTGCTACTGAATTAGATTTGATCTCATTCAAAGCACTCCAAGTAGTAGGATCATCAAGATTAGATCCCCACAAAGAACTGTTAGTATCCATGATATAGTAAGTACCATCAAGGTAAACTATTCCCGGAACAGTAGTTGCTGGATAGTTAGCATCCGTGATCTTGGTTACAGTAGTCCCATTGAAAGTGTATCCTGCTTTGGAACTCTTGAAGAATACAGAAGTGCCATAAATATCACTAAGAACTTGGTACACTTCTCCTAGAATACTAGGCTGTGTGTATGGATAGTTAGTCCCAGTAGAAGAGTATAACTTATCTGCAATAATCGCATATACAGTTCCACTAAGATAGAACATCCCCTGACCTTCTCCAACAGGAAGGGAGGCATAAGTAGTAAGTCCAAATCTCTTTGTTACAGCAGGCTTTTTATTACGAACATCCAAGAATCCATTAACAATCTTGGAATCTTTAGTTGTAGTTCCGTCTCTAGTAGCTACTGCCTCTGTAAGAGGAATTCTAATCCGCATGTTCAATCACTTCATATTCATTGAAAACATAGCCAGCTTTAAGGTATCTCTGCATAATCCAAAGACCAAAAGGAATATCATGAATTCCAGTTCCCTTGCCAGTATGATGCTTCTTACACAAAAGAACTCCTTGTGCAGTCATATTATCTACAAACTTATAAGGATCATTAGGATCAAAAGAATCCCAATCAAAATTAGGATTGTCTTCTTTAACCAGATCCCAATCAATAGGACCATCTCCAAAAGACCATTCAATTTGGAAGTGATGTGCTTCTAACGGCTCTCCAAGCTCTTCCTGCGTCTTATTACAAATGAAGCACCTCCCCATAGGAGGATGGAAAGAAAGTGCCGTAGAGAGCGTAAAAAGAGCCTTCTTGGACCTTTTAAATAGACTAGAGGTAGTTCTAGGAGGATGCCCGGGAGTATTGACCTCTACTTCCAGTGTTTCTTTCAATTCATGAATATCTTCAGTAGACATTAACTTCTCCAACGGTTATCAGGAGAGAAAGTAATAGAAGCATCTTCCTGACTCCAATCTAATACATCTTTGAAAGACGCAGCAGCTTTGGTTTCCAGATATTGAATCTTTTGAAGAGGAACTTCATACTCAGCAGCAATCTCAGCAGCTAGTCCCCATTTAAGAGGATGGTACCATTCTTGAGTAAAGTCTGGATTATCTGTGGAGAGATTAAAATCCTGAACTTGTCTTTGTACAGTCAAATAAATAGTTGAAAGATTGTCTTGAGGGACATTATATAGTGTAATAGTACCGTTCCCAAGCAAAGGATCATAATAGAATTGATTAGGAGTCCCAGAAGAGGCTTTATTACCGAGGATATTGTAATCATATCTTGCTTCTTTATACAGAGTGGTATCATTTCCATTTTGATCTCTGATATATGCCTGAATGATCCTCATAGGTCTATCAGTAATTAGTGCTCCTGTACCAGAAGCAGTAGGACCAATTTGGTAACTAGAAATTCCAGCTACTGTAGGTAAAGCAATGTCTGGAGGAACACACCAGACAAGCATTCCTTTACTTGCCCAATTCTTAACCATGATATTAAGAGCTTGAGCGCAATAAGTGAGGTCAATACTAGGTATAGTATCAGCAGGGCCATATCTATGACAAACACGGAGAGCAGCACCAATAATATCATCCCTAGTTACTGTAAATGTAGTAGTTCCAGAAGTACTCATGTCAAGCCTTTCAAATTAATCAAGCGATTTGTTACATATAAATCGCAGAAATCGAAACCGAAACCGTGAGCGTATTTGTGCCAGAAGTAATAATGAAAGCATTTTACAAATATTCAATTTCTACGTAGCCAGACAAATAGTTCGTCAGTCCAGTGGATGCGAGCACTATTTGAGCAGATGTGCCAGTTACCCCGGCAATGGGCACTGGTAGTACCGCCTGTACAGTTTTTGCGGTATCCGGAGATGTAATAGCGGCAGAAATGTAGGAATTTCCCGAGCCGTCCTTTACCGTGATTGTGCCTGCTGCTCCTCCATTTGCTGTGTAAATCACCAGCGAAATTCCGAGAATGGTAGACCCGTTCGGAAGTGTTCTAATTTGATTCCCATCGGCAGCGAGCGGAATGTAGTACGAGCCAGTGTACCGCAGCGAAAGATTGAAATTTTTTCTTTTTCTGGTGTAATTGAAGGGTCCGGACATAGGTCCGGTCTCCTGTTCCAGGTCGATACCAGCAGTATTACCGTTGTTGGGCGTGATCCCCATCGGATTGCGGTGGCGAACAATCGGTATGTTGTCATCGTCGGTGTAGATTTCCGAAAGAGACCGAGCCCACCATTGCGTTCCGTCCAGATCGAGTACCGGCGGCCGGAATGTGTAAGCGGTCGAGGAGCTTGTCAACGTGACCCCTCCGCACAAAATGCCTCTGACGAAAGAAACCACCCCTCCGGTTTGCAGAGATATTACATTTTTAGTGGTTGGTACTACAGTCCCTCCGTCCACATCCAGAAACTCCACATACAATTCACATTGCGCATCTTGCTTTACCAGCATATCCCCAGACCCGCGAATCTCCGGTTTCATCCCGATGAATTTCACTTTCATGGGGGAACCAGTGGCGGTTGATGGCGTATGCACAACATTCTGAGTGCCGAATGTTATGATCGACCCTCCGTATATATTGATTTCCACGGTGTCATTGAGCGTGATGACGTCTCCTGCACCAGACCCGAATTGGGGGGTGATGATGTCCGGCGAATAAAAATCATGTACGACGGATTGAGGGTTGTTTACTTTCATCCCGTTATTGCATTCGCGCAGCGTGAGCGAATAATGCTGACTGAGGTCAGCAGTGGCAGTTCCCTCTTGGTCGAATACCTGATTGAATCCATACACCATGATGTTTTTCGAGCGAAAGACAGTAGATCCACCTGTCGCAGTGAAACTGTCGAATGTCTGCGTAGATGTGGCCGCACCGACCCCGACAAAGCCCGCGTCTTCCACCCACGTCCGCATCACAGTCCCATCAACAGCCTCATTATGATAAAACGCGCTCATCCCTGAGCTGTTGTTAGTGAAGAAGAACATCGTGGAATACATCCCGTCGCCGGACAGGATAAGACCGGAATACGCTGACGTGAGATGGAAAAGCTGAGAGCCTGAAAGAATGTATCCACCTGCGCTAACATGAGCGCGCTTCGCGCCGGTTGGGTTCACAGGATAAGCGGAGCCAGTCCCCGCGAGGTACTTCCAGAAATTCGTGAACGCGTAGGTATCGTCGGAGCCAGTCACGGTCACAGTCCCAGTAGTACCGTTTACCACCGGAAATCCATTTCCAACTGCTCCAAAATCTCGCAAATCTGGTGCAGACTGAAAAATACGATACCACCTCATACCGTCGAGTGCAACAATCACGGATCCGCCATCATCCCCAGTCATCGTCGTAGATGTCACGGTCAAGGGCTTATTCAAGATCCAGGACGTGCCAGATCCTGAAACAATATAGGCCGATCCGTCCGAACCCGCATAGTTGATTTGCTGACCGATGGCGGGAGCGCCATTCGTGGTTGAAGATACTGTCAGAGTTGTTCCGCTAATGGCTCCAACGCCGTACCAACCGATGGTAGAAGATGCGCTGACAAAGTTCCCGCCTCCAGTAGAGCCGCCCTCGTAATAGGAACGAACCGTTGCCTGCGTCGCTCCGGAGAAACTGCGAAGAGCGCTCATTGAGGCTAGGTCAGCCCCGAT
>JAEHJW020006234.1_pt1 | contig 31823 bp, 39 predicted proteins | sample 9271431 | NCBI WGS metagenome assembly JAEHJW02 | reverse complement strand
GGCAGGCCGCTCTGATATCCAAGAAAATTAGTCCATGATCCTAGACTTGATATCCATCCTGCTTTCATGGGTAAAATAGAGTCTTGACTACCTACAACAAAGGGAATTACGCTGCCATTAGTAAGATAAATTGTATCATTGTAAAAATATGGGCTTGCACTTGTGCTTCCTAGGGTAATATATGAATTCCCACCACTAGAAATAGTTTGCGCGCCAGAGAAATTTACACCATAAAACAATGGGCTTTCCCTAACTATCCCGTTATTCTGAGAGACAAAGCAGTATTGATCTCCTGACTGCCCAAGAAATGTCTGCGCCCATACAAAGGTTAATCCACTTAGGGATTGGGCTAAAGTGGTCTGTAGAGTGATATTGCCCGCTAAATTCACTACAGCAAAGTTAGTCCCACTACTAGCTACTACGTTATTATTCTGGTCCATGGCAATAGAGGTCGGCGTAAAACTTAATCCGACTTGCCAGACAAGCTCATAATTTCCAACCCCGTTGTATTGGTATAAATATAACTCCTGGCCCGCACTCCAGAACGCATATTGGGCGGAATAACTTAGAGCGGATATATTGCTTGTAAATGTGAATGGAGAAAGCTCCGTCCAAGCCGTCTGATTATAAATTGATACGGGAATTATATTTGAGCCACTAGCGACTAGAACTACCAATCCATCATTGGAGACTGCATATCCAACATCCGCCAATCCAGATATGGAAACTGTCGAGGATGGTGAATTTATAAACTGTATGTTTTGATTAGTTGGGTCAATAATTGCAAATTGTGTTGTGTTTACAGGCGAGCAATATGCCGAAGAAGAAAATGACAATCCGGTTATGCTTGTAACTGGATTTGGGGGATTCCACGTGATAATAGAGTTATTACTTTCTAAGGTTAGAATTGTATTGTTTGGACCTGCTCCAACAAATGTCACCCCACTACCAAAAGCCCAAGGGGAAAATCCAGCAGCATAGCCGGCCCCATTTACATACCAAGAGATCATCCCGCTTTGGAAACTGCCGGATGTGCTTACTGAAAATGGAGATGTATTCCCTATATACCAGTTATCTTTTGAAACAGTTGTGAACTGAGAGCCCTCTACATCCAACAAATATAAACTATCGTTAATCTCTTGTGTGCCGGCATTATAGAGTCCGTAATTTGGCGCTACCGCCAGGAAACTTTGCCCGTCATATTTCATAGCGGACCAAGCGTAGCCCGAAGGAAGCGAAGAGTAGTAACTGCCCTGTCCTCGGTTAAAGGCGTAAATCTCACTGTTCGCCAAAAGGCCATAATTGGTTGACCCATTTGTGGATAGATTAACTATTGGATATGGAATTGAATTTGGGGAAAACCCAACGCCAGAACTGGATGTGTACAAAACAACTGGTTCATATGAGCCAGCATATGTGCCATCCAAAGCATTGCCTATGTCAGATAATACATAAGACAGAAAACTCGGATAATAATATTGAAAGCCCGACATTACAAAAATTATATCACTGTTGGCTAAAAAAACTCTTGACCAATAAACTTAGTTTTGTTATAATTTATTATGCTTAAATTTTTCCAAACACGTCTCCATGAAAAGACCTCAATCGCCGCACTCTCTGGGCTTGCCGGTGCTGTTAGCCTTTATCTGGGGCATAAGCTAGACCTAACTAGCTTGGTCGCCACTGCCATCGCAGCAGTCCTAGCATTTTTCATGCCGGAAAGCACTTCATTCCCGGATGAGGTCAAGAGCGTGGAAACGGCTGTCCAGGCTGTGGAAACTGTTGTTCAGACAGTTGAGCCAGCCAAAGAGACTCCTACTCCTGCCGCCACTTAATGTCACTTGACGAAATTCTCGCCGGAATAGTGGATAGGCTATGGGCCTATCCACATATAAAGAAAAATTATCAAGATTTTAGTAAGATTCTATATTATTCTCAGGCGTGGTATTTGGCCGAGAATAATAGGAAATTATTCAATGGAGATTTTGCTGCATACTCGCAAGGACCAACAAACCTAGAATTTTGGAAGGATTACTGCGATAATCCGTGGAAAGAAATAAAGCTAAAGGCTGCGGTTTACCTGAATACCCACGAATCAATAGCGATTGATCGCGCCCTTCATATGTTTAGCAAGACCCGGCCTAATTTCCAAGAAGAGCATACCAAGCCAGGATCGCCATGGAAAACCACCAGAGGTAATTTGGATACTGGATCTCAGTGCTGGAAAATAATATCTCCAGTTCTAATTAGGAATTACTACGGATTCAAATTGGGGAAAGATTATTCTCCAAGCAATAACATTGCTTGATTTTAATCTATCAACGGCAGAAAAAATTGTGCGCCCCTCTTGAAACCGCTCAAGCAAACCCAATATAAGTAGGCGAGGCGGGAGATGCTTGCAACATCCCACGCTCTGACTTCAGATTACCATCTGACAAACAAAATGGCCTGTAATGTTTATCAAGGCCCTTTTGATGGACATTCTCTAAATCCTATTCACTCTCATATACAGAGTGAATAGGATTTTCTTTTTATGAAGAAAGATCGACAGTAATTGAAGTAGCAATAATCCTCTGGTTATATGCCGCTGTAATTGTATCTCCTCCAGCGCTAAAACTAACATTAAGGCTCGATAGCGCGCTTGGCGCTCCATTGGCGGCGGCAGCAGAGATCGACCCTAGAGTAATTGACTGTCCAATTTGCACTGAAGTCATGTAAGATTCAACGGAAGTTTGAATAGCGGATTCTAGTGTGCTCAATTCGTTGGCATACTGACTAAATACAACGCCGGTAACGGTGATCGTGATATCAATGGCTGTTACAGGATCAATGGAATAAGGCACCCCCGCCGGCCTATATCCTGGCGTGGTATTGACAAAATTAGTCACTGCCTGGACAAGATTAGATGACGCTGTTCCATATCCATTATCGATGTATATGGTAAAACCCGCCCCTGCTGATGGGTTGGTTATCCATGGTTCATAAACAGAAGATTGAACAACATATTCCCCTTGATAGTTAACTCCTATAACGGCATTGGCAACGGCTATAGGGGATGTGGTTCCTAGAGAGTTAATCTTGGCGCTAAATCGAGCCGCTGTTTGTTGTGGGGTTTCCTGGTTGGTGCCGCCCGTCGCCGCCGTTGGATTGGTGACTGAAATGGGATAGGTAACTCCACTTAAAATTTGCGTAATAGTATTGGCCTGCACATTACCCGCCGTGCCTGGATTTTGCGCAGTCACCCCTACACTTGCGGAGGTTGTATTGGCCGCGATTGTCACCGCCGCATTGGTATAAAATTGGATTCCTGAGACAGTGGCAACAATAGTCCCTGCCGGAATATAGACAGCGCTTGTTACCGGAGTTGTGCTGCTAAATGTTACCGTGGTAGTAGCTGATGTCGCGGCAATAGGCGTAATTCCAAAGGCAGAGTAGGCTCCATACACTCCGCCCTGAAAGGTAGAGGCAGTGGCAGTGGCGCTCGCAAGCTCTGTAATGGCCCCTACGGCTTCGCCGTATGTCCTGACAATCGAGCCCTGCGTCGCATCGGTGAGAACCCCGGTTAAGGCAAACATGGCCCCAAGAAAGTTTTCTGCAATCTGAGGAGTAGTGGCGGTCGATGTAATTGGAGTGCCGGACATTAAATAAATATACCATATTTCGCTTGACGATTCATTGCAATCGCCCTATACTTCTCATAAGTGCAAACTTAGGAGAAAGTATTATGACAATTGTAGCTTACAAAGAGGGCGTAATGGCTTCGGACTCTATGATTTCCTCAAGAGAAACCGGAGATAAGCTAATTTTCGGACCCAAGGTGTGTAAGATTGGATCTGCGCTTGTCGGGGCGAGTGGGAGCGCCCAAATCCTAAGAAAAATCAAAGAAATAAAGAGTCACGTTAACATTTTGAATAGAATATCCTCTATCTTGGATGATGATGAAGAGGACCATGATTTTGATATTATGGTCGTATTGTGTGGCAAGAAATTTGTCTTTGATAATTCAGTTGTTCCATGTGAAATCTATGATGAATTTTTCGCAATTGGCTCTGGGTCGTCACTCGCTCTAGGCGCTATGTCTTTCGGAGCTAGTGCTGAGGAAGCGGTGAGAGTGGCGATCAAGCACAATGTTTTCTGTGGCGGAGAGGTATATTCTGTATCATTGGGATGACAGATAAAGTCAAAATTCACTTCCAAGTTCTTCTGAGGTCAACAGTTTCGGCAATAGTCAAGGCCATCAATACACTAGACGATGACCACTACATAATAGCAGACTCTTTCTCTGCCATGGCTTGCTTTTTCTACCAGTATGTCAAAAGCAGAAAATGGAAAGAATGTCTTGCTTTCATGAAGGCGATAGCCGAAGAGTGCAAGTTTGATTTTGATATATATCAAGAAGATATATACGCAATCCTAGAAATAAAAAAACAAGGAGAGAGCTTTAAGATTTTGCTTCCAGGATTGCTGAGGGCTAATTCTGATTAGAATTCTTAATAATCATTAAGAATTCCTCCCATTCCCGCTTAGATAAGCCAGATTCTTTTTGATCTACTGTCTCTCCCGCTAACATTCGGCGCAAAACGCTCAACATTTGCGCCGATAAGGTAACAGCCCCCATCCTGTAATCTCGGAAGGCGCGGAAAGCCATCGGAACCCACGCTTCAACTGTTTTCAGCATGACCTCAGCATAGGCACGGATTTCATACTGCGCATGAGAGTCGGCTCGCAATGACAGGAAATGAAAGAGATTATGGAGATCTGTTTTCCAGTACCATTGGGTATAGGTGTTCAAAGTAAGGTTCATGCGCGCTAGTTCGCGAGCAAGCCCCTTCCTTGAAGGGTCAATAATGCCTCCATGTTCATCTTCGTTGAGCATGGAGTGGTAATGGCTATGACAGCGAACTGCATCATCCCGAAGCATATCAAGCACTACTTCAGCCTCATTCTGATCCAGAACTTCCCCTCTGCCTTGTCGATTGCTTGAAGATTGAGCCGCCAAATGCTTCTGATCGGGAATATAGAACTCACGGTCTAGGACTGAATAGCGCGCCGAGTATTCATTGACGCTCGCCATGCGGTGACGAATCCATTGCCGGGCAATGAAAATCGGCAGTTTGACGTGATATTTGATCTCGCACATCTCAAAAGGAGTGGTGTGGCGATGACGCATGAGGTAGCGAATCAGTCCTTCATCCTCGCTTGCCTTGCGAGTTCCACGACCATAAGAAACACGGGCTGCCTGCACGATGGCAGAGTCGTCCCCCATGTAGTCAATCACGCGGACAAATCCATGATCCAAAACGGGGTGAGGAACATATAAAATCTTCTCTAGAGCCGGAACTGTCGCCCGTTTAGTCTTTGTTAAAACATTACTCATTTATAAGACATCCTTTTCGTTACTAAGATCATTCATGGCATCTAAGCGATTGCCTGGATGCCTGAGGAAAGCTGCTTGGGCCTGGGCCGGCGTGATTGGAAACGGCAGGTAATTATCAAAATTTCCGTCTTTGTAATAGTAGTTCCAGAGCCTTCCTTGATCTTTTCCTGAGAAAGCCTCAAAGATGATGTGCCTATCGCAGCGTCCAGGACGAATGAGAGCACTATCAATCCTCTCTGGATAATTGGTTGTCAAGATAAAGATGGCCCCACTAGGCGTATATACTCCGTCCAAAACATTCAAGAGAGCCGTCATAGATACGCCGGTTTTGGATCGAGGACTGTCATTGCCAGTCCTTGTGTTGGTTGCCTCACAACAATCAATATCCTCAATAACAATAAGAGAATTTTTCTGTGTGTTCAAAACTTCTTCAACAAATGCTTCATCGGATGAGACTGACTCTAGGTTAATGACATACAGGTTTAGAGACAATTTAGACGCAACTGCTATGCCAAAACTTGTTTTGCCAGTTCCGGGTGGCCCACTTAGCAAATAACCCCGATGATAGGGAATGCCCATTTCCATATACCAGTCCTTAGAATCAATAAATTTCTTGATATCAGATGTTATATCCTCAAACAATCCCTCTTTCATAATAATATTTCTTTTATTGTATTCAGAAATTTTCTCCTTCTTGCACCAATATCCATTCTTGAGAACATATACAAACTTTTCTACATACTGTTTTCTATTAAGAATTTCACTGGCAAGAGATTTGAAGTATGAGTTAGTGAATGAAAGTGTGGATATGGAAATGGAGTCCATAACTAATGGCTTGCCATCATATTCCCCATTGGTTTTTTCGCGCTTTCGGCGCGCCTTTATCACTCTAAGACCATCCATAAAATAGAATGTTCCGATTGAATGCGAGAGGTAATCCCCCTCGTCATAATTCTGAGATGGCAGTATCTGCAGAGACTTATTAAATCTGTGAGACAGCTTCTTGGAAATCCAGCGATCAAACTCCTCGAAACTATCGGTAGTGCTGTCAATTGTTATACTGGAAACAAACATCTTTTCCAGAAAATATAAGGCACGGCCTGGAACAGACTTTAGTTCATAGAATACCGCTCCGCCAATCGCAGTCAGACCAATCCCAGAAGATACCGGGTTTTGGAATGCCGAACGGACATATTCAAGGACACTGCTGACTGAGTGCAACAATTTTCATACTCCAATCCTATGGGGCGAAGAGGATAATCATATAGAGCCAAGCTCAATTGTCAAGAACAATCATCGATATTCTAGGTCTGTGCGCCATCTCCCCTCCGCAATGGCAATCTCTCGCTCAATAGCGTTTAATCTAGGCGTGTTAACAGTATAAGTGCATGCCAGCTTATCTATTCCGCCCAGCCTTATGTTCTTGGGAAAATCAGAATGGAACGTCATTTCTCGCAATGTTAGAACGGCCTCTACCCTAAGATCTTCTGGTAATTTATTCAATTTAGGACAGCGCTTTAATATTAGATTATCTACGCGGATATGTTCTGGAAGATGAATTATATATGGACAATCAGATATGTAAAGAGTGCGCAGTCGTTTAAGGTTGCCTATCTCCTGCAATTTCGGGCATGAGTCAATAATAAGATACTCAGAAACTGGCAGACCACTAGGGATATGCGTAATGTCTTTGCATTTGTAAAGATTTAATATTTTAATTTCTTTATTGTATAAAGAATCAAACTCCTCCTCTTTCATGAATTCACCATCCGCCATAATAGGATATTCAGGATATTCCCAGAATCTCCCATCATCCAAATAAATAAGTCGGCGGTCATTGCTGATCATCCGTCCCTCCCATTGTGAGGGGCGGAAACATTATATTGCTCATCATCTATAATTGGATATTCTGGATACTCCATTATTTAACTTCCTTTGCTAGAAAAGAATTTGCGAGCTTGATTGCTTCCTTGGCAAGCTTAAAACAGTCTGACCTATAATACCTTCTGTTTTTATTCAAATAATCAAACACTTCATCTTCCGTAAAATTTAGACAGTCAATCACTACGTGCGGACCATCACGCATGGGAACGCCATAAAAGAGCTTTCCATGCCTATTGACATCAACACAATACTTAGACAACCCTACACACTCGTCTAGAAATATATGTCCTTTGACAATCATTTCTTTCGGAAATTCAGTTAATTCCTTGCAATACTTTAGACCAAGATTCCCAGGAACAGTGAGATGAGTGGGTAAATTTCTGAGATTTAAGCACCCATTAAAATATAAAGAATCTCCTATGACTGGAGCTTCTGTAAATTCAGTTAGTCCAGTGCAATCGCAAAAATACACAGACTGTCCTACTGTAATTCTCGAAGAAACAGTTTTAATTCCAACACAGCGGTCAAAATGTAAATTTCTGCCAACTTGAAGGCCATGAGGAATTTCAGTGAGCCCAGGACATACTTTAATCCAACAGTCCTTGCCAACCTTCATATTCGACGGAAGCTTCTTTAAGGCCGCGCAGCCGTAGATGTCAAAGTAACTTCCAAAACTTACTCCATCAAGCTCAGAAAACTCCTCAATTGGCATGACCCGGCCATCAGCTTCGATCTCTGTATGCCAAGTTCCGTGTTTAGAGTCGAAAAATGTGCGATAGCCAAAAAGACCTACCATTTTTATTCCCGAACAAAATTTTCTTCTATGTAAAGATTTCTTCGAGACTTTGCCATTAAGCAAACCCCCCAGAAATCACACTTTCTGCCGAAATCCATGCAAGCCGTCTGGCTAGGCAAATCCAAATTTCCATTGTTGATTATATCAATCAACTCCTTCACTTGAGCGTCAGTCTCCCAATAATCTTCCTCAGTAAAACAACGGATCGCAGATGAAAAGCTCGCGCTCTTTTCCGAAACCATAGTGAAATCCAAATAAACCCCACGGTAATTTGGAACATTCCTCTTTCTTGCCGCCCAATCATAAAGCCGAATTTGGAAGGAGTTAAGATAATGGTCTTTAATTTTATTTGACTGATAGGAAGAACTCGTCTTTCTTTCTAGCAAATAAATCCCATCAAAGTATTCTATGAAGCCATCAAATGTCCCTGTTACCCTAACCCCATCGACATCTACTTCCCACTCCTCTTCATTGGCAATAACATCCAATTCAGAGTTCTCCTCCACATACCACACAAAACTCCTCACAAGAGACCGCCAATTTAGTATCTTGTGATTAGTGGGCATAGGATATTTAATTATTTCCCTGATTGAATCCGCCACAGCCCGCTTTTGATCTGACCCTTGTCTTATTGCTCTGTCATACAACTCCAGAATCTTGTGAAATGCGCTGCCGAAGAGGAGGGCCGAGGACTCCTCTGGTTGCTTAGGAGAAAGCATCTCCACATATTTGTAATAGAAACGCCGGCGACAACGCATTAACTCTTGAAGAGTAGTAGCACTAACGCGCATTGTCATATCCCTTCAAGAAAAGTGTGTTTTATGAGAGTTGGTTAGGTAGTATAGGCGATCCTTCATACATTTTTCAATGTATGTCATAAGCTGCTCGTCACTTAGCCCATCATCATTCATTTTCATGAATGCAAGCTCCACTGCCTTCTCAGCTAACTTCTCGATTTCATTTGAGGTCATGCGGAACGTCCCATTCAATCGCCATTGCAATCGCAAGCTCTGGAGTTAGCTTAGGAGCTAGATTTTCCCCGGATGTCTTGATGTCATAGTTTTCCCCCTTGCGAACACTCCGATAAGATGGCAAGTCCCTACTTCCCATCTGATCATGAAAACATTCATACGCCTCATATTCAGATAGACCCCTATTGGGCATATACCTAAACAAACCTGGGCGATAAATAAGGTGATTCAAAACGGCGTCAAAGTGCTCTAGGCAAATCGGAAAGATAACCTTTTCTGAATTTACTGCTGGATTTTCCCGTTTCCACCGCACCACATAGTCTGAAAAATCATCTCCTAGCCTGATAATCATATAATTTGATAGGGTTTTTGTGACCATACACTCGAAATGCCATCCCCACATACCCTCATTATCCATAGGCTCACCATCATTCACCCTGATAGTAGATAGAAAAATGAAGTCATTGTCTGTTGATTTATGTTCCTTTAGTTTTGCCTCAAACGCTTCTGGATGTTTTTTGGCGGCTTTCCAATACATTGTATTGCTCCGTTTGTAGGAAATCATTGGATAATGATACTTGGAAAGGGATGAATTGTCAAGCGTAAACCGAGGAATCTCTTATAACCAGACCAAGACCACTAAGCCATTTGCACCCGCTCCACCATTTCCGCCATATCCAAAAGCTCCGCTAGAACCGCCTCCGCCAGGGAAGGTTCCAGGCAGTCCATTCTGGGCCGCAGTTGTGCCATGACCAGCTACATTCTGCCCCCCCATAGGAGATCCCCATCCCGTGTCTGGAACATAAAGAGAACCGTAAATATAGCCGGTTGCCTGATAATAACCATACAATGTTATGCCGCCGCTTAGGCCAGATATGCTCGCTGTTCCGCCGGACCCAGCAGACCCGCCATTTGCTACAATACTTATTGACGATCCATATGTGACAGAACTTGTGCCCTCCGCTCCTCCAACCGTTACATTAACAGTATTATAAGGCGCAACATTAATAACCCCTTCAGCATATGCTCCAGAACCGCCTCCTGCGCTATTAGAGCCATTGCCACCGCCGCCCCACACCCGACACCACACATTACCTATCCCCGCAGGAACTGTATATGAATAGTTCCCTGGCGTACCATCCACAATCATCATTGGAATTGAAGACTTCGCCAAAGGCGATGAAACCGATACTATAATCCATGCTCCACCATTACTAACCAAAATACAATCCTGCATAGCGTTCATGGTGAAACTTGTTAGACCATTAAGTTGACCGCCCCCTCCGAAGGAGTATCCTGAAGGAGCCTCGATAACAACTCCGTTTGAAAAGGCAACAAATGCCAGCGTCATACTGGCCTGTGCTGCAGGAGGGGGCAGCGTGATGGTGGCGGAGTTATTTACCTGAATAACATATCCGTTATAGGCAGTGGTAAGCGTAGTCGATGAGCTAATAAAAGTAGTATTGTTTGCAAATACTCCTAAATTTTGAAGAGCAGATAAGGCATTGGTGGCGCCCGTTCCGCCATTACCTATTGTAACCGGAGAAGAAATACCTATTGTTTGATTGGGGAAACTACCTGATACCGAAATATTATTTCCAGCAATTAAAGATGGCGAAGATGTTCCTGTCCCCCCGTTAGATATGCTAACAGGCGTGGAGAGTGAGTATTGCTGATTAGGAAAGCTCCCCGTAACTGTTAGTCCATTGCCGGCAGTAAGAGAGGGAGAGACAGTCCCCGTTCCGCCTGCCGCTATAGGTAAAGGAAATGTTAATTGGTTCATGGCAGCAAAAGTCCCGCCAAAAATCATCCAAGCAGATCCATTGGAAACTAACAGAAGAGTATCATTGGCCCCCAATGTCATTGAGGAGGCCGTGCCAGTAGAGGAATACAAGCCAACAAAGCTTCCCGAGACAGTGCCGGCACCCTCAAATCCAAAAACTTCCCCTATGTTATTCGGCTGAGGCAGAGTAACAGTTAACCCAGAGTCATTGAAAGAATAAACTCCGGGAATAGTCACGGTTTGAGAAGATGTTATAGGAATAATGTTTAACTGAGGGATGAGCGCCGAAACTATTGCAGCCTCAGTGTTAATAGAAATTGTAGAAGCCCCAGCCCCTAAACTACCTACTCCCAAAACAAAACTATTAACATTGTCTGGTAGAGTCGTGCTAGCGGAAAAGTAAATTTGATATTGCTGATTAGCATATCCAGTATAGGCACTTGCTGCTGGAGAATAACTTGCATCTCCTGGAGGCGGCGGAACAACTACAAATGGATCAATATTGACGACGTTAAGACTGCCAACTAGATATACTTCTATCGTTCCAGTCGATGGAACTAAGCTACTAAAATTTACTGTGTATTGAGTTTGGCTATTCACTACTCCGAGGCCAGTTCCACTTCTTAAGGCAAATCCTTGGTTGGCAGTAATGGTGACATTCAGCCCACTATATTGCAGACTAATGTCGTCCATATTGATAAAGCCATAACTGAAATACTGATTGAAAAACTCCGAAATGGCGCTGTAAATTGTGCCAATACTAGAATTCAGGTTTGAGGAGCTAAGGTATTGCTGCTGGTTAAATAAAGGAACTCGCATAGAATGATAATATCATATCCCCTGCCTTCTCCTAAGAAGAAAGTAGGGGGTCTGTCAGAAGATCGACAGGGAATGACGCCGTAGAATTGATATTATAGTCTGAAATGTTTAACGGCAAAGACACTGTTGAGGTATTTAGATAATAAGCGTCATTTTCCAGCCCACTCACGAAGAATGTCGTATCGATATTTTTCTCCCCAATCACTTGATATAAGGAAAACGGCACGCCAACAGGGCGAACTTTAGCTAAAGAATCCTGGAAAGAACTGATTTGTGCTGGGCTCGCATTGGCCGGCAAAATGATCTTGTAGCCTAAGACTCCAGCCTGATCTGTGACAGTTATTGTTTGTCCCAAAATGGTTTGCCCCAATGTTGCAATACTAAATAATGTTCCAACAGAAGTTTGTAGAGTTGAGAGAATACGTTTCCGATAGAAACTATCTGACTCATTGGAATTTCTGGGAACCCCAAATAAACTGCCCCAAAGCGATAACCAACCATAATTTGCAGTGTTTATATTTATTTGATTTGAAAGCCCCAGAACCCCATCAACAAAAGGCTGGAATGATATGGCTTCTCCCTGCAATATACTATTCTCGGCCTGAAATAGAGGGGGTAGAGAGCTAAATATGTGTTCTGTTAAATTCATCCCCCTACTTTATCACGCGCCCCCACCGGGGGCAAGGGCGCGTGATAAAGTAGGGGGATTTGATCCCAGAAACACTTGTTCCGACAGAAATTATTTACAATAATCTGGAGTCCAATCTGGGGGTATGCCAGTGGGACGAGGCATGTTAGAAAGCGAAATAGAGTTTGCTTTCTTTACGCTCTCCACTAAATTCTCCAGAAATACTTCTTTATTTTCTGGCTTAAATCCGCCAACAAAATCGGCCATATCAGAAGTCCAATACTCAAACCTCTTTACGTTTTCTGATTCAAGGGCACCCCATATTTTCTTCATATATTTTAAGAACCCGTCGCAATCCATAAGCTTAAACATGCTTTTATTCAAGAATAATTGTGGCATAGTGTTTATCATAAACAAATCCACGACTCTAGTGATATCATTCCTGATATTTAATTTATCCTCTGACCACTCATACTCAAAAACCGGAAACTGATTAAGAAAATTCCAAACTCGGTCCTTATTGGACATAATAATTTTGTATAATTGATATTGAGGAGAATTTTCATGGTCCTCAAGCATTCTCCCATTAAACCACCCATAATCTACGTAACAAACATAATCATAGTATGAAATATACTCTATCAGAAAATAATCACACCCATCAAATCCTATTCTAGCCCAATGTGGGTAATATGTAAGGTCTTTTGTCAAGTAGCTAGTAAATGCCAATAGAGAATCTAAGGCTTTTTTCTTATAGTTGGATAGCTTAGGCTCCTCCCGCCGTAAGTCATAAAACGACTTTACGACCGGCCAAATGTTAATTGGCTGTGTATTTTCTTGGCTCATGGTTGAGATCCTATATGGGACAGGCACCATTCTCGCACTTTAAATGCTCTATGTCAATATCTTCCTTGCACTTTGCGATATTACTCACTAGAAGTTGATATGTCTCTCGATCAACAATTTCTTCTGGCAGATATTCATAGCCGGTCTCATGCTCGGCACTAAACGGCAAAATAGAGCAACACCGGACAGTCGGCTGATTTCTTATTACCGTCTTAGTAAATTCCTCAATTCCAACCTTGCCTATGTCAATCTTCAGAGTGTAGGAGACTTGGCCGCCCCTCTCTCCAAGCCAATGCTTCTCTAGCAGTCTGATCCATTGATATTGCTGCTCTGGCGTGGCCTCGGTTGCCGTAACAATCCTATCAAGCGGCATAATTTGAGTGATATAGGGGGACGTGGGAAAGCCGACAATTTTCACACCAGGGAATGTCTTTAGGCTCCGAACTGGATAGCCATGCTTCTCATACATTTCAATCTCAGGTGCATCCTCGCGGAATTGAACCCAGCGAATATAGAATAGCTTGGCCGGAAGATGCGCGCCCTCTGATAGTCCAAAAAGCTTGCTTGTAGAGCCTGCCGGCTTGATTGTGGTTACAGTTGCCGGAGTCCTCATTCCAACCATCTCAGAGTATCTATCGGCCTCTCTATAGGCCGCCTTGCTCCATGCTCGAAGAGTATCCCAAAATGGCTTGCTCTTATTTTCATCGATCAAGTCATAAAAATCATAACCAAACCGACACCACGCATACTCATGAATGCCGGTCAAGCTAACCCCAATTCGATTGGTCCGCTCAACTTCCTTCTTGTAAACTGTATCCATCATATTGACGCGAATCAGAAAGCGCGCCATAGCCTTGACAGCCTCAAGGTTTTCATAGTCAGTGCCAAAGACAGGAGCAACATCCCCAATGACACACAAACCGCCCATGACATGCAGAGGGATTTCCCCGCAGTTTGAAACCTTAATGCCGTTCGCAATATAGGCGTTTTTGCCTGGGACCGAGGCATCATAAACGCGCCGCGATCCATAATACTTTAGGCTCTTGAAGCGTGAGGTTGTGCCGTCATACAAAACAACCTCATCTTCTGGCACAAGAAGCCCCGCCTCTACCTTGGCCTCGCCATCCTGCCGCTTGACAAAGACTTTATGGTCTTTGGTCAAACGAATAGATTGCCCCCCCTCAAGTTCAAGGGTATAAACATCCTTGATCCCCGTAATGTGAAAGGATGTTCCCCGATGCAATTCATTGTCAACCCAAAAATGGACCGGGGGGGAGGGGAAGCTAATTTTCTGAACTTCCTGATAGCCGTCATCAGTAAGGATTTGCGTTTCTCCAACCACACACGGATTGGTGGTGGTCGGGAACCTAGTATGCTCTGCCCGGAAACCAATGTCCCAAATCAAATCTTCATGAAGTTGAGAAGGTTGGAACCGCTCTGACCCAACACTGTAATCCTTTTTCCACTTATATGTTTTGTATTTTGTGTCATGAAGCATATCGCCATTGATAAATCCAGGCTCCCCATTCTTGAAAAGAGAAGTGATAGCCTCTTTTAGGATTTTTGGTTTTTTCTCCCAAAACTCACTATCGACCATTACGGAATTGTTACTAGACCACAGTCCGCAGTCCGTCTTAATTTTGATAAATTCCTCAATATCTGGGTCTCGCCACGATTTTGTAGACATTCTCGCAGAATTGTGGACTAGAATTTTATTTGCGAAAAACACATGGTCCGGGGAAACCTCCAGGTCATATGTCTCAACAAGTGTATTTGTATCACGAATAGATTTCACTTTATCCAAAACGTGCTTAGTCTTAATAATTAGATCCTGGGTATTCATGACGAAAAGAGTATCGCCGACCTGAAGCTGATCCATAGTTTTGAAATTCATATTGCCGTAGCCATCATCGACGGCAATTCGGTGATTGGCTGTTGCGAGTAAGGATAGGCCACTATCAGTCTCTAGCTCCCAGACATTTTGGACGCCCTGGGTGAATTTGGCTGTGACTTTTCGCCTATGCCAAAGTTCATCGCCGACCACAATCTGCTCGATGGGAAGCGAGACGCCACTTTTTAGCCGGACCGAAGTCCCCTTAGCTAGACACCGGCGGGCTCCCCCTACTTGGACCTCAACCGCGACAAAATGATCGACGAACATTGCCTGCTTCCAGAGAGGCATGGGCTCGCCATTGATTACATTGTCAATAATGTTGGCGAAGGCATTTCTTAGAGAATCAGGGCCGCTCGCCACCCCATGCGTAATTCCGTGAATTGGCTCTCCCTTGCCCCGGATACGGGAGAAGTCAAAAAGAATAGGGTCTTTGTCTTGGGCGTATGCCTTGGTCTCAAGGCGCTCTAGGGCCTTAGCCCAGCCTTCCCTAGTGTCTGGGATAGTGAAGCGCTCACAGCCCTCTACAAGCTCACCAAAGCCGCCGTCTTTGTGATCCTTAGAACAATACAAGTGGATTGGCGTGCCACGCAGAGACTGCCAATCTACTACCATCAAATCATCATCATATGAACGGCCAACCCCGCTCCCAGATAGAAGATGGAGAAATAGAAGTGTGGATGTTGGGGCGGTGGAACAATTAGAGAACAACTCACCGGCGCGGCCAAGCTGGTTTTCATCCCCATTCTGAAGATGCCGGCCAGCAGTCAGCATTACCCCCTTAGCGATCAGATCCTCAATAAGCCATGGCTTATCTTCAGGGCCAAGGGAGCAGTTACCCTTTGCCACTCTAAAGGCCACATCGCTCCAATTTTCCATATCCCGAAGGAATGTCCGCTTTGCCACAGCCTCTCCCAAGCCAGGAAACAAATCTCTCGCACTCATTAATACAGCCTCTCTTGTGTTGAAACCATTGGACCTACCACAATACCTTGTTGGCCGCTCTCTGTGCAAGAGCAAAAAGTCCAAATAAAGCAAAGTTAACAAAAGTCTTGGTATCTATGTGTAGGGTTCTAGAGTGTTTTTTAATTTTCTAAAGAGTTCCTTTTTACTGCTACCTCCAAGCCTGAATTGTTCAGCAAATTTTAATGCTGATGTAGAACATAAAATCTGGTCATTCGGCAATCTTCTAGAAAGATCGTCCCATAACTTGTCGGCATATTGGAAAAATTCATTGCATGCCGCAAGTCTTAAGATATTCTTTTCGGGAGTATAAAAAGGCTTGGGTGCATGACACGCCACTTCTATGACATGTCTAAATGTTGGTTGCAACAACAAGCGTTTTGTGTTGTATAGATTACTTTTACGTTCAAAAGTTGGAAACTCCATAAAGAAATTCCAAACTAAATTTCTGTTATCCAAAATGGATTCAGATACCTGCCAATACAACCGATCTCCATGGCCTGGAGAGCTATTGTAATCACGATACACATATTCAGATATAAAACTACTGTGATTTTGAAAGTCTATCTTAGCCCAATACGGATAATAGCTTTCGTCTTTTGACGCAAAAGACGCAAAAGAAAGAAAAGAGTCTATGTCGTCTTTGGTGAGATCTGACAAACCATCGTATTCTTTTCTCTTGTCATGAAATATTCTTGCAATAGAGGGTATGTTTGGTCTCATTTGCTTTCCTTATTCATGCCGAGAATCTGACCTATCTGTAGGGGTCCAAGACATTCTTTAATCTTCTCAAAAATGTTTCTTTGCAGTCACGCCTAAATTGTTCAGCGAAATTTAAGTTTAAAATTGAACATAGTAAACTGTCATCGGGAATTTTTGTCGCTATGTCATATGCCAACTGCTCGGCATATTGAAAAAAACCATCACATGCAGCAATCCTAAAAAGCCTCTTCTGAGATTTATAGGGGAAGTCTGATTTGTGAAATGCTTTTTTTACTACAGCCCTAAATATTGGGTTTAATGTCAAGAGATTTGTGTTGTTATAATTTTTTATCAACTTAAAGGTCGGAAACTTCTTAAAAAAATTCCAAACGCAATCTCTGTTTTCCATAATAAAGTCACAAGCTTGCCATTCTAAAGTGTCTTCGTGACATGCTCTGTTCTCGTAATCATAGCAAACATATTCTGATACAAAATAACTGCAATTTCCCAAACCTACTGTAGCCCAAAATGGATAATAACTCTCATCTTTTGTAGTAAAAGATACAAAACAAAGAAAAGAGTCTATAGAATCTTTGGCAGACTTGGATAAACTAGAATGTTGCTTCCGCTCATCATAAAATGCTTTTGCGATAGAGGATATGTTTTGTTCCATTTGATTTCCTTATTCAAAGCCGAGACTCTGACCTATCTGTAAGGAGATTTTGGTGTCCATTTGATAGCTTCCTTCATAAAATGAAGCATTATTCCTTACGCGCCACATTGGCCCAGATAAATGCTGCGATCCAGCCGATTGCTGTCCATCCAAGGGCGAAATTCAAAAAAGCGATTGCTCCCTTCCCCTGCGCATTCCGATAAAAGGCGCAGAATGTTGGCAAAAAGTAGAAAAATACTATAAAGATAGCCAGAATCGCGCCGTAAGCCGCACTGTCATTCATTGAAGGCTCCTATCTAGGTATGTTGCTCTTTGTCGGTGGAAATCTCTCTCTCCAACTGCTCTGAGACCACTATGGTCAGGAACAGCCCTATCTCATCTAGGGATAGGGGGACAGTATATTCCCGCTTGATAAGCCCGGCAAGCATTTTCTGTTCCTTCACGATCTTTTTAAGGTCAGTCTCCTTGCGGAAAATAATGCTGCGAGCCCACCTAACCATAAGATCAAAGGGGTTGGATGGAAGCAATGAATATCTACGGAATTTCACTCTGAAAAACATTGAAGAATTATATAGTTTTAATATTGATTCGTCAAGAATTTTCCTATATTATTGGGAAATATATCCATGCTCTTATATTGAACTTTCAAATAGGTCGATAGAGTTCTTTGATTACTCTTTGAGGGACTTCAAAGAACTGATACGCCCTTAACCGAAAACCATTGCGCGTTACTATAAAAAATAAATTCCCTGACGCCAAAGGCCATTAGCGCAGCGCAGCAAGAATTGCAGGGAGCCGAGTTCGCCAGTCCAAGTTTGTTTTTACGAACTATTAAGGCAGATATTGGAATAAGCCCACGCAGCCTTGATAGGGCATGAATTTCTGCATGCAAACAAATTTTCACTGGATCGACGGTGTATTTTCTTTGCATTGGATGCGTTTTGTTCTGGCTATGTCCAGCAACTATAGTCCCACACGAGCACTCAATGGCGCATCCTACCTTGTAGTGAGCAGTCGATTTTTCCGCCTCTCTGCAAGCCAGATACAAGGCACGTGGCTTATTTTGCATGGGCGCCCACACTAAAGACTCTATAAAACTGTAGGAACAAGATCGCATTTCTGCCTCTCTATCGGTTTATACAGAAAACTCTAAGCAAGACTTAGAGTTTTTATTGTTCCTAAAACTTTCAGTCTATTTTGCGAATTAAAAAAATTACTATCGAATGGAGATCCGCCAATACCATCACTTAATAATCCGCTTGCCCCATACCGAATGGCATTAGAAACGTCATCCCACAGTCTATTTAGATAATCAACAAATTGGTTGCATTGTATCATTTTAATAAGGAAAGATTCACCGTTTGATTTTGAGTGTTGAGATGATTTTTTACTTACTAAAAATCCCAAAATCTTGCTAACAAATGGCAGAGGAAGCATAAATTTTCCGCATTCATCATGATTTAAAACTTCAAATGATGGTAAAGTCATGAAGTAAATCCAAACATTTTGTGGATTATTTAATATATATTCCTTAATAAATAAAGTATTTTCTACCGTTCGATGAGGTAATTTACCGTTCCAAAAGAATAAATAATACAAAAAATCATCCAAATCACCATAACTTATTCTTGCCCAGAATGGGTAAAATGAAGAATCATTCAATGAATTCGCAGCAAACATAAGGAATGAATCTACAAATGTATTATCTATCCCGACTCCGTCACACTCCCTTAAATCATAAATTTCTCTGACTGCCTGTAAAAAACGTTTTTCTTCCGTCATATCTGTCTCCTTTGAGTGGCTAAGAAATTTTATTACACACCCCAAAGCGTAGTGCCAGTTAAAACAGCTATTACCCCCCATATCAAAACCTCATACCACATTGAGATCGCCTCTAACCCAGCCAAAAGCCGAACCATGATTCCTATGGATAGAGGGAGAAGGATTGCACTGAGGATTTGGACTGCCACGATATCCCAATCTAAAGAATTAGAAAAATAACAAAAAATAGACGCCCCCAGAATTGCCAGGATATAAATTCCAAGGAATTTCTTGCCAGTGTGATTTAGGGATGACTCCTCGCCGAACATTTCTGAGAATGACCAAGATGTGCTTAGGCTAACACAGACAGTCCCGAGGAAGGCTGCATTGCTCCACATTATCATTGTGAATAGAGAGCCAGAGGTTGGATCTGAGAACCCTTTCCAGAAATACACTCCAGCCCCCATCATAGCTAGGGCTGCCAGAATAGTAAATACGGCTGAAAGGAAGGTGTCAACCCGCTCATCAAATAGGTCGGAATGGTCTAGCCCCTTATCTACAACACAGCGTTGTTGAAAGAAGATTTGCCATGGGGCAATAGTGGTCCCAATGAGGGCCATAATTGTTCCCCAGGTTGAGATGTCGGCGAGATTGGATACCTTGGGAACTATATTCCAGGCGGGGTGGTAATATAGCCATACAAACCAAGATGTGTCTAGGGCACACATGAGAACCATGAGGATTTCCCAGATACGATATTTTTGCCACATGATGACGGCGAAAGAGAGGGCTGACATGAGGGCGAGGCCATAGCCTCGGTTTATGTGAAGGGCATCACAGATTGAGGATATAGCTGCAAACTCAGTGAGGAGGGTTAGGAAATTAAGGATGAAGAGATCGGAGAAGGCAATCCAAGCCCAAATCTTACCGAACCTCTCCTTGATAAGAGCCATATGGCCCTTACCAGATACGATTCCTAGGCGCATAGCTAGTTCTTGCACCATGAAGGTAATGGGGAGGAGTAAAACCATAACCCAGGCAAGAGACCAGCCAAACTGCGCGCCGGCTTGCATGTAGGATTGCACCCCGCCAGCATCATTGTCCGCTTCCATCACAATGAAGCCAGGACCGAAAACCAACAGAAATTTAGCCAAGTTCTTTAGCATACGTCACTCCTCCTTTCGTGGGGGAATGACGATGCCTATCCCCTGGGAAACCTTTACTATAAAAGGAGTGAAAAAACAACAGCTAGGTAGTGGGCATGCGACTTAATTTGGCAAGTGCATGCTTCCTAATCCACTCGCTTTCATGTGTTCCTAGCGAGATAAGGGAAAGTGCTGAGAGTTTGTTGCTTTCTATTGCCATATCAATGGCAACCTTGTCATTATGATGCCTGATAATTTGGAATATATCATCATCAAAGTATGGCATTCCTATTGCCGCGCGTCTCACCATATATATATCAAAACTCTTTATAATTCTGCAAACAGTTTTTCTTTTAACGTTTGGATTCTCTATAATGGCGATTAAAACCCTCTCTTTACTATAATTAAACCAAATATATTTCTTTACTTTTGTAATTATTTTGTTTAACGATGAATCTGTTGCTTCTGGGTTTTGTGCCAAAACTAATAAAGTGTTAATGTCGCTTGTCAGGGTGAACGCCTGATTATGCATGGAAACCTCCGAAGCGCAATACGCAAAGGAATGTTAGGCTTTATTCAAATATTTGTCAATGGAAGATTTACTTATCAATCAGATAAGTATCTATATATATAAGAAATCCCCTAGGGGATTGAATCCCATTATATAGGGGATATCAAATTTGTCAACCCATTTTCAGATTAATTTTATTTAACCTAAATCCATTTATCTGCAAACAAACTTCGTCATTGTTTTTTCGCTTGTAGAATTTCAAAACAATGTAGAAAGTCGAAGATAAGAGTTTGATGAACAAAAATTAATGATACTTGAGTTTGATTTCTGTTGACAATAGGGGTGGGTTAAAGGTATAATGCACCTTCAAACAGCACAGTCCATCCAACTGTATGGTTCTATATTCTATGGAATATCAAATTATCAAAAGGGCTTTTGCTGAGGCTCGGCAAGCCGATCAGACAACAGTGCGTGCCCAATCGCTAAATAGGTTCTTGAGATTTGCACACTTTGTTCTCAATGACGAGACAATATACCCTTATTGGGCTGCGCAGGTGGCAAGCGATCAACCAGATTTTTTTATTTGTCAATACAGGCCAGACATAGAACATATTGCGTTTGTTAACGCGCATAAAACGGAATTTTGGAATTGGATGGAAACATTCGATTGTATCTTAACAAGTAAAAATTTCCCCCAATTAGATCCTAACTCAATATTATTTAATAGCTTGATTTTCAACGAGTTAATGTGGCAAAATAACATTGGAATGATAAATAAATTGTTACCACATTATGCGGATAATAGATTGATCCGAAAGTTAAAGAATAACGTCATTAGCTTGTTTGGGGAGAAAGGATTTGTAGGATACTTTGATAAAGTATGCACTGAATTAGAATCTATATTTCAAGAAAAGAAGGATAATGTTTTTGTAGTTGGGGGGGCACTATAGACTATTTATCATTTGACACTAAACTACAAAAGCAAGTTTTCTTAAATATATTTAATTTTCTTGAATCAATTTAGTGTGGTCGCTGAGCTTCAAGCCTTACAGACAGTTGCGAGCCATCACAATGGGAACTGGAAAACTTAAGGGATACAGAATTTATAACGCTAGCAAAGTGTAAGACTTAGCGGGGGGGGATATAAATGTTCGAGACGTTTATGAGTCATAAGGTGTAATACATCATGAGAAGCCAACAGAAAATATCCTTTGTTACTAAAAACGATGGACAACTTACTCCTTATCAAGACCAATTACTACAGGCAGCATTCTACAATGCTCAGAAATGTCCTCCGGGCTATTTGCCGTCAAGGATATTAAGTTCATTTCTGAGATTTACTAGCTATGCTACTGATAATGGAGGCATCTTTCCATTCTGGGAACAAGTGGATAGAGAAAATTATGTTGATATTTTTATTGCAAAAGGTTTGTTGGGGCATGACCTTTCTTTAATATTTAAGAAATATAAATCAAAGTTTTGGTCGTGGCTCGGACAGTTTGATTGCACTTCAGGAGTGGATGGGGGCGGACGTAGAATACGTATTAATAGTATATTGCTTGAAAAGTTTTTGCAATTGCCCGATTTGGGGCAAATCGATAGATACATACATTCTAAAATGTGTATAGAATTGATAATTGATTCTGTTGGCGCGACGGGGGTTCTGGCATTACTTGAGAACGGCTTTTGGGAGTATTTAGAAAAACTCCTGGAGGAGATTGAGGTTGTCTTTCGGCGAAAAAGCCAAGGATTCTTGATTTTAGAGGGAAGAACAATCTTTCCATGGGATTATAATGCAATACTAAGAGCAGATGTAAAGCACAATGTGAAAAAATTTCTAGAAGCCTGTCGGGCAATAAAGCTTGACGAGTTAATGGCCGCGTAGTATTCTCTAGTCAGTTAGGAAGGATGTGAGGTCAATCATCTCAGATGATGTATCGACAAATACCCAATACGACAGAAATCTCAGAAAGAGATAGTATCATTCTTCTTGAGGCTTTTGAAGAGGCCCGAAGAACCGATCAGGACTCTTTGCGCGCCAAGATATTCAATTCTTTTCTTAGATTTATTTGCTTCGCAACGCAAGATTCGTCTATTTATCCTTATTGGGATAGTAAAGATAGAACACACTTTCCAGATTTGTTTATAACAAAAGGTTATTTAGGGTATGAGCTTCTTCCATTTGTCAAGAAATACAAATCTAAGTTTTGGGATTATATGGCTCAATATGAGCCAATAGTTAGCCTTAATCTCTATGAGAAGATAGAAGTTAATAGTTTTTTGCTAGATTGTCTTCTCTACAATAGAAGTTTTAATTTAACTGATATACGTTTTCCCGTTAAGGAAAGCGTCCTAAACTTTGCGAAGCTTGGAGGATCTGAATATATTGATATTTTGATGGAAGAAAATTTTTGGAATTACCTACAGAAAACTTTGGAAGAAATAGAAATATATTTAAAGAATAATAAAAGGGCCTTTCTGCCATTGCATGGGTACGTCATGATAGATGCGGATTCTTGTAATTATTTTCGGACTATTGAATATAATATAAGAATACTGTTTAGGGAATACGAATTACTTATGAAGAATAAATCCTAACTTTCCACATGGTATTGCAAGCCCCCACCCCTAGGAGGGGCTTGCAATACCATGTGGAAAGTGTTATAATCTATCCATGGAAATTAATCTTTCTCGGCGTGGAGTTTTTGCGGTAGTAGGGGGAGGGGGGATGGCCGCCCTAGTGGGTTGCGCTAAATCCGTATCCTCAAGCACGGTTGCCAGCGATGTCCAGATCATTGCCAATGGCCTTGATTCGATTGTGACTGATGTTGAGGCAATTCCTGGTGTGCCATCTAATGTGCTAGATCAGGTCAAGGCGCAAATTGCTAAGATTGATTCTGAGGCCACTCAGATTGGCAATGCGGTATCAAGCGCAACCGGCCTAAGTCCTAATGTGGCCCAGGCATTTTCAGATTCGGTTGGCGTGCTTGGGAATCTTCTGACTCCATTCTTCCCGCAAGCTCCTACTGTAGCCGTGGCTATTCAGGCCGCAACCTCGCTAGTCCAGGTAGTCCTAAATCAGGTCAATGGCGGCGGGACTGTTAAGGCTGCGGCTCCTGGTGGCATGACTCCTAATGCGGCGCGTCTTATCCTTGAGGGCTTGAGCAAACGGCGTTAGATCTTCCATTGATTGTCTAGAAAGTCTTTAATAGTTGGCGAGAAGCTATTATCTTTTTGTGAATGTTTGCATGGAAAGCGGCAAAGGCACTAGTAAATTCGTAGCCATTTAACGAATGGACCGTTAAAAATGAGAGCCTATATACAAGATTTTTTGATATATTTTTGCTTATTTTTGCATATAATGTGCCTAAATAAGAGTGAAATTCTGGGCAATCACAGATTTGAATTAAATTAACTTCTTTTTTACTATAAATTGAATCGTTATTATTATCTCCGAAAAATCTAAGAATTGCAGAGATTGCGTCTTGAGTCACTATTATGTTGTATAGATTGTCGTTTGTTTGATATACAATTAATGTTTTACTCATATAATTCCAAAAGGCGCTCTTGTTTTGAGAAATACTTTTCCTTATTTCCAGGAATGAATTATCGGTATCCAATAAGGTTCTAGCAAAGTAGTCTTTCTCAAGTGCGGTAATATCACTCCAAAATGGGTAAATAGATGGGTCATTCAGTGAGTCAGATGCAAAGTGCAGAAAAGATGTGAATATTTTGTGTTTGATTGATTGTCTTTTAATTAGTTCGCACTTCTTGAAGATAGATTGAGCGACATCGAGCATAATACACCTCAGTCCGGCAGAAACTTCAGAAATTCCTCTACATATTCATTAGAATATGTTTCGTCATATTCTTGTGAGAATATGTCCTCTATGTATTTGTTTTTGTGTCTATTCATAATGTGATTTTGCAAATTGACCTCAGCCGCAAACCTGTCATTGGCGCAAAATACTTTTCCGCATGAAAAGCATGTGAGATAGTTGTGGGGGGTATGGTGTTTGTAGTTAAACTTGTAGGATTGTGAGAGCATTGTTCTATCCTTTCCTAAGTTTAAGTTTGGCCTCTTCCCAGATAGAGGGGAGAGAGGGGAGGGGGAGGGGGAGGGGGAGGGGGCGAATCCTCTGCAGGATGGAATCGATAAAGTTAGTTACTGACTTGATATATTCTGATTTAGGCACGACGGCTTTGGTTCCATCTGGCGCTGTAATTTCTATGTTAAGATCATCCTTCATGTAAAACGCAATCCCATCCAAAACGTGATCTATAGCCCATTCCTCGTCTGTGCTATATGACTCACTTAGCACATATGGGAGCGTTTCGGCAAACCATTCTGCATAGTCATAACCTGATCCAACGTCAAGATGACGTGATAGGTTTTTGCCGGAAAATTCAATTATGAGATACCCCCAGGTTGCCTCCTCTAGTGGATCATCTCGTTTAGTGTGTTTTGGGATTAGTCTAATCATTGGAACTCCTTTGCTATTTTGTGTATTTTCTATATTTCGGAGAACGCCCTCTCTAAGTGATAAGAATAGTCTATTGACTCGCACTTGCTAAAAATCTCCTTAGCTATTTCGTGCATCGCAAGCCCCCTTTCTTCGCCAAGATAGCTCTGGCTTCTAGTTTGTCAAATCACGGTTTTGTGAATAAAAAGGGGCTTGCGTTTGGGGTGAATCCCTATATATTTAGTTTTGTGGATCAATCATGGAGGTAAAAATGACACCGAAACAACTGATTATCGCTCTTCACATCGCCCGAATGGCTGATGTGCCGCTCCTTGTGATGGGATCGGCTGGGCAGGGGAAGAGCCAAATCGTGCAAGCATATTCGGACTTTACGGGATGTGTCATGGATGAGTTTCGCGCACCCATGACCGACGCTCTTGATCTTGGGCTTCCTCATATTGAGGCGGGAGTGCAAAAGCGCGCTCGCTTAGATTGGTGGCCGGAGCCAAATGACCCCCCTCATATCGTGTTCCTCGATGAATTGCTGCAGGGCACTCAGATGACCATGAATGCTCTTTCAGAGCTTATTCTTGATCGCCGGATTGGCGGGCGAAAGGGTATGCATCTCCGGGCTGGCGATTGGGTATGCGCTGCCTCTAATCTCGCGACTGACCGGGCGGCGACCTTTGAGTTGCCGAGTCATCTGAAAAATAGGTTTTGCACGGTCACACTCCAGACTGAGTGGGATGATGTGAAAGCGCATTGGGAGAGCCGAGGAGGCTTTTCTGTTCCCAAGATTGAGCCTTGGGAGCATGACAAGACTCACCCTTATATCTTGGCCTTTCTGAAAAACCATCCGAATCTGCTGTTTACATTCTCCCCAGATGAGGATGTGGTTTCCTTTGCCACCCCTCGGTCATGGGAAATGCTAGCCCGTCTTCTCCCAGGAATTCTGCAGGTCGGAATGGGCGATTTTGCCCGCGAAATGATTTGCGGGACAATCGGGGATAAGGCTGGGATCCCGTTTTCTGCTTTTTGCGCCTCTGCTGATATCCCAGATGTTATGCTTGTTTTCGAGCGCCCAGAAAGCGCGCCTATTCCGAAAAAGCTGGATACGCGATATCTCTATGTGTATAGCGCAATTTTTGCTCTGGAGAAGGTAAAGAAGGGCAAAGCTTTTATGACATACCTGCAGAGGGTAATTGATGTGGACCGAGAATTCGGTGTGTCAGCATTTCTTTCCGCGCATAAGCGGTATTTTGACTCGGCTGCCTATAAGCGGGTTGTTGATTCACCGCTTGCTGAGGCGGGGAGCATGCTGCAGCAGTTTATGTCTCAAAACCAGATCTTGATCTCTTGAAAGGAGAATGGCTATGATCGACCTGAACAAATATTGCATGCTGGTTGCGCTGAGAACTGGCATGGTTGGTTCTCAAAAGAAGGCACGCGACTTGGAGGCGGAGTATGATGCCACACATCAAACCACTGGCGCGGTGAGTGCAAAGAAAATCCTTGTGGCGCCGGAATATCTGGCGCGGCTTGTTTCTCTGCGCGGCAAGGCAAACGCCTCTCATAAGCGTTTGACGCTGCCTTGGCTTGTTGAGGGACAGAGGATTATTTCACATGGCACTTCGTTGAGTTATGCCGAGAAAATGAATGCAATTCGTGATGAATTTTGGGCAGAGCGAGATCAGTTGGTTGCTCGCTGGGATGAGGTTGTGGAAAATTCTCGGCAAAGGCTCAATGGGCTGTTTAATGAGGCTGAGATGCCCACAGCGGAGGATGCGCTAAATAGCACTAATCTTGAATGGAATTTTTTCCCAATGCCGCAGGCTGATCATTGGATTGGTAATGTAGCCGAGGCTGAAATGCGGGCCAAAACTGAGGAGCTTATGGCAGTTGCGCAAGCCCAGGCTGAGCAAGCGGTCTATCAGCGTATTAAGGGTGCATTTGATCAGATTGTTGGTGCGCTCAATAATAAGGTGGAGCGCAATGGGAAACTCTATAGAAGCCATTTTGAGGCCGCCGGAGAGCTTGCCGAGATTTTGCGGGAATATCATCTTGAGGGGGATGGTGTAAATTCCCTTCTTGAGGGACTTGACACGCTCTCAGGCGAGGATGTAGATTCTATGAAGTCTGATCGTGACTATGCGGTCAGTGTGCGGGATAAGGCCGCTCAAATGGCCGATCTTGCCGCCAATATGCTCTCTGTTGCGAGTTGAGGAGATTTCCCATGACACCCTTAGACGGACTGATCAAGGCTAAACTCCAGGTTGAACGGAGATGGCCCTACCTACTTCCCATCTCTGGGATCATCCGTCTAAGGGAAAAGAAGATGACGAAAAAAACCATTGACGGAAGAAGGGTGCAAATCCCCTTCGCCACCAATGGGAAATTGATTTTTTATAACCCGGAATGGGTTGAAAATAGAATGAAAAACCCAGAATGGCTTGAGGAGTTTATTGCGGATATTCTGCATGAAATGCAGCATATTCTCGATAATGATATTAAGAGAATGGGAGATAGGGATAAAGACCTTTGGAATTGGGCTTGTGATGTCAGTAATGAGCGTAGGGTGAAGCAGATATATGGCTTTGAGCGGCCAAATTCTGATTACAAAACAGATGTCCAACACCCAATATGGGAACCCACTGACGGGATGTGTAAGGAGGAAGTCTATCAGTGGATGCTTGAGCGCGCTAAGAAAGCGCCATATGATAGCGATATGGAAGATGACGATGATGAGGGGGATATCGATGATGCCGCTCTGGATAATGCTAGAGCGGCGGTAAAGGAGGGGTATGCCAAGCATAAGGGGGATTCGGCTGGCGCTGGGGAGATGATTGTGGAGGAAAAGAAAGGGCTGTTTGATTGGAAGCGGCACCTTCGGAATTTTTGTTCCTCTATCCTTATTCCGCATGAGCCGACATGGGCGAGGCAAAATCGCCGGCTGATTTGGCGCGGCATGCATTGGCCTGGGACGGAGAAGATATCCCAGACTAAGCTTGCCATTTTGGTTGACTCCTCGGGATCTTGTGCGCATGAGTTCGGGCTGTTTGTGGGGGAGGTCAACAAGATTATTAGGGATATGCAGCCTTATGAGGTTGAGGTTGTGCAATGTGACGCGAAGGTTCAAGAGGCTACGAGGCTTAAGAGGGGGCAGTTAATGAAGCCGGTCATGAAGGGTGTGGGAGGATCTGATTTCCGGCCGGCCTTTGAGCATTTTGAAGGCAAACCACCGTCTTCGCTGGTGATTTTCTCTGACATGGAGATCACTTTCCCCGATCAGGCTCCGGCCTATCCTGTGCTTGGCATTCGGACGGGGAATACACAAGGGCCGCAATGGCTCAAGACTTACCGGATATATGCGGTGTAGGGGGGGGGATAGGGGCGGTTCTATAAATGGACCGCCAACGCCTCCGCCTTTTCAATGGCTTGCATGAAAAGAGATTCTCTTTTTGCGTTGGGATGGCGTTTTTCAATATAGGAGAAGGCGTCATCACGAGAGAGGTTTAGCTTTCCGCAGACAACACGCGGGCCAGTTGCAGACGGGATTCCTAGCACAGCGCAGTTTTTCAAAAACCCTACTGAGTATTTTTCTATAGATGCTGTCTCATTAAAGAAGGCTCCATCTATGTTTGCGCAATCTAGGTTTGTGTTTTGCAAGAATGCGAAGGATAAGTCGCAGTTGGACAGGTCGGAGCTTTTTAGATTCGTCTCAATAAGTATGCTATATCGCATGTTTGCATAACATAGTCTAGTTTTTGATAAGTTGGAGTTGCTTAGGTTGGCACTGTGCAAATTAGCTCCAGATAGGTCGGATTCTTCTAAATTTACATACTTCAGGTTCGCGTTGAGAAGATTCGTTTTTTTTAGACTAGCTTGCATAATCCTGGCTCGGGCGAGATTGGCGCCCTCTAAATCCAGATTGTCTAAGATGGCGTGAGAAAGATCCCGTGATAGATTCTGGATATCGAGCATGTATCGATTTTAGCATGGCCTGGGGTGGCGTGCAAGGAAATTCTCGGTCTGAGATAACGAATTTGTGAACAGGGATTGCTTGACATTCTAGCTCGGCAAGGCATACTAGGGCATCACGTAACAGGGGAGTTTAGATAATGAATAAATACAGTATGGCTGCCGACCCGTTGACCTCGGAGGAGGATCTGATTTCTCTGGCCTATGATGTGGATTATTTGGTGCGGGTTAATGTGGTGGGAAACCCGAAGGCGCCAAAACAAGCACTTATTATTCTAGCCAATGATTCAGACGAAAATGTTCGCGTTATGGTTGCGTGCCGGCCCGATTCGCCCGTTGTGGCGATAGATGTGCTAAGTCATGATGATAGCGTCTATGTCAGGCGAAACATCGCGGAGCATAGTGGTTTGGCGAAGGAAGCTGTGATACGGCTTTCTGAAGATCCAGATATCATTGTGCGCCAGAGGATTGCTATGCGGGATGATTTGCCTGTTAATGTCCGGCAGAGGCTTATGAGCGATCCTAGCCAGAGAGTTCGGCGCGCGGCTAAGAAGCAAGGAATCCGCGAGGATTAAGGAGAATGCAGATGATAACAATAGATGATGTTTTGCCAATCTCTGAGCAGATTCGGGAGGTAGGCGAGGGGCTGATCTCGGCAGATCAGCATGGGGCAGCCCAGATCCTGTTTGACCTCGCGTGGCGGGTTGCTAGGCTGGAGCGGACGCTTGACGAGATTGTGCGAGATGCTCAAGAAGATGCAATGTTAGGAGGAGGAAAATGATGATTTTGTTCGCTTTGGCAACGGCTGTCAGTGGATTGGCTGTGGCATTTGCTCTATGGTTAATGTGGGTTTTTGCTTTCATGCCGGATCCGCCGCCTGACTATTTAGATAAATATAGCGGGTATCTTGCGCAGCGGTATGATGGCTCAACAAAATTTGATTGATTTTATAGTTGACAGAGAGATGGGATGGGATTAGTTTTCCCTTGCGTCTGAATTCCTCCCCTAAACTAGCCGGGCCGCGTGCCCGGCATTTTTTATTGCTAGTAGGTTATTTAGAATAATCTTAATTTTTAGATCACTTGGTTGTAATTTGCCATGCGGCGCTCGGTGTGATATTTGGAGTTTGTTGAAACCAAATAGGGGAGTTGTGTTATGTCCGTTTCGGTTAATCGCAAGGTTTTTCTGAGTGCATTGAATGAAATGGCCGTGGTTGCGCCCAAGTATTCTACATCGCCGATTTTGCAATGTGTCTGGTTGCGAGCAGGCGGTGGACTAATGAGGGTGAGAGCAACTGACCTTGAGGTGCATATTGAGCGGACCGTTAATGTAACGGGAGATGCAGAGTTTTGCGCGGCAGTGGATTTGCGGCGGCTAATTCCTGTGGTCAAAAATGCTACGGGGAATGATATCACGCTTGCTGCAGATAGGCATGCATTTGAAATTTGGGATTCTGGCCGCTTAAGGATTGAAGGCAGTGACCCAGAGGATTTTCCTATTAAGCCAGATATCAAGCTAGATGTCGGCGATCAAGTGGACATTCGTCGCCTTTATGACGCGGTTGAGAAGGTTTCTTTTGCTCAGGGTAAAGAAGAAACTCGCCAATATCTGCATGGGATTTATTTGCATTGCATTGAATATGGGGTTTTAAGGGTTGTGGCATGCGACGGGCACAGGCTCGCCTATTATGATTTGGACAGGGCAAAGGACGGAGAAATAGCGGGTGATGGTCAGATATTCAGTTCGCTTGCTGTCAAGGTTTTGTTGCGGGCCGCAAAGAAAGAGAGCGGTTTCTCTCAGGTCGCGGTGATGCCTGACTACGTATCGGTGGTTTCGGAAAGATTGGAGATTTTTTCCAAGGTGATGGGGTATAATTACCCAGATTATCAGATGGCGATTCCGAATTATGACAAGGGGGATACAAAGATATTGCAAATTGACTCTGGCAAGCTTGCGGGAATTGTGAAAAAAGCAGCCTCGCTTTCCAAGGGGAAAGATAAGGCGGTGTGTTTTAAGAGAGAGAACGGAAAATTTGTTATTATGGGAGAGCAAGAGGATGCGGGGCAGATCGTTGTTGATCTCCCAGAGGGGGATTATGAATGGCAGGGCGGTGATTTGACTGTGGCATTCCGGGCGCGGTATATCGAGGATGTTGCAAGCCATATTGGCGGGCGTATGAAAATGGTTTTTCTCGATCACGGATCACCGGCATTTGTCTATGATGAAGATGACAAAAATTTCATGTCGCTTCTAATGCCGACACGGTTTTAGGGGTTGACTGGCGATAGTTTCTGTGGCAATAGGGAAATCCAATCTTTAGGGGAGTTGTGTTATGCAGATCAATGGGGAAGAGATGAGCCATGATGACTTTGAGCGGTCACAGGGCTTGGTTGTAAGGGGACATCTGAATTTGTCGGGCGATCCGGTTGAGAGGGTGCCTGATGGATTGACAGTGCTAGGCAATCTATACCTTAATGGGTGTAAAAGGCTGCGCGAGATCGGCAAGGTTTCGGTCTCAGGTGATATGTCGGCGATGGAGTGCGAGGAACTGCGGATCATTGAATCGGCAGAGATTGGCGGAAATTTGGATATTCGGGGGTGTAAGAAGCTGGTAGGGATCTTTGATCATTTG
>JAEHJW020000744.1_pt1 | contig 31849 bp, 51 predicted proteins | sample 9271431 | NCBI WGS metagenome assembly JAEHJW02 | reverse complement strand
CCGGCGCTTTTGACGATCGCACTGATCGTGCCAGCGCCAAACCAGGCCCGGCGACCCGCACCTCTGCTCCGACTTGCCCGACCGCTGGGTACGGGCCCCTTGCCAAACTCGAGCCAATCGGGTATCTCACTCTATTGGCTCGCGGCGCCCTACCCTGGGCGCCCGCGCGTCATCGTGCCCCTGGGTCGCTGCTCGGGCCCAACAAGCCCGCCTGCGACGGTCCCCGTCCCTCTTACTTCCGGTCGGTCACTGGACGCTCGCGAAGTCGTCCCACGGGCTGACTGAGACAGTTCGAAAGTTCAGGTTCCTGTGTCTCTCCTCGAACTCGCTTCCGGCGCGCAAGGCGCCGCCGAGGATCGTGTGCGCTCCGTGCGCGTGCTGGACGATCCTCCCCCGACTCATAGTCCTCTGCTCGGCCGTGTGGTCGTCTCCTGCGCGACCACGACTTACCTTCTCCGCGCTGTAGCCCAGGCCGAGGGCGACGACGGCCGCGTGGTCGAGTTGCTGCCACTCTACCGTCCCGCGGACCGCCTCGCGGGCCCGGTGATCGTCGAGGCCTGCGACGACCCCGAGCACGGCTCGCACCACCCGGCCTATCTGGGCCTGGCGTGCTCGTGCGACGCCTACCACCCCGAGGGTGACCCGTGCGAGCACCTGGTGGCGATCGCCGGCCTGGCGAACGCTCTGCCCCGCCCCGCCCCGCGCTGGGGCGACGATCCGGCCCGGGACAATGCCGTGGTAGAGCTCGACACCATCGAGGCCTTCCGGGCGGGAGGTCGCCTGTGAACCTCCCTCCCGGTCGCCACGTGATCTTCCCGGGCCTCGGGCGCAGGCCCGACGGCTCGATCGGGCTCGTCTGGGCGCTGGCGGCCATCACCAGCGCTGACTGGCCATATCCCCGTGTCCAGCCGCTCGCGCCGCCCACGCAGCCCCACGATCCGGTTGCCGGGGTCCTGGTGGTCGACGGCCAGGCGGTGGAGGAGCACGGCTACCCGATCCGCAGCGAGCAGGCGACGATCGCCCTGCTCCAGCATTACTTCCACTGCACGCGGTCTTTTGCCCGGGGGATCATTGCCCGGGCCGTGATGTTTGGCGCGCTCATCCCTCATTTCGAGGGCAACAGCCCTTATCTGATCCCCACGGCCGCCTGGTACCACTGGCTGGGCAAGGCCCTGGCCGGCGAGCGCCGCAATGGCCGCCGCCGCCCGAAAGGAGGCGCCCGATGACGCCCAGCCCCTCGAGTCCTGGCTCTTTCGCATCGCGCGTCGAAGCCACACAAGTGACGCGAGTCAATGTGATCCTGCGCTTGCTCGATCGCTATGAGCTCTCGCCAGGGCAGCGTGAGGCAGCGCGAGCGATCGCCACGCAGGTGGTGTTGGGCCAATACGCGCCGCCGACGAGCTGGGCCGAGATACAGGATCGGACGGCCGACCTCGCCCACGACTACCGGCTCAGCCGCGTGGACGCATTTGGGCTGATGATGTGGCTCGACGCGGCCGGGATCATCCCCCGGCTGGCGGATGGGCTCCTGACCGCCAGCGACGCCCAGTTGGGCGAGTATCTGGGCGGAAAGGCGGTGGGGAATGATTAGCCCTGCCACGCTCCTCCTGGTTTGCATGGCGATGCCCGAGCCGGATGAGGAGGATTTCTTCGGCCAGACCCCCGGCCGGGCGGCGAAGCTGCCCGGGAAGGCCCCGGCACTGGCGATCTATCTCGCTGAGCTTCGGCGGGGCAATGAGCGCGAGTTCCGCGTGCCCGGCGATGCCGAGCTAGCCAGCGGCCTGAACTGCTCCGAGTCTACGATCCGGCGGGCCTGGCGCGAGCTCGAAGGGGCCCGCGTGTTTGCCCGCGGCGATCGGTACCGATCGAACGGGCGGGACTGGCGCATTGTTCACGTACTCTTCCGCAAGCGTGGCGAGGGTTCGCGCGCTCACGCATCGACGTATGCTCCGAAAGTTGCGCGCACTAATGCGCAGCCGGTGCGCACCAGTGACCGCGCCCCCACTGTACTTGGAGCGCGTGCGTCGGATTCCGAGAGAAAGACAGACACCGTCTCTTCACCGTCAGGGGGTATTCCCCCGCGCGAGCCGGAGACGGGACGGGTCGCTTCACTCGATCTCCAGAATCCGGAGCCGACACTCACTGCCCCTCCGGCTCCCCAGGTGGTCGTTACCCCCGCCGCGCCGGTCGAGGCCCCGGGCTTTGTCGAGATCGACCTGGCCGAGGTCGAGTCGCCCCTGGCTCACCTGACCGACGCCGAGCTCGACGACCTCGCCCGCCGCAAGGGCGCCGCCGGCGCGTCGGCCCGCTTCGAGCAAGCCATCCGCCGCCGCCGCGCCGAGGAGATGGGCGCAGCGGAAGCAACGCCCCAAACGCCTGAAACCCAGGCGAAACCAGCCACGACAACCGTAATACCCTGCGCGGATTATACGCCGGCTCATACACCGGTCACCCCATCCGCACCGCAGGCCTTCGCCGCGCCGATCGGGCCGAAACGTGAGACGATCGGCCCTAAGCCGGCGACCAATCGCCCCCGGCACGTGTCCCGGGACAGCACGGTCCGCCTGGGCACACTGCTCGATCTGATCGCTCAGCTCCGGGCTGCGCCGCCCGGCGATCGGGGCTCGCTCGTGGGCCGGCTGGTCGACCTGGCCTGCACCCGCTGGAGGGACCACGCGATCGCCACCCGGAGCCACTTCCGGGCCGCGTTTTCCGGGCTCGATCCGGGCCTGCTTATCGACCTGGTCGGCGACTGTGACAGCGCCGGAAAAGACCCTGCTCGGCTCTTTTCGCACAAAGCCGCACGAGCCCTCGAGGCTCAGCGCCAAGCTCAGGAGTCCCATCCGTGAAAGCAACACCTGTAAACGGTCGCCCCGAGCTGGTGGTCCACGATGACCCCGTTTTCGACCGCGAATTGGCCGAGCTGATCAAGCAAGCTCGCCGCCGGCTGCGCGAGACGATCGCCGCCGAGGTCGACGCTGCCCGGAAGCTCAAGGAGCTCCGGCAAGAGAGGCATTTGCTCGAGAAGGAGCTCGACACGCTGCTGGACGAGCTCAGCGACCCGGCACCGATGCCCCTCTTTTCAGGGGACAAGGGGACAAGGGGGCAAGGGGTCTACGGGCGAAACCTGACCAGCTCGATCGAGCCCAACCTCGAGAAGCTCCTCGAGGCTGAGAGTGAGCTCGACGAAATCGAGGGGCCTGAGCTCGACAGTAACGACGGGCCGCACTTCACGGCCCGATACGAGGACGACTTCGCGCGTGTTTTCGGCGAAGACCAGGCATTGGTCCTGTTCGGCCGCTGCCAGACCGAGCTCGATTGCGAGCTGCTGCTGGCCCTCTGCGGGCTCTGCGGGTCCCTCGAGCGGTGGGCTCCATTTTTCAGCCGCCCGACGACAGACGACCAGCTCCAGCAGGTGATCGTGACCGAATTCGGCGCGGACCGCTCCAGCTCGCCGAAGCCCCACCGGCCCGGCTACTTCGTGCGCGGCAAGCCCCGGCCGGCCATCTGGCTTGGTAGCAAGCCGGACAAAGACCATCAGAGCCTGCAAGGCAAGGCCCTGGTCAATCACGTGCGGTACCTGCTCGCGATCCCCCAGCCCGTAAAGGAGGGACAGGCATGAGCGCCACGACCACAGCCACGCCGGTGATCACGCCCGGGCACGGCGGAATCTACCGCGTGGAGGGCCGCAAGGGGACCTGGTACTGCGGCTCGCGCAACAGTCCCTATCCCTACTGGCGGCCGACCCGCAAGCAGCTCCAGGAGCACGGCATCGACCCGGCCGCGTGGGCCCGGTCGCACTACCTGGCCGGCGTGATCGGCACCGATGGCCGCCAACTCGATCTCCGCGAGGCGCTGGGCTCGCCGATCCGGGCCGTGGCCTACACGACCGCGCCGAAGCCCCGCCTGCCGGGCTCCGCTCAGCGACCCGCCCAGATCGAGCACGAGCACGACTTCACCGACCATCGCTCGATCCCGGAGCTCGACTGATGGGCTCATGAAACGGCTCTATGAGCGGTACAGCCTGCGACCGATCCCCGCTCACGGGGGGATGTACCGCCTCGAGGACGCGGCCGACGATACGCGGGACGCGGCCCAGGTGGGTCGTATCCGCTCTCGTCGCCCTCGACCACGCGGTGACGACCTCGACCAGGGCCGGTACCCAGGATGGGCGCCGGCCCCTTTTCGTTTCATCCCTTCTCCCTCATCCCTTCGAAAAGAGAAGGCCCCTGCCAGACGCTCGCTAAGTCCCTGGCAGGGGCCCCAGCTCGAACTAGGTTCGAGAGGCATCCTTACGCTCTCAGAGTACGACCAAACAAGCGTTCAGTCAAGCCCTCGTCGGCACCGGATCGATCCTTGACCCGATGCAGTTTGGACGTACACTCTACGCCTCTTGCCCACCCACGCAAGTGCGGTCTCATGCGTTGCCGGGCCGCTCGGCCGCTCCGCCGCTCGGCCGCTTCGGAGTGCGGTCGTCCTCGCCGCTCGAGGGGCCCACCGCCGCGCGCTGGTGTCGCCTGCGAAGGTGCGCTGCAGGTCTATTTTCCAGGGGCATTCTCCCCTTCCCTGCCCCGGCCGGGAGAGAGGGGGCGCGCTGAGCGGGGGGCTGTCCGGCTTGCCCAGCCGGACGAGCTTCACGCGGAGACTTTGCGCAATCCTTCAAGTTTCGACCAATCTAAAGATGCCTTATCTTCACCTAAGTCGTGGATGCTGAAACGACGGAGATAGGTCAGGATGAGCACCTCGAGGACTTCTCCCGGATCGCGATCGAAGTAGAGTGCGTGCTCCTTCAAGCGGCAAATTGCCTCGAAGGTCATCCGCGTCTGGAAGCGCCGGCGGGCGATCTTTTCGCGGGCCAGGGCGACTTCCCCGCTTCGCCGTCGGCGGCGCTTCGGGGCCGAGACCTCAGGTTGCTCCTGATCTTCGATCGCTTCGGCCGTCATGCTGTCTCTCCTCCTGAGCGGCGAGCCGTCTGCTCCTCCGGCCGCCTGGCTACGGTATCGGCATGGCCAGGCGATCGCCGCGCATGAAAACGCCCGGCCGGGAGACGACGAGCCGGGCGAACCAGGGTAGGGGACCGATGGGCTGCGAGGCGGTCCCTACCGTTGGAGGGATGGCCCCGGCCCATAGGGGCCGAGGGCAAAGTTCGGGCCCCCCGGCGGGGCCTGGTAGCCAGCCGGGGTCAATAAGTACACCGTGGTCGGTGCTGGCACGGCCTGGAGCTGTACCGGCGTGGCCTGAGTCGACACGGGCACCGTGGCCAGGCGGGGCTCGCCGAACCGGTGCAGATAGTCCCCGACGCGCCCCACGAGAGTCCCCAGGCGGGTCGGAGGGACGGTGGCCACCGGCACGGCGGTGTACCCGATGAGCGGGCCCGCGCTACTATGCGGGCTCCCATAAGCGGCTGACTGCGGAGTGCCATAGGCGGTCTGTGCCGACGGCACGACGGGCATCGGTTGCGGCGGGGCCTGGGCCCGCGCTATCGGACTCGAGGCGGCGAGACCGAGGAGGGCAACGGCCGCTCCCCGGAGGAGTATGTACATGGGTCCACCCTCGATTTCACCGGATCGGCGCGCCCGATGCGCGCCTGATCACTATTTCGGCTGTGTGGGTCGAGCGGCTCCAATCCGACCGGCATAATCCGGTCACTTTGCGCCGATTGCGCCGTGTGCACTTCGCGGTGCCCCGTGCTGGTTCGCGCCGTGGAGCTCGGTGCGTGTGCCGAGCTCGATCCCGCGGCGGGTGGCCTCGCGCCGGAGGAGGTCCTCACAGAGCGCGGCCAGGCTGGCGACTTCCGGGTGCTCCTCGCGATAGTAAGCGAGGAGCTCGCGGCAGCGGTCGCGGAATGCGACCGAGCCGCGCATCGAAAACATGAGGTTTTGGGGCATGTCATTAGGATACTGGAACGAGGCGCGGCTGAGGCCACGGAATCCGGGGAACGATCCGATACCACGCCGGCCTCTGGAGTGCGAGGTGAGAACGCCCCCGGCCCGGGGTGGGGTCAGGCCAGGTCGTCACGGGTGACGCGGGCTCGTTTCCCGGCGACGGACACGATCCAAAAACCATCACCGCATGCACCATTGTCGAATTCATCGACTCGGCATCTCTGGAGGGGAATGCCCAGCTTGCGGCAGCCCGCTTCGGCCACGCGCGGGAGAATCGCCTGAAAGGCGACGGTAGCCGCTCGCGAGTCGCTATAGTCGGCCGCGGCCCTTGCGGCCCGGTTCGGCGCGTCAGCCTCCCATGCCGCTTGGGCTTTTCGCCACTCCGTGACGGTCATGCCCTGCTCTTCCGCGTCCCATGTCTCGCGTTGTTCTTGCTGCTTTCGCGCGGCGATTCGCTCGCCGAGCTCGCTTGTGATCTCGCCGCTATCGCCGACATACGTTTCGGCCGACAGACCAGTACCTCGTGTGTCTTGCATCTCTCTCGTTTCCTCGGGGTTGTGGGCCGGTTGCCCGGCCCGTAGGAATGTCCGCGACCTCTCTCAGCACCTCGTGTCGTTCCCTTTCTCACCCCCACTGAAGGAAGTATATACTTCCTACCGCGCGGCGTCAACCCCCTACCCAAGATTTTTCTCGGGAATTTTCCTGGCTCGGTCGGCTCAAGGAATGAGCGCGGCTAACGCATGTTCGCGGAGCCGCTCGAGGCCCTCGCGGTGGGCCTCGGAAACGGTGGTCTGCGAGAGGCCGAGGATCGCCGCGGCCTCGGCCTGCGACTTGCCCAGGCGATAGATCAGCCGGAAAATCGCCTTTTGACGCAGATTGAGGGGCTCGATCCGGCGATCGAAGGCCTCGTCCTCGTCGAGCCGCTGGGGCGTGGAGACGGCCTCGGGATTCGCCACGATCCGCTCGGCGTCGCGGGCCGCGGCCTTGGCTTTGCGGCGGTGCAGGTCTTTCAGCGCCCCGAGGATTCGATGGCGTGCATATGTTGCGAACTTCACCGGCATTGATGGGTCGTACTTGCCGGCGGCTTCGACGAGCGCGAGCAGGGCTTCGCTCTCGTATTCCTCGGCATCGTTGGGCCATGCTCGTTTCAGCGGCGCGGCGAGCTTGCGAGCAAGGGGCACGTGCGCGGCGGCAAGCTCCTGCTGAGCGACCGTCAGGCCGGGGGCGAGGTTGGCGCGACGCTTGGAGGATCGGTTACGTGTGGTGCTCATGGATGTTTTACCTCGGTGCAAGATCGGGATGTATCTTGCATCGACGCTCGGATTTCTCCCCTTTACGGTTTTCCCAGATTTCCTAAACCGCAGAATCGGTAAAGTCCGGCTCGGTAGCCGGATCGGGCGGGCAGGGGTGCGCGATGGTGGGGAGCTGTCGGGCCGGCGTGGGCTTCGGCGCGCTCTTGCGCCGGCTGGCGGCCGGGGAGATCAGGCGCAGGCCCAGGGCAGCACAGATCCGACTGGCTGTGGACAGGTAGAGGTCGGGGCGCGAGCCGGCGACGAAGCGCTGGACGACCGCCGGATCGACCCCGGCGTCGCGGGCGATCGCGTGGGGAGCGCGGCCGCTCTCGCGGATCGCCTCGAGGATCGCGCGGGCGAGGACATTGTCAGGGGACACATTCGCGGGCATATGATCGACTTTCGATGCGATGCGGTTCGGCGCGATGCGGCGCATCGGCACTGTGCCAATGCGCCGCGTCGGCGCCGCGAGTCGAGAGGTGGGATCGAGACGAGAGGATACGGAGAGGTGATTTCGGCGGGTGGCTATCTGGGCATGCCAGGGGGCTTGGTTAGCGTGGGATAATGAGTGTTTTCCCACCCTTGACCGATAGGGATGAGGGATGAGGGATGAGGGATGAAACGGGACTGTCAGGCGGCGCGGCGATCGTGTGCAGGTCAGGTCGCGAAGGGTCCGACTTCGACCTCCACCGTTACCGAGCTACTCTCGATTGGGTCCGCAATCGGGGCGAACTCGAAATCGGCCCACGCTGGATTGTATCGAAAGATCTTGCCGTCGTGGATGATGGGAGAGCTGCTTTCGGTGCGTGATTCGAAATAGGACCGCAGGGCGGATCGCACATTGCGGCTCATTTCCAGGATCGGGTCCAAATCTCTATCCGTGAGGCGCAGAGGACGTGCGAGTATATGCGGATACGAATTGATCGATCGCAGGAAGCGAAGTGCCTTCCAGGCTTCGATGAGATCCGAAAGCTTTGCGGTAACGACTGGGTATGACATGTGCAAGATACTCCTATAGATCATGGTAGGAAGCGGTTATACCCCAAAGGGGCCGAGGGGACGACGGCAGTGTTTGCGGCGGGGGCGGCCGGCTGGCGGTCGCGTAACGGGGGCCGGGGTAAAGGTCGCGCCTAGTATCCGCTCGAGGTGGATTCGGAGCGCGGGCGGGATGTCGTCGATCGGCGCGGTGAGAGCGCGGAGCAACGGCGTGATCGGCGATGGGCCTAGACCGGGGGGATAGGGCTCTCGCTCGATGACTTCGGTCGGGCTCACACCAGCGCGAGCAACGAGCTCGCGCTCGGCGAGCGCCGCGGGATCAGATGATTCGGTCATAGGACGTGAGGCTGGACGTGAAGCTGGACGTGAAGCTGGAAGTGAAGCTGGAAGTGATGTCGGAAGTGATGTCGGAAGTGAGAGGAGAAGCGGCAAGCTGGGAGCATGCCCCACGATCAGGGGCGTTTCGGCGGAGTTGGTGGGGCAAATCGCAGAGTGGAAGAGACGAGGAAGTCTCGGGGGCCGAACGCATCCAGGTATGTCATGCGCTCATAGAGGTGATATCTTGAACTATCACCATAGACATCCACCACTGCAAGCGTCGCGCAATCCGAATCGCGAAGAGAAATCGTTCTTCCATCGAGGGGGCCACCGAGGCACATCAGCTCGATCGTCGGATCCAATTCGCGCCGCTTGGCTTTCGTCGCGGGCGGCGGCGGGGCCGGAGAGGCCGGCGGCTTGGGGCCGATCGGTGCGGGTTGCGGGACTTTGGCTCCCATTGCTTTTACTCCTCAGCGACCAGGGCGGCGACTTGGCCCTGCTCGTCGCGGCGGGAATCGTCGTAAGTCAACACGGTCTCGACGCGGCGATGGCGGGAGAACTGACGGACTCGGCGCACGTCGCCATTGGTCCGATCGAGAGCTCGGGTGATGCCGGCGTGTCGCAGCTGGTGCGGCGTGACTCGCTTCTTGACGCCGGCCTTCTTTCCCGCGCGCTCGATCAATCGAGCAATCCCCTCTCCGGAGAGGCGGAGCGGTATTCCCTCGGCAGCGCGATCGAGGCGAACGAAGAGCGGGTCGCCGGCGACGTGCACTCCCGGGTAGACAGCCAGCCAGTCGGCGATCGCCGCGGCGGTGGGGCCGGGAAGCGTCATGCGCCGAGCCTGGGTTTCGCCCTTGCCCACGATGACGAGGCTGGACGGATCGGTTGCGAGATCGATCGAGCCGAGATCGAGACTGGCGATCTCCGCGCGCCGAAGGCCAAGGTCACGCGCGAGCCTGATGATGGCGCGGTCGCGCCGCGCGGCGATTGTATCCAGAGCGAGTGATTCCAGTATGCGCGCACAATCGGTATGCGACGGTCCGCGAGTGTCACGATAGGGAGTGACCTTCGGGGTCTTGACTCGCAGGCTCCAATCGATGCGGCCGATCGTCGCCGCAAAGGTACAGACACTGCGGAGAGCAGCGAGGCGGCGGGCAATCGTCGCCGGCGAGAGCTTGCTTTCCGTCATTGCTGCCTTCCAGGCGATTGCGATGCGATTGGCTTCGCCTCCTGCGAGGTTGAGGAATCGATTGACGGCATCATTGGGGTCGGAGTGGAGGAAGCGCCCGAAGTGGGAGATGTCCTGGGAGTAGGCTCTCAGGGTGCGCGGCGAGAGGGTGGAGAGGAAGTCGGCGAGCAAGTCGCCGGCCGGCAAGAGGGCGGGCGGTTGCAATCGTGTGATCGGGGCGAGATCGGTGGACATGAGGCACCTCCTATTGGCTCCATCTGTACTATCGTATCTCGCGCCCGCTGGCAACGATCGATTTTGCCGATCGTCGAAGCCAGGAAAAAAGCACGGTAGGAATCGAGGGGCAAGAACGATAATAGAGGTGGAAGCTGTAGTCTCCTCACGCGGTTCGATTTGCCCTCGCTCATCCAGCCTGTCCGTGTCCGTGCTCCCGATCGTTCGCAGTTCCGCGGCTGGATGAGCTCCCTTTTTTTTGGGCCATCCCATCAGGTCGTCACTCCGATCGTTGCTCATTGGCTCCGCCATCCAAATCGATGCGGTTCGCTACGCATTGACGATCGCGGAATGCGATGATGTGCACTTGCTCGGCGAACTGAAGCGGTGCAAGCTCACTCGGGCTGGTGATGATGGCGAGGTCACTTATGTTTGCGAAGTGCGAGACCACGCTTCAGCGCACACCTTGATCGATGGCCGATGTTGCTCGTGTCCTGATTTCGAGCATCGCCGAGCCGGGAAGAACGAACCCTGTAAGCATCTCCGGGTGCTGCAAGAGCTGGAATTGATCCAGGGTCACAAGGTGCCGACGTGAGCAACTCCTACGACCTGGCCGACGAGCCGACATTCTGGTGCCGCACCAAAGCGCGGGCCGATCGAGCTCTCGCCATCGCTGCTCACACAGTCGAAGCCGTGGTCTATGGCCTTTTCGTGGCCTTCGTGATCGGCCTTTGGTGCTACGACGAAATGCATGCGCCGGCGCTGAAGCCGGCATCTATCGCGGGGCAGAGTGTGGCGGGAACGGCGCGAAATGCTGAGTCCCAAAGCTCTCTGCCCTGCTCCATTGCGGAGCGACGATGAAGTCGATCGTCTGGCGCGTTGATCACTCGCATATGAAGCTCGGGGCGAAGGCCCCGGTTTTTGACAAGCGGACGTTGCAGCTCGGCCGGTATCTCGCGTCGAATCAACTGCCGGCCCCGCCGGCCTCGGTCGATTTCGAGTCGCGAGTCCCGAGCTGGGGCGTGATGCTGAATGACCGCATCGGTGACTGTGGAGTCGCTGGTTACGGTCATGCTGTACTCCAGCAATCGACGTACAGCGGCAAGCCGTACATGCCTACCGATGCTGGTGTGCTGGGGGCTTACTCGGCGATCAGTGGATACGATCCGGTGACGGGGCGCAACGACAATGGTGTCGTGCTCCTCGAGGCGCTGAAGTATTTCCGGTCGCAGGGCGTCGACGGCCACAAGCTCAGTGCGTTCGCGGCCGTCCATCCGACTGATCTTCGCGAGACGATGCAGGCCGTCACGTTGTTTGGTGGGCTGTACGTTGGGCTCGCGCTGCCGGCGTGCGCTCAATACCAGGATGTTTGGGACGTGCCGTGGTACGGGCCGCTGTGGTATGGTCGGCCCGGCTCCTGGGGTGGACATTGTGTGTATGTCGTGGGCTATGGCAGCGGCGGACTGACATGCGTTACCTGGGGATCGCTCAAGCGATTGACGTGGTCCTTTTGGCGATCCTACTGCGTCGAAGCCTACGCGCTGCTTTCTCCCGATTGGTTCAACGGGCGCAACGTCGCGCCCAATGGGCTCGATCTCAACACGTTGACTCGTGATCTCTCCTTGATCTGAGGTGGCTGTGGACATTGCGAAGCTCGAAGAGGTCCTGCAACTCGTCGTCAAGTACGCGGTTGCGGTCGCTCAGTATGTGGTCGGTCACGAGGCAGCTTTCGCCGAAGTGACGGCGGCAATCGTCTCGCTGGTTGGCGGGCATCTGCCCGCGGCAATCGGTGCGCTGATTCAGGCTCTGAATGGGTTCGGGGTTCAGGTGGCATCATAAGGGCTGGCCGTGCCTCTCAGTCACGTCTCGACAGGATCGGCGTGTGTGGGCCTCTTCGGCGGCGTCGTCGCCGAGGTGGTCCACTCCGCGCCGCTGTCGTGGGGATCGCTGGTGGCCTCGCTGATCGGCCTGGCCGGCATCGCGCTCAATCGCTACTGGGCGACACGCGACCAACGCTCGGAGCTGGCCTCCCTGCGATCGCGCAATGCCGTCCTCGAGGCCGAGCTGGAGATTCGCCGGGAGCGCGATCGTGGCTGACCGGATACCCTATCACCGGTCGCAGGCCCAGGGACTCGCCGGTGACACCCGACGCCGGTCCTATGAGTCGACCGAGTCACGCCGCGCCGACCAACGCTTCTACGCCGGTGCCCGCTGGCGGAAGCTCCGACGCTCCTACCTCGCTGCCAATCCCCTTTGCGCCGAGTGCCGCAGGCACGGGCGCGTGACGCCCGCTGAGCATGTCCACCATGTGCTCGAGCGCAAAGACCGTCCCGACCTGGCCTACGAGTGGGGCAACCTCGAGGCTCTCTGCCCCTCCTGTCACGACTCCGCCCGTTCTTCCTCCCCAGTCCTGCACGCATGCACACCTTAGGGGGGGGTGGTCACCACTGGGGACCTCCCTCCCGACTTTACGACGGCGAATGGAGGCGCGTGCGTTGACGGAATTTTCGAAATGGCTCGCAGACCGAAACCGACGGCGCTAAAAGTCCTGGCCGGCACGCGGTCCGATCGCGTCAACGCGGCTGAGCCGGTCGCGCCGGTGGGCGCGGTCGCGCCCGATCACCTCGACGACCTGGCCCGCGCCGAATGGTCCCGGATCGCTCCCATCCTCGACTCGATGCGCGTTTTGACGGCCGCTGATAGCTCGGCGCTGGCGATCTACTGCCAGACTTACTCCCGCTGGGCTCAGGCCGAGGACAAGATTCGCGAGCGAGGCCTGATCGAGCTCACGGAAAAAGGCCAGCCCCTCGTGTCTCCCTACGTCCGGATCGCACGCGATGCCATGGCGCAGTGTCAGCGCATGCTCGCCGAGTTTGGTTGCACGCCTTCGTCCCGCTCTCGTATCCACACATCCGACGCTCCTCGCGACGCTCTCTCTGAGTTTTGCTCCGTCTGATCGATGGCTCGATACGTCCCCAAACGCTGGATCCGCAACGCCTCGGATGAGGCCGCGGTGCGCGCGGGATGTTACTTCGATGAGGTCCTCGCTGAACGGCCGATCACGTTCATCGAGCGCTTTTGTCGCCAGAGCAAAGGCAGATGGGCGGGCGAACCGCTATACCTTCTCGACTGGCAAAAAGACCTGACCCGGCGCCTGTTTGGCTGGCGGAAAGCCGATGGCACCAGGCGATTTCGCCGGCTCTATTGCGAGGTCGCCAAAAAGAATGGCAAATCGACATGGTTGTCGGGCTTGAATTTGTATCTGCTCGTCGCCGATGGTGAGAAAGCCCCCGAGATCTACCTCAATGCGGTGAATCGAGAGCAAGCCCAGATCATCTTCGAGGAATGCGAGCGGATGGTCAAAGCAAGCCCCGAGCTCTCCGCTCGCCTCACGGTGATCCCCTCGAAGGGCGTGATCGTCGATGAGAACAATTACGGCAAGATCCAGAAGAACTCGGCGGAACTGAGCTCGAAAGATGGCCCATCAGCAAGCTCTTGGACTTTCGACGAAGTCCATCGCTACCGCAATCGCGAGAAGCACGACGTGTTTCGATACGCGGGCGCAGCGCGATTGAACCCGCTCGAACTCAACATCACGACGGCCGGCGAAGACGAAAATGGCGTCTGGTTCGAGCTCCGAGAGTACTCCGAAAAGGTCGAAGCTGGTGTCGTCGAGGACATCACGCACCTGGGCGTCATCTATCGTGCCGAGGAAACCGACGATCTCGACGACCCGAGGACGTGGGAGAAAGCGAACCCCTCGCTTGGGAAGACGCTCTCCTACGACGACTTCAAGAGCGACCTCGAGGAAGCGAAACAAGCCCCGCAGCGGCTTGCGAACTTCAAGCGATTGCGATTGAACATCATAACGCGATCGAATGAAAAGTTCTTCAACCTCGATCGCTGGAAAGCGTGTGGAGCCCCGCTCCGCGACCTCGCCCGTCGGCCCTGTTTCGGGGGCCTCGACCTCTCCTCCACGTCGGACCTGACGGCCTATGCGCTCGTATTTCCGACGCCCCTGGACGCGACGTACGACGTTCTCGTCCGCTTCTGGGCCCCGGAAAATGGTGTCTTGAAGCGATCACGATTTGACCGCGTGCCTTACGACATGTGGGCCGCTCAGGGCTATTTGACACTCACCCCCGGCGACGTGGTCGATTACTCGTTTGTCGAAAAGCAAATCCTCCAGGACATGCTCGACTTCGACGTGCAGTCGATCTTCGTCGACCCGTACAACGCCACGCAGCTCTGCCTCGACCTGGTGGCCAAGGGCGTGCCGATCGAGTTCCTCCGGCAAGGCTTTCTCTCGCTCTCCGGGCCGACAAAGGAGCTCGAGCGGCTCTATCTGTCAGGCCGATTGCGGCACAATGCAGACCCCGTCTTGACGTGGTGCATCTCGAATGCCGTCGCGGACAAGGACGCCGCGGGCAACGTCAAGCTGTCGAAGTCCCGCTCGCGCGAAAAGATCGATGGTGGCGCGGCGCTCGTCAACGCGATCGCCGCGGCCATCAGTAAGCCCATCGCTCCCCGCTCGGTCTACGAGACCCGAGGTCTGATCCGTCTCTGATCTCCTTCTTCGTCGCCTCCCCTCCTGTCTGCTCTCACCTCCTCGCTTCCCTCTCGCTCGATCTCCTCTCCCGTGTCACTCATCAGGCGCATCATCGACCGTGTCAATCCACTCCGCCGCTCGCTCCACGGAGCGGCCGGAGTGGTCCCCGCCGCGCCGGTCTTGAGTGGCACGTTCGTCTCTCCTCAGTCCGCGCTCTCGCTTGCGGCCGTCTTCGCAGCTATCAATCGCATCAGCACAGATATTGCTTCCTTCCCGGTCATGGTCGAGCGCAAGCATCCGGCCGGTGGCTGGGTCGAGGAGCCCGACTATCCGCTCTCGGATGTCGTGTGCAGCACGGTCGACGATGGCGAGACCGACAGTTTCCGCTTCCTACAAGCGGATATGGCCCATGTTCTGGGCTACGGGAACGGCCGGGCCGAGATCGTCCGCCAGAACGGATACGTCACCGGCTTGCGCTTGCTCCATCCGGATAAGACGGTCGAGAAGCAAACGAAGTCGGGCAAGCTCTACTACGAGCTCGCGAACAAGGACAAGCTCGCGCCCGAGGACGTGCTCCACTTTGCTGGGCTCGGTTTCAACGGGGTCCGCGGTTGGAGCCCGATCCATGTTTGCCGGCAGACGATCGGCCTCGGCATCGCCGCCGAGCAATTCGGGGCCGCTTTCTTCGGCAACGGTGCTGTACCGCACGGCGCCGTCAAGACCGCGAAGACCCTTTCGCCGGCCGCGCTCGCGAACCTGCGCAACTCGATCAATCAGATACATCAGGGCAGTCAAAGTGCGTGGAACTTCCTCATCCTCGAGGAAGGCCTCGACTGGGTCTCCACGCAGCTCCCACCCGAAGACATTCAGTTCATCGCGACGCGAGAATTTCAGGTCAAGGATATCGCCCGTATCTACTCGCTCCCGCCGCACAAGATCGGCGATTACAGCGAGAGCCACCTCGCGAACGTCGAGGAGGCGAACCAGGATTACATCGATACGACGCTCCGCGGCTGGGTCCGCATGATCGAGTCGCAAGCGAACCTCAAGCTCCTCTCGCGCGACGAACGGCGCGTGTTGCGGATCCGTCTCCAGATGTCCGACTTGCTTCGGGGCAACGTGAAAGACCGGGGGACCTACTTCAATGTGATGCGGAACGTTGGTGCTTTCAGCACGAACGACATTCTCATCGCCGAGGGCCGCAACCCGATTCCCGAGCGCGAAGGCGGCAATCTCCGGCTCGTCCAGAAACAATACGTGTCTCTCGCGGGCATCTATCAAAACCTCATCAATCCCGCGCCCGCGGTCCCTCCTGCCTCCTCTCCCGCTGCCAAAGAGCCCGACGCCGACGACCAGGTCGATGATGGCTCCTCATCCGACGACGAATCATGAGCACTGAAAAAGCCGTCCGTTACCTCGATCGCAAGATCGAGCTCCGTGCTGCGAAAGACGGGAGTAACTCTCCCGGGACTGTCGTCGGCTATGCCGCGGTGTACAACTCGGCGAGCCAGGACCTCGGCGGCTTTCGCGAGACGATCGCTCCCGGTGCCTTCAAGCGGTGCCTCAGTGACGATGTGCGCTGTTTGTGGAACCACCGCGACGAAGCGATCCTCGGGCGCAGCTCCGCGGGCACGCTCCGCCTCGAGGAAGATGGCATCGGCCTGCGCTACGAGTGCGACCTGCCGGATACGTCAGTCGGCCGCGACGTCGCCGAAGGCCTGCGCCGCGGCGATATCACCGGTAGCTCGTTTCAATTCACGATCGATCCCGATGGCGAGGACTGGGATTGGTCGGGCCCTGTTCCTCTGCGCTGTCTCCGCTCGATTTCGCGGCTCTACGATGTTAGCCCGGTGACCTTCCCCGCTTACGAGGACAGCTCGTGTGAGCTCCGCTCGTATTCCGACGCGGCTGATGCCTTCAAGTCCCAGCTCGACTCTCGACTCTCCCGCTTGCGCGCTCGGCTCGCGCTGGCCGAAGCCACTGCCTGACGCGCTTCCCTTCCTGTTTCTCCTTGTTTCCAGGCTCCAATGCCCACTTTCCAGCCATCCGAAAAGCGGTACGAACTCCAGCAGAAGCGCGCGAGCCACCTGGCCCTGATGCGCGAGACCGTCGAAAAGTGCGAGCGTGAGAATCGCTCGCAAACCAAGGAGGAAGCCGACGCTTTCTCCGCGGCCGAGACCGAGGCGCGTAGCCTCGCCGAGCGAATCTCTCAAATCGATCGTATCAATGCGATCGAGGGCATCGGCCATCAGACCGGCGAACCGCGCAGCTCACCGCTCCCGCATGAGGACGTGGGCAACGCGAAGGGCCGGAAGTACTCGATCCTGCGCGCGATCAAGTGCCTGGCCGAAAAGCGCCCGCTCGATGGCCTCGAGGCCGAGGTCTCGCAAGAGATCGGCCTTCGCTCGAACAAGAGCCCGCAGGGCTTTTTCATGCCGACGCGCACGTCCGGTCGCTGGCACGGCAATGAGCGGCGCGCCCTCGATTCGACGGCCGGTACCGGCTCCGTCCCGACAATCCTCGATAAGGACTGGATCGACCTGCTCCGGAACAAGATGCAGGTCGTCAACGCCGGTGCGCAGGAGATTCACGATCTCCAGGGCAAGTTCGCCATCCCGCGCCTGTCCGCGGCCGCGACGGCCTACTGGGTCGCTGAGAGTGGCGCTCCCACCGGCAGCAATCAGACCCTCGATCAGGTGCTCTTCACGCCGCACACGATTGGTGCTTTCACCGATATCAGCCGGCGGTTCTTCGAATTGACGATCCTCGACAGCGGTGAGGAGCTCGTAAAGGACGACCTCACGGCGATCCTCGCCCGCGGCGTCGACCTGGCGGCGCTCAATGGCTCGGGCGCTTCGAATCAGCCCCTGGGCCTGATGCAAAACTCGGCGATCACGACGAACCGGATCGTGGCCCTGGGTGCCGCTGGTGGCGCTCCCACCTGGGCCTCGATGGTCGAGATGCACACGATCGTCGCCCGCGGCAACGCGGTTGACCTCGGCGGGCTTGCCTACCTGGGCAATGCCGATGTCGAGGGCACGCTGGCCACGACGCCGAAGACCTCGACCTGGCCCATGTTCTTGCTCGAAGACGGCAAGGTCTATGGCAAGCCGTTCCTCGCGACCCAGCAGCTCCCGAACAACCTGACCAAGAGCACGGGCACCGGCCTCTCGCCCGTCATCTATGGCGCCTGGAAGGCCATGGTCCTGGCCTACTGGACCGGGATCGACATCCTCGTCGACCCCTACACCGGCAGCTCCTCGGGCACGGTGCGCGTGGTCGCGCTCCAGGACATGGATATCCAGGTCCGGCACAACGAGGCCTTCTCGTTCATCCTCGATATGGTCTCCAACCAGACCAGTTGATTCGTCGTTGTCGCTGATATGAGCACGTCCACCACGATCGAGTTCGTGTTCGACCCCGATGAATGGGGGCCGATCGCCGGCCCCCAGATCATCGCTTGGTTCGAAATCACGGCCTCGGTCACAGTGGCAACACCGGGCGTGCTCCGCTCCTCTCCCGACCTCTCCTCTCCCGATCTCGGCGGGTGCGTCGAAGACCTCGCCTGGCAGTGTCTCGGCATCGCCGGGGCTTACGACGCCGACGGCGAGCCCCTGGCAATCCCGCCGCTCACTCCCGGCCTCAAAGCGACGCTCGAGGCCCACTTCCGCGCTGAGCTCGAGAAGCCGCGGTCCCGTGTCCGCGATCGCGTCGACGAGCTCCTCCTCGCGGCCTGCGATCGCAGCTTTCGCGAATCCCGCTGGTACTAGATTACTCGCATCATCATGCCTCGTCTCGTGCGACTGAAAGTGAAGGCCCTCGTCGAGGGCAAGGTGTGTGTCCCGGGCGACACGGCGCTCATCCCGGACGATCGCCGCGCCGGTGAGATGGTACGCCGCGGGCACGCCGAGTACGTCGTTGCGTTCGCCGGGCTCGATCACGAGCCCCAGGCCAGCCCCCAGGCGCCTCGGGAGGCCCAGCCCGGGGAAACCGAGCCCCGCAGGGCCGCGGCCTCACCACGGGCACGCAGGGCCGCGGAGAAGTAACCGGTGCGACTCCAGCTCCTCACACCACCGGCCGTAGAGCCAATCGCCCTGGCCGACGCCAAGCAGCACCTCCGGGTGATCAGCACGGACCAGGACGCGATCATCTCGCGCCTCATCGTCGCGGCCCGGCGCTGGTGCGAAGCGAAGCTGAAGCAATCGCTGGTGACGCAGACATGGAAGCTCTATCTCGACAGCTTCCCGAGCGCGGGCGGGTATTACAATCGCGCGATCCGCGAAGTGTGGCCCTCACTGGGTGGCATGCCGAGCGGGCTCGGGTTTTACCCGGGGCTCATCCCGAATTCGACCGGCGTGATCGATCTCCCAAATGGGCCGATCCAGTCGATCACGAGCGTGCAGTACGTCGATTTCGAGGGCGTTCTGCAAACGTATGATCCATCGAATTACGTGTCATCGCTCGGCTTCCCCGGCAAGCTCCAACCGCAGTATTCGCACGTCTGGCCGATCAGCCGGCCGACGATCGATAGCGTCCAGATCGCGTATGTCACGGGCTATGGCGATGCCGCGGCAAGCGTGCCCGAGAACATCCAGGCCGCAATTCTCCTGATCGTTGGTAACTGGTACGAGCGGCGCGAATGGACCTCGGACACGCAGTATCTGAGTGTCCCGCATACCGTCGAGGACTTGCTCGCGGCCAGCGATCACGGAGCGTACTACTGAGATGGAATCGGGCAAGCGCCGACACCTCATGACGCACCAGACCCCGGCGGGCACGAGCTCCGCCGCGGGGCAGCTTTCGAATGATTTCACGACGCTGGGCAATGTCTACGGCTCGATTCGCGGGCTCTCCGGCAAGGAAATCGATCGGGCCCAGCAGATGAAGCCGATCGCGAACAAGATGCTCGTCGTCCGATATGAGCGCCCCATTTACCCGAAAGATCGGTTGCTCTTCCTCGATGGGGCCGACACGCGGATTTTCAACGTCGTCTCCGTGATCGATGTCGACGAGCGACATATCGAGCAATGGGTGATGGTCCAGGAGCTGGCCCTGTGAGTGCGTCCGTCGTCAATCCCCAGATCACCCGGCTCACGACCGCTCAGCGGAGCGGGGTGATCTGGGGCCGCGGTGCGCTCCTGTACGACACCGACCTAACCTCGATCTTGCTGGGCGATGGGGTGACCGCCGGCGGCGTGCTCTACTCGGCTGGCGGCGCGAGCCTGCCGAGCCAGGTGGGGCACACGGGCCAGTACCTCACGACCGACGGCACCTCCCCGAGTTGGGCCGCGATCGACCTTTCGACCTATGCGACACAGAGTTGGGTCACGACACAACTCGGCAGCTACGCACTCACCTCCGCGCTCCCGGCCCCCGGCGGATCGGCGAGCGAGATTCAATACCGCGAGGGCCCCACAACCTTTGGCGCTCTCGCACACGTCGCGAGATCGCCTAACGGCAACCTACTGCTGGCATCGCAGGCTGACCCCGCCACACTCTCGGACGGCGAGCTATGGTACGGCTCACTCGGGATGTCAGGCCGTGATGTGGGGCTCACGAAGCGACTGAGTGGGCTGATCTTCGTTGGCACCGCCGATAGCACGATTACGAATACGGCGGTCGAGACCTCGCTCATGCCGCCGGGAGTCGGCTCGCTCACGATCCCCGCGGCCTACTGGTCACCGGGGCGAGTGCTGCGTCTCCGGGCGAGCGGCGACATCAGCGCGGCATCGGGCAGCTACCAGGTCCGGCTCTTCGCGGGCGCGACCGTGTTATTCGCATCGATGCCTTACTCACTCGTGGTCGCCAATAACTATCAGTGGTGGTATGAACTGCTCATCGCATGCCGCGCGGTGGGCGCGAGCGGCTCACTCATGACGACCGTGATGGGTTTCAGCCAGGCTTACGGCGGCGGCGCGCCACGCCAATTGTTCCCGGGTTCGGCTCAGGTACCGGTCACGCTCGATCTCACGGGACCGCTCACGATCGACCTGCGATGGCTCTTCACCGTCGCCGCCGCGGGGAATGTCATCACGACGCACAACGCAATCCTCGAGGGGTAACACCATGGATGCGACGATCCCGACTGTCGTTTCGGCGACTTACGACAAGTGGTGCATCACGTCATTTGCCGCTGTAGGTGATGGGTGTGTCGGCCTCAATGACAGTGCCCTTCAGCCCGTAGCGCTCACGATTCAGATGCAGAAATACCGCGTCCGGCCCGACGGGCTTAGCGAGCGATCGCCCAGCCCGACCGATACGCGGCTCCTCACGATCGGCGACCTGTACGCGTCGCTGGGCGCAAACCCTACCGATCCGGTCTGGCAGCAGATTGGCGCGGCTATGGCGAGTTTGACTGCGGCTGTCGCCGCGTACGCCGCTGCGCGAGGTGAGTTGTGAGTTACTCCGCTTACTACACCGCGAATTTCGGCTCGAGTTACGCCGGCCTGGTCACGGTCGGCTATCAGCTCCTGCTCGCCGACGGCACGGTTTCGCTGGCTCGCACCACGACGGGTGTGGCTGAGTCGCCGGCCGGCTCGGGGATCTACGGCGCGACGGTCACTCTGCCGGACACATTCGAAGGCTCGATCGTCTGGGACACCGGCACGACGCCAAATCTGTTCGGCACCGAGGACATCAACAGCCCTCCAGGCTGGTATACGCCACCGCCAACGCCTCCCACCGTCGATGCAATCGCAACGGCCGTGCTCAAGCGCAAGACGGTGATCGACGCCGCGGCCGGGACCATGCAGGTCTACGATCTCACCGGCACGACAGTCGAATTCACGCTCGCTTATACCCTCGATTCGAACGGCAACGTCGCCACGATCACGCCTCAGTAATGCTCTTTCCTTGGCCCTTCCTTCGGCTCGCTAGCTCCGCATCTTCTCCCCCGCCGCCATCAGGGGGCGGCTCCTCGCTGCGCGATAGTCTCCCAGCGCTGCTGCTGGGTGATGCGACTCTGGCCTCACTCGTCGCCGATCGCGTCCGGCCTGGGTCACTCTCGATCCTCGATAGCTACCCCGGCATCCGCTTTGTGGTGATCAGCAACAAGCGGGTCCAGGGCCTCCGGGGCCCCACGGATCAATGGTTTGCCCGCGTCGAATTCTCGGTCGTCAGCGACGATGCGGCGGTCGCGAACCAGGTCGATCTCGCTCTCTTCGCCCGGCTCAATGCCTATCGCGGCAGTATCGGCAAGTTCTCCCTCCAGCAAGCCCGTCTGATCGGCGAGTCCGATCAATCCGAGCTCCCCATCGATGGCTCGGATAGCTGGCTGTATCTGATTCGTTCCGAGTTCTACCTCAAGTACTCTCTCACTTCTTGATCGGTCACATCCATGGCAGGCGATTTGAGTCCGCTCACCGTTGGAGCGGAAACCACCACGATTGCCACCTCCGCGACGCAGGCTGGCATCTACACGGCCCTTGGCGCTGAAGTCACCTCGATCGGTGTCCCGGGCGCCGAGCAAACGAAGGTCGATACCTGGGGCCTCGGCTCGGCGAACAAGACCTCGCGCCCGGGCAAGATCCCCGATTTCGGGACGATCTCGATCAAGCTCTATGCCGACCCGAACTTCTCCGGCCATGCGGCCCTCATGGCCGCGGCCAGCAATGGCTTGGTCCAATGGTTCAAGGTCACCTATGGTGATTCCTTTACTACGCATGCGACGCATACGTTCTCGGGCTGGATCAAGTCGCTGAAGCCCATGGCCCTCGAGGGCGAGAAGAACCTCGAGTGGACGCTCGAGATCGTGGTCGTCACGCCCCCGGTCTTCGTCACCGGTACGACTCCCTGATCTTTCTTCGTGGGGCATGCTTCCAGCTTGCCTCTTGCTTGCTGCCTTCTTCATTTCTTGATACCTCGAAACCCACGCCCCCGACCCCAATGTCCTTACTACGCGACCGCATCCTGTCCGTCTCCCGACCGCTCGAGCACATCCCCGTGCCCGAGTGGGAGAGCTCCGTCTTCATTCGCCCGCTCTCGCTCTCCGAGCGCCTCGAGCTCCGTCGCCTCGCTGACGATGATGCCGAGATCACGATCCAGACCGTCATCCGCGGCGTGGTCGATGACGCGGGCAACCCCGTGTTCACCGCCGACGATCGTGACTGGCTTTTGAATTCGCAGGGCAATGGCAAGATCATCGAAGACCTGGCGAAAGCCGTCTTCGGCGCGTCGAAGAAAGCGCCCGAGGCGCTCGAAAAAAACTGAGGGCCGAGCCGGAACTCCTCTTTGTGTTCCGGCTCGCGCGCACGCTCCACTACACAGTCCAGGACCTCCTCGATCATCTCGGGGAGGACGAGCTCGACCTCTGGGTCGCCTTCGATCAGATCGAGCCCCTCCCCGATTCCTGGCTCGAGACCGGGACGATTGCATCGACCGTATTCAACATGTTGCGATCCTCTGAGACAGCGCCTCAGCGCCCGATCGACTTCATCCCGCACTCGCACAAGCCCCGCGAACGGCAGCACGTCTCCTTGATGCAAGCCCATCTAAATATGGTTGTGCCGAAGACATGAACGGGATTGGCGTCAACTTCTCGGTCGAAGACGATGAAGTGATCAAGGCATTTGATCAACTCCTCTCGGGCGCGGGCTCGATCGCGAAAGAGGCCGCGAGACACGCGGCCGAGGAGCTGAAGGCCCGCGTCGCCGAGAAGATGCCCGTCGATGCCGGTGTAGCGCGCGATTCGCTCCGCATCGTGCCGACGAAGCTCAAGCGGCGGGGCTATTACGGCTTCGATGTCGAGTACGACACGGAGATGATTCTCGCGCACTCGCCACCGACTGAACAAGACCCACGCGGCCACTGGTTTTATCCGGCGACGATCGAATACGGCTCGCCGAAGCTTCACCGGGAATCGGTCGCACCGATGCGGGAGGCAGTGGATCTCTACGGTGAGGCGATCGTGACGGACATGAAAGCCGAGCTCGGCGCAGCAATCCTTGCCGAGGCGGCGAAATACGAGGTGTCCGCATGAGCGGCGCAATTGGCAACCTGATTCTCGGAACGGGCGTCGACCTTCGCGGCCTGAAACAAGGCCTCGATGAGGGAAAGCAGCGCGTCTGGCGGTTCAAGAAGGACGCGGCCGAACCGGTCGACATGAAGGGCCTCAAGGCCGAATGGTCGAATGCGGTCGACATGTTGGGCACGGACTCGCCGATCTGGAAGAACGAGAAATACCTCGGGAAAGCACTCGAGGGGATCGCTTCAACCGACCTGAAGAAGGCCATGGCTCCCACTCGCAGTCAGATGCGCCAGATGTGGGCGGAGTTCCAGAACCCCTTCGGCCAGGTCGATGATGCGAGCCGCGCAATGTGGGAGCGAAACTCGCGGCAGGTCGTATCGACCCGCTCGATCAAATGGGTCTCACGAGGCCAACTCGACGGATTGGGCGCACTCCGAAGCGGCCTGGGCTATGTCGCGGGGGCTGCGCTCTCAGTCGGGGCCGCATTCGCCGGAATGGCGGTCAAGGGCGTCACGGCCTTCATGGGCCTCGACGCGGCAATGCGATCGACGCGCGTGCTCTTCGGCGAGTCCGCGAGCGCGATCAACGCCGAGGTCGACAAGCTCGCGGCCGCCGGCAAGAGCCGGACGACGAGCTACGAGGCCGCGGCGGGCCTCGGCGGTATGCTGCGCGGGTCCGGAATGGGCAAGGCCCAGTCCGCGGCGATCTCGGCCGAGATGCTCGAGGTCTCCGCGATGGTGGCCAAGGCCCGCGGAATGGACATGGGCGACGTCTCGCACGCGCTCGGGGCCGGGCTCATCGGGATGATGCGGCCCCTCCACCAGCTCGGCGTGGTCATCACCGATGACGATGTCGAGCTCGAAGCCTTTCGCTTGGGGCTGCGCAAGTCGGGCGAGGAACTTTCCGAGCAGGCCAAGGTCGCAGCCCGTGCCTCGCTCGAGGTCAAGGGCCTTCGTGACACCTACGGCGGCGTCGCTTCGACCGCGCCTGCTCTCGGCGACAAGCTCAAACAGTCCTGGGGCCAGCTCGACAATGTCATGAGCGGCCTCGGTGAGACCCTGGCTCCCGCAACCTCCGAATTGTTCGGCCTGCTCAACGAGGGCATCACCAGCCTCGGTGAGTATCTCACGGAAAACAAGGCCGTATTCGCGGACTGGGGCGCTGGCTTCGTCGAGGTCGTCAAGGCGGTCATCTCCGTAGCGTCCCCTGTCATCGAGACCATTGGTGCATCGCTCAAATGGCTTACCGGCGAATTTCACATCGTTCGCAAGACGATGCTCGAAGTCTGGGCTACGGGGGCCAAGCTCACGTTTCAGGGCGGTCTCGCTGAGGAGCTCCAGGCGAAGGCCGATCAGGATGCCGCGGCCTACAACAAGCTCTACGCGGCGAAGGCCCCTGTCTCTGATCTCGCGACGTCCACCGACTCCGTCACGACGGCCGCGAAGGGCGCTGCCGGTGCGTTCGCGTATCTCGGAAAGTCCGGCGCGGAGAATGCCAAGAAGACCGCGGCCGAGCTGATGAAGCTCGGCGACAAGCTCACAAACCTCGGGAAATCGTGGAAGGAATCGCTCGCGACCGAAGGAATGAGTTCGCGCCTGGCGGAGCTCGCCAAGCTGCGCATGAGCTTCCACGGCAAGATGGATGCGAATACCGAGAAGCAATTCACCGCGTTGGCGGGGCTCGCCGGCGAGCTCGATCGGCACGAGGCCGTCCATGGTCTGCAACAACGCTGGTCTGATCAGATGCAGACATCAGGCATGTCTCAAAACATGCAGGAAGTCTTCAAGCTCGCTAAAGCCGGCGTCGGTGAGGATGAGCTGAAAAAGGCAACGGGCGTGGCCCGCATGCTCGATGACGCCGCGAAAGTTCGCGAGCAGTGGGACAGTCTCGCCGGCAGCGCGAAGAGCTTGCTGGAGTCGACGAAGACCCCGATGGAGAAGCTCGCCGAGGATCAGGCAAACCTCAAAAAGATGCGGGGCGCGGGGCTCATCGATGAGGTCACCTACGCTCGCGGCATGCTGAAGGCCCAGAAGGACAGCGGCCTAGGTGAGACGAAGCACTCCGGGGCCATGGCTTACGGGTCGCAGGAGGCCCGATCGGCGCTCATCCGCGCCAACGATCAGGCCGCGCGGCGAAATGACCCTCTCCAGGAAATCGCGAAGCAAAGCCGCGATGCCCACAAAATCCAGCTCCAGCAAAACGAGGCGATGCAGCGCATCTACACGATGCTCCGCCAGTTCCTCGGGACGCAGATGCCCGCCGTCGCGAAGATGTAATCATCCATGTCGCTTGCATACATCATCCCGCTTCCCTCGCTCTATCTCGACGCGGCGAACCCGCCCGTCGAGCTCTCGGATAGCTCCGAAGGCGAGATCATTCTCGACCCGAACCGGCCGTTTCTGTCGCGCGTCTATCGCCGTCGGTTCAAGCTCACGGCGCTGGCCCCTCAGTTCGGGCCGCTTTTCATCGTCTCTGCATTGCAGAGCTCTTTCGGCGTCCAGCCGGGCTGCGCCTACCAGCTCGGCTCATCCGGTCTCACGTACTATGAGCTCGATCCTTGGGCCTTTTGCACGCGCATCATCCCGCGCCGCGCGAGCGATGACGGCTGTACCTGGACCGTGGACGCCCAGTGGGAAACGATCGATCCTCAGACGTTCTCGACGTTTTCGAATCCGCTCTCGAAGCCGATCGAGATCGCGATCGATGGACAGCAATACGAAAAGATTGTCGATGTCACGATCCCGAACGCGACCTATCCGAGCGGCCAGCCGATCCTGAACTCGGCGAACGACCCGTTCGACCCCGGGGTGACGCGCGAGGACTCGCGGACGATCATCACCGTTACGCGCAACGAGGCCGCATACGACGCCGGCTCGGGAAGCGGCTTCAACCCGGCTAGTATCGACGGCTGGCGGGATACGACGAATAAATATACGTTCTTCGGTTATGCCCCGAAGTGCGTCAAGCTCGTGTCGGTGTCCGCTCGTCAGGAATGGCACCCCTACTTTTACGACACCACGTCGACTCCTCCCAATCCCGGATATTACTGGGCCGTGACGTATACGTTCCAGGTTGATAAGAACACCTGGGACAAAAAAGTGCTCGACGCCGGCTATCGCACTTACGATTCCACGGCCAAGGTGTGGCATCAAATCGTCATCGATGGCGTGCCGGCCACCGCTCCCGTGCCGCTCAATGGCTCGGGACAGATGCAGGCTCCTGACTCGGGCGGCTTGATTCAGGGGGTGTACCGCGATTTCGAGGTCCTGGCCGAGACCGACTTCGGGGCCACGTTCGGGTTCGGTACGTGATCGCTATCGATGGCTAACCCATTCGGCAAACGGTATACGTTTTTTCGCGACGACGACGCGAAGCGCATCGTGCAGCAGGTCCGGACCGCGGAGCGCACTCCCCGGGGCCGCGCAGCCCAACCCCGCGGGCCGCGCATCGCCGCGGCCGGGCTCGTGATGGTCCAGACCACCAGCGCTTTCGTTGGCCGCTCAGGAACGACCTTCGAGGCCGGCACGGGCGTTCTCGTCTCGATAGGCTCGAGCTATGCATTCAGCGCGGGATCGGCCTCGATCACGCTTTTGAATTACACCGGTACGTCGATCGCCTCCGGAAAATACGGCTTCGCCATCCCGGTCTCGACCCCAGATCATGGCCAATGCTACGTGCTCGTTTCGGTGGAGTGCTAAGATGGGGTTGAAGCTCGGTGGGTTCGGCGCGAGTGGGCCGTGTGGTTGCTGTGCTTATCCTTGCACGCTCAGCGGTTCGTACCCAAGGAATAACTGGAATCTTGCTCTCACTTATGCTACCGCCTTCGATTCCCTGGGCCGTCCAACTGCGACGTCCTCGGCCAATTACACGCTCTATTACCGGTCGGGTACGGTCCGTTGGTATGGAGGGTCCTTCGTCTATTCGGGACCGACTTGGTATTCGGGGAAGATCGATATTCCGGGAATTGCTTATAGGATAGCTTCTGCGCCCTACTATGCAGTGCTGCCATCAGGGACGGAATATGCTCTCATCCCTGGTTGCTGGGTGAATACAATGGGTGGCCAGTTCGTGGTCGGCTCGCCATCGCTCAGTTGTCTGGTAGATGATGGGACGAACATCACCTGGACTGACTTTACTTGCGGGAATTCACTCATCAATTTGCCAGCCAATCCTACGATTCAAGGGACGTTGGTCACTATGAGTCCTTTCAAGGCCACCTTCAGCAATAACAACTCGAATTTCTCATTCTCGGGGACAGCGACAAGTGCTTGACCTCCGGCCATTCCAGCGCCCCGGCCCGGATGCGCGGATGGTCCCTTTTCGCTTTTCTGAAGTCGCCGTCCTACCCGATCCGGAGCCAGTCGCGCCGGCAAGCGGCCCCGAGCAGGTCTTGCCGGAGCCGCTCCCCATCACTCCATCGCAGCGGGAGGCCCGCATCTCGGTTTGCGTCGACACGCCCTGTCCGCACTTTCTTCCGGACACGGGCCGGTGCGGACTCTGCGGCTGCGCGGCGACGATCGGCGAGCTCGCCTCGCTCGCTCAGCGCGCTTGCCCGAAGGGCCTCTGGCCGCGGCTCGATGCGGCTACTTCGCGAGTGCCCTGATTTTCGCTTCGGCATCGCCGGCCGCGTTGATCATCTCCTCTGCCGTCTTGCCGTTGTAGTCGCGCAGGGCCTCGGCGAGATCGGGCTTGCCGCCGACCAGGGCGACTCCCATCTGGGTCTTCATCGCGCCGCGCATCGACAGATAGGCCACGGCCGCGCCAAACTTTTTCTTCTGCGCGTCGTACTTTAGCGCCAGGGCCATTTTTTGGACCGAGGCCTTCAGCGCGGTCTCGTTCGAGGCGTCGAGGGTCGGCTGGCCGCAGGCGGTCCCCAGGGCCGGCAGGGTCGCGAGAGCGATGGCTCCCGCCTGCTTCATCCATTGACGACGATGCATGTCGATCTCCGAGACGAGTTGAGAGCACGAAGGGCCGGGGAACTCGTCGAAGTACCCGGCCCTCCGTGCTCTTTCGGATGTCGCGCGCCCCAGGCCCCGCAGCCCGGGCACCAGCCGGCCGTCTCGCCGTCCCGGCACTTCTCGATCGTACATACGTGACAGCCGCAATAGATGCACGGGCTCATCGGGTCACTCCTCCCATGTCCGCCGGCACTGATGCGACCGCCGCTCGGTATGCGGCTTCGTGCTCAGGGCAGTAGTGCACGCCGCGCTTACGAGTCCAGGCGTGGCGAGCACACAGATACGCGTCGCAAGTCTCGCCCGGCCCCGTCGGGTAATCGCACTGGTACTGAGACGGTGCACCGCAGACGGAGCACGGCGGATACTTCCGCCGCGAGCAGACGATCATCACCGTCCCGTCGGGTAGGACAATCCGCTCGCACCCCATCGCCCCCTCACTTCCCTCCGCCCGGCTTGCGGGGCTGGCTGATTTGCCGCGTACGTTTGGCAAGTTCGTCGGCCTCCATACGCTTGAGGGCCGGCTCCAGGATGTTGCTTACCAGGTCCTGGAGCGACTCTCCCCGCAGAGTCGCCACGATCTGGGCAGACTCATAGACCTCCGTGCGGAGCTTGACCTGGGGCAGTCTGGCTGTCTTCTTCGCCATCGTGGTTTCCAGCAAGAGCGTGGACATCACCAACCTCCAACCTGCCCAAGGATACCAGAGCTGACTTGTTGCCCTCATTCGATACTATCGTGCGCTGGCCAATTGTCAAGTAACGGCGACAACCTGGAATTTTTTTCGCAGTGCCCTCTTGACAGCAAGTCAGCAAGTCAGCATACTAACCAGCGTAGTCAAGCAAGCAAGCCATCTCCGAATCTCTTAGGAGCCCCTTCCGTGAACGCGATGCTCGAAACCGAAAGCCTGGAGCGGTGCGAGGCCTCGGCCCGGCTGCTCGCCGCCAGCCGCGCGGCCACCTGGTCGCCGGCCCCGGAGCGGCGCCCCAACCGCCGGATCCGCTTCGGCGACTTCGAAGTCCGTTACGCCCCCTTCGCCGGCGACTTTATCGACGGCGGGCCCCGCCCGGCTTCCGACCCCACGCCCTGGGGCCTGTGGGACCATGACGAGCACGACTGGCTGGGCGCGTGGTTCGCCACGCGAGCCGAGGCCGTGCGCGACGCACGCGAGCGGGCCGCCCTGGCCCTGCAAGACGAGCTCTGCGAGCGGATCGGCTCGATCAGCAAGCTGGAGCGACTCGAGGCGATCGCGGCCGCGATCAAGGCCGCCCTGGCCCGAAAGGATGCGCGATGAACGCCTTTATCTGCGGGCTCCTGATTGGGGCCGTCCTGACGAGCTTCGCGATGGGCCTGGCGGTCATCGCCGTGGCGCTCTACCACGCGATCGGCGACCTGGCCTACGCCCTGGCTCGCCGGCACGAAAAGTGATCCGTGGAAATAAAGAGGGCCCGGGAAGCTGTCACTGCCCGGGCCCCGAAGTGGGACCTCACCGTTCCCCTGTGGAGAGATCAGATGAGCACTGTAGCAACACTCGTGAGCCCGATCAATCCCCTCGCCCCAACCCCCTCCTCACGAGAGAGGGAGCAAGAACAACCCCTGGCCGTCCGCCTGGCCATCCGCCTCGAGCGGGAGGCCGCCTTCGTGCGCTGGCTCGAATCGCAGGCTCGCCGCTATGCTTCGCGCGGCGACGAACCGCGCTGCCAGTGGCTCGCATCGCACCTGTTCGACCTGGCTCGCGATGCCCGGCTCGTCTGCGCCGCCGATGGCCTGGAGCTCGACGGCCGCCTCGAGGTCCTGGGCCGCGGCCACGTCCCCACGCGAGGAGAGCACTGATGGACCGTCCCTATCCCACCGTCGGCCAGGTCCGCCGCGCCCTCGAGGGGGAACCCGATTCGCTCGGGCTCGTCCTCTCGGTCTATGGCCGGACGGACCTGCTGCCCCCGAATGTCTACCTGCGGCTGCACCAGATCATCTCGGCGCTGCCCGCGCACGAGCGCCCGCAGACGCCGCGTGCCCTCGTCTATGTCGAGGTCTGCGAACGCAAAACCGACCCGGACGCCATCGAGTTCTGAAACACGGGTAGGGCACGCTCTTGCGTGCCTGCCCCATCATCGGCACGCAACAGCGTGCCCTACTGAGGAGCTGGCCCATGCCCGAGCCTGAACATCCCGTGCTCGTCGAACTGACGGGCCTGCTGCGCGGTTTCTCCGCCAAGATCACGATCCAGCCCGACGTGCGCAACCTGGCCCGGTCGGTCGCCTATCTCGAGAAGCAAGGCTTCGAGCCCGTTCCGCGGCCGCTCGTGTTCGACCGGACCGCGGACGGTAAGCCGCTCTGCCCCAAACACAAATGCATCATGCAAGAGCGCGAAAAACAGGGCGACCGCTGGTTCTCCCACAAGGTCGTCAACAACGGCGTGGAGCACTACTGCCGCGGCTACGCCGGGCCCGACAGCGAGGGCTACTGGTTCGACCAGGACGCGCCTCGTGCTTTGCACGTGCAGCGCGAGCGCGAGCCCCGGCCGATCAACGGAAGAGCGAAGCAACTGACCTACAATGGCCAGGGCCCGACGAACGGCCACTCGGCGCAGGCCTCGCCCTGGGCCCGCACCGTGCCCACCAAGAGCCGCTTCGGCCGGGGGCTCTGATCTTTCGTGGTGCGAGCGTCCAGCTTGCAATTCGATCGCAGGTTGGATGCCCGCTCTCACCTCATTTGGAACGTCACGACATGTGCGACCTCGACGGTTTTCGTATGGTTCACGAGATACCAGAACCCCAGGGTCAGGTTCGCTGCGAGCCAGAGGGCAAGCCAGGGATGTCGAGCAGTGCGCGCGGAATCGTGGGGCGGATCAAACCGCGGGCGTCGCGTGCTAGAATTCATCAGAGTCGCGATTCGTTAGGGAGGGCTCAGGGGCTTGCCTCGCTCCTGGGCCCTTTTGCTTGCGCCGCGCGGACGGCGATCGTCGTCCGAGAACGCGCGGACGCGAAAGGATGGGTAGAAACGTGCGAAGGACAAGCGATCACGGGCGTCGCGGAGGCGGCTCAGAATAGCCATGCCCGCGCGCATAGTCGCGGAGTGACCGGTCGATCACATCGGGCAGGCCCATGCGCTCAGCCTGGGCCACGTGCTGGAGCCATTCCCAGAACGGGGTCGAAACACGCACAGAGATCTGGCGCGACTTCGATTTCCAATCGACTACCGGAGCGGACATGGCCTGCCATCCCGTGGGTTCACGATGTCCCTTCTACCAATAATATCGCTCCCGCTTGCCTGACTTCACATGGCAATGTCGAAATTCGCCAGATGCACCCGGCGCTTTTGACGATCGCACTGATCGTGCCAGCGCCAAACCAGGCCCGGCGACCCGCACCTCTGCTCCGACTTGCCCGACCGCTGGGTACGGGCCCCTTGCCAAACTCGAGCCAATCGGGTATCTTACTCTATTGGCTCGCGGCGCCCTACCCTGGGCGCCCGCGCGTCATCGTGCCC
>JAEHJW020005116.1_pt1 | contig 31862 bp, 40 predicted proteins | sample 9271431 | NCBI WGS metagenome assembly JAEHJW02 | reverse complement strand
TCGCTATCAGCGTTCTTTCCCAGGCCGCGTCGTTCTCTCGCCTGGATTCCTCGACCTGCTCCGGTGTCGGTGCGATCCGTCGAGCGCATTCGATTACCGTCTCGCCCTTCCGGTCTATCTCCTTTCTGACGGTCGCATCGCCGGCCTTGATGTGAGTCCCGCGACCATGTGCCGGCAGCTCTCGGAACTCGACGCACGGCATGCGCAGCATGATGCCGGCGCGCTTCCCGTCGAACGTCTCGTAGTAATTGACGCCGGCCTCACAGCAGCCGGATTTGTAGCCGTCGCCGACCATCGAAAGGCCGTTGAAGTGAATGCAGGTTCCAAGATTCACGGCTCGATCTCCTTTCCGCAGGCGTCGCAGCAGTTGCTGTCGATCTCTTCGATGCCATGCACGGCACCGCACTGGCAGAAGGGCGAGTCGTCCTCGTCTTCCTCCGGCGGAACCTGCGCCCACCATTCCTTGCACAGTTCGCAGCGGCACTCATACGGGTGATTGCTGGCCTCGTCGAAGCGCTGGAGCTGGTCGGCCGTCATGCCGAGTTGCAGGCTCATGCCGCCCTCCGCTGCTGCTCGATCTGCTCGGTGATCCAGGCGTCGATTTCGCTCTCGGGCCAGGCCGAGGCGCTGCCGAGCTTGACCGGCTTCGGGAAGGTGCCGGCCTTGATCCGGTCATAGACGACCGTCTTCTTCAGGCCGACGCGCTCCAGAACCTGCGGCATGCGCAGCAGGCGGGGTGCGGTGTGGATGTGGGTCTCTGGTGCGTTCATGCTGATGCCCTCGTGGTGTAGGTGAGAATGTCGCGAGCCGTCCAGTACGAGACATTGAACAGGTCGGCGACCTCGGCCCGGGACAAGCCGAGGTTTTCGTGCGCGTGCCGCATGTTGCGCACCTGGTCGTCGGAGAGCTTCGCCTTCTGGTGGCACTCTCCGACGCGGTGCCCGGTGTGGTTCCTGGTAATTGATGCCATGCCGACCTCAGAACGGGATGTCGTCGTCTTCAAAGCCACCGGACGCCGGTCGAGCAGCAGGCGCAGGGCGCGGCGCCGGTGCTTCGCTGGCCGGCTTGCGCTCGCCAGACCCGCCTCCGGCGAACTCCAGCTCGGAGACCTTGGCGACCAGCTTGAAGCCGGTCGTCTGGTCTTTCTTCGTCCAGGTCTCGATGTGCGGCTCGGTGAGCACCACGTCGATCGCGGCGCCCTTGGTCAGATGCGGCGCCAGTGCTTCGGCGCGCTTGCCCCACAGTGAGGCCTCGATCCATTGCGAAGGGCGCTTTCCGGTGGCCTGGTCCTTCTGGCCGTAGTTGAAGGCAAGCGCCATTTCGAGAACCGGATCGCCGTTCCCGGTGTAGCGGAGTGATGCGTCGCGCCCGAGGCGGGCGAGTCCGGTCAAGATCATTTTGCTTCCCCCCCTTCATCCTCGACCAGCTCGCCGGTGTCGCTGACGCTGTACCAGGTGCCGGCCTTGATGCCGTTCTCGCCGACGTAGCCGATTGCCAGCCGCGGGCGGTTTGCCTTCTCGTCCCACCATTTCAGTACGACCGCGCCGTCTTCGCCGGCCATCGCCTTGCTGTTGAAGCCAAGGCAAACCGCGACAGCGTGTTTGCCGGTGGTCGCGGCATTGGCCCAGTCGCCGGTGGTCGCGGCGGCGCCCTCGGCGCCACCATCCTTCTTCACCTGCTCGGCGATCTTCTCGCGGTTTGCCCCGGTGATGCTCACCAGCTCGCGCGTCATATCGACGGCGCCCAGGCCGCGGAACACGCGCTCGGTCAGCCAGTCGGAATCGGCATAGCGGCGATCCGCGCGCAGCTCGGCATAGACCTCACCGAAGGCGGCTCCCTGGGGGAACTTCTTCAGGAACCACTGATAGCCGTCGGTGCAGTCGCTCCAGTCGCGCAGCTTCTCCTTCGTGATCTGAAGCGGGCCGACGGCCTCGACGGGCTGTTCCTTCTCTTTGAGGACGGCGCTCATTTACGCATCCTCCCGGAATTCGCCTTGCTGCTGCTCGTTCTCTGCCTCGGGCGGGTCGATGCTGACATCGACATTCGAGCCGAGCATCTGCGACAGCTTCGCCAGTTGCTCGCCGGTCGGCTTCGCCTGCACGCGGTACGTCACGCGCACGGTGCCGCCGTCTTTGCACTCGACGCGGAAATTGTTGATGTCGCAGGTTTCGAGCACGATGTCGCCGATGCCGTAGGCGACCGTCACCGCCGCGCCGATGATCTCGTCGGAGAACTTCAGCGGCTGGATCATCTTCGGGAAGCGGAGCGCGGTCGGTACGGTGCTGGCCTGGTCGGCGAGATCGCCGCCCTCGGCCTTCTTGTAGAAGCTGGCGCGCAGCTCCGGGCCGAACTCGGCGAGGATGTCGCCGTCGAAGTCGCCCGCGAACTTGATGTCGACGGCAAGGACGTTTTCCTCGCCGTGCTTCTCGTCACGGATGTTGATGTGCTGCAGGGTGCAGGCCTTCTTCTCGATGTCGAACATGCTGGTGGTCTCCTGGGTGGTTGGTGAATTACTCGGCGGCCTTGAACTCGGCCAAGCGGCGCTTGACGATTGCGCCCAGTTCTTCGCGCTGCTGCAGGTCGGCGACGTGCTGGATCAGATCGCAGGCGAGGTCGAAGTCGTCGCGGGTCTTGGCCTTCTCCAGGGCGTCTGATACTTCGGCGTAGGTCATGGCAGGCGGGCCGCCGGCGGTGCCTTGCTCGACCTGGCGCAGCTCGTCGTCCTGCTGATCGACGATCTCGCCGGTCTCCGGGTTCTGCGCCGGGGTTGCGGCCTTCTTGGCGCGCAGCTTGTCCTTCACCGTGTCGGTGCGCGATGCACTGGCCGGCGCCTGTCCGCCTTCTTCGGCGTGCTCAAGCTCGAACCAGTCGGCGGCGCTGCTCATGCCGTCGCGCAGGCTGGCGTAAATCTTCTTCAGGCTCACGACCTGGGCCGGCTGGATGGCATCGAGGCGGCGCTGAATGCGCTTCTCGATCTGCTCCTTCGTGACGCCGAACGGCTCGAAAGCGGCGAGCATCTTCTGCATGGCCTCGGGCGACGTGTCGGCCTTGGTCTTCATCGTGGTCTCGCACTGATTGACCGCGGCCTCAGTGACATCGCCGGGGATCACGGCGAGGATGCAGGCGCGCAGGCGGCGGGCGCCCTGGTTCGCGACCATTTCATAGACATCGCGCGGGTCTTCGAGCTTCTTGCTGCCGCTCTTGGTGTAGCGGATGTGCGGCACCTGGAAGGTGACTTCGCGCCGGGTATTGGTCTCAACATCCCAGGCGAATGCCTGCACGGTGCTTTCTCCGTTGCGCTGATCCAGCTCGCGGATGCCGAACTGCATGTTTCCCCAGGCCTGGGCCATCGCTTCGGCGAGGCGGATGCTCGGGCCGGACACGTCGGTGCCGCCGCGCGAGTAGGTATAGACCGCGGAGTCGGCCAGCGTCGGACGGGCGCAGGCATTCAGGATGCGATCCATCGCGGCGATCGGGTCGCGCGGGTTCATGCGGGCGATCATCATCGCGGCCTGAACCTCGGCAATCGCGCGCTGCTGGTCAGACTGCGCGACGGCGTTGCCGCCGACGGGGCGCGCTGCTACCGGGCCGGATGCGAACGGATTGTTTTGCTCGACGACGGCGTTCATGCTTGGTCTCCTTCGGTCTTGGTGGGTTGAGCGGTGGCGTCCTCGACGGTGGCGCCGGACTGCATGAGGCTGACGACCTCCATGCTGTTCGCGACCATGCAATCGAGGCGGGCTGCGGCGATGTGGCGCACCGCCTGGGCTTGATTGGTCGCCTTGACCAGGTGCTTCGAGTTGGCGACCTTGTCGGTGACGACGTAGATGCGTGCTGCTGACGACATGCGGGATTACTCCTTTGTGGTTCCGAAACGGGCGTCGATGTAGCTGGAGGCTTCGACGGTGTAGGGCTTCTTCTGGATCAGCTTCCGGCGGAATACCCGGTTGCCTTCCAGCTTCAGCACAGCCGCGTCGCCCATGAAGGCGAGCAGATGGTTCTTGGCGGTCTCTGCGACCGTGGCGTATTCGCTGGCTTTCTTGGCGGCCTCTTCGGCGACCTTGGCCCAGTGCAGCAGCATTTCGTCGGCCTCGACCGTGGCGCCATTTGTGCCCGGATAAAGGCGTTTGAACATGGGCAGCGTCGCCGGATGATCGAACTCAGGCTCGGGCGGCACGCCGGCGAGGACGTTCTTGTGCCAGAAGTCGTGCGCCTCCTGGATGATTAGCTCGTCCATTTCCCGGTCGCGCTCCATCGGGTAGATGCGCAGGTCGTCGCCGCCGAAGTAGGCAGCAACGTCGAACGCCGGGTAATCGAGCACGAGCATGTAGTGGTGCGGCTGCGGGACGTAATACTCGGCGACGGCGTCGGGCTGTCCATCCTTGCCCCACAGGTAGGCCATGCGAGGGGAGACGTTCTTGATCTCCAGGCCCTTCGGCTGGCCGACGAAGTCGCGGTCGATGTGGGCGATCAGGAAGTCATGCTTCGGGTGGCGCAGGGTGCGATTCACCTTGCGCAGCTTCACGCCTTCGCGCTCGGCGACCATCGAGGCGATCACCTGCTCCATGACACGGCCGGCCTTGGTGCGGCTGTTGTCGGGCGTCGGCTCGATCTCGCCGCGCTTCTGCAGGTACAGCTCCAGGCGGGTCGCGTAGGGGTTGATCCCGAACAGCGTCGCGATGTCGCTGCCGCCGAGGCCCGTCTGGCGGGCCTTCAGGAATTCTTCGATCGGTGCATTCATCAGTCGTCTCTCCCGTAGTCTTCGTCACAGTGGCGACAGCCACGCCCACGGCAGCGCGGGCAGGCGTTCGCAAGTTCGTCGTCTATCTGGCGCTCGGCTTCGCGCCGCGCCGAGGATTCCCAGTAGTCGCGCACCAGCTTCGCGAGGGTGGCGCCGGCTTCGGCTTCATTTCCTGCGGCGAACTGCTTGGCGAGGTCTTCGATTTCGATCTCGCCCAGGGCTTCGGCCAGGTTGTCGGCGGTGAATGGCGCGTAGTCGCCGGCCAGCAGGTCTTCGGTGCGTTCGTCGATGGCCTCGTCCCGCCCCTCGTCCTCGTCCAGCTTGGCGAGGTAGCGATTCAGGTCGGCCGTGACGGCGCAGGGAACGTCGTAGAGGCTCATAGCTTCACCCGGGCGAGGTTCCACGCCTTGCGGATGCCATAGCCGCGGCGCAGGTAGTAGAGGAAGTCGGCCAGGAGCTTGCGCATCACGCTGCCCTCCGCAGTTCGCTGCGATTCACCGGCTCGACCTTCAGCTTGAAGGCCTCCGGCTTGTCGGCGTCGAACTCTCCGAACATCAGCTCGACGGCCTGAACCGTCGCCGCGCAGGCATTCGGCGCGAGGATGTTGATGGTCTCGATCTGGCGGGACGTGGTGACGGTGACGCGGAACGGGATCAGGTTCTTCCCGTTCAGCTCGTCGAGCAGCGCCTGCTCTTCCGGCCCCAGGCGGCCCATGCGCTCGTCCGCCGACATGAGCGGGTACAGCTCGCGCTCGACCTCGGTCAGGGTGCGCTGGCTGTCGGCCAGCTCGTCGTCCGAGAACTGGCGATCGACGGGGATGCCATGCCGGACGCAGTAGGCCTCCTGGGTCTTGCGCATCATGTCGAGAAGGCCGCTCATTGCACGGCCTCAGCCTTTGCGACAGCGGCCCGCGCCATCTTTGTTGCCTCGATTCCCGACTCTGTTGTCATGTCGGCATCGAGCATTGCCTTGATAGCCGCAAGCAGATCAGGTGCCGCAGCGATCAGGTTGGCATCCCGTTCAAGCGCCTCTCCGACGTAGCTCGGGGAGAAGTCGCCGCCGACCGAGTGAATATCTCTCCAGCCCGAACCATTTCGAGGGTTGCTGGACGGGGCTACGACCCACGGCCCCGGGGTGTGCTTTGCGGTGTTCTGGTTCGTTGCCATTTCAGCCTCCGGTTGTAATCGCTACAACCGCAGATTACAACTCAGATTTGTAAATTGCAAGCGAAAGTTGTAATCGAGGCGAAAAAAATCCCGCTCGTCGGCGGGAAGGTGCGGAATCAGGCGGTTATCGGCGGCGTTCTATCAGGCGGTGCAGCCACTTGCCGGCATAGTAGGCGACGAAGATCGAGGCGACGGCGACCATGGAGAGCAGCCAGCGCTCGGAATCTTCGTCGAGGGACAGGTGTTTGACGCCGGCGCCGAGGATCCAGAACGCGCCGGCACCGGCCAGGATTATGACCAGCAGGAACAGGTTGGCGGCAAGCCACGGTAGCGCGGCATGGATGATTCTTTTCCTCCATGCGAAGACGAGAATCACGACGGCGACAGCGCCGACAAGAACGTCGGTGTGGTGAGCCTGCCAGAAGGTAGGCTGAACCTGGTCGATTTGAATTGCGTTCGTGCGCGCAGCTTCTTCGAGCCTTTTCTGTCCGGCCTGGTCAAGATCGAATACGCCCATTTGGGGGAGCCGATCAGAAGACCTTCGCGCACAGGCCCTTATTGGCCGATCCGGCGATCGGCTCGTAGCCGCGCACCTTCATGCAGCGCTCGTACATGTCCATTTGGCTGCAGGAGTCGGCGTTCGGCAAGGCCCGGGCGTCGCGCTCGCATTCGTAGTCGTCGCGGGCGAACTGCTTCGAGTCGGCGCCCGGCTGGAACTTGGCAGGCGCCATCGCGCAAGCGGACAGCAGGAGGGCGAGAGACGCGGCGAGCAGGGTCTTCATGGCGGGTTCCTTGTCAGAGCTTCTTACCGTTCCAGGCCCAAACCACGCGGCCGAGCACTTCGAGATTCTGCCGCTCGCCGTTATTGACGACGACCGGGTCGTAGAGCGGATTATCGCTCTTTATGATGACAGCGCCATCGGTGATTCTCCGCTGGACGCGCTTGATGTACAGCTCATTGTTGAGCGCCAGGACATAGACGGCATCGAGGCGGATGTCGGTGACGCCGCGGTCGATCAGCAGCAGGTCGCCGTCGGAGAAGGTCGGCGCCATTGAGTCGCCGTAGGCGGACAGCACGGCCAGGTTCGCCGGCCCGGAAATGCTCGGCAGGCGCGAATTCACCCAGTGTCGGGTAAGGCGCATGTTGTCGATTACCGTGTCCTCTTCGGGGCGCGGCCTGCCCAGGCCCATCGACCCGGCAGCGTCGAAGATCGGGATGTCGATCACCTCGATGGTGGGCTTCAGCCGGGAATCGTGCAGCGTCACGCCCTGAATATCGTCTTCATCGACGCCGCCGCCATAGTCGGCCTCCTGACGGCGCAAATGGTCGCGGAGTCCGTCGACATGGTCGTCTTGGGGAGGCGTAACCAGAAGGTATTCGATGGCAACCCCGAGCGCAGCTGCAATCTCCGAGAGACGGCTTCCTTTCGGGCCGCCGCCCGACTCCCACTTCTGCACCGCCTGAGGGCTGACTCCGAGGGCGCGCGCCAGCTCGGACTGGTTCATCCCTTTGGCTTCCCTGGCAGCGGCGATTCGTTTCCCGATGTCGTTCATGTCTGTGACTTTACAAGCCTGCGTTGTAGATCGCATTGCAAATTTCGGTTGTAATCTGCAATCCTTGGTTGTAACATTGGGTTGTAACCCTACTTTCTGAGGTTGAAACCATGCAAATCAGTGCGATCCAGCGAGCAACCATTGCGGCCGGCAGTCAGTCCGCCCTGGCCCGCCTGCTCGACGTGAAGCCCCAGGCCGTTCAACGCTGGTGTTCTACCGGCGTCGTTCCCGCGAACCGCGTCCTCGACATCGAGCGCGCCACGAAGGGGGAAGTCACCCGCAACGAGCTGCGCCCTGATCTCTACCCGATCGAACAGGCTGCATGACCGCAGCCTAATTTTTTTTGCGCAGGGAGGACAGGCAAATGCGGTCAAAAGAATTGAGCCAGGTTGAGCACCCCGAGCTTCCGCTGGCTCGGAAGCCTGTGAATGAGCAAGTTCGCAGCCATTTTCGGCGGCGGCGGCGGCGGCGGCGAGAAAAGCGCCCCGACGCAACCGACCGTTGATCCCGAAGCCGAGCGCCGCAAGGCGGAAGCCTTGGCCGCGGCCAAGGCCAACGAGCAACTGCTGGCCGATGCCCGGCGCAAGCGCCAGCAGAAGGGACTGCTCGCGACCGATGATTCCGGCGGCAGCGTTCTGTCGAGCGGCGCCCCGGCTTCATCCTCCAGCACGGCGAACACCGTGCTCGGGAGTGGCGGCGCATGAGTGCCGATCCGAAGGCCGTCATTCGGCGCCTGAACGCGCTGCGCATCCTGCGCCAACCGCATGAGCCGGTCTGGCAGGAGTGCTTCGACTACAGCTTCCCCGAGCGAGGCTACGGCCTGAACGGGACGACCTTCACCGCCAGCGACGCCCAGGCGAAGAAGAACCGCATCCTCGACGACACGGCCGCCGACTCTGGCCGCATCCTGTCGGCGAGCCTGGTATCCGGCACGACCCCGGCGAATTCGATCTGGTTCGGCCTCGATGCCGGCACCGAGGAAGACGAGAGCACCGAGTCGGACGACGAGGATCGCTGGCTCGACAACGCCGCGCGCACCATCTTCGAGAACATCCACCAGGCGAACTTTGACGCCGCGGCCTTCGAGTGCTGCGTCGATATTGTCCCGGCCGGCTGGTTCGTGCTCTACATCGACGAGGCGAAGGAAGGCGGCTACCACTTCGAGCAGTGGCCCATCGCCCAGTGCTTCATTTCCTCGTCCCGCCAGGGCGGCCTGGTCGATACGATCTACCGCGAGGTCGAGCTGACCATCGAGCAGCTTGTCTCGGAATACGGCCTCGATGCCGTCTCGCATCAGGTCGCCGAGGCCTACCGCAACGAGAAGTTCGACGAGAAGATCAGGGTCGTGCATGCGATCTACCCGCGGGCGCTGCACGTCGTCGGTGCGCAGCGGTCGAAGAATCTGCCCTTCGCGTCCTGCCATGTCGAGATCGCCACCAATCACCTGCTGCGCGAGTCCGGCTATCACGAGTTCCCCTGCGTCGTCCCGCGCTGGATGCTGATCCCAGGCTCTGCCTACGCGACCGGGCCGATGTCCAACGCGCTCGGCTCCATCCGCTCGATCAACGACATCAAGGCCCTGGAGCTGGCTAACCTCGACCTCGCCACGGCCGGCATGTGGATCGCCGAGGACGACGGCGTGCTCAACCCGCGCGCGGTCAAGATCGGCCCGCGCAAGATCATCGTCGCGAACAGCGTCGATTCGATGAAGCCGCTCACGCCGGGCGCGAATTTCCAGGTCGCCTTCACCGCCGAGGAACGCCTGCAGGCCGCCATCCGCAAGGTGCTGCTCGCCGACCAGCTCCAGCCGCAGGACGGCCCGGCCATGACGGCGACCGAGGTTCATGTCCGCGTGCAACTGATCCGCCAACTGCTCGGCCCGATCTATGGCCGCCTGCAAGCGGAGTACCTGCAGCCGCTGATTACCCGCTGCTTCGGACTGGCCTACCGTGCCGGCGTGCTCGGTCAGGCGCCCGAATCCCTCCAGGGCCGCCCCTTCACGGTGAAGTACATCAGCCCGCTGGCCCGGGCGCAGAAGATGGAAGAGGTTCAGGCGATCGACCAGTACGTCGCCGGAACTCTTCAGGCTGCTGGTGCAATCGCCCCGGTCAGCCCGGATTCTGCTGCTGAAATTCTCGACACTGTCGATTTCGTCAGCGCTCAAAAGGTGCGCAGCTCTGCTCTCGGCGTCCCGTCTTCGGTCGTTCCATCGGACAAGGATCGAGAGGCGAAGAAGAAGGCCCGCGCTGAAGCGCAACAGCAGGCGCAGCAGAAGGCTATGCAGCAGGAAATGCTCTCGAAAGCGGCGCCCGCCATCGCCCAACGCGCCGCTGCATGAGCACCGATCCTCGCGACTATCGTCCGACGCCGCAGGACTACGCCGACCTGTTCGAGGTCGATAAGCGCGGCGCCCGCATCCTCGAAGACCTGATTCAGCGGTTCTACCGTCCGCCGTCCAAGTCCGGCGGCATCGACCGCATCCTCGACGCCCACGAGTTCATCGGGCGCCGACAAGTCCTCGACTTCATAGCGAACCAGATCAACCGCGCGAATGGCGTGCCGGAAGATCAAACCACAGGAGAGTAACCATGTTCATCAGGAAAGGATTTCGTCATGTTCTCATGGCTGAAGCGGGTGAAGGCCAAGGCGGCGGCGGTGCTGCGGCCGGTGATGGTGGCGCGGCAGGCGCCGGACAGGGAGCAGGCGCTGGCGGCGCTCAAGGCGGCCAAGCCGGGGCAGGCAGTGCCGGTGCCGCCGGAGCTGCTGCGGGAGCTGGCGCCGGTGCAGCCGGCCAAGGCAGCGCCCTCCAGCAAGGCGGGCAAGGCCAAGGCCAAGCCCCGGCGATCCCGGAAAAGTACCAGGTCAAGAAGGAAGACGGCTCGATCGACATCGAAGCCAGCTCGCTGAAGCTGGCCGAGGCCTACGGCCACCTGGAGAAGCGCATCGGCACCGGCGACCTGCCGCCGAAGTCCGCCGACGAGTATCAGATCGCCGTTCCCGAAGCGCTCAAGGACAAGTGGAACCCGAAGGAAGACCCGCTGCTCGGCGAGTTCCTGAAGGACGCGCACGCCGCCGGCATGACGCAGAAGCAGGTCGATCTGGCGCTCTCGCGCTACATGGACATCGCTCCGAAGCTGGTCGCCGGTGCCTCGCAGCTCTCTGCCGAGGAATGCACGACACAGCTCAAGGCCGAGTGGAAGACCGACGAGCAGTACAAGGCCGAGGTCGGCAAGGCCTACAAGGCGGCCGTCGGCTACGGTGGCGGCGACGCCGAGGGCATCATCAAGGACTACGGCAACGACCCGCGCATCATTCGGCTGCTAGCGAAGGTCGGCGGCGAAATGGGCGAGGATCGTTCCCTCACGCCGGCCGGAGGAAGCATCCCAGGAGGCCAGTCTGTCGAATCGCTGATGGCGTCCGAGGCCTACACCAACCCGAAGCACGCCGACCATGCCCGGGTTAGCAAGCAGGTGCAGGAGCACTTCCAGCGCCAGGCAGCAGCAGCCGACAAGGTCGGCGGGGCGCCTATCATCTGAGCATTCCAGCGCATCACCAGCAGGCCGCCTTCGGGCGGCCTTTTCATTTGGTCGGGAATCCGTCCGCTCCTAGGTCACACAATCCAGTCCCACAGGCCCGCAGTGGCGCGCGGACACCCTGATAGCTCGCAGCTCGACGCGACAGGCCCACGTCGAGAACGTAGCAGGCCCGGCAAGCCGGACACCCTGAATGGCTGACGAACTTATCAACCTTCCAGGAGTTTCGACATGAAAAGCTACATCCGCAGCAACAAGTGGAACCTGATGATGGGCCTCGCCGTCGTCTGCGCGTTCTCTCTCGGGATCATTACGCCCAACGAAGCCGGAGCCGCATCCGTCATGTTCATGGGTACCACGACGATCACTTCTGCCTTCGTGCAGCAGTGGGACACCGCCATCCGCACGCAAGCGCAGCAGTCCGAGTCGCGCCTGATGAGGGCCGTCACCGACCGCGGCGAAATCAGCGGCGACGGATTCACCATCAACAACCTGTCGAGCATCGAGCTGCAAGACAACACCGTCCGCCACGGCGACACGGAATGGAGCGAAATCACCCACGGCAACCGCCTGGCAGTGATGAAGGACTTCTACAGCGCCCTGCCGCTAGATCGTAACGACATCCCGAAGATGATCGTCAATCCCGTCACCGGCGGCGACTACATGCGCTCGCTGATGAACGCCAAGAACCGCAAGATCGACGCCGTCATCTACGCGGCCCTGAGTGGTTCGATCAACTCGAAGGACGGCGGCACCAGCTACACGCTCCCGTCCGGCCAGAAGATCGCACACGGCAGTGCCGGTTTCACCAAGGCGAAGATCATCCAGGCCCGCTCGATCTTCCGCGCCAACGAGTGCGACGACGAGAACGGCGAAGAGCTGTTCATGATGTACAACGACAAGGCCCTGCAAACCATCATGGCCGACACGACCCTGACCAGCTCCGACTGGATGGCCGTGCAGATGCTGCAGTCCGGCAAGGTCGCGCAGAACTGGATGGGCTTCACCTGGATCCCGTACCAGGGTCTTACCTACTCGGCCTCTACCTACTACGCCTATGCCTGGGCGAAGTCTGGCGTGCATTTCGGCAAGGGCTACGAGGAAGGCAACGTCACCCGCCGCGGCGACAAGAAAGACCTCTTCCAAGTCTCGATGGCCGCCTCTTACGGCGCCGGTCGTCAGGATGAGTCGAAGGTCGTCGAAATCGCCTTCCAGTAACTATCACCCCATGACGGTGAGGGCTTCGGCCCTCGCCTCTGAACCAACTTCAGGAGATCGAAATGGCAGAAATCAATTCCCGGCAGGCCGCCCTGGTGGCCGCCAACAGCAAGAACACGAACGCCGACGCCGGCCAGCGTCGCACGGTAGTCATCGAAACCCCGGCCACGTTCGCGCAGCTCGCCATCAACGACACGATTGCCGGCGGATGCGTGATCCCGGCGAAGTCCCGCATCCTCGGCGCCAAGGTGTCGAACGCTGCGGGTACCGCGTCCTCGACCATCGACATCGGCCTGCGCAAGAAGAAGGACGGCACGATACTGAGCGCGACTGCGATTGCCACCGGCATCGCCATTTCCAGCGCGACGACCAACCCGTCCGACGCATCGAACGGCGCCTACCTGGCCGCTGGCGTCGCGCAGCAGTTGCTCTCCGACGACGCCGAGCCTTACATCACCGCCAAGGGTGCGGTGCTGGCTGCTAACCAGGCTCTCCGCGTCGAGATCGACTACGTCGGGGCCTGACCGTATCACCTCCTCCACCGTGAAAACGGGGTTCGCCCGGCTCCGCAAAGGGCCGGGCTTTTTATTTGGATAGCCCGCCATGTCAGCAATCAGCGCCGTCTCCATCTGCTCCAACGCCCTGCTGCTGCTCGGTGACAAACCGATCGACAGCTTCGACGTGGATAACGACCGCACCCGGCTGGTCGCCAACCTCTACACCTCGAAGCGCGACCGCGTGCTGCGGGCGCATCCCTGGAACTGCGCGACCAAGCGCGTGATTCTCTCGCCCGACACTGAGGCGCCGGCCTTCGGCTGGAAATACCAGTTCCAACTCCCTGAGGACTGGCTGCGCACGCTGGCAATCGGAATAGACGGAGACGAGGACGAATACGCGATCGAGGGCCGCCGGGTGCTGATGAACTCGAACGTCTGCCGCCTGCGCTACGTCTTCCGCAACGATGTCGAGGCCACCTGGGACGCCCTGCTGGTAGATGCCATGACGCAGGTGATGGTCGCCGCACTGACCTACCCGATCACGAAATCGACCACGAAGCAGGCCACCGAGGAAGAGATCGTCAAGCAGGTGCTGAAGGCGGCCCGGGCGGTCGATGGTCAGGAAGTCACCCCCGAGACCCTGGGCGACTTCCCGCTGCTCGCCAACCGGATGCGGTAAGGGGGAGCGCGATGCCGAAAGTCAAGACGCTCCAGAGCAACTTCAGCGCCGGCGAGCTGTCGCCGCAGGCTACCGGGCGGGTCGATATTGCCCGCTACCCGAACGCCGCGAAGAAGCTGGTCAATGTCATTTCCCGCACCCTGGGCGGGGCGCAGAAGCGCGCCGGCTCCCAGTACATCGCCGCGACGAAGAACAGCGCCAAGCGCTCTCGCCTGATCCCGTACATCGTCAGCCGCGACCAGGCCTACATGATCGAACTCGGCGATCTCTACCTGCGCGTTTTCAAGCCGGACGGCTCCCAGGTCTTGAGCAGCGGTTCGCCCTACGAGGCCGTCACGCCCTACACCGAGGCCTATGTCGCTGACCTCGACTACTCCCAGGGCGAGGACACGATGTACATGTTCCATTCATCGGTCTATCCCAATCGCCTGCGCACCTTCGGCGACGCGAAGTGGGACTGCTCCGCGGCGCCATTCACGACGACGCCCTTCACTGAGCAGGGCGACTACTACGCCGTCGCGCTGACGCTGTCCTCGAACACCGTCGGCACCGGCCGCACCATGACGGCGGCCTCGGCCGTCTTCCTCGCCTCCGACGTGGGCCGGGCAATTCTCTGGAATGCCGGCATCTTCGTGATTACCGGCTTCACCGACACGCAACACGTCACCGGCGAAGTGAAGGTCGTCTTCGACTCGACCGCGATTCCCTCCGGGCAGTGGAACCTCGACTCCAGCCCGCAGACCACTTGCACGCCGTCGGCGAAGTCTCCGGTCGGCGCATCCTGCACCCTGACCCTATCGGCGAACGGCTGGCGCGCGAGCGATGTCGGCAAGTTCGTCCGGCTCAATGGCGGCCTGGTCAAGATCACGGCCTACAGCGACGCGCTCAACGTCACCAGCTCGATCGTCAAGGAACTGACCGCAACGACGGGAGTGCCGGCCCTGGCCTGGACGCTGGAGTCCTCGATGTGGGGTGGCGTCAATGGCTACCCGCGCACCGGCACCATGCACCAGCAGCGCCTCGTCGTCGGCGGCACGGTCAAGAATCCGCAGACCATCGCCGGCAGCAAAACCGGCGAGCCTCTGGACTTCACCAAGGGAACCAACGACGACGACGCCTACGTATTTACGCTCGACACGACGCAGGACAAGGCCGGGCCGATCAACTACATCGTGTCCTCGCGCGACCTGCAGGTGCTGACCGATGGCGGCGAGTTCTCCGTCCGCTCCGGCGTCGAGAAGCCGATCACCCCGACAAACGTGCAATGCCGGCCGGAAAGCGGCCACGGCTCCAGCAACGTGAAGCCGGTCAAGGTCGGCAAGGAAACCCTGTTCGCGCAGCGCGCCGGCCGCAAGCTGCGGGCGATGGGCTACCGCTACGACGAGGATGGCTACAAGGCGCCGGACATCACGACCCTGGGCGAGCACATCACGGCGACCGGCATCGCCAGCATGGCGCTCCAGCAGGAACCCGACCCAGTCGTCTGGATCGCGCTGAAGAATGGCCGCCTGATTAGCGTCACCCTCGACCGAGAACTCGATGTCATCGCCTGGAACCGGCACGAAACCGACGGCGCCGTCGAGTCGGTCGCCACCATCCCGGCGGGCGACAGTGAGCAAGTATGGATGATCGTGCGCCGCAAGCTCGGAAACGGCAGCATCGTGCGCTATGTCGAGCGACTGCAGCCGACCTGGTACCCGATCTATGGCACCAGCTCGCCCGATCCTAATTCATTCCCGCCGGCCGACGAGCCGTTCAGTTGGGGCTTCACCCTCGATTGCGCCGTCACCCAGGACGACGCCGTCGGGAAGGCGACCTGGACAGGCCTCGGCCACCTGGAAGGCAAGACCGTGCGCTGCATCGCCGACGGCGTCGATATGGGCGAATTCACCGTCACCGGCGGCCAGATCACCATCCAGCGCAACGCCAAGCGGGTACTGATCGGCCTGATGTTCAAGCCGCGCGTCGAGCTGCTGACGCCGGAAATCCAGCTCGGCGCCGGAACCAGCCAGGCCGACGCCATGAGCACGAACGAGCTGGTGATCCGCGTCCTGAACACCATCGGCGCGACGGTGAATGGCGAGCAGGTTATTCCAGGACGAATTACCGGCCCGGCGCAACTGGACACCGCGCCCGCGCTCTTCACCGGCGACAAGCCCGCAACCTGTCTCGGGTGGGGTAAAGGCAAGTCGGAGGTCGTGATCGAGCAGGAAGACCCGTTCCCCTTCCATCTGCTTGCGACGATCCGCACGATCACCGTGAATGGTGGCTGACATGGCGAAGACGACCATCCGCCCCGCCACCCATGACGACCTCGGCCCGCTGATGGACATCGCCGCGGCCATGCACGCCGAGTCGCCGCGGTTCTCCCGGTTGCGCTTCTCGACGCCCAAGGTGATGCAGCTCTTCCTGATGCTGATCGAGTCGCCCGACTGCCTGCTGCTGGTGGCCGATCGCGACGGCGCGGTCATCGGCGGCATGGCCGGCATGGTGACGCCGCACTGGTTTTCCGACGATCTGGTCTCGAACGACTACGGCGTCTTTCTTCTTCCCGATCACCGGGGCGGCATGACGGCCGCGCGCCTGGTGCGGGGGTACATCGACTGGGCCAAGGCCAGGGGGGCAAAGATGATTCAGCTCGGCATTTCAACCGGGGTGCAGACCGAAGAGACGGTCGCGCTCTATCAGGCCCTGGGCCTCAAGCAGTTTTCAGTCGGATTCGAGGGGTAAGCCATGTGCACAGGTATGGAAATTCTGATGGCCGCCGGCACCGCAATGTCGGTCATGGGCCAGATTCAGCAGGGCCAGCAGCAAAAGGAAATGTACAACGCGCAGGCGCAGCAGACCCTGAACGATGCGGCCTACCGGGCGGACGCCGCCAAGGCCCAGGCCGAGAAGATTCGCCGGGCCGGTAAGGCGCAGGTCGGCGAGGCGAACGCATCGCTCGCAGCCTCCGGCGTCAAGCTCGGCGAAGGAACGCCCCTGGAAGTGCAGAAGAGCATCACGCAAAACTCCGAAGAGGATGCGCTGTCGGCCATCTTGAGCGGAAAACGCACCACGGCGGCAGCGCAGCAGGAGGCGCAACTGCTCGGCAAGGCCGGCGACAACGCGGTGACGAATTCCTACTACGGCGCCGCCTCGACGGTGCTGTCTGCCGGCGGAACCTACGCCCGCGGCGGCTGGAAGAAGGGGGCCTGACATGGCGCGCATTCCACTCGGCGACTTCGGCCATGCCATCGCACAGCCCGGGCAGTCCGTCCGCATCACCCAGGCCGCGTTCGACGACGGCGGCAGCGGTGCGCAGAAGCTAGGCGACACCGCGATTCACGTCGCCGGCGCCGTCATGGACGAGCAGCGACAGCAACAGGAGGCGCTGAACCGCGCCTCGGCCGCGAATACCGTGCTCGACCGCGAGATCGCTGTCAAGACCATCGCCCAGGACATCGAGCAGCAGCTTGCCGACGGCCGCCTGCACTACAAGGACGCGCCGGCCGCCTACAAGTCCCGCATCGGCGAACTCGGCATGCCCGACACGAAGAGCATGGATCCCGTCACCACGGAGAACCTGACCCGCGGCATCAAGCGCACAGACTTCGTCGGCGAGACCAGCGTCGGGCATGCCGTCGATCGCGCCCGCACGGCGGACTTCAAGGGGCAGACCGACCTCGCGCTCGACAAGCTCGGCAAACTGGCCGGCATGCCCGGGGCGGATGTCGAGGCGATCGCCAAGCAGGCGCACTCCCTGGATGCACTCGGCCAGGTCGCCTATGGCAAGAACTGGGAGGGCAAGAAGCAGGAATTCTCCGACAAGGTATGGTTCAACGAGGCGACGCAGCGCGCCATGCAGAACCGCGACAACCTCGACGGCCTGAAAGCGCTCGAATCCGAACTCACCGACGCCGGCGGACGCTACTCCGGCAAGCTCGACACCGACAAGCGGAACATCGTGCTGCGCTCTGTCATCAACGACCGCATGCGCCTGGAGAACAAAATCCAGCACAACGCCGACCGCATGGAGGCGAAGGCCGAGAAGACGATCAACGAGATCGACCGCCAGCTCTCCAGCGGCGTTCCGGCCAGCCCGGAAATGTGGGACGCCTGGGCGACCACCGTCAAGGGCACCAGCTTCGAGGGCGATTTCCGCCAGCGCATCCAGGACGAGGCCAAGGTTCAGGAAGTGCTGCGCATGCCGATCGAACAGCAGCGCACTTTCGTACAGCAGCGCGAAGCCGAACTGCTCAACGGCGGCGGCTCGGTGCGCGACAAGACCAACCTCGACCGGCTGCGCTCGGCCGTCGATGCCAACCTGAAGCAGCTCCAGGAGGCGCCCTTGCTGTTCGCGCAGAATCGGACGGGCCAGCCGGTGCAGCCGCTCGACATCGCCGCCCTGGCCGATCCGAACGGCGCCGGCAAGGTGGCCGACACAATGCGCGACCGCATCGCCTCGATCACCGCCCTGCAGAAGCAGTACGGCCCGCAGGTGCAGATGAAGCCGCTCCTGCCGCAGGAGGCGCAGTTTCTGACCCGCGCCCTCGATCAGGCCAGCCCGAAGCAGCAGACCGAGCTGTTCGGCACCCTGCGCAACGCCATCGGCGACGACGCCGCTTTCACCGCGGCCATGCAGCAGATCGCGCCGGATTCCCCGGTCAAGGCCCTGGCCGGCATCCTGATGGCGAAGCAGCGCAAGATCACCCTCGAAAAGAACTGGATCGCCTCGGACGTGACGGCCACCGGCGGCGACGTGGGCGAGATCATGCTCGAAGGCGAGGGTCTGCTGAACAAGACCAAGGGCCAGAAAGCCGAGGACGGCAAGGCGAAGGGCTTCCCGCTGCCGCCCGAGAAGGAATTCCGAGACCAGTTTTCGAGCGTCGCCGGCAAGGTCTTCGGCGGTCGGCCGCAAGCCTATGAGACCGCCATCCAGGCCGTGCGCGCCTACTACACCGGAAAGGCCGCGCAGGACGGTGACGTGTCCGGCCAGATCGACGGCACGCGCATGAAGCAGGCAATCACCGCCGTCCTGGGCGAGGTCGTGAATTACAACGGCAACGGCGAAGTTCTGGCGCCCTGGGGCATGGACAAGGGCACATTCAAGGACAAGGTGAAGGCATCCTTCGCGAGCGAGATCAAGGCCCGCGGCATGCCCGACAGCGCCCGAGACCAGCTCCCGGCGCTCGGCCTGAAGAACATCGGCGACGGTTCCTACTACGTCGTGCAGGGCCGCAACTTCCTCTATGACCCCAATGGTCAGCCCGTCATCATCAAGGTGCAGCCATGAGCGTTTTTGACCTCGACCAGAAGGGGCAGCAGGCGCTCGCCGAGGATGCCCGACTCAACCCCATCAGCACCGAGCAGGTGACGCCCGGAGCCTTCACCGGCACCGCAAAGGGCGTCGGCATGGGCGTGATGAAGGGTGGCGCCCGGGTGGGCCAGTTCGTCGGCCTGGCCGGCGCCGTCGTGCCGATGGCGATCGACAAGATCACCGAGGGCGACAACTTCAGCGGAAAGAGCCTGACCGACAGCTACTTCGAGGGCCTGGATGCGACGGTGAATCGCGCGGCCGACTACTGGACGCCGAGCCATTCCGAGGTCGGCAAGGTGGGCCAAGTGCTCGGAGGCCTGTCCGAGATCATCCTGCCGATGCTGGCCGGCGGCGGCAACCCGGCAGCGACTGCAACGATGGTCGCCGGATCGCAGACGGCGGGCACCGGCACCGACCTGGTCAAGCAGGGCGTCGATGGCAACACCGCGGCCAAGGTGGCAGCAATCCAGGGCCTATCGGCCTATGCCGGGTTCAAGATTCCATTCCTCGGCAGCAGTCTGACAACGCGCATGGGCAGCGGCGTCGCCGGCAACCTGGTGACGAACGCCGGCGGCGCGGCGGTGCAAAGCCGGGTGCTGAAGGGCGCCGGCTACGACGAGCAGGCCAAGCAGTTCGACCCGCTCAACGGCGAGGCGCGCGCGATCGACGTGCTCACCGGCATGGTGTTCGGCGGCTTCGCCCACTGGTCAGCCGGACGGGCGCAGCTCAAGCCCACCGAAGTCGATGCTGTGCTGACGGCCAACAACGCGAAGCACTTCCAGGAGGACACCGCGCCGGGGGTTCCGCTCAATGCCGGATCCAGCGCGGCACACCAGACGGCCCTCGAAACCGCGATCGAGCAGATGATGCGCGGCGAGCGCGTCAATGTCGCCGACACGATCACCGAGGCCCAGTTCATCAGGAAGCCCGAATCTCAGATCGGCGCAGCCATCCGGGAGGCCTACGGGCTGGAGCCGCCCCGCGTGCCGTTCGCTGTCCCTGCCGGCGCTCCCCGCGGCATCCGCAACAACAACCCGGGAAACATCGAGCGCGGGCAGGCCTGGGCGGGCGAGGTAGCCGGCAACGACCCGCGCTTCGCCACCTTCGACACGCCCGAGGCCGGCGTCCGCGCGCTGGCGAAGAACGTGCTCGCCTACCAGGACAAGCACGGCCTGAACACGGTCGAAGGCATCATCAACCGATGGGCGCCGCCGAAGGAGAACCAGACCAGCGCCTACGCGGCAGCAGTCGCCAAGGAACTCGGCGTCGGCACAGGCGACCCGCTCAACCTGCGCGACCCCGCCGTCCTCACCAAGCTGACCGCGGCCATAATCCGGCACGAGAACGGCGCACAGCCCTACCCGGGCGACATCATCGACACCGGCGTCCGCGCCGCCCTCTCCGGCGCCATGCCGCGCAAGCCTGCCGACATCCTGGCCTCGATGCCGCGCGCGAAAAGCCTGTCCCTTCCCGATCGCCAGATCGAAACCCGCCTGGCCGACAAGATCGCCCACGACTACCCGCGCGCCGTCGAGGAATACAACGCGCTGCCGGACTCCCAGGGCGGCAAGGTGCTGAACGTCGATACCGCGCGCGAGCTGTCGCCCGATTACGCCACCAGCAAGGAATCCCGCGCGCTGCTCTCGGCCGCCGTGCATGAGCCGGCGAGCCACTTCATCAAGCAGGTCTATGCCGACCGGCTGGCCGAGCTTCCGCCCGACAGCACGGTGATGTTCACGTCAGGCGGTACCGGCGCCGGGAAATCGACGGCCATCAATGACGTGCCTTCTGTCCGCGAGGCGATGGATCGCGCCGCCATCGTGTATGACACGAATATGAACGGCATGCGCTCGGCGCAGCAGAAGATCGAGCAGGCCCTGGCCGCCGGTGCGAAGGTCGAAATCGTGCATGTGCAGCGCGACCCGGTCGACGCGCTGGTGCATGGCGCCCTGCCCAGGGCGAAGCGTATGGGCCGCGCCGTTCCCCTGGATGCCCACGAGGCGACCCACGTCGGCGCCGCCGACACCATCGGCCAGCTCGCCGACCATTACCGCGACGACCCGCGCGTCACCGTGCGCGTTCTCGACAACACCCAGGGCCGCGGCGGTGCCTCAGAGGCCGGAATTGAGTTCGTCAAGGGGTTCGACTACAATAACTTACGTGAGAGGCTGGTTTCGGCCCTCCAGAAGGAGTACCAAGATGGCCGCATCAATGACGCAATCTACCGGGGCACCCTCGGAGAACACGCAGATTCCGCTGCGTCAGTCATGGTACGCGCCGCAGGTGATGCGCGAGTACCGGATGGGCTACCCCAAGGCCAGCGAGGAAGAGCTGCAGGCCCTGATGGCGGCGGAAGAAAAACTGGGCTATCCCCCGAACGATCTGGCGCACGCCAAGGAAGTTCTCAGCCAGGCGTAAGCCCGGGCGACACAGCGCCCAACGCCGCCGACAATGCGCTCGGCGGAAGTCAAGACATCCCCCACAAATACCGGACGACCGAGGTCGAGGCCGCACGTCAGGCTATTGACCTCAACCCCGAGTTGCGCGTCGCGCTCGACGACGGCACCGAGGTATCCGCGCGCGAAGCGATGGCGCGCGCCGCCGACGACATCCACCAAGCCGAAACCGATGCGCGGGCGTTCATGGCCGCCGTCACCTGCTATCTGAGGAACCTGTGATGAAACCCCAGTGCATTACCGCAGTGAATGAGGCCGTCGGCCGCGAACTGACCGGCGCCGAGCTGAAGGGGATCGAGGAACGCATCAGCCGCCACCTGCGCCATAACGCCGCCAAAGACCCGCAGGGCACACTCGCCATGTCGGCCGAGCAGCGATTCGCCGAAGCGGCGGCCAGCGCGCACGACGAATTCATGGCCGAGCAGGCGAAGAAGGCGCAGCGCGTCGCCCTGCAAGTGTTGGCGAATAGCCGCATCGAGCAACACCTGGCGCAGTTCGCCGGCGACAAGCTCGACGGCCTGGCCCGGGTAGTTGCCTTCCACGCCGACACAAAGGGGAACTTCCTCTCGATGGAGTCGCAGGCCAAGGCGATCGAGCGCGACGCCCTGCGCCAGATGATCGGCACCCTGGAGGCCAGCAACCCGAAATTCTTCGGTCTGTTCGAGAACAAGGACGGCATCCGGGCGATCGTGAAGGAAATCTTCGGCGAGGACTCCGGCGTCAAGGAAGCCAAGGACGGCGCGGCCCAGTTCAAGGCCGTGGCCGAGGCGCTGCGCCAGCGCTTCAACCGCGCCGGCGGCGAGATCGGCCAGCTCGAAGACTGGGGCATGCCGCACCATCATTCGCAGCTCAATGTCGCCAAGGCCGGGCGCGAGCAGTGGGTCTCCGACATCCTGCCGAAGCTGAACCGCGAGCGCTACCGCAACGCCGACGGCACGCCGATGAACGACCAGCAGGTCTCGGAATTCCTCGGCCAGGCCTGGGAGACCATCGCCACCGGCGGGGTGAATAAGATCGAGCCAGGTCAGCCGCGCGGAAACGGCATGCGGGCGAACCGTGGCAACGAGGGGCGCCAGATTCACTTCGCCGACGCCGATGCCTACATGGCCTACCAGGAGAAGTACGGAGAGCGCACCCTGTACGAGGTACTGACGCATCACATCATGGGCGTCGCGAAGGACATCGCGATGGTCGAAACCCTCGGCCCGAACCCGGATCACGCTTTCCGCACATTCCGCGATGCCGCGGTGAAAGAGGCGACGCTGGCAGACCCGACCAAGGCCGGAAAAATCCAGAAGCAGGCGATCGGCGTCGAAAACCTCTACAACCTCACCGCCGGCAAGACGCTGCCCGTCGCGTCCGAATGGCTGGCGAAATCCTTCGACACCCTGCGCTCGTGGCTGACCGCATCCCGCCTCGGCTCGGCCGTCATTTCCTCCCTGTCAGACGAGGCGACGCTGTACCTCACCGCCCACGTCAATAACCTGCCGGAAATGCGGGTGCTGGCGAACGAGCTGGCCGCCTTCAACCCGGCGAACAAGATGGAAGAGCGCATGGCGCTGCGCGCCGGCCTGGCGATGAACACCTTCATTTCCTCGCTGAACCGCTTCGGGCAGGAAGGCCTCGGCTCGTCCTTCACGTCGAAGCTGTCGGCGACGGTGCTGCGCGCGTCCGGCCTCAATGCCATGACCGACGCCCGGCGCCGTGCTTTCGGGGTGACGATGATGTCGAGCCTCGGCCAGGTCACGCGCGAGTTCGACAGCCTCGGCAAGCTGGACAAGGCCGACTACCGCATCCTGCTGTCGAAGGGCATCAGCGAGACCGACTGGGCCGTCTGGCGCAAGGCGCAGGTCGAGGACTGGGGCGGCGGCAATGGCACCATGCTGACGCCCGAGGCGATCTACCGCATCCCGGATGCCGAGCTGGTCGGACTGCCCGGCGACATGTTCGCCAACCCGCAGAAGCTCAAGGAACAGGCCGCTACGCGCCTGCTCGGCGTCGTGCTCGAAGAAACCGACGTGGCCGTGATCGAGCCGGGCGTCAAGGAACGGGCGATGATGCAGTCCGGCCTGCAGCGCGGCACCTGGAAGGGCGAGCTGACCCGCTCCTTCTTCCTGTTCAAGTCCTTCCCTCTGGCGATGCTGACGCGGCACTGGATGCGCGGCATGGACATGGAGACCGGCGGCGGCAAGGCGGCCTATATCGCCTCGCTGGTGGCCGCGACAACCATCATGGGCGCCGCTTCCCTGCAGATCAACGAAGTCCTGTCCGGCCGCGACCCGCGCAACCTAAACCCGGCCGAGAAGGGCGGCGTGCGCAACTGGGTGCAGGCCATGCTCAAGGGCGGCTCCCTGGGCATCTATGGCGACTTCCTGTTCTCGGAATCGACGCAGCACGGACAAAGCCCGGTGGCGTCCTTCATGGGTCCGGTCGTCGGCATGGGCGAAGACCTGTTCAATCTCACCCAGGGCAACCTGATCCAGCTCGCGATGGACAAGAAGACGCACGCCGGCGCCGAGCTGGTGAAGTTCGTCCGCGGCAACCTGCCCGGGGCGAATCTCTGGTACGCGAAGGCCGCGCTCGACCACATGATTTTCCACAAGATGCAGGAGTATTTTTCTCCCGGATACCTTGCGACAATGCGGTCGAGGGCCTACCGGGAATTCGGGCAACAATTCTGGTGGGAGCCGGGAGAGACCGTGCCGGATCGCGCGCCGAATGTTGCCGCCGCCGTAGGAGGACGATGATGCGCCAGGATCAATTCGACAAGCTGCAATCTCTGTCCGAGAAGCTGACCGACGTTGTCATCGTCGAGGCCGATCCCGACAACTGGCCCGGCTCTGGCTGGAAGCCGATCGAGCTGACGAAGGAACAGCGCGGCGACCGTTACTGGTCGAAGAAGAACGCCGTCGCGACGCTGTCGCTGATCGGGCGAATTCACCAACTGACCGCCGCGATCCGCATGGCGAGCAACGCTGGCGCAGGTGGCGGGGCTGCGGTGACGGAACCGGAAGAGGAACTGGACGCCGAGGTACAGGCCGCCGAGAAGGAAGCGGCCAAGCTGCTCGACGAACTGCAACGACGCACCAAGAAAGCCGAGTTTGACCGTCGCGTACATGGCAAATCGTGACGTCAACTTCCTCACGTTCTTCCTGATATGGGCGAAGCTGCAGGGCTGGAAAGTCCCGCTGCTGCATGTCCGCATCTGCCAATGGCTCGACACCTGCGACGCCCGGGTGCGCGTGCTGATGGTCTTCCGGGGCGCCGCGAAATCGACCATCTACGCCGTCTGGAAGGCCTACCGGCTCTACAAGAATCGGACGAACCGCTCGTTGATCTACGCCGCGGACGACAAGCTGGCCGGGAAGCTCACGCGCGACACCCTGGCGGTGCTGCGCCGGCATCCGCTGTGCGTCGGTATGCTGCCGCCGAAGCCGGGCGCCTTCTCTTTTTGGGTGAATGGTGCGACCGATGCGCGGAACCCGAGCATGGAGGCGGTCGGGGTCAATTCCAACGCGACCGGATCGCGGGCCGACGATGCCGACTTCGACGACATCGAGGTGCCGAAGAACATCAAGACGCCGGACGCCCGGCAGCAGATTCGCCAGAAGATCGAGGAAACCACGCACATCCTCGTCCCTGGATGGCAGAAGACCTTCGTCGGCACGCCGCACACCCATGACAGCATCTACACCGAGCAGATCGAGGGGGGCGCCGCCGTGCTGAAAATCCCGCTCTTCGAGCACATGGTTCGGTACGAGACGACCGACACGAAGACCCGCTACCGCTTCCCCTTCCAGCTCGGCGACGACGGCCTCTATGTCCTGGCCGGCATCGGCAAGTTCGCGCGCATGATGTCCGAAGGCATCGACTACCGCATCGAGGACGACGAGGTCGTGTTCCACAAGCCGCCGCGGGTCGTGATCGACCTCTGCAGCATGTGCTCCTGGCCCGAGCGGTTCAACCGCGACGAGATCGAGCTGAAGCGGAAAGAGACCCGCACCCTCAACGCCTGGGACTCCCAGTACCAGCTCGAAGCCAAGCCGATCAGCGAAACCCGCCTCGACCCTGCGCGCATCATCCCCTACGCTGTCGAGCCGGTGATCCGCTACGCCAACCGCACCGCAACGATGTTCCTGGGCAATGCGCGAATCGTCGGCATGGCGATGCGATGGGATCCATCCTCGGCGAAGCTGAACAGCGACGTGTCGGCCGTGTCGCTGGTGCTCCAGGACGAACAGGGCCGCCGCTACCTGCACCGCGTCACCGACCTGACTGGAGAGGTCGCCGAGTTCTCGTCCGACGGCAAGCGCATCATCGGCGGCCAGGTCTGGCAGATTTGCGACCTGATCGAGCGCTTTCACGTCCCGCGCATTGTGATCGAGACCAACGGCATCGGCGGATTCGCACCGGCGGTGATGAAGGCCGCGCTCAAGCAGCGCCGGCTGACCTGCGGCGTCGCCGAAGAGCCGAGCGTCGCCAACAAGAACAAGCGCATCCTCGAAGCCTTCGAGCCGGTAATGTCGGCGAACATGCTGTGGGCGCACGTCGATGTCCTGGAAGGCGCGCTGTGGGATCAGATGAAGGACTTCAACCCGGGAACGCAGAACCAGGCCGACGACTACATCGACGTGAGCGCCGCGGCCATCACCGACACGCCCGAGCGGATCAAGGTTCAAGTCAAGGAAACAGCCCCAGGCAGGCCGGCGCACGACTGGCGCCCGTCGGCCGGGGTGCATGAGGTCGTTTTCGAGCGATAAGTCGGGAAACCGTCCGCCGGGTGGCCTCACACTTCCCGCGCATAACCTGCGCGCGAGGCCTCCATGACCGTACCAGTTCAAACCACCTACACCGCGTCGATCGCCAACGGCGCGACGACGGTCTTCCCCTATGGGTTCAAGATCGCGGCATCCGAAGACCTGGCCGTCACTGTCGATGGCGTCCGCCTAACCTCCGGCTATACCGTCTCCGGCGTCGGCAACCCGGCCGGCGGGAATGTCACCATCACCGTGCCGCCGGCTAACGGTGCGAAGGTCGTCCGCTACCTGTCGCCCGTCTTCAAGCGCGATACCGACTACCAGCAGTTCGGCGACTGGCTGGCCGCCGTGGTGAATCTGGACTTCGACCGCATCTGGCTGACCCTCCAGACCCTGCAGCAGAACGACATTCGATCGCTGAAGCTGCCGGTCGATACCGCCGTAGATCAGGTGCTCACGCAGGACGCCACGGCCCGGGCGAACCGCACAATCAAGTTCGACGGCGCCGGGAACCTGACGATCAGCACCTACGACCCCGACGGCGCCCAGGCCTCGGCAGCGGCGAGCGCGACCGCTGCGGCTACGTCAGCCACGTCCGCAGCAGGCAGCGCAACGAGTGCCTCCGGTTCGGCGACCGCTGCTTCCGGTAGCGCAACCTCAGCGGCTTCCAGCGCGGCGGCTGCACTCGCTGCCGTAGGGAGCGTGCTGGTCAGCGCCAACGACACGACAGCCGCGAAGCTGTCGAGCAAACTTGTCGCCGGCTCTGGGGTGACGCTGACCGTGCAAAACCCTGGCGCGAACGAGAACATCAAGATTGACGCCTCTGTAGCGGGGTTCAAGAACAAGATCATCAACGGCGGCATGCAGATCGTGCAGCGCGGCGCTGTTGCCCTCAGTGCTACGGCAAACACGACCTACTGCGCTGACCGCATCACGGTGCAAGCATCTGGCGGCACCGGGTTGGCAGGAAACGGAGCCAACGCGACGAGCGGCGGAAATACGCGATCCGGATATATCGCTGGTGCTATGGCGTGCAACTGGACGAACGCGACCATGAAGGTGCAAACGCGCCTGGAGGACGTGAACGTCATTTCGCTGAACGGTAAGACGATCACTGTTTCCGGCAAGCTGTATCACGATATTGGAAGCACTCGAAGCTGTCAGGTCGTGGTGCAGAAAGCGAACTCGGCAAACAACTTCTCGGCGACAACGACGCTCGGCACCAGTGCCACGTTCCAGGCGAATAGCGGTGCCTATACCTCGTTCAGCTACACGCTGGCGCTTGGCGGATCGGACGCCACCAACGGGCTGCTTATCAGCGTCGAAGACACTGCCGCATCGACGGTGACTGGCAAGACGTTCGCTGTTGGCGACCTGCAACTTGAAGAAGGGGCGGTCGCTACCCAGTTCGAGGTTCGCCCATACGGCATCGAGCTTGCGCTATGCCTTCGCTACCTGCCGTCTATCTCCGCTGGCGGAGGCAACGGCCCTATCGGAAACGGTTACGTCAATTCCACAACCACGAACGGGCTTGTAGCGGCCTTCTTGCCTGTTCCTGCTCGTGTTCCTCCGACTGGACTTACAGCGTCATCCGCCTCGCATATCTCTGTTTCAGATTCTGATTCAAGCACGGCCCTGAGTGGTGTTTCGTTCAATTCTGCAACAGTAAATAGCGCGATGGTTGGATTCAGCATCGGAACCGCCCGCACAGCCTATCGACCGCATTACGCATTCTTCAACAACACCGCAGGGAATATCCAATTTACGGGGTGCGAGCTATGACGCAATGGAAGTTCACTGACGCCACGAAGCGCGTGGTTTCACGCGTTCTTGATGATGGCCGGGAAGAATCGTGCTTGTTCGCTTCTCTAACCGTCGATGAACAGAACACGGTGCTTCCTGCTGACCCGGTTGTACCAGTCGTTCCCGAGGTGGTGACCATGCGACAAGCGCGCCTCGCACTGCTGCAATCCGGTCTGCTCTCCCAAGTGAATACCGCCGTCGCGTCAATGCCCGGCGTCGCCGGCGATACCGCGCGCATCGAATGGGAGTTCAGCAGCACGGTCGAGCGCAATCGCCCGCTGGTGCAGTCGCTGGTCGGTGCCTTGGGCCTGACCGATGCGCAGCTCGACGACCTCTTCCGGCTGGCGGCAACCCTATGAAGATCGCCTTCATCTACGGCAAGCGTCCGTCCTCGATACTGACGAAGTTCTTCACCGGCTCGACGTGTTACCACGTCGGATTCACCGACGGCGCGAAGTTTTGGGACATGAACCTGATCCGCCGCCGCCGGCTGTGGCCGCTCTATCCCGACTCGCATGTCGTGCTCGCCGAGTGCCCGGTCGAGGTTCCGATCGACTACCTCGAACACATGCTCGACATCGACGACGAGGTCTATGGCTGGCGCGACTACCTGCTGTTCGCGCTGCGCCCCTTCTATCACCTGATCGGGAAGAGCACCCGCAACGCCGGCGGCGTCATCTGCTCCGAAATGGTTTTCAACGACCTCAAGGCCCTGGGCTGGTCGGTTCAATTCGACGAGGTTCCCAGTCCCGCCGACCTCGAAGTCGCCATTCTCGGAAAGAAAGACGCCATCCATGATTGACGGACTACCCCCCGAACAGAAAGGCGGCGCCCTGGCCGGCCTGGCGATGCTCGGCTTCATGCTGCTGCGATGGATCGGCCTGCGGGTCTCGAAGGACGCTATCACGCTGAAGGCCGACGCCTCCGATCGTGACGCCTTCACCCGGCTGCAGAAGCGCGTCGAAGAACTGGACGGGCGCCTCGGCGAGCTGGAGGAAGCCCGCAATCAGATGTTCAGCTTCTCGACGAAGTGCATGGCCTACATCGCGCAGTGCCAGTGCAACGGCGTCATGCCGCCGACGCGCGCCGAGCTGCAGGCTGAATACGAGCGACTGATCCGCGCCCTGGCGGACGGCTTTCACGCGAAAAAGGAGTCCTGACCATGCTTACCCTGTTCTCGTTTCTCGGCGGCTCTGCCTTCCGCCTGATCTTCGGCGGCGTGATGGACTGGCTCAACAAGCGCCAGGATCACCTGCACGAAATGGAGCTGCAGCGGCTCCAGTCCGAGCTGGAAGCCAGCCGTCACGCCCGCGACCTGGAGCGCATCCGCCTACAGTCCGACCTCAAGATCACCGAGGTCAAGGTCATGGGCGACGTGGCCGAGCAGAAGGCGATGGCCGATGCCTTCCTCGAAGCGGTCAAGGCGACGCAGGTCGTCACCGGCGTGAAGTGGGTCGATGCGCTGAACGCCGTCATTCGCCCGAGCGGAGCGATCATTTCCCTGCTGCTGTGGATTGTCAGCGTGGCGATCGCCTTCAGTGTGGCCGATGCCGCGATGATTAAGGCCGGTGCCGTGCTGACAGAGTTTGACAAGACGCTGATCTCGGCCTTCCTGGGCGTCTTCGTCGGCGACCGCATTCACACCCGGATGACGAAGTGATCGAGCGCCTGGCCGCCTTCTTCGTCCTGGCGAAGCGCTTCGAGGGGTGCCGCCTGGTGCCCTACATTTGCCCGGCCGGCGTCTGGACGTGCGGATGGGGAAGCACCGGCCCCGACGTGATCCCCGGCCAGGCCTGGACGCAGGAATATTCCGACCAGCGCCTGCAGCAGGACGCCATCAAGTTCGCGCTCGGCACCCTGGCAGCCTGCCCGGTACTGGCGACGGAACCAGACCGCCGGCTCTCGGCGATCACCGACTTCTCGTACAACCTTGGCCTGGGCCGCCTGCGCGGCTCGACGCTGCGCAAGCGCGTCAATGCCCGCCTGTGGGATGCGGCATGCTGTGAGCTGCGCAAATGGGTCAGGGGCGGCGGCCGAGTCCTTCCCGGCCTGGTGCTTCGGCGCGAAGCCGAAGCGGCGCTGCTGTCATGAGGTCGGGCATCCTGCGCACCTACGTCAAGACGCTGCGTCTGCGTCTCGACGCTCCCTTCCCCAGTCAGCTACGCGGACGCGCGCGCCGCTTTCTTCGGTTTCGGTTGGTCAGCCGCTGACGCTTCGGCGACGGCCTCGGCCTCGACGGCATCCAGCCAGTCGGCCCAGGCCTGCATCATTTCCCGCCGCTCCGGCAGATACTGCGCATGGTTATAGGCCGCCTTGGTCTTGTTGCGCTCGGCGTGCGCGAGCTGCATTTCCACCAGCCGGCTGTCCCATCCCATTTCGTGCAGGTGCGTCGAAGCCGTCGCCCTGAAGTCGTGGCCGCTGAACGGGACGCCGAGGTATTCCATCGCCCGGTTGATCGTCGTCGCGCTCATTACGTCGTCGGGCCGGCGCGAGTTCGGGAACATGTTCTCGCCGGCGCCGGTGATCTTCTGCAGCTCGGCCAGAATGGCGGCGGCCTGGCGCGACAGCGGAACCATGTGGATCCGCTTCTTCTTCATCTTGTCGCCCGGGATCACCCATAGGGCGTCGTCGAACTTGACCTCGGCCCACACGCCGCGGCGCATTTCCACGGTGCGGACAAAGGTGTAGGCCATGAACCGGATCGCGAGGTAGGTCGTGCGCAGGCCGCCATAGCCGCGCAGGGTCAGCAGGAAGCGCTTCAGCTCGTCCCGGCTCATGGGCGTGGCGTTCTCGATCGGCGGCCGGATGATGGCGTCGCGCAGCGCGGAAACCGGGTCATAGTCGCAGCGCAGGGTCGCCACCCCATAGCGGAAGGCCGACGAGCACCATTGCCGGACGTTGATCGCGACCGTCTCGGCGCCTCGATCGACGATGCGGTTCAGCACCTGGAGGATGTCGTTCGCCGTGATTGAGCGCAGCGGCCGGCGGCCGATGAAGGGATAGACATCGACCTCCATCCCGCGCTCGACCTGCTTCAGGTAGTAGTCCGACCAGCCGCTCTTCTTGCGCGCGATCCATTCCTCGGCGACCGCCTTGAAGGTGTTGGCGTTCTCGCCGATCTGGCGGGCCGTGGTGGCCTTGCGGACGTGGGATGGGTGCTGCCCCTGCTTCACCAGCTCGCGCGCTTCCTCGCGGGCCTTGCGCGCATCCAGGAGGGTGACGGCGGGATACTCGCCGACCGCGTAGAGATTTTCCTTGCCGTCGATCTTGTAGCGGTAGCGCCAGAGCTTCGAGCCGTTCGGCTTGACCTCCAGATAGAGGCCGTTGCCGTCGGTCAGCTTGAGCACCTTGTCGGTGGCCTTGGCCTGGCGGATTTTTACGTCGGTCAGCGGCATGAAAAAGCGGGTATCAGGGAAACGATACCCGCCACCATACCCGCTTTTTTACCGGATGGAAACGGAAACCACCGGAAAGCGACGGAGAGAAAAGCTAGATGCAGCGCGGGAGTTGAGAGAACGGCCGGAGAGTCACGGAATCGCGCGGATACGCATGTCGCTTCTCGATCATCAAAAGCATAATGCGCCTCGTGGCGTGGTAACCGGGTGATTATACCCGCCCCCGCACGAAGTGAAGAATCAGGGACGGAACTGGGAACTGAAGGAGAGAGCGGTGCGATAGAGGCGCCAGAGGCGCCAACCGGCCTTGAGGAGGCCGACGGTACCGCGAAAACGGAACACCAGGGCCGCCCCCACGCCGGCGATGGCGACGGGGTGGGTCTTGGCGAAGCGCAGGGCCGCGAGGCCGGCGCCGGCCACGGCCAGGGGTTTCTCCCAGCGGGCGGTGATGATGCCCAAAGCCTCCCGCTGGGCCTCGATCTTGGCCTGAAGGCGGGCGCGGCGGACGCGGATGTCGATCAGGCGCTCGTTCATAGGCCGGAAGTGAGGCGCTCGCCGTCTTTTTCCAGCTCGGCGAGGCTGGCGGAAAAGAGCTTCGAGCCGCTGTCGGCCTCGTTGCGCAGCGCGCGTGCGGACAGCAGGGTCAAGGCCAGGAACAGCGCCGCCAGGGCGCCCAGCACCACCAGCCGGTGGCTGTCCCAGAACAGCACCACCACGAACACCGTGGCGAGCAGGACGGTAATGCCGAAGAACAGCACCGCCAG
>JAEHJW020009172.1_pt1 | contig 31918 bp, 27 predicted proteins | sample 9271431 | NCBI WGS metagenome assembly JAEHJW02 | reverse complement strand
TATCACGCGCTCGCCGTTTCCTGCCGTGATCTGCGATACGGATGTTCCATTGAGCGATAGCACAACGTTAAACGAGACGAGATAACCGCCTACGTTGTTAGCGACCACGGCATTGATATTGTTCTGCTGCACCGTCTGCCCGAACTGGATTCCCTGGAAATACTGATTGACCGCCGCTACAACGGCCGCCGTAGCCGCCGTGTTGTACTGCGACGATATAAGCGTTCCCGTTATTGTCACAACGGCATCGACTGGCGTTACCGCATAGACATAGTACGGGACGCCTGCCGGTCGGTAGCCTACAGTTCCAGCGGATGCAGAGCCGTTTAATTGCGCCGTGACAGCGGCTATGAGGCCAGACGATGCGCCGCCAGATCCGTTGTCGATATAGACGTTATAAACAGACGGTCCAGGACTCGTACTAGTCTGCTCCGTGACCCAGGGCTCGTAGACCGTCGAATACATGACGGTCTCCGTAGTTCCAGGATTCTGTACACCGATGACAGCATTTGCGATGACGATAGGCGATCCGGTTCCGGTCGCCGCTACCTTGGCCGTAAATCGCGCCAACGTCTGTTGCGCTGTCTCTGCATTGGTGCCGCCCGTAGTCGGAAGAGCATTGGTAATCTGCAATGGCGACGTAAGACTGGACACAAGCTGTGTAATCGTTCCTGCCGGGACATTTCCTTGCGCGCCCGTGACGACAGCGGCGACCGGTACGTTGACAGACACGGAACCTGCCGAGAGCGTCGCATTGGCCGTTGTCTGAAACTGAATCCCACCCGTTGTCTGGCAGAGCGTCCCTTGTGGGATAAAGACGGGCTGCGTTGCGGTAGGCGCGTTTGCCGCCAATGAAGTAGCGAACGTCACTGTACCGACAGAGGATGTTGCGCCTAACGGATAGACCTGAAATGCTGCATAGGCCCCATAGACGATAGCCTGGAAAGCCAACGCCTGCGCTATGACTGATTGAATCTCGACCGTAGACCCTAAAGCTTCGGCCCATGTCCTGATCTGCGAGCCAGCGTTGTAATCCGTAACGACCCCGGATTGAGCGCCCATCCAGGCCAAGACCTGCGCCGCCACGTCTACCGTAGTCGGTGCGGCTGGCGTTGTGATCTCGGTAGTTGGCGATGGCATAGTAGTACCTCGGTCTTAAATAGGCTGCAAAACTTCGTTCAAGTTGACGGACTGCGATCCGTAGCCATTCGGAACCACGTCGCCAGTGTAGCTTATGGTGCTATTAGCGTTTAGGGTTATTGTCTGACTATTCACCTGATAAACGCGCGGATCGCTCAAAATGGCCGATGAGGCGAAGGCCGCAATATGCCCTGCTGTCGCTTGCGACTGAATCTTCCCGATTTCAGGCGGTATTCGGCTACCGAAAGTCGGGTTATACATAAGGCTTCCGATTGTCGTCATGAGCCGTCTTGCCAAGGAAAATTGTAAGTTTCCATAGCCAGATATGATGTTGAAATCTCCCATCCAGGGAAGCATGGGAGAATCCATAGGACCGAGATAAATATCGACGCCTAGATAGTTCTTCTCATAGGAAGGCGCCTGCGTTGCCGCCTGCGTATCGGGTGATTGCAGAAATATCTTGCTTCCTGGAGATGCGAGATTCGGGCCGTTACCGATATAAGGCGGCTGTAAGTCGTTAATAGCTGCTATATTCTGCCAGTCCTCAAAGTTTCCGAGTTTCCGAGCGGCAATATCCATGAGCGTCTGTCCATTCGGTACAGTAGCTAATAATATCTTGGACGAAAGTTGTGCCTTGAGCGACATGAGCAAGCTGTTTAGCTGCATCATGGTCTTCATCATGACAAGACGTATGATAAGCGTCTGTTGTGAAAACAGATTTGATGCGTCATTTATCAGAATGGAAACATAACGACTCAATGACGGAAGCGCTACGAGAAGGTTCCATGACTGCGTAAGATTCGCGCCAGACACAGATGCGCCGCTTGCGTACATATTGGCGATTTCGTCAGCAGTGACCTGCGACGAGTTTCCCATCTGCAATATGGAGTCATAGGTAGTTCCGTTATAAGAGATACCGGAAGAAACTATATTGTCGGCCACAGTCTGCCATGCGGTTGCTGCGGCCTGCGCCTGATCGGAAAAATTGGCCGATGTAAGCCCTGTCGGCGGCGTCTCGAAGTTAAACGCCATCCAGAAGTCGATGAGATTAATATCCTCTACCGAAGGATTGCCTAAGGATAAACCGGATACGTTGCCCACAACGGTAGACAACGTATAAGGTTTGAAGGCTTGCATGGCGGCCTGAAAGGCATTGAGCCTATTGGTCACAAAGGCCAGGGTCGTGGCATCGACGATCAGCGGATACGTCAAGACTTCTGACAGATTGTCGTAAGAGGGCTGCCCATTATTATAATACTGATTCGCGCCGATAGCATTTAGCGCGTTACGACACGTCTGCATGACGCCTTGAATAAGCGGCAATGAATTAACAGGATTTGACGTATCCAGATTAGCACTGAAATATGTCATGGACGCAAGATATGCGTTCCAGACTTGACCTATGAATCCTGGTACTGCGCCTATGCCTGACATTAGACGATACCTGCGATTTCTTGATAAGTGCCAGTCACCATATTTGAGAACGCCTGTACAGTTCTTCCGACCGTTGATGCGGCCGTTGAGAAGGCTTGGCTTATAGGATCAGGAATACTCGATTGCGGAGGCGTCCCAAGATTCTTGACGCACAAAAGCCGAAACCTATAATGAAAAAGCAATGGCTGAGATTCCGATTGACGGATTATCTGCTCGCCTTGTGGCACGACTTCCCAAAACTCTTGCGCGAAGTAATCGTACAGTTCCAGTGTGTACAATGTCTTCTGCTGCGACAACATCTGCTGATTATTGCCAAGGGCCATCATATCCAGCAAAAGTTGCGCTTGCTTGATTGACTCAAGTCCGGTATAGGCAAAGTTATCATTCGAGTGTCTCTGCCATCCAGTAGTACCCTCTAGCGTGTATATAGGGGGTGCCATACCATATTGATCGACGATGCGAGAGACGCCGTTTTCTATCGGTGTTCCAGACACGTCATAAAACGACGACATGGCCGTAGCGGCTTTTCGCAAATTAGACGGGGATATAGGGAATATATAATTTATGGAAACAGTCTTAGCGCCGTTCGGATTCCGAAGCGACAGAACATAGACCGCCGTATTGTTATTAACAACGTTCTCAGTCCTATACGTCTGTTCTGTTTTCGTGAATCCTTTATATGTGGAATTTTTTACGGCAGACATATCACTGCACCTCGACTAATCCGCCAGCAAGACAGGTTGAAGCATACAAATGACCGCCACTCCATAGCAGGTCACTTATGCCTATGGGGACATTCTGCGGCTGCTTACCATTCTGATTTACGACAACAGTAGACGCAATGCCGCTGCTCGTGATTTCATAGACGGTGTTTTCCAGTATGGCGACCCATAAATTATTAGACGAATCGAATGTCATAGCCGTCGGTTTCTCGCCTACAGCTAACATGGTCGTAGTCCATGCGCCGGCAGAATATACCGATACCATGCCGATGACGGTTCGATCCAGCGTATAAGGCTGTTCATACTGGCACTGATACGTCTCCGTCTGATTCGATAGAAAGATACTCTCAACGGCCATACCGATAGCGAGCAAAGTCTCCGGCATAGCCGCCGTCGATACCTGCTGATACTGGCCGCCGATGAGTCCGAAGATACGCATGATGCCGGACGTGTTATCCGCTATAGCAATTTGCCCTTGCCACCAAAGGATAGCGTTGGCTGATCCGGTCCATGATGCTCCACCGACTGCTACGCCGCCGAAAAAGACGCTTAGGTATCCTGTACTGCCGGAATTGCCTATAACGTAGATTCCGCCAAGGCCATCGGTCACAATGGCGCTTGGCGTGTACGAAAGCGATGATGTGCTTGCAATAGACCATGCCGTTGAAGTGTAAGTGAGCCAGGATACACCTGTTCCGGTAATGGCTGCGCCTGCCGTATTGGAGGTCAACACAATACCAAGCGGATCTGTAATCGCTAATGATTGGCCGACAGACCAAGTATTAGAGGAATTATCCAGGACAGTAATCGTATTCTGCGACGGCTGGCAGACAAGCGCCTCACTGGAATTAGGTGTTATTGCGATAGCCGTCCCACCTGTAAGAGACACACTCTGCGAAAGCGCCAAGGTACCTGTCGTAAGCCCATAGACGGAGACGACGTTGTTGGTCGTATCCACCGTCATAAGCTGCTCAAGATTCGGAGTCCAAGCCACGGCGACAGGCGCACCGCTGCCGGTCAACGTCTGCTTGACAGAATAATTACGATTCGTAGCCGATAGAGTCTGTACCGTATTATTGGCCGTGTTAATACCGGCCAAGAGGCTTACGGTACCGCCTGCGTAGGAGAATCCCGAGAACCCATAGGCAAGGTCATTATTCTGCTGGCCGCCTACGCCTATGACGCCAGAGGATGACACGGCGAAACAGGACGGAAAGGCTATCGGTGCCGTCAGCAAGGATTGCGTACCTGCAAGTGACTCGGAGAGCGCCAGGGAACCCACTTGGGACGTAGCAGGCAATAGGGTATAGAGCGTCGATCCAACTGCCTCAAGGCCCCATGCTGGACCCGTGAAGGCCGGTTCTACGTTCGTTGTCTGCCCGGCATAGATCGTCATGACGCGGCCATCGGAGCGCATCATATAAGGTGCGTCGCTGATGCCGGAAGGGACGGCGCATCCCGTAAAGCTGTAATCGGGCGGCAGGACGACGCTATTGCTCGCCCCCGTAGTTGCACCTAGGGCCGATGTGCCTATGACGAAGCTTATTCCGAGCAAGGGCGCGGGATCGGTGCTAACGAGCGTATCCGCCGTACTACAGAGCCATGCGTCTCCGTAATAATCTTCGGCCCCTGATCCAAAGCCGCCGGCGGGCGCAACGGGAGTCCCTGCGTAGGATTCATTCAAGGCAAGTTCATAGAAGCTGCCATTGACGGTAAGCGGCCATTCGTACTCGCTTAGATGGTCATCACTCCAATAATAGAACCCCGGCTTATCGCTCGTTGATCCTGTTACGGTAGTCGTGAAGTCCGTAGAATCCAGACCACTCGATCCTTGCGTCCAGAGGGTCGGGGCATAACGATCCGGCAAGGATAGGCCGCCCGTTACCGGAACGACGGCGGCGGATCGGGCTAGGATATTGCTTGCGGCAGGCTGCGTCCAGGTAGTCATCAGGGCAACGTCTGGCCGGTAGTATCAGTATTACCAGTGCCGGTCGTAACGCCTCCGTGGTAGTGACTATTGTACGTCGTGCGAATAAGATTCACGGTACCGTAGTTTCCGCTGTTGTCGCTAATATCGCTGCTCGCCACTATGGTGCCGGTAACGGTCAAGTTGCCATCCCATGAACAAGGGCCAGTCATGGACCATGATGTAGCCTTGCCCGTTACGGTGCCGGAGACGGATAACGATGCGTTTCCGCCGACGCTCACCGTGGAGTCGCCGTCCACGTTGACCGTCGAAGCGCCCACTACGGTCGCCGTAAGGTTTCCCAAGGCATCTATGACAGCCTTTGTCCCGCTCGCATGCGTGATATTGATGATCTTCGCTGGCGCCGGCGCTGGAATCCGATCCGTCTGCGCGACCGGGATACGCTGTTGTTGCTGATTCTGGTCAACGATATGCCGATAAGTCTGCGCCGGCGAGCCAGACTCCGTTATCGTGATAGACGTGCCATCGGGAAACGTGATGCTCTTGTCGCCGTTTTCGCTCAAATAGTCCCAATAGCCGCTCCAATGGGAGAAGTATTCGACAAAATCATCACCTGGGCCGCTGGTAATGGCGTCTACGAGAATGGAGTTTATGGAACATATCCATACGCCGTTTCGCTGATCGCCATTCGGGAAAACGACAATGCCCCATGTTCCCTTCCCCGGAAGGGCGCGTTGACGAATACGCAAGCCGTCAGCCTGATCGTATCCCATCTTGACAGGATGACCGGCAATCTGCCCGCTTTTGAACATGACATTGACCCCGCCGCCTTCCGGGTCATGCGATATGACCATAGCGGTAGCAATAGGGTAAATGTCAGCCACTTAGATACCCTCGATGACGATCACGCCGGTATAGGTAGTCGTGGCATCCGGGGCCGTAATGGTCAACGTCGTAGCTGTTGCTGATACTGTAAGCCCGGTTGTATTGCTCACGATAGCCGGGACATTGGCAAATGCCACCGGGAATGTAATCGTCTGGCTTGTGGTCGTGTCGTTTTCGTAGGCGTTCGCGTAGGCCACGAACTTCTTGGCGACCCCTTGCTCCGGCATGACGTATTCAATGGTCCCGGCAGTCGTTCCAGCCAATGAGGCTGCCGCCGCCGTAGCAGCGAAGGCTGCGCCGGAGATATTACCTCCGACAGTGGCACTACCAGGAACCGCTATATTTCCCGCGCTTGTCAAAGACGGTAGTGCGGCAAGACCCGTCAAGGTAACGGCTGGCGTACTCACATCCGTAACCTGTCCCACGAATGACAGAGCGCTTAATTCAGGTAATACGGTTGATCCCGCCAGCGTTACACCTGATCCGGCAACAATCGTCTCCGCATAAGCCGTGCTATTAACGATAGTCAAGGTAAAGGCCGTTCCGATAGCCGCTCCGGGAAGCGCGGCCAGAATGTTGGTCGCCGTGTCGGTCGTATCAGAAAACGCCGCCGTGGGACCGGATCGGAGAATGGCCCCGTTTATCATCTGCGCGGCTGTAAGCGTCGTTCCCGCTGTGGCAGTAACATCGGTTACAGGCAGGGGAGATGTGACGTTTCCGGTAAAGGCCGCGCCTGTAAGCTGAGCGAGAGCGTTAAATTGCTCTGCCGTTGGTATTTGGCCGTCGATGAATACAATCGCCATGAGCTGATCCCTGGGAGGAAATAACCCTAGGGTATGTTCAGAAGGGTGTTTTGGCTAGGGTTACATAGAGCACTGTTACTTCTTTTGCGCCTGCGAAAATATGCCAGGCAGTCCTGCAAGAAAACCTGCTACGCCAGGAGTTGCCATATTGATCGGCCTAAGCGGGATTTGTCCTGGATAGGCGACACCTTTAAGATATTCACCATTGATCTTTGTGGCGTTTCCTGTATGAATGTCGGCCAAGGAAGCGGGCGTCAATCCATTGGATACCGTATATCCAGAGCCATCATATAGGGCCTTCGGAAGCCCGCGAGACAAGGTAAGCGTCGTCGTGGATTCTCCGCCGAACTCATAGTAATGAGTAACCCCGGTTATATAGAACATCCAGTCAATACCATTCTTGAACGGTTTATAAGTAAACCGATTTCCGGCAAAAATGTCGGGCCGTAATTCCATCTGTACGGTACCGGATGCCATAAGCGGCGTAGGCTCAAAGTAACTTGTGATCCGCAATCCAAGCTGCGCCACAAGTTGCTGAAAATTGATCGGATTCTGCGAATTGACCACGGCTCCCTGACCTTTTATGTCAGAAAACCAGTGTGTTTCCGTAATCTGCGGCCTATAGCCGTAGCGATTAATAGATGCCGTATCGAGCCATGCAGAAAACATGAATATGAACGGCGCGCTACTGGCATTCGATACACCGAAAAGTTGTGTCAGCCATTTCGGATTTATAACATAGAAGTTCCGCACTTCATTGATGTTGAATTGGACATCGGATTCTATGAAGCCTGATGTATTGAGCGTATAGGATTCCAGTCCTTCCCACCGACTTGTATCCATAGTAAATCCAGACGAAGGCGAATAATTATTCGTCCATGGCAAAGGATTGACGCGAGCTACAAGCTGAGGTGAGGATGGCGGGAATCCTGTCGTCGTCAATGGTGAATTGGCAGGCGTTCCATTTGTCCCATAAAAGCCCACTGGCACCGTCTGAATGAAGAACTCGTACCAGGGAAACGGGAATATCGCAAGGAACTTTGTGATCCACGATCCCTGAGAGACCATAAAGTAATCGCCAATCGGTATCTCTATAGCAGCGTCATACGCCTCAAACCACGTTGACATGAGATCGTAGAATAAAATCTTCGATCCTTGATAATTGAAGAACGTTTGTCCGAGAATGCCGCCTGTCCCGTCTCCGGCTCCAGGTGCGGCCATAATCTTGTTATACCAAGCAGCCCCCACAACATCTGGCGGCTGGCCTCCGATAATACCGCTTCCCATTATGGCCGGTAATCCTATGTCGCCGAATATCGCGCCGCGCGTTACTCCAAGCATGGAGAGCGTGTAGTAATTCATAGCCGAGAAGAAATACTGGAAGTCCTGCCCGCTTATCGTGATAACGCGCTGAACGCCACGCGCTGAACGCCATCGTTGGACCTCTACAGGAGAAGTCACTATACCGATCATGACGGTCTCGAAGGCATCATATCGCTGCATGCTTATGATGACGAGCGACATGGGCGTGACGATCTCTATCCACGACGGGCCATAATTTGGCCCTCCGGGACCGCCAGGGGCCAGCATGAGATTGAACGTTCCTGGTTCCGTATTACGGATGTTCTTACTGACTTGGCAGGAGAGAATACCGGCCTCATTGCCTATCATCGTGTACTTTCCGCCCTCGTAAGGGTAGATTTCAACGTAACATCGTGGCGCGGACGAGTAGGCTGTCATTTTAAGAGCCTGTTGGTATTCCAAGACTCAGCATGGTGGCCTCTCTCGTTGGCGATCCGGCCCCTCTTTCCATCTGTTTCGCCGCATGAACGGCGGCGCTAGCAAACTTTTCCACGCCGCCAACGGCTGCGCTAATAGCGGCGTCCCATTCCTTGATTACATGCTCTGAATCGCCAACGTACTTTGCGAATCGTTTGAAAACATATTCCGCGCCGTGAAGAACGTCTTTATTCGCGCCTACGCGATTCAAGCGAGCCCTTTTGTTCTCATCATTCTGTAGATTCTTTATTAAGTTAATACTTTCCTTGGAATGAGGATGCATTAACAAGCTGGCTGCGCCTTGATTTGATAATCCCACTTTTTGTAGCGCAGCGACCTTCTCTTGATAGCTGTATCCAGACATGCCCGCTTCAATAACATTATGCAGGTATCCCGTAGGCGACATAAGCTTCGTAAGTTCTTGCGCGGCAAAATAAGGATTACCGCCATTTTTCATATCGGCAATATTATGTTTTATCAAAGAACGCGACCACGCCGTTCCCATTGCCTTCTTGTAGGCCGATGCGCCCAAGAACTTTTTAACGCTCGCGTGGCTTGTAAGTCCGCCCGCCTTTTCCATTGCCATATAATCCCACACGGCTGTCGCCGGGGTATTCATGACGTTATTCATGGAGTTCTGCAATCCGCCAACAGTTTGCAGGATTCCTTGACCGCTTCGCATGGCAGAGCCGCCACCGGCATAGAGAGCGCCCATGAGATTTATCAATGAGCCCTTGTTAACTACGCCGCCTGAACCTGCAACAACACGCAAGCTGTTATTCATGGTGTTCAAGACATGGGACTTATTAAGTCCTTGAGAGACAGCATAAGTTAATAGGTGACTGGCCCTGTTCTCCTGAGCCTTGAAATCCCTTGAATTACCGATGCCGAGCATCTTGTAGAGGCCGAGCGTGCTCGCGACTGTTTTATTGCTTATTCCAGCCCATCCGGCGGTATATTGTGCGTGTCCGACAGCCTCCATAACTCTATGAAACTGCGTTCTATTGCGCGCGGGTCCGCCATATTCCTGGAATAGACGCATTTGATCGTCTGGAGACAGACCATGCTTAGCAGCCCATCCGCCATAGCCCATGACAGCCGACATGAGACCATTGGTAGTCGCACCGCCGCCGCGAGCCAAGCGTGCCATTCCTGTCCTAAGACTGGCATAAGGCTCAGACATACCGACTACGGTCTTGGCTGCAGCCCCCAATATCCACGGGGATGCGCCGATTGCGGCGACCATGCCTATGGGGTTATCCATAACGGCCCCCATCGCCCCTCCCATCATGAGGGAACCGCTATTAGGCGACATTTGCCGGGCCATCGCGATATTAGCCCGTTGCGCCTTGACGCCTTCCAGCAAGCGTCTATGCGTCGCCTGCTGTTCTTTCTGTGCTGCTGACAAGTCCCCCGCCGCATTTGGCTTTATAGCCTTTAGAGTCCCTTCGCTATGCTTCTCGATCTTCTTTAGCGTGCGCTCCATCTTTCGTAATTCATGGCGGTCGCCGCCGAAGGCTGCATTAACACCTGATCCGCCGATGCGCTTGATGAGGGATGCTTGATAAGAAGCGCCAAAGCCACCTAACTCACCTAACCTGGAAGATGCGTAATCCGTAACCGCTTGCGTAGCCGGATTGATGTTATAGCCAGTCAGACCGGCGAAATGGCCGTGGGATTCGAGGATACGGGCATGACGGGAGGCAAGTCGTCTATGACGACTTTCCGAAGTATCCCATCTTGCTTGTTCCGCCATGTTGGCATGATTTATCGCCGCTCTTTGCATGGCAGACTGGATATGACCGCGGGCCCATCTGTCTTGTTTGCTGCGCCCACCGAATATCGTAGAGCCTGGTAACTTTGTTTGCAGGGCTTCTTGAAGGTTTACCTGATTTGTCGTCGTAGGATTCTTTGCGAACTCGTAAAACTGCGGCAATATCCCGCTGTTGTTTCCGCCCATGCCGCGCCCGTTCCCGCCGCGCCCGTTCCCGCCGTCTCCATTACCGCCGCCGCCACCCTTGCCGCCAGCGCCACCTGCGCCACCTGCGCCATGCATCCTTACGCCAGCCATGATTACGCCCTCCGGTGACTATTAGGCCCCCTATGACCATTAGGCCCGCGATGCGTATTCTCCCTGAATACATCAGGAATAACGGGCTTCTGCCCATTGTACATCATCTTTTTCCGAGTCTCTGGATTCTTGACCGCATCCCACCACGCGCACAATTCTTCTGCCACTTCGGTAAACGAAGTCCTACTGAACTTGAGTTCGTCTGGGTGATCCTGGGAGTACATTTCTAAAATGAAATCCATCTGCGCGGTACTCAATTTCAGTACCTTGTCGCTGAATGGACTATCATTCAGGATTCGGCTGACTCGCCAGATTTTCTCCGCCAGAGGCGTCTTGCTGTTTATCCCCTGGGCTGAGAAACGTATCCAAGGCTGAATCGAAGCCTTGGATTACCTCCAGAACGAGCGTAGTCGCTTGTGGTGGGAAGGTCGTACTATCGACAATAGGCTTGCCTGCCGGGCCTTTTGACAACATCCATGATGCCGTAGAGTTTACAAAGAGTAACTCAAAGGTTGCCAGGCTGCGAAGGAGATTATGGGTAGGCCAATCAAGGCCATCCAGGTCTACGAAATTGTCTTTCAGGCTTTTTCTGGCAAGATCGCGTTTGCGGACGCCAATGGCTACCTGATCCATAGGGCCAGGAATACGAAATGTATATTCGTGGCCGTCATGCTTAACATCCAGCGTCGTTGTCGTTACATCAAAGTCTGTCACTGTACCCCCTTAAAATTAAGCGCCTGCCACGCTCAGAGCGGCACCCACGGCTGCCGCGAACTGAAGCGCACTATTGCCATTAAGGATGGATACGCCTGTAATGTCAAGAACATCTAGGCACTGGAAGGAAACGGATTCCGTGACCGGCTGATTCGCCGGAATGTCGAGATTGTAATTATCCGCCGTGCAGCCGACCATGGTCAGAACCGGGTCGCCTTTGGCGTTCATGGCGTAGAAATTGAACTGATTATTCGCCAGAACCGCCGATATGGTCGATGGATAGCCCAATATCGCCAGGCCCTCCTCCGTCAACTGGAAGCTGGATACGGTCAGGGTCGGAGAAAACTTGAGCTGCTGAATCTCCTGCGGCTTGGCGGTACCTATTCCGTAGAGCGATTCCGTTCCGAATCCTAAAGACGGCGAGACCGTTTGCCCGAATCCGATCTCTTGGTCGCCCAAGAGCATGACAAGACTATTGCCATTGCGAACCTTGTAATTCAACTGTTCCTGATTAAATCCAGGCATGGGGCTGTCCTCTTAGTTTAGGCCGCCGCCATCAGCGGTTGCACAGGCACAAACACGGTAATAAAGACGTTCTGGCCGACAAATTGCACGGAGACTGTAACGCCCAATGTCTGCGTACCTCCGTTATAGGTAAGAGACAGGGACTTCGCATCCCAAGCCGCCAGTATCCCTGAGCTTCCAGGCGCAGAGTACAGCATAGCGTTTAGAAGCGACTTGACCGTATTCTTGACACGTCCAAGGCTTATAGTGCCTGCATTGATCTGGCCGACATAAGGAGAAAGCGTCGCAATCATTGAATAGGCCAATGCTTGCCGACAAGCGACCTGCTGATTATTGACGTTCTCCGGGTTGTTGTCGTTCTGCCATGTCGTGAGATCGCGGACGATAGTCGGTACACCCGTGGAATCCGGCACACGAAGGCACATGACGCCTGCGCCTTGAAGCTGGTTTATATCTGGCGTGGTCAGGGCGACTTCGACGCCATTGCCGATCAGCGATTTATTCGTCATGGGCACGGCAACGCGGTTACCGCAAGCAATGCCGGCGCAACAGGCCGCCCAATAGAGGCCGCCGTAAAGTGTATTGACGCCAGTGGATAGGCTCGTGCGCCATATGCCTGGGTAGCAATAGCTCGCTTCCTTGGCATTCATGGATCGCGCGTTAGCCTGCGTCACGGAAATGGAGTCGCCGACGCTAGACCCGGTAAAGTACCGGCGATAACGATGATTAGTGATCGAGCTTGCCGTCAAGACATGCTGTGTACCCAAGGCGCTGATACCGGATTGGTTGGTATCCATGATAACCGCCCATCCAGGAAGCGTCAGGGCCAGATTCAAGGCGTTCGCGTAGTCCTGCAAGGTGGGAACGACGTTGGTCGCCCCCGTGAAGAAGGTCATGGGAATGACGGCGGGGGCCGTAGACGATCCCGAGGTCACACCCGATGCGATAGCCGCCGAAGCCAAGGCCGCCGCATAGGTATTGACCCAAAAGACCGGATCGCCTAAGACGGCAGTGACATTGACGTAATCGTATACGCCGCTCGTGGGGGCCGGTAGCGCCACGTCTGAAACGATATCCAGGGACGTACTAGGCAGATTGCCATTCGTGTCCGAGATCGTTTGTGCGACGTAATGGCCTGTCCCGTTTATGCCCTCGACCAGGGTTGCTATCGTCTCGTAAGCGCCAGTACCGAGCGGGAAGGTCACGGATTCGCCCGCAGTGGGGCTTGTCAGCGTAAAGTCCGTCGCCGTCACCGAATAGGTTACGGTAGTTGCTGAGCCTGTATAGGCAATCTGGAAGGGAAGGCCGAGATTATTGCCGACTGCTGTTACGTTGGCGTAGCCGTCATATAGGGTCAATTCAATGCCGCCAATCGTCCCGGCCTGAACTTGCGCCTGCAGAAGATTAGAAGGCGTCCCGTAATCCGCCGAAGTCAGATTGATAACAGCGACCGGAGTGGACGCGCCGTCCAGGAGACTCAATGTAGACTGTGTATTAGGAGCCGGATTGATATAAGTAATCTGTTGAGCGCCAGCGACTTCGCCGCTTGGCGTCATGAAAAACTTGACGAACTCGGTAGCCGGAGCACCGCGTAACTGCGCGGAGATGCCCTGCTGTGTTGCGTGATAGAGCGGAGTTTGCGGCTTACCGCCATATCCGAAGCCGATAAAAATAAGAGGCGGAGTCGTAGCTGCGCCAACAGGCAACGCGGCGCTTACGTTATCCTTGTAATAGACGCCAGGAAGGATGAGGGTAGCGCCTTGGAAACTTCCATTGACGTTAGGCATCGTTATTCACCCTTGAAGGAATGCGCCGGCTTATTGCGATAGCTGTCTATGATCTTTTTCCATCCGGCTACCGTATGCTTCTCGGTACCGTGGAACTGGCGAAGGACACCTAGCCAAACTTCATCCTTTGTATCGACGAGTTTCGGGGCGAACCTGGAGAGCGGGAATACAAGCTCGGTTATCGGCGCTGTGGCCGGACCAGCCTGCGCCCCGGATTGCGCCCCAGCCTGCGCTGCTTCACTTTTCGCCATACCTGCTATCCCCACAAGATACTCATTGGCGAGGATAAAATGGCTAACCGCTTTTGGCTAGGGTTAAGTTATTTCAAACGTATCCGTCACTGCTGGAGCCGTCGATCCCGCCATGGAAATATTTGACGTCCCATCAATCGCCTCGACGATTCCGAGCATAGTCTGAACGGATGTATTGAAGTTACCCGTAAACTCAAAGGCTATGTCGCAAGTATAAAATCCAGGGTCATTGTCTTTTCCGGAAACCTGGCCGCTCGATATTTGCCATCTATGACTGATATTGCGCCCCATGGATTCAATCGGGTTTTTCAGCATGATACTTAAAACGGATATAAGCGATTGTCTGTAGAAGTCGCGCTCTTGAGCCGAATAGGACAAGATGGAAATTGTGTACCGCCATTCGACCATGGTCTGTATGGTCCATATCGACCCGGCAGGATTGATAGGCGTCGTAACGACCTGTTGTCCCAAGGGAACGCCATCATCCGCTTGCTGCATTAAATCTAAGTTTAATGTCACAAGAGGCATACGCGGTGCGCCATTGAGAGGCATGGCGTGCAAGACGTTCGCGGCCTTGATTCCGGGCGGCAACACCAAAGATTGCATAGCTCCCGTCAGCAATCGAATAAGCAACGGCGTCATGAAATCTTCGTCTATGCTAACTGTGCCCGCTGCCGATAAAACAGGGGTTTGGTAGCTATCGCCAGACGAATCCGTGACCGTATATTGATATGTTTCCGTGTTCAGTAAAGCCGTAGGTGTGCCGTCACCTGCGTCGATATAGAGCGGTATCGGTGCTCCGTTATACAGGGTAACGCTGGTCCCGGAGCTTGTCGTGACGCGGGTAATCGTGATCGTAGCCGCGTCTGAGTCGATATTGAGCTGGACCGCGCCGCCCGTTGGGAGGATGGTGTATTCGACAGTTAGCATAGCGCGGCTCTATTGATGGTTAGCATTAGGCTACCCTATTGACGGTTAGCATGACACGCCCCTATCGACGGTTAGCATAGCGCGGCTCTCCATACGCAAACATCACACCCTCCGCCCATATTTTTTCTGCAAGAGATCAGCGAATATCTGTGCCGGCGAATAGGCGACCATGGCAGGTATCTGCCACGCGCTAGGCCCTTGCTTACTGCTCATGACGCGGATCGGCCCTTCCTTCTTGTACATCTTCCCCCAAAGCTGCTTGATACCTTTGCCATCTGCACCTGCCCCCAATAGGCGCGTGAGATAGGCGGTACCTTGCGGCTCCGTAAATGAGTTTTTCCCGTAAGACGCTATCGGGATATAGCGATACCGCGAGCCATCCTTTGCGGTCTTGGCCTTCCCTGACTGCAACATTTTGTCGCGCAAATTGAATGTCTTATGACCTTTTTCGATGACATCGGCTATGGGGCTGTCACTGAATACGGCGACCACATTTCCCGGCTGATTTTCTACTCTAATAGACTCCGCATAGCGCCCTGAGGGATGCTTCAACTTCCGACCATTCAAGGTTTTTTTGCCGAGCGCGAACATGACCCACTTCCGATAGGTCTCGACCATAACCTCGTTCAACATTTCCTGCGGTAAATCCGAATAAACGTCTATCATGTCGGTCATATTCCGCCCCCCTGTGTCCGCGCGCGCGTCCACAAATCCAGCATTTGCAACTGGAACCGCTTAGGGAGAGATACCGTATTAGCTCCGAATGGCCGTACATGAGGAAAAGAACCGGCCGGTTTCCACGAAACATAGGTGGGCGCTGCCGTATATTCCACGATATAAGCCGTTCCCTGCGGATAACCGCTTAAGAGAACGGCTCCGTTATAGAAAATGTACTGAGACGAAGGGACAACAGAGACCGTGCGCGTCGCCTGATCGTAGATCGTGACCGCGCCTGATGGGGCCACAACAGCGCCATACTGATAAGGAAGATAGACCTGGCCGCCGACTTCAAGGACGCAGTTAAAGCGCATGGTTGCATCCAGTTCGACATAGGCATCGTAAAGGCTTGCGTTCTCAAAGAGGATGCTTTGCGACTGCCCGGATGATACGCCAAGCGCAGATGACCCAATAACGAAACTTGATCCGAGCAAGCCTTCGGGGATATAGGCCGGAATCGTCAAGACAGGATCGGCCTGCTGGATCGCGCCATGCGTCGTATCCATGCGCGAGCCTGGATCGTCAATCGACCGTGATCCCGCCATCTGCGAATAGGTCAAGAACACCTGGAACGGCCCTAACGGCTCATTCCAGTATGTCCCGCGTCCGTGACATTGCGTACATCCCATGTCCGGGGAACCGGGTATCTCGCCGCCATAGGTGCAAGGGCAATTATGCGACTTCATCCACATGACCCGTATGCCGTAGGCGTTGATAAGCTGATCGAACGGATTGCCGGGCATCACGTTCGGATTCATCGGCGGCATGTAGGGACTATATGCGCCTGGCATGGCCTATGGCCTCACGATATCGAACGTAGGGGATTCGAGCCTGAGATAGTGGCGATTTTCACGCCCAATATAATACTCATTATATTCGATTACCCTGGCTTCTAATTCGCCAACTAACTTGACACCTTCTGCCAAGGTAATATGAGGATAGTAATCCGTGAAATTGGAACGAGCACCAGCCCGTTTGAACCGCTTATGAAACTCAGAGAGGGCGGCAGATAAGAGCTGTAAGACGAGATAGCCCTTATTGTTATGTCCAGGCCACCAGACGATCCCACTAGATTCGGCAATAAACTCCGGTTCCCGGCTCACCATAACGCGGGCTACGGCTTCGGAAATCCCCCGATAAGGGCTGTGCATGACCGTACAGTGGTAGTCATCTAGGACCGGAAGGCGTAAGAAATTGGCGATACGCCGGATATTACGCAAGCCCTCTGCGTCCGGGACAAGCTGGACATAGAGGCTTGGGAGAATATCGTAAGAGAGGGCGGCTTCCATTCAATGATGGTACCCACGGACACGGAAACCGACTAGGGTTAGGTTGATCGCCACAGTGCAGACATTGACATATATCTATAACGTGCGTATCATATACACATGCACAAACGATGCTCGGACTGCAAAACTGATAAGCCCTACGCGGCTTTTGGTCGCAACAAATCCCAAAGAGACGGCTACTCCCACGTCTGCAAGGACTGCCGCAAGCAAAGGTCGCGCACCCATTATGAAGCGAAACGCGAGGCCATACTCGCCAAAAACGCCAAGTGGCGGATCGACAATAGAGATAGAGCAAACGAGATCACAAGAAGGGCCAAGAAAAAAGCTCGCGCTAAAAAGCTGGAAGAACCGCGTATATGCCCTTCTTGCTCCCAACAATTTCCGGTAGAACCACGCAAGCATAACCGGGAATGCCCAGCATGCCGACGCGCCAAGCGGCTTAACGGATACCGGAATTATTACCGCGCGAACAGGGAAACGGTGCTTGATTGGAATAAACGTTACGCCATGCAGCAAGAGACGATAGAACGGCGCAAGGCATATAATATCGCTTATCGCCTGGAGAAGTCCGAGTTTCTATCGGAGTCTCGCAAAAAGCGATACAAGCTTATCAAGGATTGCCAAGCATTCCAGGACAGAGCGGCGGCCGCCAGAGTTACAGTACGGGCCGAACGTGGTACGACCTCCTTGGATCACATCCGGCACTTATACGCTTGGCAGGAAGGATGCTGCTACTATTGCAGCCGCCCCGTAGCCAAGGAAGATCGTGAGTTTGATCATATCGTTCCTGTCTCACTAGCTGGGACGGCCAATCCGTACAATGTCGTTTTGGCATGCAAAAGCTGCAATCAAAGCAAGCGAGACTTGATCTTAGGCCTGGAATGGACGCCGACATGCCAGAATCCTGGACATATCATAGAATCGACTCTGCAAAAATCAGCGCCTGATAACGTTTTGATCTTATCTAGCTTTTGGGCTTCCGAGCGTTACTCTGAAAATGCCAGAGATATTATGCCTTCCATTGCAGCAAACGAACCACGCATCATTGTTTTTGATTATGAATGGTTGGCCCATAAGGACGCTATCATCAATATGGCCCATGCCAAAGCTGGCGATCATGACTCTATCGGCGCTCGATCCCTAAAAGCTGGCCCTATAGATTACCGCATTGCCGCCGACTTCCTGGACAAGTGGCATTTACAAGGTAGTATTCACGCGACGGTTTACATCGGGCTTTACAGTATCGATACCTTGCATGGCGTTGCCTCATTCGTATTCCGTCATGACCAGTGGGAATTGTCTCGCCTAGCCTTCATGGGCCATGTCACTGGAGGCTTTGGAAAGCTCCTATCCTATTTTCGCAAGAATTATCAGGATAGCTATCCAATCCTAAGCTACGTTGATCCGCGACACGGTAATGGCAATAGCTATAGGACATTAGGCTTTGAAGAACGCGAACCGACAAAGACGCCTATGTACTGGTACACAACGCCAAGCGGAATAGCTCATAGGCTCAAAGGGTCGATTCAGGCTATGAAGGATGCTGATATATTTTTGCCTGATATTGGCGAGGATCTACTCAATCAAATGAATGGCCGCTATCGCCTGTTTGGGAGGCGGCAACTACGGTTTATTTTGCGACCCTAACCGCTAAATCGTAATCGTCATCGGGCCGGATACCTTGTTGATCGCCTCGGCCAAAAGTTCGTCACGCATGCGGGTAAACTGGCGGATCGGGCCTATGAAGGCGCCCCCTCGGTCATATTGCGTCTTGTACTGGATACCGTCAATCGTCATGCCTGTTTCGGTCGCGCCATAGTTGACGGTCCCTTGCATCGTCGATAGCGCCTGAATAGATGCTTGCGCCAGAACGAGTTGCTTTATGAAGCTAAACCGGCTTCGATAATCGCTCTGATTGAGTCCTGCCGTATACTGAAACCAAAGACCGCCAGGGATGGATTCTGCGAATCCCATGAAGGCTAGCTGCATGGCAAAAAGTGGCAACATTTGAACGTTCTGCGCTGGCACGAGCCGCAACAACCCGAAGTCGGAATCTTCGACGTACCATGATTGCGGCACGCGGAAAAAGTCGTTCAAGAGCGGATATATATATGCCGTATTCTTCACCGCCGTGTATTGTTTCGCGAATTGCTGCATCTGCGAAAGCGACCACGTTAGCGGGAACGAATTGGGATTGCGTACAGGCCGGTACCGCAAGCTCTGCATCATCCAGCCTTCGTCTTGTGCGCGCGGGAAGAAGAAGTCGTAAGGTGCATCTTCCAGGTCGTAATCAACGCCTTCCTGTTGTACGCCATTGGAATTTGGATTGACGATAATACCCGTATCCTGCGTCTGTAGAGGAATCTTCGTAGGTGGTGATGCCACCCACGTCGGCGTCAAAAGTAACCCTGTCCGCTGTTCGACCCAATCCTCGGCGTATTGTATCCACTGAATCAGCGTCGTAGACGGAATCGGAACAGGAGGATTCCCGTACTGGCTTAGCGGAATCCCAACGAATCCCTGTAGATCCGCCGGCATAAGGCCGGTCTTGGTAACTGTCGCATTAGATCCGTACCCAGTAACGACAGGACCGCCGCCGGGCTGCCCGACTGTCGATGTATCCCACGTCCAGAGAGCGAAGGAATTGACAGTACCTGGGGACGCCATTAGCTGTCCTTACGATCCTTTGGCGGCCGCCCACGCGGCTTAGGCGGCGGAATATGGTCACTTGGGACGATAACAGCTTCATTCTGCACGGCGTCTTTCTGCACGGCAGTCGGCGTCCCCACAGCCTCCAAGATGACGCTCGGATCATTCTTGAGAAGGTCAATCTTGTGAGCTTCGGTCACCTCGCCAGAGACGTAATGATCGCCCTTCCTGTGGAACCGGACACCATGTAAGGCGGCAACAAGATGACCAGAGGAATCCCAAAAGTTATGGACCTTGGAGCGTTTCTTGATGGATGCGTAAAAGCGCATGGCGTGTCTCCGCAAAACAATATTCCGAGAATATCATTTTGCAGGAATCGCGCTAGGGTTAGGTTTCCCGATTGGTTGTGGGAATCGCGCTAATGTTAGGTCAACCCCAAATAAAACGAGCATGCGGAACACCGAAGAATCGGAATATGCCGTTCGTATTGGCGATTGCTACTTCTGGCAATGAGGCATCGAAAAAGTCCGATTCCTTCATCAGAGAAAGAGCCATCTTGGATACGGCCAAGCGATGCTTCATGCCAGTAGGCGTGACATATCCGTAAGGTATTCCTGTCTCTCCTAATCTGGCAAAGCCGTTTTTCTCATAGGCGGCTCCGGTACCGAAGCGAAGATCGGCATAGGAAAAGAGCGGTTTATCGAACTTCCGTATAGTGCCAAACTTAGATAATAGACGGCTCATTCCGCCTGGCACATGACCGGCAAAGGCTAAGCGCGATAAGTCGTACTGCTTATCCTTTTCGACGAACGTAGCCGCTCCGACGATGCGACCGGATCTATCCTTGAGCGCCAAGCATAGACTAGCGTTGCCTGCACCTTGCATATGATATTTCGTAAGGAAGTCCCTGATCTCGCTCAAGTGAACCTGATCTACGGTAGTCTTTCTGGCGAACGTGCGCTCAGCATCGCGCCACTTGGCGGATAGTACATTCTTAACGGCATCCAAGTGATGCTCTACCTCATAATCCCAAAATACAAAGACGCCCTGATTGCGGTATTTCCAGATTATCTCTTGCGAATCAGGACCGCCGCGTTCGCTGGCCCAAAAGGATGAGAGAACGCAGACCTGTATGCCGTTTTTGGTGAGTATTCCCTGATCACGGTCGATGTCTCCGCCATCGGCTAAGATGGATACGAGCGGCGACCACGCGCGCGGTATGGCATGAACGGTCTCCGGTAGCCATTCCAAGCCAAAAAGACGATCTTGCTTGGAGAAGTTGCAGGTCGGGCATGCCAAGACTACGTTGTAATCATTGCCGGACCCATTGCGACTAACGGGAATAACGTGTTCAACCGTGGTCGTGGTCATCTTCGCGTTGCAGTAATAGCAATGATTTTCCTGCCATTTGTGCAGATGGATGATATGGGCTTGCGTAGCTTGTCCATAAGAGGCGCGAGCGGAAGCGTTTGCGATAGGCCGATACTGCTTATAATAGGCGCGGCCTTTGTCCGAATAGTAGAATAGCTTGAATATCATGCGGTTGATTCGTTTTTCTTCCGATGCGTCTTCCGCTGTGGGTGCCGTCGCTGTTCTAGCCTTCCTGGCGGCCTTATTGGCGGCCTGAATCTTATCTTTATTGGCTTCACGGTACGCAGCACGAGCGGCCAAAAGTCTGGCGCGATAGGCTGGATCATTGCGGTATTTATCCCTCTCGCGCTTTTTGGCAACCTCCCTGGATTCGGCAGAACGACTCGCTTTATTGTTCTTGCGCCATTCTTTTAGGTAGGCATTGATCTCGCTGGCATTTTTGGCGCGATATTCCTGATTATAGGCGCTCTTTTCTTCGGCGTGCGCGGCAGCATAAGCGATAGCATAGGCCCTGCGCTTCTCTGCATGCTTGGCGTATTGCTCTTGATTTCGTGATCGGATGCACGCTCGGCAAAGAGCGTCTAGGCCATCCTTGCGGGCCTTGTTCTTGCTGAAGATCGTAACTGGCAAGGATTGCCGACAACGAGAGCATGTCTTGGTTTGCGACTTCGGCTGTATATCAGTTTGCATAATTAAACTCTATCAGTAAACCTGCTAGTCGGCAACCCTTACGCACAAAAAAAGGGCTGCCGAAGCAGCCCTAATGGTGGTGGTGAGCCTAAAGATTACGAAATATTGTTCGCCGTCAGGGGATTCCAAGACGGATTGGTCGGAACGTAGTTACGGATCAGACCATGGAACTTCGGCACCTTGACGCGGATGGCGCCGATCATGGCGACCGCCCAAGGCATGTAGAGGTTATTGGCAAAAAGTTCGATTTTCGTGAGCGGCAACAGGTACCGGAAATCAAGGGCCATATCCTCTTCCGCCATATCCAGGAGGAAGATGGTGGTGCTTCCTGGAATATGCGTATTCAGGTCCGTGAAAGTCACGGTGCTGGTGCCATTCGCAATAACCGCGCCGATGTAGCGGAAGGCCGCCGCATTGGGTGGCGTGGTATCGTAGCCCATGCCGGAGCGGAAGATGCGGAACGCATACATATCATTTGCCGTAGGAGGCGTGATCGTAAGCGTGTAGGCATATCCGGCAGTCAGAGCCGTAGTTGCCGCCGAGTAGGTCAAGACCGACTCATTGGAACTCTGGTCCGTGCTGGCAACAGCGTAGGTGTACACGCCGAGCCATGCAGTCGTCCAGGCGCTGCCAGTAACAGCCGCCGAGCTCGCCGCTACAGTTACGGAAGCAGGCGGCGAGGGGTTAGTAGTGGTCGCCTGACTGGTGCCACTCTGGCTATAGATGACCGCATTGGTCGGAATATCGCGGGCCGAGATGAACAGGTCGATCGGGAACTGAATCTTCCCGAAGCGGGTTGCCATGCCCTGGAGGTCGCCGTTGACGATGATGCCACGGCTTTCCGAGATGTCGGTACCGACAAGGTTGTTCAGGAGCGTGGTAACAAGGCCCTGAAGGTCTCCCATCGTGTCCGGGTCCATGAAGGCATGGGTAATACAGCCATACTGGCGGTAGTTTGTGATGCTGGCCGCCTGCTGGTAGATAAGATTAAAGAGAAGCTGCGCGTTGGTCTTGCCGGAGCCGCTTTCCGCCGAGGCATATTGCTGGAAATCAACAATATTCTTGGCCGGAATCTCCGCCGCAATACCGTTGTACATATTGGGGTACAAAGTCGCATCGCCCCAATAGTTCGCCCAGTTGATAGAGGCCAGGACCGACAGCGCGGCGTTCGTGTTTTCCTGCTCGACCACGTTCACAAAGCTGTTCTGCGCGGCTAGCGCGGTGGTGATCGCGCGGCCATCCAGGGCGAGCTTCAGGGTGATGGTCTTTAGCTCGTACTGGCCGGCATTGGTCGCCAGGGCGCCATTATCGACGCTTGAATAGGAGCCGAATGCGCCGCCAGGCTCTTTGCCGCCCGTGGCGCTGGCATACGGCCAGTAATCGACGACCTGATAGGCCGAGGACTTCTCAAGGGAGTTATAGAGCGTAAAGCTGTTTGGGCGGACGGTACCGCGAGCCATCTGCGTATCCAGGGACACATAGCCCAAGGACTGACCGCCCGTAACCTGGGACAGATTCGAGATGGTGCCAACGTCAAGGTTGGCCTTCGCCAGAGCGCCGGAAGCCTTCGCGACCTGAGCGTGGGTCGGGAAACGGTCAGCTCGGGTATTCTCCCGGAACAGCTTGGCGTTCATGTTCAGGCGCTTGACGTAAGATTCCGTGGCGCTCTTCATAAGCTCGTCTGAGGGAGACGAAGAAGTGCCATGAATGAAGTTCAAGATGCCCTGCGGGATCGGCTCTCCAACATCGCGTCCGAAGCGTCGGGCCATGTAGGCCGACACTTCGGCATTAGCCATTTCGAGTAGCTTAGGGTTGACTTTTTGCGTTGCCATAATGATTCCTCGAATGGTCCAAGATTAAGCTGCGTTGCTGAAAAGCTGCCGGATCGCGGCAGGGGCCTTGACGATCTGCGCCGAGACGATGGACTTGTCGATGCGGCCCTTACGAACCGCGTCCAGGCCAGACAGGATGCTCTTGCCCGCGACAACCTCCTCTCGCGAGTAGGTGCCGTTGTCCTGCCCTTCCTCAAGCGCCGTCTCGATGCTCTCCGAAGCCTGAACGGCCTTCGCCAAATCAGGCGGAACCGCAAGGCCGGACTGGCGATTGCCAGTCATCAAGAGGTTCATCACATCGCTGAGATTCTTGCTCATGATGTCGAGCCGGTTGTCGGTGCTGGCCTTGGCGGCAGCCTCAGCCTTGGCGGCAGCTTCCTTAGCAGCCTTGGCAGCCGCATCGTCCTGATTGCCGGTCGCGGGGTCTTGACTGGCGGCCTGATTGCCCTTGTCGTCGCCCTTGACGGCGGCGGCCTTGGCGGCCTCTTCCTTCTCGCGCTTTTCCTTCTCGCGCTTTTCCTTTTCCTCTTCCTCTTCCTTGGCCTTGATGGCGGCGGCCTTCTGAATCTTATCGCGCAGGGCGGTTTCGGCCTTGGTCACGCGCTTACGCATATTGCGTAGGGCGTCCATCGCCTTTTCGACCTTCTCATCCTCTTCGCCTTCGCTTTCCTCGCTGGCCTTCATGAGCCAAGCTTTGGCAGACTTGACGGCGCGCGCGGCCTTGTCGATAGACTCGGCGACGTCTTCCTCTTCGTCATCCTCATCGGCCATTTCAGCCTTGATGACGAGGCGGCGAGCCTTGGTGAGAAGCTGATTCGCCTTCTCAACGAAATCATCTTCATCTTCGCTCTCGTCCTTTTCGGCCTTGTTCATGGCAAGGACCATCGTGGTCAGAATCTTGGCATTTGCCTTGACGGCAGCCATATCGGCAGACAGAGGGGCCAGCATGCGCGAAAACTGAGCGTACAGTTCCGCGTTACCATGCTGCGGGGCGGGATTGGAGTACTGGTTGACCATGTTGGCACCGCCGGCACCAGACGCCGCTTCTACAGGACCAGTCACGATCTCGCCACGGGTCGGGTTCCGATGCTGTTCATTGCCGGTCCAGAGATCATCGACGGGATCGACGAACTCCTCAAGGCTTTTCTCCAAAGCCTTGAAGCTGGCTTCATCCAGCTTTGCCGCCTTGGAAAACGAACCGATCAGGGAGGCCATTCTTTCGCGCATCGTCTTATCAGCCATTGCCATGTCTCCAGAAAAAACTTTCAGTGAATCCGAGAATAAAGCGACTTTTTTCATTTGACTAGGGTTAAGTTAGCGTCTCCCATGCCGACGTTCTTTAATTATAAGATACATCATAGCGTGGGCCAGAATGTCCGCTTTATCGAAGGGTAGGCCACGACAAGCCATGTAGTGATTACGAAAGGCAGCAATCGTATTCCCATAATCTTTGTCATTGTGCGGACATTCCCTTAAAATATGACGCAGATATTCGCCCCACATCTCGTCTATGTTTTCCGGGCAACGCGGCGATCTTGGCGGTACAGGACTAGCCGCCATCATCTCAAAATCTTCTCCCGGCAACGGATCACTCTTACGCAAGGCAGAAATAAAGCTCTTGGCGGTAATCGCGCGAGCGAAACCTATAATGGAATCATTCATAGGCGTCCTGGTAAAAGCGAGACTACGCCAGTCAAGGCCCTTGACGAGAAACCGCGTTGCGCCCGATGTACATGTCGTACGCGAGCAATCTTCGATCTGATCGGCGATAGGGTATCCAAAGACGGATGCTCGCCACTGAACGGGAGGATTTTGCTGCAAGGATTCCCATAACATGTCGTACTGATACCGTTCCGGGTACGTCTTGCCGTCTGCTGATCGGGCGATTTCACCAACGACTGCCGTGCGGCCGTGTCCAATATCCTTGACTTCCAAGGGTCGGCCTACGATATAAGATGCCGGATTCGTTATGGGCGGCGTGAGCCTGTCGCCGATCTCGGAATAATGGTCTATGTCCAAGTGACCATTTTTGATAAATGAGTCCTTGGAACCTAAAAGCGCGGCCTGAAGGATGACATCACCCTCCATATCCACGTTCTCGTTAGACGCCTCGACCTCTACGATGCGACGACCATTATCGGTATGCGCCTTAATGACGGCCTGCATCTCGAACATGATCGCTTGGCGCATGACTATTACCGATATATGAGCAATAGCAGAGACTTTAAGATGATGTTGTTTTCTTGGCTAGGGTTAGATTACGCCGCCAATGGCGCATCCAGAACTCTTTTGGCAAGTCTTGACTGCGGGCTTGCCACCATCCATCTGATCTATTAAGCGTCAAGATGAAAGAAAAAAGCCAGACGAGAAACTTGTCTCTATCTGGCTGGTTTCGCATGGAAAAAGAAAACTCTGAGTAAATATCGCGCTTCATGGATGCGGCGATAAACTTGAGTCTCGCATTCTTCGTATCAGCGGCTTCCTCGCCGAGACGAACTAGATAATCGTAATAATTATTACGGCTCATCTGGTACGTCCGGCAAAAAATGCACGAACAGTCCTCTAACTCATCATAGTCATAGTGCTCTATTACCGGACTGCTGATCGGAACGACTGTATCATTCAATAGTGAATCTACCCTGTAGTATTCGATGTTTCCGATAGACCCCCTATAGCCAACCGAAACTTCTGCCATGATCCGCGCCATCCTTCTATGTCAACATAGCCTGATGGAGTGCCTTTCTCATAAATGCAGGACTGGCACTCCCCTTTTTCCCATCGGCCATCACAATCCAGCATGTTCCTGGGGCAATAATCTTCCTTGGAGAACGTATCCATGGGGCGATATTCCACGGCAATGCCTGTCTGCGCGTGGAATACAGATAGGAATCCGAGGATGTCTAAAGACCCGTTTCCGACGTTGCGGAGTATGACGCGGCTTACACTAAGCTGTGTCATGGATTGTATGAAGGCCGCAAGAGACGTTCTTATGTCCCACGGTCTGACGTTATCGAGTGTCGGCACCGTGATCTTGAGAACAGGCCCTATGCTTGTGGCGGCAAAGGCTATGCGGCCATCGTGATATTCCTGGATCAGATCGTCCGGCAAGCCATTGATGACGATTGATATAGGCTTGGCATCGGTATCTGCCCAAGGCGCGGGCCAGATCGGTGCGCCGCTCTGCGTAGCCTCGGAATTGGTATAAGAGTCGTCATTATCGTCATGCTCTGACGGCGCAGTCGGCCCAAGCTGCACGACGGTTGATTCGGCACAAGCTACGATAACGCCAGGGCTATGATTGTAATTGATAAGATAGCAGTTATGCGGGAAGCCAAAAGCCTCATGGCTGATCCAGAAATTGCCGCGATAGCCAGTGTCATTGACTGATCCACCAGCGCAGATAGGTCCGTCCTTACTGATTCCAAAAGACTGAATGATGCCGTTTTCATTGATGATACGCGGACAAACGGTCGTAACGTCTTCGCGAAGAACAGAGCCGACCAAGGGATTGAGCCAGCGCGGGTCAATAATCCGTGTATCGGATCGCATATAGAAGACCAGCGACGATTCCGGCTCGCTGGTATTGCGAACCTTATCATTTTTAATATTGGCATCGGTATGTATCACATAATTGGGATATGCCGTATTCGCCAAGATACCATGCACGCAGGCATCAGGATTCTCGCCATGTACCACAATGGAGACGAGCGGCGCATCTTCAGGGACGCCAAATTGCACCGTATTATAGGCTTTCAACTTCGGGTGTGCGTTAGGCGTAACCATCGCCGGAATCTTGAGCCGCGCCAAATGATCTATGACAGCATTCGAGGCCGCTTCCGGGTCTTTTGGTGCGCCCATATGCGACAGAATGCGCGATATATGAAGGACTCTCTGTCGATACCCAATGCCATGCGTCGCCATAAGCGATTCGATACGCTGAAACAGGTTTCCGCCAATGCACGATATATGGACTGGCCCAAGATCGCCGTCGGCTAGGAGTCGCTCGTAATCGTAGCCATTGAAGAACATGGGATTCTGGCGAACACCGTTGTCCAGATAGTCATAATCGCCAAAAATCAGATCAGCGTTAGGGTTGTCGTCTATAGCGACGGCAATATGAGCCAAAGCGTTGACGTGAAGCGCATTGCGAGAATCCAGCGTTAGGGACCATTGGCCGGCTACGCCGATAGACGCCCCATAATGAATACGCGGATCGGTAGGATTCTCCGTAGCCTCCTGATCCGGCAGATACGCCGTCCAGTTTTTATAGGACTGGTTGACAACAGACTCCAGCGCCGCTTGATCCTTGCCGGTGATAATTATGACGATTTCCGGGCCGCCTTCCAGAATCTCGTATTTCTGGCTATCAAAGACCTTGACCCATTCCTGGTAGGTCTGTTGAACCGGGATCGGTGCCCGCATATTATTCCGGTAATAGCCAAGCTCAAGGCTTTCACGGAAATCGGCAAGTTTCGGGTCATCCTCGGCCCCAAAGTCCCTTGGCTTAAAGCCCTTGAAGCGAGCATTGATGCGCTTCTGATCCATCTCCGTCGTATCGCCGGGCTTATCTGCGCCCACGAACACGTCATAGGCGCAAACAGTCGCGAAACCTAATGATGCGGCCCGCAAGGACCAGTCGGCTAAAGACGCATCTACGGAATCGTAGTCAAGTCGCGGCCAGCCGACAGCCGCCAAGGCATCCCCTTTCAAGAGGACGCAAGGCCCGCTCAAGAGTGTCATACGACCATATTTGTTCGTATGTTCATTCCGGCATACCACGTCCATGGCTTCCTTGGATCGGCCATCAACAGGCATGAACTGCCCAACACGCGGAAATATGCCGCTATTGTGCATGGGCATGATGGCACCTGCGTTCTTGGCGCGTAGACGATCCATCTGATCTTCCGTGACAGGCGTTCCTTTCTGAACGTATAAAACATCAGGAATAACGCCATCTGTTATAATGGGCGTGAACGAAATATCGTCCGTAACCGCGCATAGCCTGTTTCGCTTGGTCGGCACTGTGTCCATGACGTTAACGCCCTTAGGCACGACTGGGCGGAATATCTCTGCATTATCGGGAGTCCATAACCGGAAATACTCTTCTACACGATTGTCTATCGTGCCGTTGGCGGCGATCCATTCCCGGATTCCGGTCTTATGGCCTACCGAGGCTCGGATTGCATTGACCCACGCATCTGAACCGGAATCGGTGATAGCAATAGCAGGAACATCGCCTTGAACGTGGGCAGCCAAAACAGGCACATCCAGGGCACCAGCTTCCATAATGGCGATATTGGCCCGGATTGCGTTATCCGTTGGGATCAGAACCATATCAAGGTGGAACTCAGAGAGCGAGAAACCTTCTCGAAACTCGTAGAGCGAGCTATCTATGTCATTCGGGCGCTCGCCAAACAGGACGAACTGCACGCCGTCATCGGCTATCGGGGAAATCTTGGTCAAAGGAAAATCCTTGCCATAGCAGCCGACGCGAATCTTTCCGGTATTCTCTCGCTTCGCATTGGCGTCATCGGCCATGCGGCAAAGCGCCGTGAAATAATCCTTGGGCAGCAAGTTTCCCGTCACGCGGATATTTCTGGCATGAAACTTACGTCGGATAATCTCGGCATAGTCTTCGGTACTGACTGTGATAACGTCGCACGAATTGATCGCTTTGCGGATTCCGGCATTGATCCGCGCATCGTTGATAAAGTCCATGAGGTCATCCATCTCATAGACCATGAAGGCGGATTTCAGGCGAAATCGGTAGCGGGCAATGTCATCGACAGGCGTATTCGGCTGTCCATTCCAGATGACAATATCAGGAGAAAGCGCCGTCAAAGCATCATTATCGTAAGGCTGCGGCTCCAACATCGGGCGAATAAAGCCTTCCTTAGCCATGACATAGGATGGATAAATAACTCGGTATTGGGCATTACCGGATGTCTCGCCTGGATGGATAAGGACGACGGGGGCCTGACGATAGCTTACTGTTTTCAACGTTTCTCCTTTGCACTGTCTCGACGCACACCGGATGCGTGACCGTGCTTCTCTGATTCAGCGGGATCAATCTTGTGTTCCATGAGATTTCCAGTAACAGCTTTGCCGCCCATGACGGCGGTAATGGCGGCCTGATAGATACCAGTCAAGGACGGATCTGTCGGGGCATTGCCAACAAGCTCGGCTATCTTGGGATTTCCGCCATATTCCTTAGCGGCATCCTCAACAGTCGGCAAATCGGCCAGGGCGCGACGCTCATTGACGGTCATCGCCAAGACACGAGCCTCATATTCTCTGGCATCCTCCTGCGGATTCTTACCGGAAAAAGTAAATTGCAAATGCGGATAACGAGACCAGAGGAGGTACTCATTTATCACGATCTCGATATGTGTGAGCAGTTCCTCTATGCCAGGGTCTTCCTCATCGGCCCGCAAGTTTGCCGTCTGATTCGGCAATTCCGAGTCCGGGCCATTTCCTGATACGCGGTAACCAAGACGATGCGGAGGAAAGCGATAAACGGTGCAGAAGGCGCCGATAGACATATTGATCCAGTCTTGGTAATAGGCTTCCTTACCTTTGATATTGGTCAAGTCCAGAACTTCGACTTCGCCGTCTTTCGGGACAACGACAACAGGGAGCGCCCATTCCTTGGTAGGTCCTGATTTCAGGTTCTTCCACATACGAGCCAGAACGTCTAAATGGCGCTGTACCCATCCCGTTCCTTTGACGAGAAGCATGCCGTTTGGCGTCGAGTTCTTCGTAAATGTACCTGCATTCATGTCTATGGCGTTCTGGAAACCTTCGATCAGCTTGATGCCGATTTCGATTTCACTTAGGCCATAGCCCCATATTTCGGGGTCGGCACGCGGATTGCGGACATACCATGTCAGATTCTCGCGCGTGAATGAAGTAAGGACGTTCCCGGCTTCGTCCACGGCGACGGCAAACTTATTCTCGTCTCCCTGGTATCCGTGCGGACCAGTAAGACGGATGTTGCCAGCATTGAGGCATTTGAATGCCTTAACGCGGCCGCTATCGTCCATGTCCGTCCAGATCGCCATACCGTCATATGTCAGCGTATTACGCGTCAGCATGGACAGAAATTGACGCAAAGACGTGAACTTATGCGCGTCTCGTGAGCGCGCATTCTGAATCTCGATGTTGCAATTCAGCAAGAATTGCTCGGCCTCCCGTATCTCGGAAAGCTCTATGTCCGAGGGATGCTTCTTGGCTTCACGAAGCTCTATTCGCCAGCCCGGCTTCCACGGTTTAGATGACAACGTGGAGTAGCGGGCCACGTCGGCCACGCGCATGCCGATAATCAGTTGCGGAGAAAGATTCGTCTGAACCGTCTTAGCCAGAGTAGTCGGCGGGACGCCAGGCCACTGGATGACGCCGGAGTTATGCATCTCCGGCATATATGAGATGTTCGCGAAGGACTGCATGTTAGGCGGTGCGCCTAACGCTTTCTGAAAATAGTTGACGTACTGGTCGATATTAAAGGCGATTACACCATCCGGTAGCGAGGGGAGCATGGATTTTCCCATGCCTTTAACTCCCTCGTTGGGGTCAAAATTGGTAGGACCGCCTAATATCGCCATGCTTGGTGTACCTCATCGCAATGGCCTGAACAATACATGGTGTTGACTCATAGAAAAAATGCTATATATATGGTGGTATATCTCCATATATGGACACTATAAAAGCGAGGGTATATAATGCTTGAAACGGAGGAAACTGTAGGAGAAGGGCTGCTGACAACGGCAGAGGCCGAAGCCCTCTTAAAACTAAAACCAAATACCCTTGTTATGTGGCGCGCTATAGGAAAAGGCCCCAGCTATCTCAAGATAGGCAAGGCTGTTCGCTATAGCCGCTATGACCTAGAGCAATGGGTAGACCTACATAGGATCGAAGGAGGCATTTGAAAACGACCAAGACAGCCGGTGTAGTCGAAGAACAAGCCGAAACATCTATTCCGAGACGATATATTTTCGCTATTCACCATTCTGGCGGTATTTCCTTTGTCGTAGCCGACGATGTCGCCGTAGCCTCCATTTTCGCTTTCGACAAATGGCAGGGCATACATGGCATCATCCTCGTAGGCCCTGTCGAAGCCGACATAGCCTGCATAGATGATGGTAATGATGGGGAAGCGATCCACTGAAAATTATGAGGATAATAAAATGACGGGAAACGTAATTCACTTAAACGGGGATGCAAGCCTTGATATAAACGGCGATATAAACATGAAAGAAGATGAGTCGTGCATCTACTATATCCAGGCCGTCAAAGACGCCAAGGCCGAACTCATTGCGGCCTACGTCCGTAGGCAGGACATGGCGCATGCCTATAAAGACGCTATCAAGGCGGTCGCTGAAAAGGCCAATATCGACAAGGGCGTG
>JAEHJW020001570.1_pt1 | contig 31927 bp, 53 predicted proteins | sample 9271431 | NCBI WGS metagenome assembly JAEHJW02 | reverse complement strand
TAGAGCGCTCCGGAGGGTTCAACGGCCTCTATCATGTCCTTATGGGGGCGCTTTCCCCGATAGACGGCATCACGCCGGACATGCTCAGGATAAAGGAGCTTGCCCAGAGGGTGTCGTATAACTTAACGCGCGATTTGGCAGTAATTTGCAGACGATTTGGCAGTAACCCGGTTTTTAGAGTCCCCCAAACGTCATTTAACCAACTCTAAAAAAGCCTACCACCACTCTTTTGCCGTGATGAGGGCGGTGGACTGGCCCTGGCGGGATATCTTCTCGATAAAGAAGAGCCTGCCGCCAAAGAGCGGGTTGTCTATCTGGACGGTGTCGCCCACGTTCAAGTCGAAGTCCTCCCAGAAGACGGGGAACTCCACCGTCATGAGCGGGGTTTTAAGCTCTATTAAAATGTGATTAAGCACGCCCTGGGCCATCGCCTGGTCGCGGACGGCCTCGAACTCGAATATCTTTTGATACTTCCCGTATTTGGTCTGTGAGGCCGCGTCATCGGCCTTTATCGTGCCAAGCCAAGGGGACTGGCTCTGTTGCGGTATCTGGGAGTAGAGGCGGGCGAAGCTTGCCTGGAGGCTGTTGGCGAGGTCCGTCCAGGGCATCTTTGTGAACTTGAACCTGGCGAACTGCCCGGCCAAATCATCCTTCGAGATGGTCTTCACCGGGGCGGGGGCTGCGTCCGGGATGGCCTCAAGGCTCCAGAGGCCCGCCTGATAGGAGATCGTGCTCCGGCACTCGGAGGCGAGTTTTTTCAGGAAGTCCCACGGCCTTATCTGGCCGTCTATCACGAAGGCGAACTTGTAGCCCCAGGAGGCATAGAGCGCCCCGGCCGCTGAGAAGTTGATGTTGGCCGCCTGCTCGATGCCGGTGAGCGCGGTCAAAAAATGCCTGAATACGTGATTGGGCTGCTCGATGACGGCTAAGGGCGTGCCGGTATATGTGCCCAGGGCGTCGTCCTGGTACCCGCTCACCACAGCGTGCAGGCGCTCCACCGTGTGGGTGGAGACGACCTCGCCACTCATCGAGACCGTGCCTGATTTCGAGACCGTGCCGCTCTTGGCAACCCCCGCGGCCGGGTTCGACGTCGTGGCGGCCGTGTCTATCTCAAGCCATATCTCAAAGACATAGCCCCAGGCCTGGCTTGTCGAGCCGTCCCAGTCGACGATATAGGTGGCGGCTGCGGGCACCGTGGTCCCCACGTTGAACTTCTGCGTGACCTTGGTGTTGGACTTGTCCAGGTTTATCGTCTGCGGATAGGTCAGCCGCACATAGTCGTTGCCCGTGCTGCCGTTGTTCCAGCTCTGGTGCGTGATGCACACCCTTACGGCGGAGGGGGCCGGGCCGGAATAGGCGGGGAAGTTCACCGTCACGGTAAACCAGCCCGTGAAGCTGTCGGCCTTGCCCGAATAGCAGTATGTGCCCTGGTTTGTGTCGTAGAGGTTCGTAAGAGCCCCCTGGACGGCCGTGTTGTGCTGGCCGTAACTGGAGGCGTTATTGCCGTAGACGGTGCTTGTGAGCCCGCCGATATTGTGGCTGTGGGAGCCCTGGGAGACCGTTATCCCGTCGTTTATCGTTATGCCGTCCGTGATGCTTATGTTGTCTATCGCGCCCCTCACGCTGAGGACATCCGTGGCCCGGAGCATCTGCTTCCCGTTCACCAGGAGGGAGGTCACCCCGCTTGTCACCCGCCAGAACTTGCCCGCTATCTCCGCGAATACGTCCCCCACACTTGCCAGCGGGTGGCCCGCAAGGAGGCTGTCGTAGGCCGCCTGGTACTGCCAGGCGTCGGCCCCGGCCCCGTGGGGCTGGGCCGTTGTGCCCCCCGCCCCCCTCTGGTAGATATTGAGCACGTTGCCCGTCTTCGATGTGTAGTGTATCTGCTCGCTGTCCATCACGATGTCGCCCGATGCGGGGAAACGCGAGGCGTCCGAAAGCTCCAGCGTCATCTGGGTGGCCGTGATGTCGGCAACCAAAGTCGTCTTCGCGCCCCAGTCCGTCCGGAGGGCGGGCATGAGGATGCCCGAGCCGTAGACTATCGGTTCGTACTTGCCCACGTCCTCGTACGCGTTGGGGTAGTCCACCAGGTTTATCTGGTTTTGCACCCAGCGCTTGTCCATGAGGAACGCCATCGAGCTTACCTTGCACTTAAAATTCATAAGGTCTATATCCGTGGGCGAGTCGAGCGCCCCCTTGAATATCACCACGGTGTCCGAGGGGGCGCCAGCATCGTCCAGGCAGGTCTCCTTTATCACGCATGTGGCGGCCTCGAAGGGGTACGTCTCGCCAATCTCGATAAGGTAGTTGTAATCCACGCCCAGGCGGCTTATGGGGTCGTTCCTGAATGAGAGTTCGATGTCAGAGTTCAGGGCGCTGGAGTCCGCTCGGCGCACCTCGTCGCCAAGGCCCGAGAGGCCGGTCAGGTAGTCCTCGTATATCTGGCCGGCGGCCGTGATGTTCCGGTCGGAGAAATACAGAGTTGGCCCCGAGTTCCCCAGTGTTATCTCCACCAGGTAGACGGGCCTTATGCGCGAGGAGTCGCGCGCCTGCGAGATGGTGGTCATTTACCCTCCTCAATCAATAATATTCTCGATGACGGAAAAATCCACCCCCCCGGGCGGGGTCAGTGTGGTGCGGTTGCCCGCGCCGTCGTACATGGCAATCTCCATTTTCCCCCTGACGGGCGCAGTGTTCGTTAAATCCAACGTGAAGGAGAATTTCCCGTTCGCCACGTCATTAAGTGCGCCGTTTACCGGCCCGATTACGGCCACGGTGTTCGTGATAAACTGCTTCACCGTGAGCTTGAACGTCATGCCCGTGATATCCCGCGCCGCGCCGTTTTGCGTCAATTGGAATTTGAGAGTGGGCTTGTCGCCCTTTACGAACCGTTTTGCCGTCATAACTCTATCACCTCGTACAGGTCTGATATGTCTATTACCTCCAGCGGCAGATTATACGTGGCCGTGAGAACAGCCGTGCCCGTAAGCTCTATGCCCTGGGAGCCATAGCCGATACCCTGAGCGACATCAACGGCCGGGGGCAGGACGATGTTACCCGTTTTGCTGGCCCCATCGAACTGGACGCCACTGCGGACATCATTAACAGGCGGCAGGTCGAGCGTGCCGGTCTGGACGGGGCTGTTGTACTGGATGCCTGCCCGCACGTCGACGGGGAGCGGGTATGCACCCGCACCGCCCGCAGTCGCCCCGAAATAGCTGCCCGTAATCACATCCGCCGGGACGCTCCCATTGGAATTAAATTGCACCTGTAGCTGCAGGCTGGATGTGTGATCCGTGATCGCCGTCCCCGCCAGTGCGGCCGCCAGCTGCGCCTGAGTGAGCCACACGCCGTTCCAGGTGCCCCCATTGAGCGCATACTGGTACATCAGGGTGCCATAGGCCGAATAACCTGCTAGCTTCGCCCCTGCGTTTTCCGCAACATACAGCACATCCGTTGCGGTGATTGCCCCCCCGGCAATCGCCTGCCACGGGAGAGTGGCAACAGGGGAGAGGGAGGAATAGCAAGTGGCCGCATAGTGTGCCGCTATCTGAGATGCAGACAGGGCAGCGGAATATATTGCTACCTCGTCTATATTTCCTGGGAAAAATCCCAATGTCCCTCCACTTCGCGCTCCTATCTGGAATGTGGGGGTACCCTGGACAAGCCACCCTCCATAATACGACGTGGTGATGGATTGAGCCGCACCATCAATATACAATTGGCAACCTGACGCCCCCGCGCCATTGTATGTAACTGCCACATAATGCCACGAACCCAATGATATACTCGTTGCCGTGCTCCAGACGTTATGATACAAACCATCACTAGACAATTGAGTGAAACTCAGCTGTCGGGATGAATTGATATAAAACAAATAATTACAGTTGATTGTGCCCATTCCCTCAGAGCTAATAATGGTTTCTGTGGATGGAGTAGCAACCAAATACACCCACGCCTCTGCGCTGAATGGTGTCGCCTGTCCGGAAAACGTGAGCACATTGCCCATGCCGACATAGCCGCTTGTCCCATTCAGCGCAACGGAACCTGAGCCGTATTTCCCTGCCCCGAACGTTGCCCCGCCGCCTGGTGAGCCGTTGTGTGTGCCCTTGCTATCAGCCCATGAGTTATCCAGTGGCCAATATGACAATAGGTTGGCCTCGGCTAATATCATAGATTGATACTGTGATGAGAGCCTCACCCCCACATTATTGGCCGCCGGGTCGGTGATGTATTCCAGGCCGGAGCCGAGGGTTGCTCCCGTGAGGTCGAATGCCTGCCGCATCAGAGGTTATTGGCGGGCAGGGATACCACCGCCGCCCCCAGGTCGTTTATCAGCGCCTCCCAATGGGAGAGCACGTTTTTGGCACTCGCTACTGAGACTGCATCTCCCAACCCACTGAGGAACACGGTGTTAACCTGCGCATCGGTGAGCCCTGAGAGCGTGAGCGTCTGGTCATTCAGCGCTGTCCGCACCTGGCCCAGCACCTCATCATATTTGGGCCTGTATGCGTTGTTGATGCCGTTCATGGCGTTCACTGCGTCTATGAGGCTCTGCGCCCCGGCCTTTGCAAAATCGGATAGGCTCATTTAAATACCTCCATGAATTCAAAATCGAAGCTGTAACGGCTGTAGCCGTCCTCCTTCAGGTTTAGCGGTTTCGAAAGCTTCCCGTATATCCAGTTGCCCTCGTGGTCGCAGAGCCAGAAGGGTTTTGACCCGCCCCACGCGCCCCAGAGCAAGTGGGGATTAACCCAGTACCTGTTTCAGTTCGATGTGCGCATCCCACTGTCCGGGATCACTCCTTTTCACGTAAATGCTCGTGGCCTTCATGTAATACCAGTTGCCGTCCAGGTCGTAAAACCAAAAGGGCTTTTTCCCCGCGAACCCGGTTTTAAGGGCCGTGATCACCGCGGCTTCCGAATCGCTGAGATGTTTCATATCGTATTTCCTTACTTCTTTTGGCCCCCCAAGCTCCAGGAAACGGTCCTGCCCGGCCGCCGTGACATCGTTCTGGACATTCCATTCAGTATCGGGCACCCAGCCAAAATCCGGGTCTGGCGAGATGTCGGAGGTTGGCGAGAGGAACATCTCCGCCAACTGCGGGGCGGCGCCTATCGTGCCGGAGATGGCAAACTCCCAGTAGCGGTGGGCGCTTGAGGCAAAACTCTTTTGAATCAGGCCGGTATCCGGCTGGACGAACGGGGCGCCCAGGGCGGATGTGTACGTCACATTGTCGTCCGAGTACTGGAGATCAAGGGTCATCCCAGCCATATTATGCCCCGCCGGGACGATGAGCCTGTCTATGGCAAGCGGTGCCGCGCCCTGGTCTATTTTTATCTCGAGGGTGCTCGTGTCCGCCGCCTTGAAGGGCCGCCCGATGTCCCTGTCCCAGAGCCTATAGAGCGGGTACGATGCGTCCGCCGCCCCGGCCGATAGCGTGACGGTGGAGGATTCCAAAATATTTTGATAGCAGGATTTCATAGTTCAACTCCCGCCTTCCGGAGGGCCGCCACAATCGGGCTCCGGCCCGTGGATATCGAGTCCGCGATGTCCTGCTCCAGCTGTTTTGCCTCAGGGGTGGACTGGCCGTTGATGTAGATAGGGCCCACGGTGACGCTGTTGCCGCCAGCGCCGCTTGGGACTACGACCGGCTGTGTGCTCCCGCCGCCGTAGCCGGAGGACCGTAGTATGTCCTCATAGCTCGATATCTGGCTCTTGAGGATTACCTTCTGCGGACCGGCCCACATGCTGCTGCCGTAACCCCACGCCTGGGAGTCCCATTGCGCGAGCTGGGCCTTCGCCTCGACGAGTTTACCGAGCACCTCACTGATGCTGCCGGAGTCCAGCGCCGATGCGCCAGAGCCCTTAAAATTAACAACCTGGTCAACCGGACTGCTGAATGCGGTGTTAATGTCGTCCTGGATGGACTGGATTTTACTGGAAATGGGCATCGTCTCGGAGCCGTGCCCGTAAAAATTGATTATGTAATTTGCGCCCGGATCGTTTTTCACCTGGGTCTGTAGGTTGGCTATCATATTAGATATCTGTGTAATGGCCGCCTGCGCCTGAGAGATATCAAGCGTCACCGACAGGGCGGACAAGGCCTTACTGAGGTCCCCGACGCCCCCTTTGAGGATATCTATCTGCCCTTGTGCGGTCTGGATGGATGATTGCAGCGTGTCCGCCCATGCCTCCTGCTGCTGGGCCGCCTCCCGGGCCCGGTCGCGGAGACTCTCAACGTGGTCGAGCAGGTCCTTGTAATGGTCCACTATGTTAAACGTGTCCCCTGTCCTCTGCATATACTCCTGCGCCTGTTTCAGGACGGAAGATATCCTGGTGAAGTCCGATGAGTTATAGGCGGAGTCCAATGCGCTGACAAGAGCCTCCTTGTCCAGCGGCTGCGCCTTCCCCCCATTTAGAAACGCCCGCCCTCCATTCAGGAGCTGGGCCCACTGCGCCGACTGGCTGTAATACCCCTTTGCCTTGTTCTCGGCGGCCTGATATGCCTGCTGCGCCGCCGTCACCCACTGTTCGATGTCCTGCACCTGACTTTCCATGGAGGCCTGGCTCTCCCCGATCTGTGCCTGCCAGTATTTTCTCGTTCCCTCAATCCTGTCCGCCTCGGCGTTACTGCGCGTCTCTTCCTCCTGGCGCATGAGGTCCGTCAGAACCTTTTCGTGCGCGATGGCCTGCACGGCCGCCACCTCGCCGAGCTGCGCCTTGTCCGCCCCCAGGTCCTTGAGCTTCTCGATCTCATCCCGCTGTTTCTGCTCCAATTCAATCAACTGTTTCCACTGGTCGGGTATGCCAGCCAGGTCCATCCGGTCCCGGATCTCCTGCATGGCGGTGGATAGCTCCTTAAGTTTATTCTCCTCGTCCTTATCGTTAAACAAGGCGTCCACTATCTTCTTGTTGCTGTCCGCAATGGCCGAGGCCGTCTCCTCGCTTTTGCGCTTCATTTGGGCCTGCATTTCCTCCCAGTCCCGCTGCGTCTGGGTAAGTTCATCGGGCCTGGCATCAGGCAGGACAGCGTCCCAGAATTTTTTCCCGATGTTGTGGCCGGCCACTGCTACAACAGGCAGAAGCGTCGCCATCGCGGCGGTGAACGCGCCGATCGGATTCGCGGCCATGGCGGCGGTCAGGGCCTCGACAGCCGTGGCCACTCCCGCTATCACGGCTGGGGCCTTGAGGATCGCCCCCGCAGTGAGCGCCGCAACCACCCCACCAGCAGCCACCTTGACATCGTCCATGTGGGTGACAACCACTCCGAGCGCGTCATTAACCGTACCCAGGACGCCCTTGAGGCCGTCAAATACGCCGGCCTTCATTATCCGGTCGCGGAAGAGGTACCATTTGTCCTCCAACATGCTCATGGTACCCGCCCACGTGGTGGCGAGCGCCGTGGTTGCGCCCTTGAACTTACTGTTGGCCGAGTCCCAGGCGTCCATCATTTTCTGCCTGGTCTCATCCACGGAATAGGCCACCCCGGCCTTGAACCCCATCATCGCCAGGACGCCGCGCTCCCGGAAGAGGTCCGCCGCCCCCGCGCCGGCCGAGTACATCCGGATGACCTGCCCCGTGGTCTCCTCGATAGAGAGGCCCGAGGCCGCGGCCAAATCGCCTATCAGAGGCATCCACTGTTTTATCTCGTCCACGCCGCCCCCCATCACGCCCGCGAGGTTCGTGGCCGACCGCATAATATCGTTGAACTGGAAGGGCACCTTGGAGGCGTAAGAGGTCATCTCGTTGAACAGGCGGTTGCCCTCCTGCTGGCTGCCCAGCAGCACCTGGAGCCTGGTGCTGTACTGCTCGGTGGCATTGGAGACATCAAGGAAGCCCCCAAGCATCTCTTTAATGGCGTTTAGGCCCTCCTTAAAAATATCGTAGCCGGCAAGGCCCTTCATGAATTCCACTGCCTGGCCCCTTACATGGTCCAGAGACTGGCCGACCGCGTCAAAACCCGAGGCCGCCTCCTTTGCGCCATCCAGCGCGACCCTGAGATTTACCGTATTACTGTTTGCCATATCCTCACCCGGTTTTTCAAAATAGCTGCAGTCTCGTGTTTTCCACTGCCGCCTTCATCTCGCCGAGACTCTGCCACTCGTCCACAGTGAGGTCATTGGCCCCAAAGGGGTAGCCGCCGCGGGCGAGGGTAAAGAGGTACCAGATGTGCAAAAACCAGGGGCCCGGCTGATAGGGCTCCCGTGATTCGCACCTGGCGCAGAGGGCTGCGAGATGCGGCCCGGCCTTTCCCCCGCACTGTTTTTTCCGCTGAGGAGTGCACTCATCGAGCAGTCTCCTCAGTTGCTCCCCAAAGGGGCTTCTGATTCACCGTCCCTGGAATCATCCGCGCCCTCTTCCCCCACAAACTCCACCTCGGGCTCAGGGGCAACCACGCGGGCCCCCTCGAAAATGTGAGTGGCGAGAGCGGAGAGGATGTCCGGGGCCGTGGCCTTGAGCAGGGCCTTCCAGTCCGCGCGGTAATCGGGCGAAACGGGATCGGAAGATATCGGCTGCCCGTTAAACCCGAAATCGCCGTCACGGATGCCGGTTATGATCTTGTCCGCGTATTTCACGCGGACACCGAAAACATCCACCCGGACCTTTTTTTTGTCGCGCGTTATCTGCTCCGCGCGGTAGCCGATTTCCTCCTGGGTGGTCGGCATCCTGTAATAGAGCCCCAGTTCCGTGCCGCTCCTGGGGTCCTGTATAACAAGCAGGTTTTTGTCGCTTGACGCAAGATCTCTCACGATTCCTCCTTTTACTGGAAGCTGAATTTTATTTCGTCGTTGCCCGCATTCGGGGTAAAAACCAGGGGCAGGGCCAGCGTGGCCATGCCGTTACGGTCGCCGTACTGGATATCACCCAGGGCCACCTTGGGGGCGGTGATGACGCATTTGTTCCCCGCCGTCTGCCCGATGTCGCACGTAAGCGCGACCCTATTTGAATTGCTCCACATGTCCCAGAAATTTTTTGTGGCCAGGCCGGGCGCCTCAGGGTCGCAGTCCCCCGCGACCGCGCGCGCCGAGATGTAGTACTCGAGTATCCCAGTGGCCGCGTTTGCGCTTGCGCGCGGGGTGACGGTGTTGCCGCCGTCAATGTTCAGGCTCTCAACGACCCCGGCATAGCCATCGAGCTGGAAGGCCGCCGAAACGAAGTTCGGCGGGACGGTCTGGTTGTAGGTGCCGGTGACAAGCGCCTGGTCCACAGGGCCTGCGTAGATGCCCGTGAATGTCCATGTGACCGCCGGATACCCACCCACCTTGGCTGCCAGCTTGAATGTGCCCCGGCAACCCGCCACCTTGTGCAGCATGCCGTCCAGATAGTAGTAGATCGTCACGGACTCACCATTAAAGACGTCCGAATTGGGGTCATAATCCACACTGGTGGCCGGGACTATCGTCTCGGTGTAACCGCACGCGCGGAAGAGGACCCCGATCTCGGGGACGGTGGCCACGACGCCAGAGCCCTTGAACTCCGTTTTAAATTCCAGCTTCAGGCCCTGGCCGATATTCACCGGCGCAAGCTGCCCCAGATAGGCGCGGGTGTTGTTGCGCGTGAGCTTTTTGCTGAGGACCGAAAGCTTCGGCGGCTCGCAGAGTATAGCGTTTGCGGCGGCGGTGGGCGCGGCATCCACGCCGTAACCGGCCTCTATCGCCGCCAGGATGACGGCCTTGAGATTCAGCTTGGGCATTGCTTGCCTCCTTATTCCATTTTGGGCACAATCTGAGAGTGCCCCGTTTTAAATTTTAGTTCGTAGGAAATCTCACCCGCCTCGAAGTCCGCAAATTCGACCGAGGCCAGTTCGAAGGGCTCAATATCCGGGCGCCCAAAAAACTTGCCCTGAACTGCGCTGTAAACGGCCAGGATGAGCTGATATACATCCTTCGATGCGGCATCCTCCGAGAGCACGTTCTTCGTGACGACACTTATCCCATAGGTCATGTCGATCATGGGCCGGGACCTGGCCTGCCTGGGAATGGCCGAATCCAGCCAGATAAAAGCCGCCGGAAAGATCAACGCCGGAGGCCTTTTGCCCCGCAACACGGGAAGGACGGCCCTAAAGGCCTGGGCGCCCTGCACTGCGCTGACGAGGGCGTCCTCTATTCCCGCGATGTCCATAGGCTATTCCCTGCCCGCCTTCAAACCCCTAACGATCTTCTCCCCGGAGCGGCCCACTATGTAGCCGCCGATGCCGAGCTTCAGCAAATCCCACATATCAGGGGGGATTTCGAGGCTCACCATCTGCGGGAGAAACATCTTCACCACCGGCGCCAGGATGTAGTTGTGCGCGATGATGTAGGTGAACGTGAGCATCAGGAGCGGGCGCCAGTTCCGCTGGAGCCAGCTCTCGCCCTGGGCCTCCGCCACGATGACCTTCACCCGGTTATTGATCTCGTTTTCAACCTCGGAATAATCGAGCTGCATGGCCTGGGCCTGAAGGTCCGCCTTGAGCCTGGCGGCCTGGTCCTTATCAGGCACGGCCTTGTCGATCACGCCGAAGAGCCTGTCCAGGAGGCCGCCTATAATAGGGATGGGGAGCATCCTACCTGCCTACCCCGGATTTGATATCCTGCGCGGCCTTTTTTACCGCCGCCCTTTTGTCCACTGAATGGTCCCAGACCATACGGACAAACCATCCCGCCACTACCCCCGCCAGAAACATCGCATAAACCATCCCCACTACCTCCTTCGTTTAATTGGCTTTGCGGGGCCGGGGGTTTAACTGGGCCTCCCCGGCCCCTGTACGTGCATATGGGCATGCGCGCGTGCGCCGGTTCGCCTGGCCCGCGGAGCCGGTCCCTGCGCACTCCCCGGCCCCTGGCATTACCTCGCGCTGGCCGCGCTTGATGCCAGCCACGGCAGCCCTCTCGCTGTGTGGTATCCCCTTTTCGGAGCAGAGCGCGACGTCCGTGCTCCTGTCCTCACAAACCCTTTTGTCGCAGCCCTTGCACGCATAGGGCCGCGCGAATATGTCCGTGTAGCCGCTCATGCCTCGGGCCTCTGCCCGGCCCTGAGCTGGGCCATGTTAAGACCGCCCGTGTACTCGAAATGCACCCAGTCGCGCTTTTGGAACCTGCCGCCCCAGCGCAGGCCGAGGGACTCCCCGATCCTGCCCACTTCCTGGTAGTCCGCCTGGCCATCGGCGTTCAGGTCCACCCTGGGGTCCCAGTTGACGATAGTCGTGTGCGGACGGAGGATTGCGATATCGAACGCGCAGCCGAACTCGTGTATCGAGGTGGCAACCCATGTGACTTCCCTGTTTTGCGCCTCCGTAATGAGCGGCAGGTGCGCTGTCTGCCTGAGGCTGTTCACCACGGAGAGCGCCTTCCTGCCCTGGGCGAAATAGGCGTTCTGTTCGTCTGGAGTCCGGAGCGTGCAGGTGAAGATGGGATGTCGAGCCCGAGCTTCTCCTTTGCCTGTGCCCTAAGCGCCACGGCTCTCTCGCGCACGACTGAAACCAGAAGATTCATATCCCTCATCTTCCCGGCCCCCCTAGAACGTATCCATAGTGTCCCTTGAGAACACCCTGTCGCTTGGTTGCTTGTTCGTCTTGTAAAAGCCCGCGCCCTGGGTGCCGCTTTCGATCCCCAGGCTGATAACGCCCTGCTGGAGCTGGCCAAGCAGCTTCAAAGCGTTTTGGTGTTGCTTCTCGATCACATCAGCCATCATATTCAGCCTGCGGCTGTAGAGCCTGTGCGTGGCGATGTCCATCGATATTTTTTTTATCAGCGCGGGCGCCGGATTAAGGGGGAGGGTTGAGGCATCGTACCTCCCCCTCAGATACCCGTTTATCAGCTCGTCGGCAAACGAGATCGCCTCGTCCACGACGGACTGGTCCACCGCCACGCCGTCATCATCCGTCAGCTGGATCAGGTCGGACACGGGCACGTGGCCCTGGATGTCGGCCAGCGTGGAGTATGCCATCGGCTATTTACCTCCCTGTTTGGCGTCCGCCGCAGCCTCCACGGCCTTACAGGCCAGGAGCGGCGCAGCCTGCGCGTCCGTGAGGTCCACGAGTTTGCCGGGCCCGTACAATCTGCCGTCATACTTAAGGTTCCTTGTCGCCCTGTACTTTTTTTTGCCGTCGGCCATGTGTTCCTCCTACACCACCGCGTTTTCAATGAAGTAGCCCAGGTCGTTGGCGCAGACCAGCTCCTTCACGCTCTCGCCGACCCTCACGCGCTGGCCGCCCCTCATCCCTATGTCCTTGTCGTCCCAGGCACCGGCGACCCTGGAGCCGAACTGCCCGGAGAAACCGAACGTGGGCCTGGAGTTCCCAGCGTTGGCGAGCGGGTCGATGGCGAGGAGCGCGCAGTGTTTGCCCCAGACGCGGGCAAAGCTGGCCGCCTGCCCCTTCTTCGCGGTGTTCACCCAGCCCTCGCCCACGAGCACCTCCTCCAACTCAAAGAGCCTGGCTATGAAATCCAGGGGCACTATGCCGCCCTGGGCGGCCGTGCCGAAAAACGCCTGGGTGAGCTTCGGGTGCTGGCAGAGCTTCGTGTAGACGGCCCGGCCCAGCACCATTTTGTTGGGCCTCATTATGCAGGCGTCGATGGCGGCCATGATGTCGTCTATCGGGTTGCTGTTGGCGAAGTCGCTCCACTGGTCGGTGCCTGCAAGGGTCACCTTGTTCGCCGCCGCGTAGCTGTTCGCGTCGAAGACCAGGGCCGCGGTCCTCACCTCGCGGTCCAGGGCGAGGAGGTCGGTCACACCCTCCACGGCACGCCCGACAGGGTCGTAAGACGTGCCGCCGTTGGCCTTTATGCTGGCCGCGTTCTCGATGTCGGCCTGCGGCACGGCATCGTCCAAAGCGTGGTCCACCGTGGAGGCCGTCTGTTCAGTGGCGGAAAACTCCACCTGGTTGGGCTTGCCCTTCCGGCCGACCTTGGTGTCGGGGACCGTGAAGGCCTCCGCCTTATCGAAGGCCAGGTACTTGAACGACTCGGTGCCCACGGGAATGCGGGGTAGCACGCTGTCTGCGATCAGCCTATTGTTACGGTACCCGATCGTGATCGCAACGAGTTCGGGCTGAATGGGAAACGGTGCCAACGCCATCTCAAAACCTCCTTTAAATTGGGATTAACCCTGTATTACCGACTGCTCGACCAGGACGGGGAAGATGTCCCCGGCGGCCGCCGAGACCATCGCCACGCCGATTATCCTGTTATTGACGCCGGCGGCGGGACTGGCCGTTACGGCCGCTCCGTTCGCGTCCGAGGTGAGCTGGTCCCCGCGCGTTATCGCGCCCCCAGCCTTTACCTCGGCGATGCCGTCCAGGATGATGTCCACTATCCCGTTAAGGTCGCCACCCACCGGACCTGCGACACCCAGAAGCGCGTCGGTGGCCGCCGCGGCAGGCGCCACATTGCCATCCGCCGTCCCGAACTTGACTATAGTGTACGGCTGGACGGCGGCCTCAGCCGTAAAGCTTTTGATGAATTCAGGATTCGCCATTACCTCTCCCCTCCCTGTTCTTTGATGTGATTGACCGCATCGGATATGGAAATGACGCGGCCCGCTTTCCTCTCGCTCTCCTGGTATTCCAGGGCAGCCCTCGAAAGCTCCGTCGCGTTGGAGAAATCCCTGCCCTCACCAGCCTGGCCTTTTGTGGCACGCTCGCCGAACTCCACCTGGACCGGCATGCCTTCGAGGAATACCCTCAGCGCGTCCACCGCGGGCTTCCTGCCGCCTTCAGCGAATTCGTACTCGCCCACCCCGTGCAGGGCCTCCATGAGGTCGACGACCACGGGCTTTTGCGCGGGAGTGAGCCTGCCACGGCCAACCAGGTCCTCGCAGAAGGCCGCGAACTCCGCCTTCCTCTGCGATGTCTTTTCCGCGGCTATCTGCGCCCTGAGCGCCTCCAGTTCCCTGTCTTTTTCGGCAAACGAGGCGAGCCTCACCTCCGCCTCCCTGAGCTTCGCCTCCAGCTCCTGGATTCTGTCCATATCTCCTCCTTCCGTGAATTTCCACTTCTCCGGGTCGACCTCGATCCCGGCCTTCTTAGCCGCGGCGACGATGCGAGCGGTGATAAGGCTGCGTTCCTGCGCCGTGTACTCCGCCTCGTTCTTCTTCTTCCCCCAGTAGGAGAGCGCGCCCTTGACGTAGTCGGCGTCAAGGGGGTACCTGTAGTTGACCGGGTCGGCGAAATCGTCGTCCGCGATATTCGCGTAGTCCGCGGGTTTCGTCACGTTGCCGCCGGGCTTGACGCCTATGCCGTACTTCTTCGACCTCGCCTCCTGTGCCCTCTTCTCCGGTGAGACCTCGGCGAATGCGGGCGCTTCGCCCGCGTCCGGCTTCACCTGCTTCAGGTAGTCCACCTCTCCGGAATTGACTATCCCGTCGGCCGTGTCCTGGCCGAACTTGCCGATGACCCAATCACGAAACCGCCCGAATATCTGCCCGACTACGTTCAGCGCCAGGGCCTCGTCCCCAAACTCGTAGAGCGCCGCCTCCGCCTCCGAGAAGGCGAAATCGGGCAGGCCCTTGACGGCCGGGGGCTGCGCGCCCAGGAACCCGACATGCCGGAGCGTCATATCCGGGTACAGGGATATCGAGCGTTTCTTGTACAGGCCCGCCTTGAGCCAGTCCGTAAACGCGGCGTCCGTCGGCCGGACCTCCGCATAAAGGATGTCGCCCTCGCGATTCATGCTCTTCCCGACCCAGCCGTAGGCTGGCGCGTTGTCCCTGGGGTGGCCGATCACCACCGGGGCATCGTGCGCGGACTCGTTGTATTTCCGCGCGATGGCGTCCAGGTCGGCCGCCGTCCATTCCCTCGTCCTGCCCGCCGAGTCGGTGTGGACGCCGGCTTTGAAAACCGCAACTCTCATTCAGGCCTCCTTTCCGAATACGTTACAAAATTTAATCACACCCCCATCCTTAGGTGTTACTGAGCGGTTCAGTAACCGTTTAGATAGAGTTTCAGTTACGGTTAATTGCAGAAAAACACGCTTTGGGAGGGGGAATGTCAGAGGCGGCGTTTCTGTTGGACGCGATAAAGGCGGTCGGGTTCCCCGCGGTGATCTTCGCGATCTGGTACCTCTACCACAAATCCCAGGTAAGGCAACAGAAAGAGACTTTCGAGTCCAATCAGAAGGAGACGCGGAACCTCGTAGACAAGCTCTTCGCCCTTACCGAGAGCTGTCTCGAGACCATCCAGTACAACGCCAATATGATGGCCCGCCTGGTGGAGAAAGTAGACGGAAACCAGTTTTGCCCCGTAATTAAAAACCAGGAGGGAAAGAAATGAACCCCGAGAAGATGATGCACAAGGGCCAGCTTGCCGAAGCCAAACACAAATATAAAGAGCTGGACATGAAGGCCTCCGGCCTGATCACGCTTATCCGCCAATACCTGAACCCGTACGAGCGCGACATCACGAAGGTCAGAATAAGGGAAGCCGCGCTGATGATGGACGACCTGGAAAAGATACACGATGAGCTGCTTGCCCTCCGGCGGCAGATAGACGAACTGGAGGCCGACCTTGGCTAAGAAGCAGCTCTATTTCGGTGACGCCGAGCGGCTCTACGTGATAGAGCGCATGACGATAAAGGAAATCGCGCTCTCGCTGGACATCTCCGAGAAGACCGCGCGCCTGTGGAAGGAGGAAGGGGACTGGGAGGCCAAGCGCCGCCAGTACCTTTTAAGCAAAGAATCCTTCCACGAGGAGCTGTACGAGTTCGCCAGAAAATTGATGCGCGGCATCAAAGAGGACATGGAGGCCGGCAACAAAGTGGATGCCGGGCGCCTCTACACGCTCACCCGGATGCTGCCGCTCATAACCAAGGTGAAGGACTACGAGGACGTCCGGAAGCAGAAGGACCCCAGGGAAGGGCAGTCCGGCCTCGACGAGGACGTGATCAAGCTGATCGAGAAAGAGGTCCTGAACCTTGAATGACGCGAGGTATTTCCTCCCCTACCAGGGAAGGTGGCTCAAGGACAAGGGCCCGGTAAAGATATGGGAGAAGTCCCGCCGGATAGGCGCGACTTACGTGCAGTCATACGAGGACGTGAAGGACATTATCTCCCCAAAAAAGAACATCCCCGCCGTGTGGTTCTCGTCGGCCGACGAGTCCGCCGCGAAGGAATACATCGAGTATGCCGCAAAGTGGACGAAGCTCTATAACGTGGCGGCGCAGAGCCTGGGGCAGGTCGTGATAGATTCCGAGCGGGACATAAAGGCGTTCGTCATAGCGTTCGCCAATGGGAAAAAGATACACGCCCTCAGTTCAAACCCCAAGGCCTTCCGCTCCAAGGGCGGCAAGGTGGTGCTGGACGAGTTCGCCTGGCACGAAGACCAGCCCGGGCTGTGGGCCGCGGCAAGGCCCTGCATCACCTGGGGGTTCCCGCTGAGGATACTCTCCACCCATAACGGCAAGAGCTGCCTTTTTTACCAGTTCGTTGAGGCCGTTAAAAAACAAAAAAAGAACTGGTCGCTCCATACGACGCCAATCCAGTTGGCGGTGGAGGAAGGGCTCGCCGACAAAATCATGAAGCGGGAGCTTACCCCTTCAGAGCGCGAGGCCTGGACCGCGGAGCAGAGGGACAACTGCTTCGACGAGCACACCTGGCTCCAGGAATACTGCTGCGTCCCGGTGGACGAGACGGCGGCGTTCCTCACTTACGAAATGATCGGCGCATGCGAGCTGGATGATGCAACAAAACCCCTCTCCGAAATAGAAGGGGACCTCTTTGTCGGGATGGACATAGGCCGGAAGAAAGACCTCTCGGTGATATGGGGTCTGGAAAAGCTGGGAATGGGCAGGTACACCCGCTTTGTGAAGGTCCTCGAAAAAGCCCCGTTCTATATGCAGCGCGAGGCGCTCTTCGGGATACTCTCTCATAAGAACCTGAGGAGGGCGTGCATAGACGCGACCGGCATCGGCATGCAGCTGGCCGAAGAGGCGCAGGACAAATTCGGCAGATTCAGGGTGGAGCAGGTCACGTTCAGTCTGAAAACTAAAGAGGAACTCGCGTACACCGCGAGGACCAGCTTCGAGGACCGGCTCGTATACATCCCCCCGGACCCGTTGATACGTGAAGACCTGCACTCCGTAAGAAAGATTTCCACCGCCTCGGGCAATATCAGGTTCGACGTGGCCTCGACAGAAAGGCTGGACAGCCACGCTGACCGCTTCTGGGCCCTTGCCCTTGCCCTCCACGCGGCGGGCTCACAGGACTCCGGGCCAGTATATGCCACTTCGAGAAAACGGCTGGAGGCAAATGACCTTATTGGCGGGTTTTAATTCAGGGGGGCGCGGCGCACTGAGAAGCCCCAGAATCGATTCAGGGCAAAAACGGCCACCTTGCTACCTGTTTTTAAAAACGGAAAAATTTAACCACGTTTTAACCGCCTCTCCATCGATTTTCAGAGGCAACCAAGGAGGTGCAGAATGAAAAGAGGGGGCATCTGGATAAACGAGCGGGATTTCGTGAGCTTTTCAGACCCACTTTCAGGCCCGACGTCGATCCTGGCGGGGGAGCTTGCCACCCGAAAGACGTCGCTGGATTTCTACAGCATAGCGATGTACCTGCCCGACCCCGACCCGGTACTGAGAAAGCAGGGCAAGGACCAAAGAATATACAGGGAACTGCTGGCTGACGCCCACGTGTGGAGCTGTGTGACCTCCAGGCGCTCGGGCGTAAAAAGCCTCCTCTGGGCGGTGGACAGGGGGAAGGCGCCAAGCCGCCAGGCCAAGATCATCAAGTCCGTCTTTGACGGGCTGAACCTTTACGGCCTGATAACGCAGATACTGGACGCCACGCTGTTCGGCTTCTCGCCGCTGGAAATCATATGGGCAAAAAATGACGGCCTGGTGCTCCCTGCCAGGATAGTGGGAAAACCCCCGGAGTGGTTCGCATTCAACAACGGCAACGAGCTGGTATTCAAATCCAGGCAGAACCCGCTGGGCGAGACATTGCCGCCCAGGAAATTCCTCTGCCCCAAAAACGACGCCACGTACCAGAACCCCTACGGCGAGCGCGCGCTCTCGCGCGTATTCTGGCCCGTGGCCTTCAAGAAGGGCGGCCTGCGATTCTGGACCGTATTCATGGAGAAATTCGGGATGCCCTACCTGATCGGCAAGGTCCCCAGGGGCGCCCCCAAGGAAGAGGTGAACAACCTGGCCGATACCCTGGAGGCGATGGTGCAGGACGCCATAGCGGTCATTCCGGACGATTCCTCCGTGGACATCAAGGAGGCTGGCGGCAAGGCGGCCTCCGGCGGCATCTATCAGCAGATGGTGCAGGAGATGAACGCCGAAATATCGAAGGCCATACTGGGGCAGACGCTCACAACGGAGATAGGCAACAAGGGCTCCTATGCGGCGAGTAATACGCACTTCATGGTGAGGCAGGACATAGTTGATAGCGACAAGAAGCTGGTGGAAAACACAATGAACAGGCTCATCGCCTTGATATGCGAGCTTAATTTCGCCGACGGCGAAAGGCCGGTTTTCAGCATGTGGAAAGAGGAGGCCATAGACCTCTCACTGGCCACCAGGGACAAAACGCTGGCAGAGGCCGGCGTGAGGCTCACCAAGACCTATTACCAGAGCGCCTACGGGTTTGGCGATGACGAAATAGAGTCTGTCGGCGCGCCCGGGGCCGCCCCGGCCGGGCCCCAGTTTTCGGAGCGCCCCCGCCCTATGGGTGAGGGGGTAAAATATATGGCCCCGGACCAGCAGGCGATTGACGATGCGGTTGCCGGGATGGACCCACAGGAGCTACAGAGACAGATGGAGGGCGTGCTCAAGCCTGTGATAGACCTCGTCAATAAAGAGAAGGACTACAACACGGTGCTCGACAGGCTCGCGGAGGCCTATCCGGATATGGACACATCGGCAATTGAGGAGATGCTCTCAAGGGCCATCTTCGTGAGCGAGCTGTGGGGCCGCCTGAGCGCAAGCGAATGAGCGATACCGACCTCTCCTACGCCATAGGGCTGCCGCCCGAAAAGGCCATAGAGTACTTCAAGGGCAAGGGTTACGCGTTCTCCTGGGACTGGCACGACACCTACCAGGAGGCCCACGCCAAAGCATTCACCATCGCGAAGGCGATGAGGATGGACGTCCTCCAGGACATAAGGGGTTCCCTTCAGGACGCGCTCGACAACGGCCTCACCTTCGAGCAGTTCAGGAAAGACCTTGAACCCAGGCTCCGTGCCAAAGGGTGGTGGGGCAAAAAGATGGTGATGGACGAGACCGGCGCCGGCAAAGAGGCACAGCTCGGGTCTCCGCGCAGGCTCCGAACGATCTACGAGACCAACATGCAGTCCGCGTATATGGCCGGGAGGTGGAAGGCGCAGGCGGAGAACGCGGATGACCGGCCCTACCTGATGTACGTGGCCGTCCTCGATTCCAGGACGCGCCCGGCGCACAAGGCCCTCCACGGAAAAATCTTCCATATGGACGACCCGTTCTGGGATTCCTTTTATCCGCCTAATGGCTGGAAATGCCGGTGCAGGACACGGGCGCTCACGGAAGGACAGGCGATACAGAGATACGGGAGAAAACCGGCCCCATCGGGGGACAGGCTTTCGGAGGCGGACGCCCTGGTCAGCAAGAGCACGGGCGAGCTTCGCCCGGTGGCCGTGTACAAGGACACCCTCACCAGCATGAAAATTTCTCCCGATCCGGGCTTCAGCTGCAATCCCGGCAAGGCGGCCTGGTTCCCCGACCTGGACAAATACGATTACGACGTGGCAAGGAAGTACATCGAGGGGGGCCTTACCGGGCCGGATTTCGGGGCGTTTTTTAAAGGGCGGTTAAAGGGCAATTACCCAGTGGCCGTGTTAAGCTCGGAAGAAATGGACGCCCTGGGCAGCAGCAAACAGACGGTCTATTTATCGAGCCGCACTCTGGATGAGCACAAAGACACCCACCCTGAGATCGGTATTGCGGACTACCAGAAAATCCCGGATATCATCGCCAGGGGAGAAGTTTATCAGCAATCCGATGAGCGGCTTATTTATTTAGCAGAACAGGGCGTGCTTTACAGGGCGAGCCTGAAAAGAACCGGCGATATGAATGAGAACTATTTCCTGAGCCTGTTTAAGACGACGGATATGAAGGCAGATAAGGAAGTGCGCAAAAAATTCAGCAGGATAAGATAACAAGGGTGAGGATGCCATCCCTCATTGGCTCATCAGTCCCTTCCGGGAAAGGCCAAGTCAGGCAGACCCCTTGCTGCACATTATAGCATGATTAAGATCGAGGTGGACGACAAGGACGTACGGGCCCTGCTGGAAAAAGTAAAGCGACGGGCGGAGGACCCCGCGCCCCTGATGAGGCAGATCGCGGGCATCATGGCCGATGAGGTGGAGGAAAACTTCGAAAAGGAGGGCCGCCCGAAGTGGCGGCCCCTCAGGCCCTCCACCATCAAGGCCCGCGCCCGTAAGGGCCACTGGCCGGGGAAGATCTTGCAGGTCTCAGGCAAGTTGGCCGCCAGCATCACCCAGAAGGCGGACGCCACCAGCGCCCAGGTTGGGACCAACAGGGCCTATGCGGCCATCCAGCAGTTCGGCGGCACGATAAACCATTCCGCCAGGGAGCGCGTGCTCCACTTTAAGCAGGCCGTGCGCGGGCAGGTAACATTCGGGAGGCCCGGCACCGGCGACAAATTCGCCAAAAAGAGCAAGGCCCATTACGCGATGAAGGTGCAGGGCAAGGCCTATCAGCAGACCATACCGGCCAGGCCGTTCCTGGTGCTGACCGACGGCAGCCTGAAGAAAATCAGGGACAAAATTCTGGACTGGCTGCGCGGAGACTAAAAACTGTTACCCTCATGGCAGAGTCGCGTTACAGATGGTGTTGCTAGGCGAAGACTCGAGGCCCTTATCGTTATACGCAGTCACGTCGTAGCAATAGATCGTGTTGTTCGTCAGCCCGGTGTCCAGGAACGATGTGGCTGGAGTCGAGTTGATGAGCGCGTTGCCCCTGTATATCCAATCATAAATATCGCTTAGCCTGATTTTTTACTTGATTTTTATATCGCTCAGCGACTATATTGTCTCTAAAGGATTCAAACACGCGTTGGATTAGAGAACAAAAAAAGGGAGGGTTTAAGGAGTTGCAAATGACCCGTAAAGAGATAAAGCGGCTTCTGCTGGACAGGGACATCACGGTCGCCAGCCTGGCCAGGCGTATCCACCGCTGCCGGTCGCACACGAGCCAAGTGCTGTACGGGCATGAGACGAGCCGCCCGACCCGCCGGGCCATCGCCCAGGTGCTGGACGTGAAGGTGCGGGAAATCTGGCCGGACAACAGAAGGAGGACGGCGTAGATGGTGCAGCCACCCTTTTTTATTGAGGCGTTGTTTATAGACATCCGTCTCCCCCAAGGGTGCCGGTCCTACTGCCAGGCGGGACCTGCGCCCCTTTTTGAAAGTTCCCGTATTTTAAAAAATTTTGCCCGGAGGCGCAATGTCAAATTTGAGTAAAAAAACGCATATCACCCTGTCAAACCAGGGAAGTCTCTTTGACAACGGGCTGGCGGACGGCGCGCTTGACGTTCGCATGGCCTTCCGGGACTGCCTCTCGAAGGAACTCAGCCGCTCCAAGCTCTCCCGCTGGCAGGCCGCCGCGGAGATAAGCAGGCTCTCGGGCCGCGAGATATCGAAGGACATGCTGGACAAGTGCACAAGCGGCAATTTCGACTACGGCCTGAGGGCGGAAGACCTCACCGCCGTAATCTGCGTGCTCCAAACGCTTAACCCCGTGGGCTGCGAGGCGGCAGACCCCACGGAGAGCGAACTGGTGAAGCTTGCCCGGCTTGAGCAGAGGAACGCGGACCTCGGCGCGGAGATAGCGGCCCTTAGGGCCAAACTTAGAATAAGGAAATAAGGGGGGTTTAAACGGTGGCAAAACAGCGGGAAAAAGGAGCGGTAGCGAAGCGGGACGAGAAGGAAAACCTGCCGGACAGGGCGCACGTCATGGGGCTGGACGGCAGGCCGTATGACAAGACGGCCTATATAGAGCGGGCCAGGCTCTATGTTCAGAGGTCAATCCAGGACATTTTAGAGGTAGGCAAAACACTCCTCACTATTAGAGAAATCGAGGGGCACGGGGAGTTCTCCCGCATCTGCGAGGAGGAGATAGGTATACCTCGTCGCACAGCCTATAGATTTATGAATTCGGCCCTAAAGGCCTTGAAGCATCCGGCCCTCGATTTGTGCCAATTGGCACAAAAGTCGAAAGTCTATGCCCTGCTTGAAGCCCCCGAAGAAGACCTGAAAGAGCTTGAAGAAAAAGGGATTTTAGCCGGGCACGACATGGACGACCTTGCTATGATGAGCCACAAGGAGTTACGGGAGCTGGTGGAGAAGCTCCAGAACGGCGGCTACCAGGAGGAGGAAAAGAAGAAGCTCGAAAGGGAGGTCAAAGACCTGAAAAGGCACGCCGCCCGCCTCCAGGCGCAAATCCCCGAGCGGCTGGACAGCGACTGGGCGCAGGACAGGCTGGCGGAGATAGAGACGGCTTTCGAGGGGCTTGAGGAGCTGCTTAGGGGTTTTATGATGGACGAGCGGATGCTTGAGCCGGACAGGGAGGACGTGCAGGCCGCGGCGGAGGGGATATTCCAGCGGCTCCGGGCGAGGCTTGAGATGCTGGCCGTGAAGTGGAACGGCTTCACGGGGCAGGCATAGCTCATGGCCATACAAATCCACGGCCCCCAGAACGTCCCGGCGATATGGGCGGGGCAAGCGGCGCCCTCGCAGACAATGCCTGACGCCGTCCCTGCCCCCATTCCCCCTTCCAGGGAAAACCTGCTCGCGGAGTGGCAGAGGACAGTGATGGTGGCCAGGCTCGCCATACTGAAGGAAATCGAGCGCATGGCGGGGCAGGGGATGACGCAGACGGCGGCGGTGGAGGCGTTCGAGCGCCTGGCGAAAAACGGGCACCTGCCCGCGCACATGCTTATGGTGGTGGAGCAGGCGAACCACCGTAATGGGCGCAACGGGAGCCGGGGCTCCCTGGGGCGAAAGGGAGACCGGAAGGTTTCGGCCAGGACGATATACCGCTGGATATCCATCAGGAAGAGCGAGGGCAATATAGGCCTGGCCCCGAACCCGCCCCTTGACCCCTCCCAGGAGGGGACTTCTGTGAAGGTGCCGGAATGGGCGCCCCAGTTCCTCGCGGCCTACAGGAAGGCGCAGAAGCCCTCCATCGCGCAGGCCCTGGAGGATATGGGGCCTGGCGCGCCAAGCTACATGCAGGCGGTGAGGTTCATGCGCAAGTTCAGCAACCTGGACCGCGAGCGCGGACGCATGACCGGGAGCGAACTGAAGCAGATACGAGGCTATATCCACCGCGACAAGAGGCTCCTGATGCCATTGGATGTTGTGGTGGCGGACGGGCACAGCTTCAAGGCATACATTGCGCACCCAGTCCACGGCAAGCGGTTCATCCCAGAGGTGGAGGGCGTAATAGACGTGGCCACGCGCGTATGCATAGGGTGGAGCGCGGGGCTTGCCGAATCCGCGCAGGTTGTAGCCGATGCCCTTCGGCACGCCGTGACAGTAACCGCCGAAAAACCCTTCGGCGGCTGCTTCGCCATCTGGTACACCGACTCCGGAAGCGGCAATAAGGCCCACGTGAACAGCGACCCGGTGATAGGCGTGATGGCCAGGATCGGGGCCACATGGCAGCACGGCATACCCAGCAACCCGCAGGGGCGCGGCGTGATAGAGCGGATGCAGGGCTCGCTCTGGATAAGGGCCGCGAAGGAGCTGCCCACCTATCGCGGCAAGGGCATGGATGATCTTACGCTCAGGCGCACCCTGAAGATAGTGGATGCGGACCTGAAACAGAACGGGACGTCCAGCCTGCTCCTGTCGTGGCCGCAGTTTATCGGCTTCTGCGAGCGGGCGGTCGACGCATACAATAGCCGTCCGCACAGTGAACTGCCGCGCATAACTGACCCCTCGACTGGGCGCAGGAGGCACATGACGCCCGCGGAGATGTGGCAGGTGTTTGTGGCAAAGGGATGGAAGCCTATGTTACTGGAGCCCGGCGAACTCGCCGATCTGTTCCGCCCGGCGGTGCGGTGCGTGACGCGCAGGGGCGAAGTCCGCTTCAGCACTAACATCTACTTCAACAAGGTTTTGGAGCACTACCACGGCGAAGAGGTCATTGTGGAGTACGACATCCACGACCCCATGAGGGTGTGGGTGCGCGACCGCGAGGGGCGCATGGTCTGCGAGGCCCTCTGGAACGCAAACAGCCGGGACTTCTGCCCCAAGAGCATGATCGAGCAGGCCAGGGAAAAGCGGCGGGATACCAGGCTGAAGCTGAAGCGAAAACAGATAGCCGAGATACATGAGGAGGCCATGGGGGTGTTGGACATGACCATAACTGACGTGGAGGCGATAACGCTGTCCTCGCCGTCAATCGAGGGGGAAAGCCAGCCCTCACCCCAGCCCTCTCCCGCGGGGAGAGGGAGCGACGGGGAAACTTCACTGGATTCCGGGTCGGAGCCCGGAATGACGGAGGCCCGCCCGGTATTCCTGAACGAGTGGGATTTATACCGGTGGCTGATGGGGCATCCGGACGAGCGGGACGCGGAGGATGAGGTATGGATGCTTGAGTTCGAGCAGACGGATTTGTACAGGCTCATGAGCGGGGAAAAAGAAAGGGCGCCATTGGCGCCCGAAAACAATTCATATGGTGGAGGGATTATCTGACATGAAAAGGGCCTTTGTCAAGAGCATTTCTAACGTGGTGGCCTTCTCCGGCGCGATAGAGAGGCTGTTGAACCGCGGGGACGGCGTGCCGGGGATGGCGCTCATCTACGGAGACCCCGGATACGGCAAAACGAAGACGGCGCTCTGGTGGGCCGCGCAGAACAACGCGGCGTTCGTGCGCGCGATAAAGCTGATGACGGGCAGGTGGCTCCTGGAGGCCATCGTGGCGGAGCTTGGGGCCGCGCCGCACTGGAGGACGAGCGACCTGTTCCGCCAGGCGCAGGACCTGCTCCTCGAAAACCGGAAGACCGTGATAGTGGACGAGGTGGACTACCTCACGAGGGACGCCAGGGTGATAGAGACGCTCCGCGACCTGCACGACACGACCGGCGCGCCGATAGTGTTCATCGGTATGGACAGGGCCGACCTAAAGCTCAGGAACTACAGCCACCTCTACAGCCGCTTTTCGGAGAAGGTGAAGTTCAATCCGCTCTCCTTCGACGACATCAGGAACGTGGCGCGGGAACTGTGCGACGCGGAGATAGACGACTCCGGTATCGGGTGGATAGCCGAGAGGGCGGCGGGAAGCTTCAGGCGGGTCATCATCCATCTGTACCTGGCGGAAAAACTGGCGCGGATAAACAGGCTGAAGACAATTACACGCGCGGAGTTCGAGAAGGTGAAGAGATGAGGAATGGCCCTGAGAAGCTTTGGAAGGTAATCCGGGGACTCGGGCTCTTCGCGCTCTCCGAGGCGCTCATACTCGCCGAGACGGAAGAGGCCGCAAGCAGGGCATGGTTAAAGGTCCTCCTTGGAGCGGGCTATGTCCGGGAGGAAGGGCGCAGGGGGAAAGAGAAAATGTACAGGCTGGTCCGGAACACGGGGCCTATGGCGCCGGAGGCAAAGACCATGCAGCTCCTCTTCGACCCGAACACCACGGATTGCTGGTGCGAGGACATAGGGCTGAAATGCCCCGCCAGCCGCGGACGGATACCGGCGGACAAGCGCGACTTGGCGAGGAACCTCCTTGAGACCGGGAAGCCCTACAGGGATGTGGCGCGTATCCTGGGCGTCAGTGTCGGCAGCATCCATAACATCCGGAAGGAGATGAAGGGCGATGTGGATTGAGATGCTGAGGCAGCAGGTGGCGGACAAGGGCGCGCGGCAGGTGGCCAAGGAGCTGGGGGTTTCGCATACGACGCTGTCGCTGGTTGTAAACGGCAAGTACGGCGCGGGCACAAAAAAGATAGAGGCGAGGGTCGCTGCGATATACGGGACCGCGAGCGGCCTTGTGGACTGCCCCGTGCGCGGAGAGATGGGCCCAGCCCTGTGCGCCGAGAACTGGCAGAGGGCGAAGCTCATCGGCATGAAGGCCGGGAACCCGGAGACTTTAAGGCTGTATAAAACCTGCCTTAAATGCCCGGTAAGGAGTTGACGATGGCGACGGCAACGCAGATAAAAATAATCCACTCGCTCAAGGGTAGGCTCGGCCTCACGGATGAGGAGTACCGGGGTATGGTCTTTGAGGCGGGGACGGGATACCCGGTGAGCAGCAAGGAGCTGACGGAAAAGGAGGCTGCGGGGCTCATCCGGACGCTTGAGGCGATGGCCGTAAAGCAGGGCGTGTGGACCCAGCGCGCCGGCAAGGGCTGGGGCAGGCGCAGGTTTGAGGAGCTTGGGGGGCGGGAGAACATCATGGCCACCCCCAGGCAGTTACGAATGATAGAGGCGATGTGGCGCGATGTGAGCAGGGCGCGCACCGATGACGAGCGCAGGAAGACATTGAGGAGCTTCCTCAAGCGGCTGGTGCGCGTGGAGACGCTAGAGTTCCTTGAAAAAAAACATGTGCAGGTTATTATAACCGCCCTTGAGGCGATGAAGGAGGCGAGGGTATGAAATTCTGCCCGCTGACCCGTGCTCTCTGTGAGCACTCGGAGATAGACGACGCGAAAACGGACAGGTTTCGCTGCGCATGGATGGGTGTGTTGACGGAACTGCTCACAAAATGCCCAAAGAAAAAGGAGGAAAAGGAATGATCTGCATCTATCGCCAAAAAAAATACGGGGCCACATACTGCCTGGCGGGGGCGGCCCCGTCGCACTGCGGGGCGTGGAGGGCGCTGAAATGCGCCGTGGCGGACCTGCTGCGCTCGGTGTTTTTACGGCGCGCCCTGAGGCGGGCGGCCAGATGAAGCGCTGTGCGTGCGGGGTGAGGACGTACAACGCCGACGGCGTGTGCGCGATATGCCGGATGAAGGCCGGGCGGCGCGCGGTTGACCAGAGGGGCGGCGGGAGCAGGCCCGACAGGATATCCATCGGGGCATTGACCGGTGGGTTGGAGGCGGAGACGCCCTCACCCCAGCCCTCTCCCGATGGGCGAGGGAGCGAAAAAAAGGAGGAGGAAATTATGGCTGCAAACACTCACCCTAATTGCAAGCACCCGGGGTGCGAAAAGATACGCGTAAGGGAGGGCCTATGCACGGCCCACTACAAGGAGGCCCACGGCCTGCCCGTGGGCAGGCAGAAAAAGGGCGCAGCGCGTCCTTTCCCTCGCCCCGCGGGAGAGGGGAAAGGGGGGGGCAGGCCCCCGATAAATACATACTCGCTGTGGACATGACGCGGTATCCCGCGCTCCACCAGCGCCTGTGCGATATGGCGTGGGAGGAGATGAGGAGCCCGGAAAACCAGCTCCTGTACCTCATCAGGCAGGAGCTTGAAAAAATGGAGGAGAAATGCGCAAGCGCGTAGCAGGGACGAAGTTGAAATCATGGGAGGAGGTGGACGGCGCGCTCCGGCAGGTGGGCCTGCTGGAGGTGCAGCGCGCGCAGATAGAGGCGGCGATGAACCTCCGCATCATGGAGGCCAAGGAGCACGCCATGGCCCAGGCCGAGCCGTTGCTGGAAAAAAAGGCGATGCTTGAGCTGGCCATGAAGGAGTTCGCCGAGGAGCACCGGGTGGACTTCGGCGACAGGAAGAGCCGGCCCCTCACGTTCGGGACGGTGAGTTTCCGGATCTCAACGCGGATACTAATCGCGAACGTGAAAAAGTGCGTGGAGATGCTGAAAGCGCTCGGGCTGCGCAAGTATCTGATCGTGAAGGAGACCCCGAACAAGGAGGAGATGTCCGCACTCGATGACGCCACGCTCGCAAAGGTCGGGGCCAGGCGGAAAATCGAGGACGCGTTCGGGTACGAGGTCGATTACGAAAAACTCAAGGAGGCGGCCGCGTGAGCCAGGCCCCAGCGTTCTCCGAGGCGCAGGCCCTCTACCTGGAGGACCGCGTCCTCAACAAAATCACGCCCGCGCACATGGCGCTGGAGCTGCTCATCAGGGGCCGAGGGGTGAGTGACAGGCAGTTGGAGGCGTCGCTAGCGTCGCTCCATGAGCTGACGGCAATAATCAGGGGGTTAAGGGGCGTTAATGAGTCCCTCACCCCCGCCCCTTGCCCGCAGGGCGAGGGGATAAACACGGAGGGCGAAACATGCAGGCAGGTGTGAACAGGGAGGGTTTACCGCGCAGGAACATTATCCGCCGCGCGGAGGTCATCCAGGACGTGGTCAATATGATACTCCTCGATGGCGGCGAGAACAGGCTGAAACTGGAGGAGCGGCTGCGGGAAATCCGCACCAGCGCGCACCTGATACAGGTCTGGATGGGGAGCGTGGCGGAATGAAAAAATTTATCCTCGCAATAATCGTTGTCCTCTCCCTCGCGGCCTGCGGGGGCGGGGCGGGGCAGAGCGGGCGGTACCAGGGCTCTGTGGTGCTCATTAACGGGAGCGTGGATTTCCCGGCGGATGCGCCCGCCTATGCGGATTTTACCATCAGCGTGACCAACCAGGGCGGCAGCTACATCAATAATCTCCCCACGGAGATACGCGTGGAAGGCGCGCTGGCAAACGGGGCGGCCTACTCAATAACGAATACGGTTGACTACCTGGCGGCCGGGCAGACCTGGACGCACATAACCCGCGTGCCGCTGAGCCGGATAGTGCCTGGCGCGCACCTGGTGCAGTGGATGGTATGGGACGGGCTGTTCGCTGCGGCCCTGAAGGAAGAGACCGTTGATTTCAGGTAGGCCGAAACGGGGGACGCTTCCCCGTCGCGGCGTAACGCGCCGCCTGATGATGGCCGCTGCCAGGCATCAAAACCTGCCGCCAGCCGCGGACGGGTAACCATCTACGGAAAGGAGCCAGCATGAAGGACTCGGCTGAAAGACTTACTCTCTTAAGGCAGGGGAAAAGGGTCTTCCGCGCCAGCCATAAACAGACCGGCGCCTTCTGGGAGGGGACGGCCGCCACGCCGGAGGAATTCATTTTGCGGCTGGAAGAAAATGACTGGCATGCCGGCGACTTCGAGCTGCGGGAGCTTACGCCCAACGGCGGATGGGCGAAACCAAAAATGGGGGAGGGAAAATAATTGGAAACACCGGAATTCACGCCGCGCCAGGCGGCCTATTTGGCCGACCTGGTGAATAACAAAATCCAGCCGGCGTTCGGCGCGCTGGAAAAGCTCACCCAGGGCGATGCGCCCTCGCGGGAGCTGGCCGGGCTGTCGCTGGCAGCGCTTGCCGCGCTCTCCGCGCAGATAAACGGTATAGTCAAACAGGCGATGAGGGAGGGAAAAGATGCAAATCACGCTTGATTTCGGCGCGATGGCCGAAAGCCTGAAAAAACAGCTCGCCAGATTTTACGTGCAGGAAAAAGAGCTGTCCCATTACCAGAGGGATGCAGACGCTATCAGCAGGCTGATGATGCGCGGCCTGATCTCCGAGAGCCAGGCACATGCCGCCAGGAAAAGGCTTATGAAGAAGGTCCTGTCGGCCATCAAGGGGCCTAAGAAGGAAAATAAAAAATCAAGGAGGGTGGAATGAAGATCATCAAGCAGTCGTGGGAATGGGTGCAGGAACCGGACGGAAATCAGATGCTGCGGGCCATAGAGGCGGCAGGCAGGACCTGCTACAAATCTGAGGACAAAAGGACGCCGGACTCGGCAAAGGAGTTCGTGGCTAAAATGCTCAAATCTGGGCACCACGCCATGATCGAGTTTGCGGTCCCTCCGCCTATTAAGATCATAACGGACCGGGGCGTCACGCATGAGATCGTGAGGCACCGGCTCTTCAGCTTCGCCCAGGAGAGCACCAGGTATTGCAATTACGGCAAGGACAAATTCGGCTCGGAAATAACCTACATCCTGCCAGTCTGGTTTTATGACGAGTATGACCAGCAAAGGTTCGGCCGTGTAAGTTCGACGGCTTACGAGGCATGGTTTATGGCCTGCTACCAGACGGAATCTCATTATATGAACCTGCTGAATCTCGGCCAGTCTCCCCAGGAAGCCAGGGCGGTCCTGCCGAATTCCCTGAAGACTGAAATAAACATCTGCGGAAACGTCCGCGAGTGGAGGCATTTCTTCACCCTGCGCTGCTCGCCGAAGGCGCACCCGCAGATGCAGGACATAGCCAAAGCGGTGCTGGCCGGCTTCAAGGAAAGAATCCCGGTGATTTTTGACGACATCGAGGCTTAATGCCTGACCAGCTCGCCATAACCTTTGCGACCCCGCATAACCCGCGCAGGCATTCTGCCCGTGTGGAGGGCTCGCCTACGCTCCAGCGGCTCCTGAGGGTGTTGCTGGTATGGGAGCACACGGGCTGGCTCTCCACGCGGGATCTGACCCTTCGCGCAGAGTGCTACAGCGTGGGGGCTCGCATCCAGGAACTGAGGGACGATAGGAACGGCTGCATCATCGAGACCAGGCGCGTCTCCGAGGGCGGCCGGCAGCGGTGGGAATATCGCCTCGCCTGGTGCCCGGCGAGGCTGAGGGAATTCATGGAGGAGGGAAGATGAAAAAAGAAACCGTCAAGGAATTCAACATTTTTCACTGCCTTTCCTGCGAGGGCGAGGCGGAGTTTAAGAAAGAGGCTTTGCTTGAACATTTAGGCAGCGTCCACGGACTTGATACTAAAAAAGGGCTTATGGGTACATGGGAAATACTGATGCACGCGCAAGGGCCGGGATCCTATGAGTACCTATTTAAATGGACCCTTGATTGCGGCGTTACATTCACGCAGGGTATATGCAGAAGGAAATAACCCCCGCCCAAATCCAGCTCATCCACATCGCCAAGGCCCAACTGGGCATATCCGATGCCGAGTACCGCGCGCTCCTGCGCCTGTACGACGCCGTGAGCTGCAAGGACCTGGACTACGAGAGCGCCTCGGCCCTGATAGACGAGCCGAGGCGCAAGGGTTTTAGGATATCCGGGGCGCCCGCCGCCAAGCGCCCCAGGGGTGTCACGGGGCTCATCACCCCGGCCCAGGTAAAATACCTCTCCGCCCTCATCGGGCAGGTGGACTGGCGCATGGAGGACGGCTATGAACGGCTGTGCATAAAAATCATAAAAAAGAGACGCCCCACGACCAGCCGCGAGGCGGGCAGGATGATAGAGTGCCTGAAGGGTATGCTGGGTGCGGGATTGCCGCGGGGCCGCGCCCCTCGCAATGACGGCGGGGGAGACCCGTTTTGAAGCGCGTGTGGCTCGTGCCCATCAATCCGCAGAGGGCGGACGTCATAGACCTGCGCGGGGACTGCCGGCGGCAGATGCCGGAGAGTCCCTGTTGCCATGTCTTCAGGCAGCTGGGGCGCATTCGCGGCAAGGCCGCCGACGGCATGGAGATAGTCCACCTGAACGTAAACTACTGCGCAGTATGCGGGAGGAAAATTGAGTGCCCTAGACTGGCTTAAGGACGTTGAAATAAAGGATTTGCTGGAAAAAGACACCCGGTTGATCGCCGATTATTGCGGCATGGACGTGCTGATCTCGCTCTGGGAACAACTGCCCTCCTTGAGCCTCTTTATTTCCACCAAACCATTAACGGAGGCCAAGAAACGGTTTATCAGGATGCACTACGACGGCGCGAATGTAAAATTGCTCGCCGCTAAGCTGGGCGTTTCCGAAAGGTTCGTCTATGAGGTGGTGGCCGCCGCCGAAGAAAAGGACAAGCGCCAGGGGAAGATGTTTTAAGGTTTAATGCGGGCGTAAACGTATTTTTAAATCCCCCTTTTTACTGCCAAATCGCCTGCAAAAAGACGGTAAAAAACCGGAATTACTGCCAAAACGGCCTTCGTGGGCTCTGAGGCAAGAAAGTCCTTGTCTATCAAGTAGTTTCCCCTCCTTTAACGGCTTTTTTGTCACTGACAAATTACCTGAAAAACTATAGTTTAGTTGGCGGTCGCGTAACAATCTCCAA
>JAEHJW020009297.1_pt1 | contig 31946 bp, 45 predicted proteins | sample 9271431 | NCBI WGS metagenome assembly JAEHJW02 | reverse complement strand
CGGAACCGAAGCCCGGCCAAGAATCTGCGCTCACCCCTCCGATGGTGTAATAGTTGGTGGCGGTAAATAATTCGGCCGATATAGAGCCCATCGCCACGTTTTCTCCATCCACAAAGAGATAGAGAGTCGTGACTCCAGTGGATGAATCATAGGACGCCTGCATCGCAAGGAGATGCGGGTCGCGGAAGGTATAAGTGAGTGGGGACGTGACATTCAGCTGGCCGCCGCTCGTGCCAGACGTATAAACGGAGGCGTGTGCGTAGCCGTCGGGAGTCATGTACAGAAGCGGAACAGATGAAGATGGAGATGGAGATGTAGGGTTTGTGGGTTGGGCTCCGATTACAACTAATGGCCCCGATGGGTTGTCCGCCGCAGGGCTTGCGATGACACCGCCAACGACGAGAGCCGTTAGACCGTTGGTACCTGAGGCATACTGCGCGCCGTTGGTTTCAAACTCCATCGTGGGCTGCGCGTCACCGGGAGCGAGGCGCCCGGAGAGGCCAGCAAGATCAGCCTTCACAACCGACCCCGTCGAAATGGGTTGCAGCGTGCTCGGGCTCGATCCAAGATCAACGGCATAACCCTGAGGCCCCGAGATCGGCCAGTAGTGCGTGGGGTTGAGCGAGAGGATGGTCGCGATCGCGGGACGGAGCGGGAGGTTGGAGCCGAGCACAGAAGCGCGCGTGCGGGCGTAGGTGTTGCCGTCCGGTACGGAGTCCAGCGTATCGGGGTCGGTGTTCGCTCCTTTCAGGAACGATGCATCCAGCGTCCCAGCAGCGCCGGCAATGCGCGTGATGTTCGCACCCACTTTGTTCAGGATGCCCTTCGAGAGGTCGGGGATGTTCCCAGTCTGAACCGAGCCTAAAGTGCGCGTGTATATCGTGCCATCCAAAACGTCAACGTCGAGGTTCTGCGCTGGATTCCCCCCGCGATTGATGATGGAACAAGCCGCTAATGTGGTGATAGTCAATGTGCCAGGATTAAGAGGCGCTCCCGTTAAATTTATTCTCACATACCGAACAAGTACGCCGCCCAAATTCAGGGCTATGGGACTCACGCTGACGTCTGTCCAGCTGCACACGCCTGTCGTCCAAGTCACATTATCGGTCGAGATGTCAACGGTTCCCGCTGAGGGCAGCGATCTATTGTCGGCAGGAAACCAAGGACTGAGCAGAAGCGTAACCACTTCGTTAAATGAAGCCCCCAGATCGACAACCACTGAGGTCGGCAATGCCGAAGTATTTGTTTGCCAGAAATTGCCCGCACCAGACGGATCAAAAGCAGGTGCGAATGGCCCACGCCCAATTATCGCGCCATTCCCAGCGTCGATCAGAGTACGATTGAGTGAGATGGCTCCCGCAGAAAATGGGGGGACATAAGTACCGTAACGAGTGCCACCGTCCGGGATGAAGTCAAGAGTCTTGTCGATGTGCCCCGGCTGGCTGAAATCAATCAACGCACGGCGGTTCGCGTCCATGTTCACAATCGGCATCCGCTGATAGGTCGTCGGGCCATCGCCAATGTTGTCCAGAGCAGAAGGGCCTGCGATCTGCCAGTTGCTGTTTGTGGTGCTCGGGGCGCTGTCGGTGTTGGCCCTCACGCACACCCAGTAGTTCCCGTTGTACGTGACCTCGGCGCCTTGGACGTAAGACGCGGTCGAAGACCACGCGCCTTGAAAACCGGAATACGAGCCGACAACCTGCCAGTACGAGGAGCCTGTCGCCGGAGTTTCGCCGGTGCTCGAAGAGGTCGCGAGCCAGTAGGACGCCTCATACACCACCTCGTCGCCCTGCACGTAGGCGGTGGTGGAGGACCACACACCGCGGTAGTTGTAGGCCACGTTGCCCGCGGCATGCGAGGCCGCGAGGCGAACATAGGTGGACCCGTCCGGCTGGTTGTCGAGCGTGAGAGCGGGTGAGGTCGAGATGAACGGCGACGGCGCGATGGCGACTCCGTAGTAGGGTTCGAGCTGGATGCCATCGAGCCACACCGTCGTCCCGGAGGTGAAGGAGAAGGAAAGACCGAAAGAGGTGGATCCGTCCGCGATCAGGTTGAGCGTGTCGTAGTAGCGCGCGAAGGTCGAGCCCGCGGGAAGCGTGAAGTCGGTCTTGTACGAGGCTTTTGGTGTGGTGATGGTGATCGTGCCATTCGTCGTCTCGGATGCCATGGCGTAGAAGGAGACGATCCACGAGCGGTTGTGCGCGATCGGCCACGCGGTGTCAGAAGCGAAGGTGACGGAGGCCGGGTCGGAAGAGAGCGCGAGCTTGAGGCTTCCGGCGCCGAAGAGGACGTTTGATGTATCGAGGCTCCCGGAGCAGCCCGAGAAGGTCATCGGGGGGAGCGAAGAGCCCGCAAAAAGCGCATACTGTTGTGGTACGGCGTTCACGCCCGTGACGCCCGCCGCCGCCCGGATCTGCTGAAGCACGGTCTGAAGGGCGATCCGGACCGCCTGCCACTCCTGATTGTTGGTGGGAGGCGTTCCGGGGAGAAGGGTGGTCGTGGCCTCAGGTTGGAGCGTCGAGAGCTGAGTACACGTCATAGGAGTTCCCCCATGCTGCTCATCCTTCCCTTTCTCGCCCTTCCTCCCGCCATGGCCGCGTACGTGCTCGTCGCGTGGTTCTGCGGGAACGTGCTCAAAAGGCCTCCCTGTCCGGTGCTACCGGGCATTCTCCGCCTCTGGGGCAGTGCAACCATCGCCATGTTCTTCGGCATTGGGGCCTTCCACCGGTTCGGGAACCACATCGGGGCGATCCTGCTCGTCTGGCTCGCGGTGTGGCTTTTCTTCGGTCTCATTGCGTTCATTGCCCGGAGGGAATCGCTAAAGCTCGAAGCAGAGCGTTTCCAGAAGCGCCTCCAAGCGCGCGGAGCGGGCTCGACGCTCCCAAAGGATTGACGAGGGCACGGACGAAGGGATGCGCGGGCTCCGCAAGAGCTTTGGTTCCTTTGTCGATGAGCGCCTGCCCATAGTCGGGATCCGAGAGAGCGTGGAGCAGGATGTCCTCGCGGATGGGCATGAGAGCGCGCTCGTACCAGCGCTGTGAGGCGGCGAGCCCACGACCAGCGACGTAGCCGGGCAGCGTGCCCTTACTACCCTCGGCAAGATTCCCCACCAGCGCGCCGCCGATCCCTTCCTCCCACGCGGTCGGGTGATAGACGTGGCCCGCGATCTGATCGCGCATGAGCTTCGACTCGAGGTTCATGGCGGTCGGTGAGCCGCCGGTGCCGATGTAGTTCTGGACACGGTCGTTGAGCTTCGCCCCCTTCACGATCCGGTCCAACGCCGCCTGCTCGTCGGGATCCGTGAAGAGGCGATCCGCGATCGGGCGCGTGCGGTTCAGGAAGTTCGAGAGTTTGGCGTAGGAGACCATCTTGTTGCCCCATGGATCATCCTGCGTCGTGGAGCCGGAAGAGAGGAGCTGCGAGAGGTAATAGTTCTTGAGATCCTGCACATTCCCGCCGAGCGCTTGCCGGGCCTGATCGAGCCCGGAGGGATGCGTGGGCGACATGAGGCGGTTCCCGACCATCTCGGGCTCCACGCGTGCGGCGCCTGTCGAGTCCACGCGGAAAAGAGGGGCCAGAGGGTTCGTGTCGAAAACCTGGGCGCGCTGCTTGGTGAAGAGACGCGCCTTGTCCAATCGATCCAAGATGCCCTCGGTGTCTCCACCATCGGCGATCTCGGGTGCGTCGCTGTACTGGAGGTTGCGCAGCCGGTTGGAGAGGACACCGAGAGCGTAGGCGCCGACGCTGTCCCCCGAGCGGTCGAGGTCCGCTGTCTTTTGGGCAATCGAGCTCGCGATGCCGTGGTACCGCATGAGCGGGACATGATCCTCAAGCCCCTTGAGACGATCGACCACGTCTCCCGGGATCATGTTTTCGCGCCCCGCGGCATAGAGTTCCTTTTGGGCCGCCCCCAGCTCCTGCATGATGCGCGACTTCGGGATGGTGGCAAGCCCGTCCGGGTCCACCGCCTCCCAGATCATACGCTCCTGGTTTTTCGCGACGTTGCGGGCGCTCGCAAGGGCGTCACCGATCCGAGTGGACTGCTGCATCATGGTCGCGGGATTGGGGTCGACCTCGGTGCCGAGTTCCTTGATGGCATTCACCAACGTCCGGTTGTTGATCGCGCGCAGGCGGTCGTAGACGCCGCCTCCCTCACCACCCGCAAAGGTGCCTTTTTCGAGGGCGATGATGTTTGGATTGCCCGTCGCCTGCCCCAGCGTGAGGCGCATGCCTTCGAGCGGCGCGGCTTCGGGTTGGAGATCCGTGCCTCCCTTTTCCGCGAGTTTCGCCAGAAGCGGTGCGATCCGTTCCTCCTGCGCGGCCTGCCGGAGCGGCGGCAACGAGGCTTTGAGCATGTCGAGTCCGCCACCGAGGAGTTTGCCGCCAAACGCAAGTACCGGCGGGGTGAGGCCACCGAGCGCGCCCATGACTCCGGCGTTCACGCCAGCGGAAGAGGAAGGCCGGAAGGCGGGCAGAAGGCCGCCAAAGCCACCGCCCTCCGCTGCGCCGGTGATGGCGGAACGGGCGATAGGGTTTGAGGCGAGCCACCCGATCTTGCCGAGAAGAGGGTCCACGGTGCCACCAATCAGCATGGTGGGGACGGTGGTCCCGGCCACCTGCCCGAGAATCTGCCCCACGCGGCCAGCGGTGGTATCGTTGAGGGCTTGGCGGAGCGGAAGAGTCTCGGCCCTGTGCTTCGAGAGATTCGCGACGGGCAGGAGAGCATTCGCGCGCGCGAAGGGGTGCGACTTGCCGAGGATGAGGTTCCGGACCCCGACCGGAGACTCCAAAAGCCCGCGCACGGCACGTCCGGCCTCGTCTCCGGCAAAGCGCTGGATCCCGAGGGGCTTGTCTCCGGCGACGGCATTCCCAAGCGCGAGCGGCCACGCGGCGGCTTGGCCAGCATACTTGCCGAGCTGGACCGCTTGGGAAGCAATGTCCTGCAAGCCCTCTCCCACACCAGCGCCGAGGCGTTGCCACCACGGCATCGTGCTGAGCGTATCCTTCGCGAGGGTGCGGTTCCCAGGCGCGCTGACGTAGGTCTTGCCCCCGACGGTGGTGACGGTCGCGCCGTAGCGGTTCTGGCGGACCTTGGCCCCCGTCTGGATCCACGGGGCTTGCGTCCAGTGAGGCGGAGGCGCGGCGGGAGCCGGTGCGGACTTATCGTCTTTGAGGACCTCTTGCGCCCAGTTCACAGGTACCCACCGCCCTTGAGCCAGCTATAGGCGGCGGCCCCCTGATTGAGTTCGTGCCTGAGCGGCGCGTTCTTCTGCGCGGCCTTGAGGATCTCGGCTTGAGCGGTCTCCGGGAGCGACTCCATGAAGAATGTCATGAACGGGACGTGCTGCGTCCAGTAGCCGCCCACGGTACCCCGGCCGGGCACCACAGCGTTACCGTTGTGCGCTTCGAGCCAAGACTGGGTGTAAGTGGCACGGGCGATGCGATAGCGGGCGGCGGCGGCAAGGGCTCCCGTCACGATGTCGTTCGCCATGTTGGTGTTATCGACGTTCGGGACGGCGTGCAGTACCGTCTCGAACGCGCCCTCGGCTTTCTGCCCGAGGCTCGCTGTCACGGAGCCTGCGAGCTGAATGGCGGACTTTCGGAGCACCTGGGCGCTCGTGATGTCTCCCGTCTGGGGAGGAGGAACGCCGAACACGCGACCGATGCCGGAGAAGAGCGACTTGATCTGCACCAGCGGCTCGCTCCCGGGACCGGTCTTGAAGCGCCGGAGAACCGCGTCGAGTTCGGCGATGTTGCCGAGGGCGATCCGGCTTTCCGCGCCTTCCTTGATGTAGCCCGTTGCGGCCTTTGACGCTTCTGTCTCGAGGGCCACTTGAGAGGGCGTGAGGCGCACAGAGGTCGAGGCTGGGCCGGTGCCCGGAAGAAGGCCAGCGGCGAGCGGGTTCTCCTGAGCGGGCGTCTGGCCATTCTGGGCTTGCGTGGATGCCCCTATCGGCTGCCCCAACGTCTTCGGCTGTTGGCCTTGTGCCGAGGGGCGCACAAGAGGTTGCGGCGCGCCCTGCTGGGGGAGAATGCCCGAGCGCTGAGCAGCGATCAGGCGTGCGATCTGCGCCGCTTGCGCGGGATTCTGTGGTAGTCCGAGGTTCTGCGCGACAGACTGCGGGCGCGCCCCCGTGAGGGTCTGGGTCGGCATGCCCGCGTGGTACATGGCGGCGAGCAGTGGGGCAAGAGACTGCACGCCGGCGCTCGTACGCATGTAGCCTGGGGGGACCGACACAGTGCCTTGCGGCGTGAGGGTCTGGCCGGGGCCAAGCCTTGGATTGAAGAAGAGCGGCCGTTGCCCAGGGAAAAGCAAAGCATTCCCACCAGCGATGGCGTGCGCCGTGTTGAGAGCCTTTTGCCTTTCGACTTGAGCTACAAGCGCGGGATCGTTACGGAAGATTTCCTTGCCCGCACCTGGGGCCCCGAGCCATGAAATGAGAAGCGCTCTATCTTCCGCGTGGCGAAGGGGATTACTGGAAGACCGAAGTGTCTGAATCGGTGTCTGCGGCTTGTCCCCATTTTTGCCGGGGAAGGGCACGACCGACGGCTTCGTGCGCTGGATAAGCGGCTTCCCGTGCGCCACTCGGAGCGCCTCGGTGGTGACCATCTGCTTGAAGGGGAGGACTGCCTGGTGCATCGCGTTCTGCAACGTGGCCGCCCGCATCTGCTGGGCTGACTGGAGCCCTTGCCCGATGGCCGCCATGAGCGGGACCGGGAGGCGATGAGGGGCGGAGGCTTGCGCCATTCCCGCCGCAAGGCCGAGAAGGCCCGCACTTTGCGGAGAGTTGAGCGTTCCTTCGAGTTTGCCAAGAACACCTGCGGACATCAGCGACCTCCGAGCAGCGAGAGAACGCCGCCAGACATAGCAGTGCCCACCGGGTTTGTGAAGTAGGGCGTGGTCATGGACGAGCCGGGGATGCCAGAGAGCAGTGACCCCATCCCTTGGAGCATCTGGTAGGGGAGCTGCTGGTAGTAGCCGAACTGGCTTTGATTCGCGCCGATGTAGTTCTGCGCCTGATTCTGGATCTGGCCACCGGCGCCCAAGGCGAGCTGGCCCGGGGCGGCCTGCGCGCCCTGCATCGACCCGGTCTGCCCGAGCGCTCCGGTCATGTCGCCGAGGGTCTGGTTGTAGGTCCCCCCGTACAGGTTCGCCGCCGTCTGCGCCATCTGCGAGGCTTGAATTGGGGCCGACCCCTCGACGTTCCGGCCAGCGCCGGCGAACTGGGACGCGAGGTTGTTCTGGATCTGCTGGTCCGAGAGCTGGGTCAGCTGCGCCAGCTCCGGGTTCGTCGCGGGATCGAGAAGCGAGCCGGACTCGAGCGTGTTGTAGAATCCGGCGCCGGTGTTCGCGAGCTGCTGGGCGGCGGGGATGGCCGAGTTCTGGATCTGCGAGAAGCCCTGCTCTTGGAGCGGAGAGAACGGCGCCACCTGCACGCCCGGATAGTACGCAGGGCCCGGGCCCGCATACTTCGCTTGCCCCTGCTTGGCGAGCTGGGTGTAGTACGGCTGGAGATACCCCGGAGGTCCCGAGGTGGATGTAGTGGTGCCGCCCTTCGCGCCGCTCATTGTCCGCCACCCGAGTAGAAGGGGGACATCAGAGGCGCGGCCGGGTGATACATCGTCGGCGTCGGAGCCATGGCCGGAGCCATCATCATCTTGGGCCCTGCGCTGAGGAGGGGGGCTAACTGGCTCATGAGCATCGGGAGCTGGTCAGGGGTGATCCCGCCAGAGGCGGCAGGAGGAGCCGCGGGCGCGCCCTTTGGGCCCGCAGCCCCCCCGAGGAGCGCCAACAAGCTTGGCTGTGAAGAGCCGGCCGCCATCATGTGGAGCGCGAGCTGCAAGAATAGGGGATTCATAGCGGCATCCTCCCGATGGGAACATTAGGATGCAGGCCCCACTGGTTCTGGCCGGGGAGTTGGTAGCTCGGAGCGCCGCCGTAGCCTCCGAAGCCGCCGCCTTGGTGCACAGGCGTGCTTGTGGTCGTCGGCGCGGTGGGCTGCCCGTAGAGACCGGTGCCAAGCTGGCTGAGCGACTGACCTGCCGATGGAGCGGAGGTGTAGCCGCCCGATCCCTGCCCGGCTATGGGGAACTGCAAGGAAGGCAAGGAAGGATTGAACAGCCCCGGGTTTGCCATGCCACCGTAGGGGAACTGCAAGGAAGGATTGAACGGCCCCGGGTTTGCCATGCCACCGTAGCCGCCGAGGCCCTGCTGGACGCCGTTTGAGCCGAGGCCGCTCGATCCGGTCGGGGATTGGGTGAATGAGCCGAGACCCGAGCCGAGCCCCTTCCCGCCCATGTTGAGGCCCTTGCCGCCGGAACTCATGCCGCCATAGCCTTCCGCGGGGCTGTTCCAGGACTGCCCTGGTGCCATCGTCTCCCACGTGCTCCCGACCGGCGCGTAGGACGGGCCCGCCATCATTTGCGACATCTGGTTGTAGTAGCCACCCTCGGGGATGGGCGCCATGCCACCGTAGTAGCCGAAGCCGTAGCCCGTCATCGAGGGCGAGTCGTATGCGCTGTTGGAGAAGCTGCCCGGCAGATTCCCCGAGTACTGCGGGTAAGCAGTGCCAGAGCCGGCGGCCGGTTGGAGATTGTTGCTCATAGAGAAGCCCTCAAGACGACCTCACCGGTCGGCTGAAACTCTGGGACGGCGCGGGTCCATCCCCGACGACCGACGATCTGAAGCGCCGTACACCCAGACGCCTTTGCGTAGGCGGCGACCTCGCGGAGCGCGGCGCGCTTCCACCGATCGAGGTTCCGGCCGCCACAAAGGACGATCGTGCAGATCCGCTCGGCCGGGAACACTTGGAGCTGGCTCACCATCGCCATATCTCCCCTCACCTCCCAGAGCATCATCTCGCCGCGGATCAATGAGGTTTTCAGGGTTTCGAGAGTGAGGGCCGACTGCCGCGCAAGGGGCCGGGCAAGGTGAGGGGCGACCTCGTCCCACCGCTCGGAGATCTTCCAGAACGGCACGAACTCCACCCGAGGCTCGGAGTGTTCCACGTGGAGCATCACAGGAAGAGCGCTCATAGGATTCCTGCCTCCTCGGCAAAGACCGTCGCACCCACGCAGTCGGAGAACGACCCGGTGAGTTCGACAGCGATCCGATGATACACCCCCTCGGCCCGGACGCCGGCGACGCCAGAACGCTCGTTGGCGGCATAGTACGAGGTGAGGGTGGAGGTGTCGCTCAGCCTGTTTCGCGTCCCCACGGCCACCGAAGGCGAGCCGTCGGTGAGCGGGCGGACCATCGTGGTGACCGCGCGCCCCGCAGGGTTGAGCTGGAGATCCTGCGAGATCAGGGTCGCCGTCCCCGGGGTCCCCGTGAACTGCCCGTAGGCGTGCGAGGTGCTGAATCCCCCGGGCACCCACGCGGATTCGCCGATGTCCTGCAAGAGGAAGTCAAGCGTCTGATCGCACACCGACCACGCCTGCTCCTCGTAGTTGTAGACGAGGATGGTGTCGAGGCCGGAGCCGGACGAGGACTGAAAGGCGAAAAACACGATCTTCTGGCGAGTGTCCGCCGCGGCGCAGATGGTGTTGAGGGCGCTGAGATCAGCGTTCGCGAAGAACCACTTGTCCACGAGCGGATAGCCGATCGGGGTGGTCGTCGAGCCGTCGGTCATCATGAAGCCGTCGGGCGAAGCGTAGAAGTACTTGTTCCCGACACGGGCCACGCACCAGGGCCCAAGCGCACCGCGCTTTTTCTCGTAGGTGTAGAACTGGAACACGGTGTTCCCGCCCACGTACTCGGCGCGTGAGATGCCCGAGTGCTGAAAGATGAGGCCGAACGATTCGTTGTCCGAGATGGCCTGCACGGGGCCGTACTCGGAATAAAGCGTCTGGGCCCCGGCCTGCGCCGCGTACGCGTTCTGCGTGTCCGGCGTCGGCCACTGGTTGATGTTCGCAACCGCCGACCACTGGATGCCGTAGGGGACCGAGCCCAGAAGCGCCGACTGGATGTTCCCCGCTACGAGAAAGTCCCGGATCATGCCGAGCACGCCCGCGATCGGCGCCGGGTCCGTGTCGTCGAGATCCGCAAAGGCCGTTCCGGTCGTCATGTCGATGGACTGGATCGGGTCGCTGCCGTTGGTGGCCGCCATGCAGCCGCCCATGTTCTGGAAGCTCCACTGCGTGGCGTCGTACGCGCCGAGATGCGTAAGCGACCACGTGACCGTGTTGTCGGTCGTGGTCCCGCCAACCGTCGTCGGCCACGTCGGGGCCGAAGTTCCGGAGGTTCCACCTGTCGTGACCGTTTGGAGGTTGCCGTTCGAGTCGATCACGAACTGCCCGCTGGTGTACTTCGTGGACGCGACCCACGCCGGGGTCGTCCGGGAGCGCTTCACCCACGCGCCGTTGACAAGCTGGTAGAGGTCTGTCGCGGTCCCCGCGTAGCGCTGGATGTTGCCGTTCCGGTCGTAGGCGACGGCACCCCCGAGACACTGGGACGGGAGCGCTGGGCTCCCCACGAGCGGGAGAAAAGGACGGTAGCCGCGCGAGGTCCAGATCACGTTTTGCGCGGTCAGGAGCGAGATCTCGCCGCCGGAGAAAAACTCCTTGGTGGACGCCGGGAACGCCGGGTTCAGGAGATGCGGCGGGTCCGGTTTCCAGGTGCCGAAGAGGTAGGAGAGCGGTTGCATGGTCAGAAGTGCGGCGTGATGCGCGAGAGCGCGATGGAGCCAAAGTTCTTCTGCCGGAGGTTCGCAAGCGCATCGGTTTCGAGCTTCTGCATCACCTGCGCCTGTTGAGAGTCACGGAGGTAACGGGCATAGAGGTTCTTGAGCGCGCGGGAACGGATGAGTTCTTCCGCCTGAGTCGTCCACGCGTTTTCGTTGGTCCCCGTGAGAGACCAGACGAGATCGGGGCCGTCCGTCGTTGTCTGCCCGACGACGGGAGGCATCGAGGCCCCCGAGATCGCACCAGAGCTGTTCTGCGGGGTGTTCGTGGGCCACGCGGGCGCCGACGTCCCGCTCGTGCCTGCCGTGATGCAGGTCTGGACGTTGTTGTAGCTGTCGTAGACCGTGTCGCCGACGGAATAGGCGGTCGAGGGAGCCCACGAAGCGGACGCGGTCATGAGCGGGAGCAGCTCGATCTGACCCTTCACCACCACCGGGAGCGCCTGCTGGGGCGGAGGGAAAAGCCGGATCTGGCCAGACCAAGTCGAGAACACCAGAGGATACGACGTCCAGAACACATCGCCCCAGTCGATTTCGTCGATCTCCTGCTCGGTCATGGGGTCGAGCTTGTAGGTGTAGTTCCCGATCTGCGAGAGAGCGTCCGTGACCGTCACGAAGTTCGCGGGTAGCCAGTAGTAGCGCTGCCCCACGACGGTCGTGAACTGCGCCATCGTCGCCTCGTTCCACGCGAAGCGCTGATGCGAGAACCAGCGGACCGCGGAGAGGATCTCTAGCTGGATCTCAGAGGTGAGGTCGGTGCGCGCGAGCTCGTCGGCGATGCGTGACTGCAGTTCGACGTACGTGCCCACGCGCACCTCCTCATTCAGTGTGGCTTACGAGAACGCCCCGTAGCCTTCCATCAGGATCACCGAACACGTGACGGTCCCGTTCGCCCAGGTGGCCGCCGCAGTTGTGCACTGAAGCTGGATCACCGTGGCGCCGGCGTTGCCGCCGGAGGTCTGCCCGTTGTTCGTGCCGATGGTGTACGTGTAGGCGGTGCCGCCCGGCTGGCTCGTGCGCGCCACGCCGCCGGTCTGGCCGATCGTGGAGCCAGAGATGTAGCGGCCCGCCGTCGTGGAGTCCCCCACCTCGAAGACCAGCGTGGGCGTGGTCCCGGTGTCGAGCTTCGGGGCGTTGACGATGACGTCGACGACCTCGTAGCCGTTCGGGACCTGACAGAGCTGGACCACATCTCCCACCGCGAGCGCGGTGGTGAGATCGATCGAGCCTGTGACCACAAAGGCCCCCCCGCGCCAGTTTCCACGGACGCGGTGGGAGGAGACCTGGGATGAAGGGTAGGTTGCCATTTGCGTTGACCTCCTTAGACCGTGCCGACGCCGTACTCAGACGGTGTCTCGAGCGTGGAGTTGGCGTGCGGAGCCGCGTAGGTGGAGAGCACCAGGGTCGCGAAGTCCTGGCTGTTGAACACCGCTTTCTTGATCCCGAAGATCGAGCCCGCGGCGATGCCGAGCATGTTCTTGTAGTCGAACAGCTCTTCGTCCCACGTGAAGACCTCTTTGGAATCCCCGCGACCGAAGGCGAGTGCGCAGGACTGCGCCCCCGCAAAGACCGCGCGGTAGGTGTTTGAGAGGAAGGCCCCGCTCGCGATCGCCGGAGTCACGCGGTACGCCTTGTGCAGGATGCACCCGTTGTACTCGCCGAGAGCCCCGGTGTAGATCGGGTTGTCGGAGACCTCACCACCAGTCGCCGCCGCCTTCTGGATGTCCAACCACTGCCCGGTCGTGGTCGAGACGCGAAGGTCCGTGACCTGGAACGGGTGGAGGAACGCCACGTACTTCTCTTCGCCGTCGATGCGGATGGGACGCACCAGCGGGTTCATGGTGTACGCGAGTTCCACCGCGTAGTCGATCATGTTGATGTTGAACGTGTTTGTGCTTGCGAGCGCGCTTTCCGATGCGACTCCCGACGGAAGCACGATGTTCGACGGCGCGATCGGGGAGTTGTTCCCTGTGAACGCCGTGTTGGTCTGCACCGTGTTCCCGCAGAGATGGTTGAAGAAGCTCGTGTCGAGCCGGTTCGCCCACCAGTCCTGAAGTCCCAGGCGTCCCTCTTCGCGAAGCTCGAAGGGCACGCGCTGTTGGGTCATGCGGCCACCCACGTTCACGGCGTGGCGGAGCTGATCGATGAGGATCTTGTCCGCGTAGGTCGTGAGCGCCTCTTCTTGGCCCTCAAGAACTCCGTCGCCCTGCACACCGGGACCGACGAGCTGCATGCGGAGGCCGTAGTTGATGGTGTCGCCGGCGGACTTTGACGCGTCGTCCAGTTGCTGGATGACGTTGTCGCCGGTTCGGTCGATGAAGCGCGAGAACCAACACTGCTGGATCGCTTCGACGAAGAGCTTTTTTGCCCAGAGTTTGACCGCCAACGGATCGTTGACGGCGAAGTTTGTTTGTGCCATTGGTGAAAACCCTCAAGGTGGAAAAGTCCACGAGTACGTCTCGTGTTCCGATCCGCCCTTGCGCTGGCGACGCGCTGCGCCCTTGAGGGTGGCGACTCCGGGACCTGTTGCGGTCGGTCCCCCACCGATTCGCCCGAAGCCCGGCGACGGCAATGAGCACTCTACCAAAGAGCGCCCGGAATGTCAACGGCCAAAGAGCCGCTCCCACTTTTCCTGAAACTTGGCCGGATCGCGCTCCGAGAGCACATCCTGCGCCGTGACCTCCTGAGGCGGAGGTGATCCACCGTTGGGCGACTGGTGCCGGAGCCCCTCCTGAATCTTGCGCATGGCCTCGGCGGTTTCTGGTGATGGGGGAGGGGTGCCCGAGGGAGCAGCCGGCTGAGGTGTTCCGCCGTAGCCCCACGCCTTTGCGAGCGCGTAGAAGCGCTCCGCGGGTTCCACGCCCTGCTGGAGCGATTGCGCGGCGAGCTGCATGGCTTCAGACAGAATCTGCTGCTCCCGCGCGGCGGGATCCGGGATCAACGGGGCGAGCTGCTTGTCGCGTTCGGCGACGAGATGCTGCCACGCCTGCGGGTAGTCCGGCGCCTTCTGGCGGTACTGGGCCCCCGAGGCCATGATGCGCTGCAAGAGCGCTCCCTTCACCTGCTCGGCCTGCTGCTGCTCGGCGAGGGCCTGCTGCTGCTGCGCGACCGCGAGAAGCTGCTGCTGCAAGGCCATGTTCTGGGCTTGGAGATAGCCGACCGGATCTTCCTGTGGATCCGGCACCGCCGGCTGCTGCTGCGCCTGACGGATCGCATCCTCGATCTCTTGCCGGCGGCGCGCTTCGGTCTGCACCATTTCCTGATAGCGGCGCCGTTCTTCCATGAGGACCGAGAGCGGGACGTAGCCATCCGGCGGCTTCGCGGGAGACTCCGGCGGCTTCGGCTCGGGCGGTTTGGCGGCGTCCGGCGGCTTCTGGGCGTCCGGCTTTGCTGGCGTTCCTTCCGGTGGCTTCTCACCTTCGGGCTTTGGCACTCCGGCGAGGGACGGATCGAGGTCTCCACCGGTCTCGAAGAACTTGGCCTCGGCGGCAGACAAGCCACCGCGCTTGGGCTTGGCCTTCGCGGGCGCCCGGTTGAAGAGTTGGAGCGGCTCGCTCTTGGGCTCCGCGGCCTCTGGAGTGGGGGCAGCGGGAGCGGGAGTAGTCTGGGGGGTCGGATCAGCCATGATCTACCTCATGTCGGGGGAAGAAGAGTTTTCAGGGTATCGGCCTGCGAGGAGGCGATGTCCGCGCTGGCACGGGCCGAGGCGCCGCTGGCCTTGTGGGCTTCGGCTTGCGTCGAGAGCCCGGCCTTCACGATCGCGGCTTGGAGCTCGGCCTGAGCCTTCGCGACCGCGGCCTTCGCTTTTTCCACCTCGGCCTGCGAGCGGGCCTGATCGGCGACGAGTGTCACCTGTCCCGTCTGCGCGAGGTTCTGTGCCTGCGCGTGCTTGTACGCGGCGTCCGCCTGCGTGGCGGCGATGTCGGCCTTTTTCTGCTCCATTTCGAGCTGCGCGGCGGCCTGCTGCATCTGCTGCTGCTGGGCCGCGACCTGGGGGGGAGGATTCGCGGCCTGCTTCCACTGCGCCACCAGCGCCTGAGGGAAAGGCGAGTAGTCGAGAAGCGGCATGAGCGTCTGTGGCGTGAGAAACGCGGGCGGCATATGAGGCGCGAGCGCGATGAAGGTGTCCCACGTCCTTTCTTTCACATTCGGCGCGCTTGGAGCCTCATCCACGATCACGTCGTAGCGCTCCACGTCTTTGCGGTACACGAGCGGCACGTAGCGGGCCCCCTGCTGGTCGACGAGCCGGATCAGGCGCCCCTGGGGGATGTAGCGGCGGATCATGTGCATGAGAAGGAGACCCTGCTCTTTCCGGTAGCGGCGCAGCGCATCGAAAAGGTAGGAAAGGAGCGCGAGGCCTGCGCTTTGACGCCGTTCTTCGAGCACACCCGAGGTGTCGAGCGCCTGAGAGAAGCCCATGACCGCAGGATTCACGCCCGCGACCTCGTTGAGACTCTGATTGCTGTAGGCCATGAGGGCCTGCATGTTCTGCGGGGCCTGAGAGACGGGACGCGGCATGATCTTCTCTGCCGCAATCGCCCCGCTCGTCGCGTAGATGATCCGCGCGGGATCGGCCCAGTCGTTCTCGGCCTGACGCGGGTTCTCGAAGGCATCCACTTCGGCGATCACCCCACCCTTCCCTGAGGTGGCGATGATCTCAAGCATGGAGCTCATGAACTTATTGCTCCAGAGCTGCGGATCCATCATCCCGCGGACGATGCCGTACCAGAAGCGCTTGTAGTAGTCCCTTTTGGCGGTCATGGCTTTGTAGGTGTAGTCGGTCCCCGTCGGTGTCCGCTTTTTCTCAAGGAGAAAGTCTCCCGAGAAGTACATGCGCCAGAAGGCTTTGCGCTTCTGCTTGAGGGCCTGGACGGGCCCGAGCACGTCCTTCACGACCGCCCATTGCTCTTCCGTGAAGGTCAGAAGCCCAGATTCGGACGGCACGAGAGGTTCGGGCTGGTCCGCGAACGCGGCTTGGAGCATCTGAAGCTTGTCCGGCGGTAGCTGAGAGACAGGCACGCGATAGACGGGCTCAAGCTCGTACCACTGGAAGTCGTGAAGTTGCACCGTGTCCTGGTTGTACTCGCGCCCCCCGGCGCCGGAGTCCTCGTGGTAGAAGGCCGCAGAGATCACGTCCACGGGGTTCGTCGCCCCCTCCTCTCGGTTCACCGATGCGAACTCTCCGTCGGGCCACATCTCCTGCGCGACGGCACGGGGGAGAATGCGCGATCGGCAGATCCACCGCGCATCCGCGTAGTTCTTCTTGGTCGACGCCGGGTCGACGGTCATCTCCATGGGGTCCACCCGGGCAATCGTGATCCGTCCGTCGAGGTCGTCGTCGTACGAGACAGCGGTCTCCGTCCAACCTTCCCCGCAGATCACGCAGTCCCTGAACGCGTCGCCCTCTTCGCCCTCCGCATCGCATTCGTCACGGACCCACTGCGCGGCGGCATCGAGCACCTCGTTCACCCCCGCTTCGCTGAGCGTCCGCGGGATGTAGCTCACCGTCTGGCGGTTCGTGACCTCGTGCCCGACGATCGCATCCACAATCGGGGCGATCCGGTTGAAGGTCACGACGGGCCGCATCTTGTCCTCCATGACCTGCCTGTCCTCGGGCGCCCATTGGTCGCCGGCGACGAACTGGTACGCCTTTTTGGCCTCTTCCTTCCAGTGCCCCCTCAGGCCCGAAGCCTGACGGAGCTGGTTGAGGGCTTCCTCAAGATCCATAAATGGCCATCGCGGTCACGTAGAGCGAGCTGCCGGTGGCCGAGGCGATTGCCGAGATCGTCGAACCCGCGGGGACCCAGAGGATCTCGTTGGCGTTGGCTTGGAGCGGCACGCTCGTCGCCGTGTCGCCCGTGGCTGGGATCGCGGCGGTGCCGACCCACGAGACGAACACGGGCTCGGTACCGATCACGTTGAAGAGCATCGGGATGAGCCCCCCCGGTGTCGCCCCTGCCGTGAGTGCGGGCAGATCGGCGGCGGTGGTGCCGACGGCGAGCGCGGCGGTCTGGTTGAGCGGGTTGACGACCATGGTTTGATCCTCAGGCGGCCATCCAACTCCCCGACCGACTCACAGGAGAAGGCGCGCGGCGTGGACGGAGGGCGGATGAATGGACGGCGAAGTACCGGAAGGCGTCCGCCGCGTGGCTGGAATAGTCGTGGACGGGCTGAGCCCGCCACACCTGTCGCTTCTCGTCGAACTCCCGATGATACGCCCCGAGATGCCGGATCCCGAGAGCACACTTCTCCCGATCGAACCAACAGCGCGGGAGCAGGCTCCGCACGGCCTCGATGCCGTCGGCGATCGAGAGCGCGGGCACGAGCACCGGCTTCACACCAAGCGCGGTGAGCACTTCGAGGCGGCTTTTTCCTGTCCCGAGCTCGCGGACCTTGGCGTCGGGTGGAAGATGCGCTTGCCCGTAGATGTAGGGCTTGGACTGCATGAGCTGCACGTAGTGCGAGAGAGCCTCGCCGTTGTTCTCGTAGTAGTCGATCACGTGGTATTCCTGCCCGGCCATCTGCACGAACCAGAGCGCCATCTCGTCGGCCATACCCAAGTCCCAGAACGTGTGAACGGGGATCGCCGGATCATAGGGCACGCGCGTGATGCGTCCCTCGCGCTCGGCCTCTTCCATGAGACGCCCGTAGTACGAGCCTTCGTTCTCGGCCTCGAACGACGCATAGAACTCCTGCTGGATCAGCGCATTGCTCATCCCGCTCCGCCGCTCCTGCTCGATCGCCGCCGGGGAGATCGCGTGCGTGTCTTCCACCGAGAGGCTCTCGCAGAACCAATCCCCGTTGCTCCGCGCCATCTCGTAGAGCTCCCACGCGTGGTTCTTCCCGCGGGGCGTGAAGATAAACACCGCCCAACCGCCGTTCTCGGCGAGGATCGGGCGCACGTAGTCCCACGCGCGCGGATCCGTGAGGGAGTACTCCGAAAAGACGACGCCCGAGGGATTCGATCCCACCAAGCGATCGTAGTTGTCCGAGCCGACGAGCTGCCAGAGACTCCCATTCTTGAGCTCGATTTCCATCTCGTCGTTCCGGATGCGCTTCCGGAGCGGCTCCGGGAAGACCTGGTCGATCACGCGCCGGCCTTCCCTGTCGATGGCCTGCCAGACCACGCGGCGGGCCTGAGCAGCGGTCGGGAGCATATGCCAGTACACCCCCACCTTCTGGATGGCGGAGACAGCGGTCCAGTTGAGCGTTGTCGATTCCTTCCCCGCGCGCCGATGCCACACAGCCACCGCGCGCTTCCCGCCGCCCTCGAGATAGCGCCATAGCGCTTTCTGGTGCGCAAGCGGCTGCCAGTCGTGGGGGATGGTGATCTCAGCCATCACCGAGCTTCCGGACGACAATGGTGAGCGGCGCCTCGGCGTCGCCCTTGACCTCGACCGACTTCGGCAGGAGCCCTACGACCATTCTGTAGAAGTCCCGTTGGTTCTCCGGCCTCGACGCCCAGTCGATCAGCGTCTTGGTGCCCCCGGTCTTCTCGAAGGCTTCGAGAAACTCGTGCTTGAGGCGCGTATAGCGATCCAGGGACCCCTTGCGGCGTCCCGCGCCCGGCAGCATCGGATGACCCTTCTCGAACTTCGCCATTTTTTCCCATTAAGCCTCCATTAACGCCCCATAACTCGCCCATTTTCTTAATGAGGCCAGCCAATCTGGCGCGCCTCGTTGGTCGTCCGGTCGGCGACCTGCATGCGGAAGCCCGGCTTGAGCTTCCGGCGGTTGTTCGCGTGCCGCTTGGCGACGGTGGAGGCGCGCTTGGCCTTCTTCATGCCCGCTTCCTCACTGGCTTCGGCTGCGTGTCGTTGCGGCAGGGGAAGTCCCCTTGCACCGGCAGCCACTCGACCGTCCCGCGGGAATAGTCCAGAGCGGGGATGCCCGCATTCTGCCCGAGGGCCCTGCTCAGCCGGATGAGCTGGGCGTTCTGGATGAGGGGCTTCGTGTCCTTCTCGGCTTCTGCTCGGCAGGCGTCGCAGAAGAGCTCCGACAGGAAAAGGGAGATCGTCGCTGGATCTTCCCCTCTCCCCGCGGCCTTGCGTGCCTGATTCTGCCGGGTCAGGGTCGGGAAGGTCACCTTGGCCTTCCACTTCGCCCGTTCGTGTGTCACGGCTTTGACTTCACTCATGTTCTGTCCTCACGGCACCCGCTTCTCGCGGGCAAGAAACTCTTTCCACGCCTCGGCGGCGGGGGCGCGACGCCGTGCGGCATCCTTCCCCGCCGTCCAGATCCCGACCTTTTCGTCCTGCGGGTAGGGGCAGACGGCCTTGAGGCCACGAGCCTGGTAGGCATCGTAGCCCTGCCTGAACACCGCCTCAGCGGTCGAGGTCGCTGTCCGCATAGGCGATCAGTTCGGCTCCTGTCCTTGGTGCGCATCGATCGAGTCGGCCACCGGCTCGGGTCGAGGCACACGGTGCCCGCGGAGACTCGGCCCTTTCGGGGTTTCGAGGTCGCCCGGCTGGTGGAACATGTACGATCCGCCGGCTTTGATGGGGTCGGACGAGAACTTGAGAGCCGAAGGCGTCCCCTTGTTCATCCCCTTCCGCGGGTCTCCGTCGGAGCGCCCATCCCGGCTCCGGACATACCGGCGCTCACCTGCGCGTTCGTCGGCTCGGTCCTTGCGCTCGCGCCGGAGGTACCTGTCCTCCCCACGTCGTTCGTCTTTGCGGTCCTTGTCCTTGCGGGCCTCGTACCGCTTCTCGCCACGCCGCTCGTCGCGGCGGTCTTTCTCTGTCTGCTTTTTCACCTCAGGGTCCTCATCAGGACTTGCCCCGCTTCACGCCGGTCCTCGCGTGCAGCATGGCTTTGGCTTTCGCCACGATGCGGCGCTCCTGCTCCGCGGTGAGGTTCCCCTTTCTTCGAGAGAGGGGAGCCAGCATCAAGGCCGCTCGGGCGTGCTTTTTGTCCGGGAGCGGGAACGATCGGTCTGGGCCCGCAAACACTTTCTTCGGGAGCTTCGCCCGCTTTTTGTTGCTCAGTACGGCCACGGCACACCCTCCAAAAAAGGGAGCGAGTGTAGGCGCAGAAAAGTCACGGACCCATCAGCGCACGGAGCCCACACCCATGAGAGGCACTCGCTCCCAGATCCTTTATAGCCGCAATTGCGGCGCTTGTCAAGGGGTCCAGACGTGCCCTCGGCTCACCTCGTAGTCCCACAGCGGCATGGCTTCCAGCTCGGGGAGGCTCTCGTCCACATCCTTATCGTCGCCCTTGCTCATGTCTGCTGCGGCTCCGGCCCCGCTGAGGTAGAGCGCTTTTGCATGTCCTGGCCCGCGCGCCTCACCCTCCCAGAGTTTGCGCAATGATCGGGTCGTGTCCGAGGATGAGGTCAGAAAGGAGCCCTCCACGAGCCCCGGCGAAGAGGTGCATGGTGCGCATTGTGTCATTCTGCCTTGGCCCCCACTGAGCGCCGCACGACGAAGTCGGCGCCTTCCGCCACGATCTTCGTGTCCGGGACCTCGGGGGACGCAAACCACATCGCGCCCCACGTGTCCTCCGAGTAGTCGTACTCGTGGTGGAGGGCGAACGAGGGGGGGAGACGCTCAAACGCTTCCTGCGCGGTGATACGCCCACCGTCCGCCAGATCAATCCGGCCTCCTTCCTCCCATACAACGTAGCGGAAGGTGGCTGCACGCGCCAGATCACACGCGATACTTTCGTTATGGTCGGTCGGCTTTGGCTTCTGGACGGCCACCGCGTTGGATCGCCACTCTTTCCAGAGCGTGTGAAGCACCATGAATACATCCACCCGGAAAGCTTCCAGCCCTTCCATCCTAGTGAAGCCCTTTTTCGGGCCCCCAGCTATCTCGATCTTGCCATCGAACACGGCAAGCCACGCCCCCGGGGGCGCGATGCACGTCCGGTATTCCACGAACTCGGGAAGCTCATGCCATCCTCGGATGAGGCGGTCCTTGGAGTAAGCGCGGACGGCCCCCTCTTCGACCCAGAGGGGATAAAGAACCGCATCATCTTTGATGGCGCCGGGGTAGGCCCTCGCGGGCTTTGGGTCTGTGTGTATCCACCGCATCTCTGCGGGGTGTGGACAGCCCGAATCCACCATGGCGAAGCTCATGGTGTGATCGACGGGCGTTTCTTCGGGTAGTCGCCGGAAGCGCACGATCTCGGGGAAGGTGGCGCATGGGGGTTCAGTGGGTATCATGGGTGTTCTCCATCGGCCTGCACGGCGTACTGGCGCCACAACCACTCCTTTACGCGCGCATCCTGCGCTGGGGTAAAAAAATAGCTCGTCCATCCTTGCTGAGAAGGCCAGAGCTCATCCTTGTCCACGCCCACCAAGTACCAGCCGCGCGTCCTGCGCACGAGCTGGATCTTCGTCACAATGCGCTGGTGATTATATTTCCCCGGCTTTCTCTCTTTGCTGCTCGTGTCGATCACGATCATGCCTGGGCGATCCTTCACCCGCAGGCCATGGGCCTCGCACCAGCGCTCAGCGATGACAGCGGCGCTGAACACGTCGCCGGCGCTGTGGCCGTGTTTGTACTCGTTGCCAAGCACCTCGCGGAGCGCATCACGGATCGCATCAAAGCGTTCGGTGGTCCCGGTGTCATGGCCGCCGGCGTAGACAAGGATGGGTTTCTTTAGGGTGTTCATGGGTGTCTCCTGTGGGCGGTGTGGGTGTGGATCAGGCGGCGCTGGCCGTCTGGGTGGAGAGGATGGCGTCGATCTCGGCCATGCGGGCGACGAGCTTCTCGCGCTCGGCTTGCAGGGCGGAGACATCGACCGCGGCAGGGGCGCTCGTGAGGATCTCGATGCTGAACTCATCCGTGTTGCAAGCCTCGGCCTCGGCCCGCGCCTTGGCTTCTGGCACATCGCGCACGATGAAGACGCTGCCCGCATCGACCACGGTCGCCCAGTTTTTGGATGAGCCGCCCGAAGTGATGCGGCCCTCGACGAGCTTGACTCCCTGGCCGAGCTTCGCGCCCGAGTCGCGCCCCCACGCGCGAGCGATCTCGCGCCCGCACACGTAGACCGCGCGCTGGCCGGCACGTGCACCAGACTTGAAAGTGATGCGCAGGTCGATGAGCTTCGTGTCCGACGAGCCGTCCGTGCCGTACACCGCACGGCAGAGAGCGCGGACATCGTCCTCGTCGCGGGCGTCGAAGGTCCAGACCTTCGCGGTGGAATCCCATTTGCCGCCGAGCTCCTTCGCGCGGTTGACGAAAGCAGGGTGGAAGGGGGAGGCGACGCTGATGTCAGAGCCGCTGCGGGTGATCGAGATGAGGGGAGTGTTCATGGGTTTCTCCGGTTCAGGTCGTGGGGACGTCCCCCACGGCTCCACTATAGCACTTTTCCCGCCAGTGTCAAGTGCTTGTCGTGGTCTCGGGGAGGGAGGCGCGTAAGTCATTGATTATCAACGAGTGTAACGGTCATGGGGATAGGCGCCCCCCCGTCGCAAGGCAGGAAAATGCCCTCCTTTTGCGCATCGCTCTGCGCCGGATGGCGCTCCCAGATTCCGGCATCGTAGAGTGAGGCCGTGAGCCCGAGATGGCTTGCCACTCCTTCCGCGCTGGCGTCGGACGGCTCATAGCGCGGCGCACCGACGCTCTCATCATCCCAGTAGCGCATCCACGCATCACGGTGCGCGTAGAACCTCCCCACCCAGAGCGGCATCAGATCGTCCATGCGGGACGGGATGCGCCCGTCGCCGCGGAAGACAACCACGAGGGAACGGAGATCGCGGAACTCAGGGAGAAGGGCGTGCTTGCGCACCACGATGTCCCGACGGTACGCGCGCACGGCGCCGTCAGGAATGCTCGCGGGATAAAGCCGGGATGCGGTGAGGGGTGCGCCATCTTTCGGAATCCAAGCCGCTGGCCTCGCCCGTACCGGGCTCTCGCCATGATCGATCAGCGCGTACGACATCCGCGCCGTCACAACCGGTCTCATCGTCCCCCCTCCCGCACGCTCACGATCCCGAGGTCCACGAGCACCGCAAGCGAGAGAGCCCACGCGCGGAGAAAGGCGAGCTCCTTCTCCTCGCGCGATGCGGGCCCGGCATCGAGCCACATATGGCAGGCGGCGCAGGCGTAGCAGCCGAATAGGTCGGAGGCTTTGTGCCCCATACCTTTCCCATGCGCGCCGAGGTTGGAATGCGCCCAAACGGTCGTCTCCGTATCGCCGTTGCAGGCAGGCGATCGGACCGTACACGCCTGTCCGCGCGCGCTCTCACGGATCGCCCGGGAGCGGATCACCACGGCTGCTCTAGCTCCGGGAAGTCCACGCCCTCGGTGCGGAGGTCCGCCTCGTACGCATCGAGCACCGCCGCGAACTCCGGGACGGTGAGCTCGCGGGAAGAGCGCGGATGCCCTCCCGGTCTTGCGCCGAGGTAATGCGGCTTGAAAATGCCCTCATGGATCGCCTCGGGCGTGAAGCGGAAGACGCCGGGCACGAGTTTCGCGCGGATGAGATCCGGGAGCTTCCGGTTGAGGTGCGAGGCATAGAGCCCATGAAGCCACCATAGGCGCCGGTTCTGCTCGCTCGTCCGCGGCTCCGCTCCCGCTCGCCACGAGAGATCGAGCGGGAGCTTCTGCGAGAGCTCGATAAAGAGCATGCGCAGGTGCGCCTTGTCCTGGACGATCACGTGGGCTCAGTCGCGAAGAGAAACGAGAGCTGCGTAGTCTGCTGCGAGAGCCGCCACGTCGTCTCCTGCGCCAGAGCCGCGACGTACTTCCCGAGCACCGCGGGATCAAGGAGGTGCCCGCTCGCAATGTCGCGTAGTCGCGTGTTGTAATCCTCCGTTGCCGCTTTCTTCGCGGCGAGTAAGGCGACGAGCTCCCCGAGCTCTTGCTGTGTGGGGCGCGTTTCGGCGCTTCGTGCGGCGCTCCCCATAGTGCCGAGGATGGGTGCAGGCAGTGAGTTCATCGGTGGGCCCTCTTGGGTTTGGGTTGATCGGTCGGCGCGCGGAGCAGGCGATAGAGCCAGCGATCTCCGACACGGTGGCACGAGATCTCGTAGCCTCGGTGGCGCAGCTCAGAGATCGCAGTTGACACGGCGCAGACCTGCGCCATCTCAATCAGCTCAAGCGTGGTGAGCGCTCGGCGACGTCGAAAGTGGTGCAGGATCTTGAGTAGCCTTGTCTGTCTTGGGGAGGTTGTTTTCGAGGCGTGCATGGGGTGTCCTCACGATGGTTAAGAGTTTACCGATCTCGGCCTCAATGGCCTGCCGATCGGCGGTGGGTGGGCGGGAGGGTGAGTGCTCGGTGCGGTGCTGGCAGGCTTGCCAGACCTCAGGGAGCGTGGGGGGGTAAGGGGAGCCCTGGGTCGCGAAAAAGTTGAGGGCACGGAAGAGCTCTTCATGCGAGCAGCGCGAGAGCTGGAGACGCCAGATCTGGGGCATCTCGTCCGCGAACTCCTTGTAGAACTTCGCGCCGTAGATCTGCCCGAGGGCGACCCAGAAGGCATCGAGGGAGAGCTCGTCAGCGTCCATCGCCCGCTCCCAGAAGCTTGGTGAGTGCGGCATCCACCGCAGCTCTGCGCGAGTGTTTGGCGAGCGTCTGGCGCTGCACACGTTCGAGCACGGACTCGCGCTTCACGTTCTGTTCGTGGTCGGGCGGGAAGATGCCTTGCCACCCGCGCTCGATGCTGCGCTCGATGATCGCGCGCTGATGCTCCCATCCCCACTCTGCCAGTTTCTTCCATTGGAGGGCTCGGGCTTGCGGGGTGAGGGGCTTTCGGAGAGCCTTGCGGTGCTGCTCCCACTGCTCCCAAGTCTCGGCGTCCAGTTCTGGGGGTGGTGTCATCTTTCGTGGGGGGGTAGGGGGGGAATACCGTTCCTTGGGGTCGTTAGATGGGGTCGTTAGTGCGACCTCAGAAGTCGCAGGGGGTGCGACCTCAGAAGTCGCAGGGGGTGCGACCTCAGAAGTCGCAGGGGTGGTGGGGTGGGCGAAAGCATGAAGCTGCTTTGTGGTCTGCCGCAGGTACTTCGGGTCGGGTCTCGGGTGCAGCACTTCGATGAGGCAACTGGCATCCCCACCAGCTGCATCTATCCTTCTGGTGAGCTTGAGGTAACCGGATTTGGTGAGAGTCGCGACACACTTTTGGACCATCCGCCTGCTCACGCCGGCTAGCTCGCCGATCGAAGATTGAGAAGGCCAACAGACCCCGCGCTCGTTCGTGTAGGTGCCGATGATGGCGAGAACGTGGAGATCACGGGGGGAGAGGCGCGTATCCTTGGTCGCCACGGCGGGGATGATGGAGTACTGAGGACCTGGGCGATAGTCGGTCTCGCTCATACCTTCCCCCCGAGCTCTTCGAGCTCTTGGGCAAGGCGCTGCGAGCGCTCAACCACTGTGCGGATCTCTTCCGGGAAAAGATCGGGGCGGAGCTTCCGGGGGTGGACGCCGAGCGCGTGGGCGGCGCGGAGGAGAGCAGCCCCGACCGGGATATAGCCTTGCTCTTCCCACGCCGTGATAGATTGCCGCGTGATCCTTGCAGCACGCGCGAGGGCAGACTTTGACCCGGCCCTTTGGATGGCCCATTCCAAGGCCTTGCGGGCCTTCTCTGGATTCCGGGGTGGGCGCGAATAACTGGACATCAATGGCTCCTAAGGTATGGACATGCGCCTACTCTACCACATTCTGCGGGCCAGCGCACGGGAGTCCTTGACAACAGCCGGGACGTGTGGTAGGATCCTATCGACTAAACACCGGAGCCAAACCCATGGCCTTACAAAACCTTGTTTCCGTAGACAATCGCCCGCTCACCGTCCGCCTCGGCGAACGGTTCGGTCTGGACCCACAAAAGCTGCTCACGGGCCTGAAAGCGACGGCCTTCCGCAAGGCGGGCGAGATCAGCAACGAACAGCTCATGGCCCTGCTGGTCGTCTCGGACCAGTATGGACTCAACCCTTTCACCCGCGAGATCTACGCCTTCCCCGACAGGGATGGCGCGATCATCCCGATCGTGAGTGTCGATGGCTGGCTGCGCATCATCAACTCACATCCCCAGTTCGATGGGGTAGAGTTCGCCGAAGCGCCCGAGCAGGAGGAACTGGACGGGAAGATGGTCCCGCGCTGGATCGAGTGCATCATCCATCGGAAGGACCGGTCTCACCCCACCGTGGTGCGCGAGTACACCGCCGAGGTCTACCAGCCCCCCCGGACCCGGCGGCTGGACGATGGGAGCGTGAAAACCTATCCCGGCCCGTGGCAGACGCATACGATGCGGATGCTCCGCCACAAGGTTCTCATCCAAGGGGCGCGCGTCGCTTTCGGGTTTGCTGGCATCTTCGACGAGGACGAAGGCCAGCGAATCCGTGAGGGGCAAGCGATCCGCGAAGCAGAGGTGCTGGATCGCGCCAAGCCGCTGGTCGCCATGCCGCGAGCGAAGAGCGAGGCAGTCGAACTTCAACCGTTGCCCAACGATCGTGAGCCAGAAATCGTGGGTCCTCACACCGAGTCAAGTGTCGACGAGGCGGTGCACGGAGCGGAGGTGAGCGATGGCGACTGATCTCAACTTCGATCCGGCCACCCACACCTACACGGTGGGCGGCCGCGTGGTCCCGTCCGTGACGCGGATTCTGCGCCCCCTCACCGACTTTTCCCATGTCCCTCCAGACGTGCTGGCGCGTGCCGCCGCGTTCGGGACTGCGGTGCATCGGATGATCTACCTCGAACAGGGCGGAGACCTCGATGAGGAAGCGCTCGATCCAATCCTGCGCCCGTGGCTGGATGCGTGGCGGAAGTGGAGGACGGAGACCAAGCTTCGCGTCATCGAGCGCGAGCGCCCGGTGTACCATCCTCTCATGCAGTACGCGGGCACCATGGACCTGCTGTGCGTACTGGACCGAACTCTCGTGGTGGTGGACCTAAAGACGGGCATTCAAAGCCCTGCCGCTGGCCCCCAGACGTGGGCCTACCGCGAAGCTTTGGCTGAGGAAAGAGGGGTGGTCCCGGTCATCATCAAGCGCGCCGTCCTCCGCATACCCATGCAGCCGGGAACTCAGCTCCCGGCGCCCCCAACCCTCGAATGGCAGACCAACGATTCTCTGGACGGCAACCTCTTTCGCTCCTGCTACCAGATCTACCTTTACCTCAACCCCAATGGAGAACGCAACCATGGCGACTGACCTCTCAACCATCCGCGCCGAGGCGGACCGGGAAACCGGACGCGCGGCGGAGCTCCTCTCGCGCTACCATGCGCTCGAAATCCGCGACCATGCCGCCTCGGTGGCCGTCGCCGAGGAGCTCAAAACCATCAAGACCGCGAGCCGGGAAATCGCGGCCAAGGAGGATGCCATCCTCTCCCCCATGAAGCAGGCCATGGCCGAGGTCAAGGCCCTCTTCGAGAAGCCCAAGACCCTGCTCGCGACCGCCGAGCGCACGCTCAAGGCCAAGGTCGCGGAGTGGCAGGATGCCGAGCGGAGACGGGTGGAAGAAGAGCGCCGGCGGGCCGAAGAGATCGCGCGCAAGGAGCGGGCCCGTCTGGCCGCCGAGGCCGAGAAGGCGCGCAGGGAAGCGGAGGCCAAGGCGCAGAAGATCGCCGAAGGCCAAGGCACCGCGCGGACCGCTGCGGCGGTGGAGCGGCTGGAACAGAAGGCGCAAGACCTCGCACTCATGTCCGCCATGACCGTCGCCCCCCCCGTCCTTGGCCCATCCAAGGTCGAAGGCGTCTCCACGCGGACCACGTGGAGCGCGGAGGTCACGGACGCGATGGCGCTCATCCGCGCGGTGGCCGAAGGGAAGGCGCCTCCGCATCTCGTCACCCCGAACATGGCTGAACTCAACAAGCTCGCCCGCGCGATGAAGGAGCATCTCGCCATCCCCGGCGTCCGCGCGGTCGCGCAGGACGTCGTGTCTGTCCGCACCGCTCTCTGAGGAGAAATCATGAACGCACCACTCAACAACTGCTTTTCACAACGGCCCGGGAAGCCCACGGTCATTCAGGACTGGCTCTTGCTCGACGAGGGATACAGGGCGTTCCCCTACCAGGACTGCAAGAGTCTCTGGACCGTGGGCATCGGCCACAATCTCGAAGCGAACCCCATCCCGCTAGACGTGCTGCGCCTCGTGTCGGTCCGAAGTCCGGTCTCTCCATCGTTTGCGGATGGGATCTATCCCCGCTCCGTTTCGTGGATCCGTCAGATCGGCGGACTCGGGCACGACGAAGCCTTCATCCTCCTGAACCACGACCTCGACGAGATAAGGGGATGGCTGCCCGAGTACATCCCACAGGTGGATGAGCGATCGCCAGCGCGCAGCGGTGCGCTCTATAACATGGCGTTCAACCTAGGACCCGGGACGTTCAGTCAGTTCACCAACTTCCTCGCTCTCGTCAACCAGCCGGACTGGCCCGCGGCGGCGGCGGATCTTCGGGACACGCTCGTCTTTCGCCAGCTCCCGACGCGCTATACTCGGATCGCCACCGCCCTCGAAACGGGTGAGTTGCCGGAGGAAATAGAATGAACCTTTCCGTCTTCTGGCCCACATTCGATGTCGTCCTGAGCGTCATCCTGTATCTTGGGCTTTTGGAGCTCGGGGGGTTTCTTCTGGTGCTCATCGTGGCGGCCGCTCTCTCCATGATGGCGGAGGATAAGCGCCGGGCTGAGTGGAGAAAGAGAAAATGAAACCGCCAGTCAACCTCCACCCATCCCTCACCGTGCCGCTGGTTCGTCTTGGGCTTGCGCTTGCGGTGGTGGGCTTTCTGGTGTTCGTGTGCGTGGCTGTTCTCTACGCGGCATGGAAGGTCTCGCGTGGTGGTCGGTACCGGCGATGAACTTCTCGTGGCTCAAGCACTGGATCGCCAACACGCGGCTCGATGCCATCCTTGTGGGGCTCGCCGGTGCGGGAACCTTTGTGTGGTCTGCCGTCTGGTCGGTCCTACACGATCCCACGGGGTGGCATCCGCAGTCCTACGGCATTGGGTTCGGGGCGATGGCCACGGGCCTCGGGCTTCTCTTTCGGCTTCGACAGAAGCCCACATCTGGGGGTGATGAATGATCTTTCTCTTGAAGTACTGGAAACTCCTGCTCGGCGGCGCGATCATCGTTGCCGCCGCCGTGGCGATCTTCATTTTGCACATGGAACTCTCGTCGGCGCAGGCGGCGCTCTCGAAGTCCCGCGCCCAGACAGCGGTGCTCTCCGCCACGGTCGCGGAGCAGAACGCCTCCATCGAGCGATATGCCCACGCGGAGGCGCATCTCGCGACCAGAGTGAAGGCGACCGAAGCCGCGAACGCCAAGGCGCGCACCATCACCCGCACCATCGTGAGGACCATCACGGAGACCAAGATCGCGCCCGGATGCGCGGCGGCGATGGACTTTCTCAGGGCCGAGGCGCCGGAGGTGAGCAAGCCATGATGCGCCACATTCCGCTTTTTCTGCTCCCCCTCCTTGCGGCCTGCGCGGGGACGGTGCGGGTGCCAAAGACGGTACTGGTCAAGGTCCCTGTCTACTGCCACGTCTCGCTCCCACCCTATCCTGTCCTCCCCCTCGGTTCGCTCACGCCCGCGTCGTCGGACGCAAAGGTCGCGAAAGACTACGTGTCGAGCATCGTGCTCCTCAGGAGCGACGACCAAGAGGTCCGCGGGCTCTTGTTCGCGTGCACCAAGCCATGAACGCGCCGTTTCGCTTTGAGGGGTACTGGGAACCAATCATTATCTGTTCACAAGGTGACACCACCACCCCCCCGAGGAGTACTCCATGACCACTCTTTTCTACATCGTCATCGCCTTCTTCATCGCTGCCAACGTGGCGGTGGAGTTCCGTAACCGAAAGGCGCTCCCGCCGTTCCGATCGGACCTCTCGGCTTATCTGGCTGGGGTGCCGTGGTTCTGGGTGCAGGACCTCGGCTACCTGGTCCTCGCCGTCTTCCTACCGCTCATCGGCTACTCGCTCGGTGGGCTCGCGGTGGAGATCCTCTTCGACGTCTCCGCCTTCGGTCTCGTCGTGGTGGTAGGGACCAAGGACCTGATTGCGTATTCCGGGCTCAACCCTCTCGAGAAAGGCGATCTCGAAATCGCGCACGTCGCCGCAGCGGGCCTGACGTTTGCCCTCCTCACGGTCGCGCTCTTGATCCACTCGTGGCTCGAACCATCCGCGACCTTCATCTCGGCGCTTCTTGCGCCTCTCTCCGCGGCGGCGTTCAACCGGCTCGCGCCGAAGAAAACGGCCCTCGAAGAAAAAGCCTATACCCTCTTCCTTCTCATCGCGATGCTGGCGGCGTTATGAGATACGGCGATCGCCTGAGGATCGAGGTAGAGCTTCCCATTCACATCGTCTCGGTCGCGAACAAGCGCGAGCACTGGGGCGCGCGGGCGAGACGGGCGCAGACCCATCGGCGGTCCGCTCTCCTGGTCCCGAAGCTCGCGTGGCGCTTTCCGGTGGAGATCACCCTCACGCGGCTGGGAGGGCGCCAGATGGACGACGACAACCTTGTCGCGGCCTTCAAGGCGCTCCGTGATGGGATCGCCGCCCGTCTTGGGCTCGATGATGCGGACCCGCGCCTACGCTGGCGGTACGAGCAGGAACCCAACCCTCACGATTCGGTGCGCGTCATTTTGGAGGAGATGGAGGCGATACGAGCTTCTGGATCTGCGCCTTGAGATCGTCGATCTCCCGGTAGAGGGCGGCTTCCAGAGTGTGGAATGCCCCGCGGAGGTCGCGGATCACACGTCGATGCCACCACGCGAAGGCGGCGAGGGCGAGGAAGAAAAGGATGAGGGCTGGGATCATGTTAGTCTCCTGTGGCGTGAGTCTGTTGCCGTTCGGACATCCGGGCGACGCGCCGGCTGAGTTCGTGGATCTGGGTGGTGCCCTTGATGACCTCGGCTTGGATGATCGCAAGCCGCTGGTCGATCGACTGGGTGGTCTGCTCGACGTGCGCGACCCGCGCCTTGAGGTCGTGGATCGTGCCGTACTGGAAGCCCACCCAGAAGATGATGCCCGCGATCGAGACAGCCGTCCCCAAGGCGAGGATGAGGTTCGAGGTTTTCTGGGCGGAGAATGGCACGTTCATTCCTCTCGTCTCACGGGTGAAAGGGTCGGAAGACTTTGCCCATCTTGATAGCCATCTGGGCGACGGTGTCGGTGGGCACCACGTTGTAGGAAGCGAGCGCTGTGGCGAACTCCGTCGGGATGGGGTCTTGCAGCAGCAGATGGCCCGCTTTCGGTTCGTCTGAGCACTCCGTCTCTCCGTCGTCGTGAACCATGAGCCACGCTGTGGCCGACACCTGGAGCCATGATCCCCCCGTGAAAACCGGCTGGGCTGAGAACAGATGGTAGCACTTCATGGCTTGACGCTCCCGTTGTGTACGATCGGGCCGTGAGGCGTGAGGATGAACCAGTGGGGCGGCCGGATGCCCAGAATGATCTTGCGCGCCGGTTCGTGGACAAATCTCATATCCACAACGGGCATCTCTCCCTCTTCTGTTCTGATCCGCTCGCCGAGTTCGAGATAGGCCGCCCGGATCGGCTTGCCTTCCGGAGTCATGAAAGGCTGTGTCTTGGTCACAAGGAGCCCGTTGATCGAGACCCATTCTGTCTCGGGCTCTGCGCGCACCGTGAGGATGGGCGCCCATTCCCCCTCCGGCGTCCAGAGTTCGTCGCCGACCTTGAGCTCGCCTGCGGGAACCATGCCGTGGCGAGTAAGGACGGGTTGCGATTCATGGAGACACGCTCCAATCCCTCCCCCTCCTGTCCCAGACGCCGGAGTGGAAGCCGTGATCGCTCCGCTTGAAAGAGGCACGACGCCAAAGTGGCTTGCGAGAGACGCGTTCGAGGCCGAGCGCGCGGTGTTTGCTCCTCCCGCAAACTGAATCGTGCCGTCGGCCTGCCGGAGATAGGGGTAGAAGTAGTAGGTAGTGGAGGCGGAAAGGCCGGTAAACTCCTGACTCCCTGAACTCACCGACTGCGTCGTGCCGTCCGCCCAGTACACCGTGAAAGCACCCCAGCTGATCGTGATCGAGGTCGTGGTCGACGTGTACGAGAAAGATGCTGTGCTTGACTGCGGGGGGACAGAACCGCGGTAGAGAAAGCCTGACGAGGTGCCGCGTCCGGGGGTGAGAGCTTGAAAAAGAGCGAAGTAGTCCGCGGTGTCCAGGATCCTCCCCTCGATCACAAACACGTCCTGGATGAGAACGGCGTTCGAGGTGAAACCGGAACCGAAGCCCGGCCAAGAATCTGCGCTCACCCCTCCGATGGTGTAATAGTTGGTGGCGGTAAATAATTCGGCCGATATAGAGCCCATCGCCACGTTTTCTCCATCCACAAAGAGATAGAGAGCCGTTAGACCGTTGGTAC
>JAEHJW020000175.1_pt1 | contig 31966 bp, 49 predicted proteins | sample 9271431 | NCBI WGS metagenome assembly JAEHJW02 | reverse complement strand
TTACGACTCTATGAATTCCACAAACGTGTCGGCCGGCTTTAGATCATTAAATATCTGCCGCATGATGTCGGAAAATGAGTAACTCAGATATTCGCCAGCCGTTGAAGCACTCGCCCGAAATGCATAGGCGTCGACTTCGGCATAATAAACGCGCCAACACCAGTCTGAATTATCATCGCCAAGTTCGTCGCCGGCCCCATTCCAGCCAGGCATGAACGGGTGAAGCTCATCCATGACAATGGCGTAGCCAAGAGCGGCGGCGAGCTGGATGAAATAAGCGCGGTCAAGCCGGCCAAGTTCGCTCATCTTCTGCACAACCCGATTCTGACGGACTTGCAATGAGTCGCCGTAGAACGGGGCCGAGGCATAAGTTTTCTCCCACGCCTCCAAGAGTTCATAGGTGCTGTTGGCTAAAAGCTCAGCCAGCAGCTTACTGTCACGATAACCGGCCTGATCCAGATATGCCCCTTCGATGGCAATATCCCGATCAAAGGCATTGCCCAATGCAAGCGGCGTCAGGAGTTTAAGCGCGTCTTTATGTGACATTGATCACTCCAGGACGAATGATCTGCATGGAGGTCGATACCACATTGAGCGCCGGTATCGTAACGATCACGTCATCCGCGCCATTGACAATAGCGAAGTTCCCAAGCTGGCTTCGGTAGAGTGTTTGTCCTGGGGTAAAGCCGTTCAGATATGCTGTTATGTCCAGCGCTGTTTGAGCTGGATTGTAGGAAGCCCCGGCGCCGGAAAGCGTTATGTTCTGGACTAGTATGGTTGGCGGCAACACGCGCAGATACTTGGCGGTGACTGGCCGGAGATTGTCGATATAAGCCCATACCTCATCAATGAGGGCCTGGGTCGGAATCTCGCTGCCGGTAGAAGGGTTGGCAACGATCACCACGTCGACCGAGCCGGGGCCTTGCCCCAGAGGAATGCAATATGCGGCCTTGACGTTGGTAATCTCCATAGCCCACTTGACATAGTCGTACCTATTCCCACCTGCCGGAGGACGGCGGATGTACTCCAGCAGCCTGGCAAGCAGCTCGGCGTCAGTCTCATTGGCTTTCCTGGTGATGCCCCGGATGAATGCGTGATGCTCCAATGCTTCGGTAGCGGCGGTGTCAGGGAAGATCTGATCAGCTATCCAGCGCTGGTGCTGATAGAGCCCCCAGAGGGCCGAAGCAATGGCAGCCGACTTGATATAGATAAGAGACCCCTTGGAGGTATCTCCGCCGGGTAATTGGTTGATGTAGTCGGTCAGGATGGCGTTCAGCAGCTCGTCGTATGTCGGGATGGTAAAGGGCATTAAACCACCTCTTTAAATGTGGTGTAGGTCACGGCCCGGCCATCGGCCTGAATGGCGGTGACAAGGATGTTTAGGCGGTGCCGGTCGTTTTGATCGCGCCAGGTTGCGACCTCGATGCTCTTGGCGCGGCCGGCGTCGATGATCCATTGCAACGCCTGCTCGATATCCTGCTTGATCAGCCGGGCCGTGGCCGGGGTATTCTTGAGCCTGGGGCGGTCAGTAAGCCCGAAGTTCAGATCATGCCACCAGGAGCCCTTCTTGATGGCTAGGGAGACGATGATGTTATTCAGAATGTCCCCTGCCTGGTCGAAGGTCTGATCGATGGCGCCGGTCTGGCTGTCGTACACGAGCTGAAAATCCATCTACATTGCCTCGTTGGGTGCGGGGATCGTGACGCCATCTGCCGGGTGCGGATGGCTATGGCTGCCGTAGACCTGCCGCATGCCGGCCATGGTCTTGGTGCCGTTCGCGTCGGCCACATCTCCGGCCGCCGTGATGTCCCCCCCGGACGTGATATCGCCCGATACCTCCAGGAGCGGCGTGGTCAGGGTGACCTTGGTAGTGGCCACCACTTCCACCAGCGGCGCCGTGGCGGTGATCTTCGTCGGACTCGTCACATCGATGCCGCCGCGCTTCAGATGCATTTTCTGCCCCAAGTCGTCATAGAGGGCCACCTCGCCATTTTCCAGAGCGATGCGGTAGCGGCGGTCATCGGAAGCCACGGCCACGAAATGTCCGCCCTCGCGGATGATAATGATCTCGGCTCCCGCCTTGGGCCGTGAGGTGTAACCGTAGTGCTGGAAGTATTCCCGATTCTCGATGGTTTCATCGGGACGGCCGCTGGCAGAGAAGCGCTTGATGACCCCTTCAACCACGCTTTTGACGATTCCCCTGATCATGGCGCGGCCACCAATCCGGGGGGGCCGAGTTTGATATCGGTCCAGCTCCCCTGTTTGGTCTTGCGGAAGCGCCGGTTGAAAACCAGCATGGTTCGCTTGACGTCCAGGATCTCGTCATTGACGGTGCACAGTTCGTTAATGGCCCAGTTGCGGCCATCCTGGCTATGGCGCGGAGCCGTATAGGAGAGGCTGTAGCCGTCATGGCGTTGTTTCTCGAACAGCATGCGGGCATGCATCTCCGGAGTCTGACTGTCGTTGTTGATCTTGACCACCAGCGGCTTGTAGAAGGGGAAATCCTTATCCGTGGCGCTCTTCTTGACGTTGACCTTCCCCGTATCGAGGCCGAATTCGTCATGCCCCTGGACCTGGGAGACGACAGTAATCTTCGAGTAGCGCCGGCTGATGTCGTCGCTCTCCTCGCCCCCCTCCACGTTGTTCCCCAGGCCGTCAAGTCGGTTGATAACCTTGAACATCGGTTCGCCGGTGATCTTCGGCCGACCGAAAACAAACGTGCCGTCGGGCAAGGCGAAGAAGAGCAGGCCTCGGCTGGCGCCGTAGACTGCCAGCGCTTCAAATACGGTCATGCCCGGCTCGATCTGGCTGAACTTCTGGGGGGTGTCAAGGAAGGCGGTCAGAGGATTGTCGGCGGTCTTCTTCTTACCCTTCAGCTTGCCGACCACATTCTCCTGGTAGACGATCTGGGAGCGCTGGATGAACGGCATGCTCTTAAGCAGCATCTCGGCCAGCTGCTTAACGGTCTTGCCCTGGACGGTGACGAACTGCTCGGCGTGGCTGTCCACCAAAAGACCCATCAGGTCACGCCCCTCCACGGACAAGGTGCGTCCACCCTTGTCGTATTTGCGGACGGTCTTATCGATGATGCCGGTCAGCTCCAACTGATCGTTGACGTAGAGCTTGCACTGCATGCCGGACTTGACCGGCGCCTCGGGGTTGGCGAGTTCGAGGGTGAACTTGTCGGCGGCCTGATAGAGGTCGGCCTCTATGTCATAGCTGACGAAGTTCTCGATGCGCTGATTGCCGATCTGCAGGGTCACGGTATCGCTCATGGCGTTACCTCTCCCGGACCTATGTAGATCCGCACCGCTCCATCGGTGAAGTTTGGCCGGGGGATGCTGTTGATCGCCGAGAGACGCTCGGCATAGTGGTAATCAAGGCCGTAGCGCAGGCAGATGATATGGAGCGGCATCGGATTATCGAGCCGCACAGTGATGATTTTCTCCCGCTCCAGCTTGATGTTGTTGACGTGGTCCAGGATGACGCGAGCGATGGCCTTCAGGCTTTGGATACTGCGGCCGCCGTCGCTGGCGATGGCTTCCTGTATCATGTCGCGGCTTTCGGCCAGCGATGCTTCCAACTCGTTGACCGTGTAGACCGGCTCGGCTATGGGCGGGTTGAGGTAGCGCCCCTGGACGTCGAAGGTAGTCTGTTTTTCAAGCCGGCGCAGCACCTGGCGCTGTTTCTCGTCAGCGGCATAATACTGAGCCACGGCATGGGCGCCCTGGATCGCGGCGGCGACCCTTATCCTGCGCTTCATGCGGCTGGAAAATCCGGACGTAACGATCAGACTGTTGATGGCAGAACGGAGATTACGCAGGAAGCGACTGGGCGCGGTGGTGACGGTATTGTACAGGGCCACGTAGCGGTCGACCATCTTGGCGATGGAGCCGATCACCCGGCCGGGGAGCTTGGTGCCATAGTTGATGGTGGCGATGAGGCTGTTCGCCGGCTGGGTCATTTCATTGAGAGCACCCTCGAAAGTGGCCACGGCGGAGTCCACTTCCTTGAGCCAGGCGCGGGCCTTCTGGCTGACGCCGCTGAACTGCTCCAGGATGCCCTGCCCGGGGTCCAACTCCTGATCGTTGATCTCGGGGGCCTCGGCCCCCAATCCATCCTGGGCGTCTGCCTTAAACTGGTCCATCTGTTCGTCCTGGGCGTCGATCACCGCCTGATCGGCGGCGGTCTCCACGTCCTGGTACTCCACCTCGGAGAGATCCTGCCGCATGTTCTCGACAAAAGTGATATCGACCTCGGCGGTCAACTCCCGGTCGTCGGCCCGGACGCCCACCCGCTCGATCATCCCCTGCATGGTGCCGTACATCGGGTGAGTCAGTTTGAAGAGGGCCTTGTCCTTGAGGTGGTTGACCAGTTTGATGTGGTCGTTGTAGGTCAGGTGGCTGCCGTCATCCCAGAAGTAGCAACGGATGGTAACGGTGCGGGCCTTTTGCCCCATGTTCTCCAGGAGCGCCCCATCCTTGTAAGGGAATTCATGGCGGGCGATGGATGCCTCAAAGGCATCGTCAAGGGTCTCGATCTCCAACGGGATGCCGTCTATGGCCGCGTCGTAGAGGGTCATTACATGGCCTCCGTGGTCATAAGGGCATCGAAGAAGTTGCCGCGCCTGCCGCCTACATCGGCGCTGGTGTTCATGTCGTTGGAGCGGGCAAAGACACGCCCCTGGCCATCGATCTGAAGATCGATCTTGATCTCGTTCCGGGCCGCTCCAGGTCGCATGGTGCCGCCACTCCGGCCATGGACCATGTCATAGATCATCTCGCCCAGCCAGCCATCCCCCTTGTAGCGCCCTCCGGAGGAAATGCCGGTGAGCCACCCCATACCCTTGTTGATCCCGGTACCGAGCAGGTAGCCGCCACCGGCAGCAGCCCCCACAAACCCGGCGCGAGTGGCCAGCATGGGGAGGTAGCTGGCACCCTTGGCAACCGGGGTTCCGGCGATCTTCCACCAGTCCTTGACGCGGGCCATTGCGCCCCCGAAGACAGAACCGGCGGCGGTACTGGCTGCTCCGCCAGCTGTGCCGCCACCCGCATTGATGCCGCCCGGAACACCCGGCACCGGCACTCCGGAGCCCGGCCAGTTCGTGACGAAAACAGGAGTGACACCAGTGGCAGCCTGAAGGGCCTTGCCTTCGGCCACTCCGATGGCGGTGCTGCCGCCCTTTGACAGGAGGCGCTGGGCAACGCCCTTCAATGCTGAGTTGCCCAGACGGGCGGCCAGGTAAGTGCCACCGACGATGGCGGCGGTACCGCCGAGGATCTGCTTGCCCGATAGCTCCAGTCCGCCGTTGGCCTTTTTGTCGAGGCTGAACTTGACGATGTCGGAGAAGAGGCGATTGATCGGCTGGGCGAACTCATCGGCGGCTTTCCGCAGAGCGGACTTGAGGCGGCCGGTTTGATCGACGGCGTTGTTGATCGCTTCCGGGAGGTCCCTCTCCAATGTGCCGCTGGCGGTGCCGATCTGCTTGGTGAATGACTCAACCTTAGTGAGGGAGTCTCCCTGCAGCAGGGTACGAAGGCCCTTGATGGTGTCCAGGTCGGCCTTGCCGAAGGCTCGCTGAATGAAGACCGCCCGGTCGCGGTCGGTCTTGAGCTTGTCCCACTTGGCCTTGATATCCTTCAGCACCTCGACGGTGTCGCGGCGGGCGCCCTTTGCGTCAAAGAACTTTACGCCCGTTCCCTTCTGGGCCTCGGCCATGTAGCGCAGGTTGGTGAAGACCCGCAGGGTGGAATCGGCCAGGGTAGCCAGGCGCTCTGGCTGGCGCTCTACCATGGAGAGCGCCTCGATGAAGGCAAGCGTCTTATCGAAGCCCATGTTGGCACCGGCCGCATTGACGCCAACGCGGGCGAAGATGTCGGAGAGGTTTTCCAACTCGGCATTGCCAAGGCGACCGGCAACGACCATCTTGTCCAGGAGCACCAGGGCTTGGCCGGGTTTCTCCAGGTCGATGTTGTAAGCAGTGGCACCCACGGTCAGGCCGCCGGCCAGGGTCTTTTCGTTGGCGCCGGTGACGGCATTGGCGATGTTGATGCCTCGGGTGGATTCGAAGGCCGCCTTCCAGGACTGTCCGGATTGAATCAAGGAATCAAAGCCTGTCTTCATTCCGTCCACGTCACGGCCGGTCTGGCGTGACATCTCGAAGAATTCCTTGCGGAGCCCCTTGACTACGTCGCCAGTTTCACCGGCGGTCTGTTTGACCTGGGTGAGACCCTTATCAAGCTGGGCCGACATGCGCAGCTGCTGCAGGGCGCCGACGGTCAACCCCAGGGCGGCGAGTTTCCCCTGGAGCGATCCGGACGCCTGCTTGATGCGGTCCATCTCCTGCCGGGCCGTGGCGCCAAAACGGCGAAATCCGCTCTCGGAGTCGCGGAGTTCCCGTTTCAGGCCGGTGGAGCGGGCCAGCAGTTCGATGAAGAGTTTCATGTCAGCCATTCTTTTTCTTCCTTACCTTCTGTTTCTGCGGTTTCGGGTCGACGATCTCCTGATAGTTCACAAGCAGGCTGTCTCCCTCGGCCAGGGGCATGTCAATCGCCTCGGCCCAGGGGACTCCCAGTTTAAGCAGGGCTATCAGCTGCTTTCGGTGCGGCTTGTTGTGTGCTTCGAAACTCCGCCCTCCGCTGGTCGAGGTCCATCATGGCCTGGGCCAGGGTATCGCCGTCATCCCCTTCCAGATCCAGGACCATCTCCGGCGTCAGGCTGTCGATGCCGGCGACCTTGAGCCGCTTGGAAATGATGGCGGCGTCGTAGTAGGCCGGGGCGGCGAGCAGCTCCTTTTTGATGGCCGGATCGTTGGCCAGCTCCAGGGTGTGGCGGAAGGTGCGCTCGTGCAGGATGAAGTCGCGGCAGGCTTCGCCCTTGTCGTTGAGGATGCCGTTCGGGAATGTGCTGGTCTGGACCATGGTTTACTCCTCCGTCCGGGTGCCGGCGACGAATTCGATGGTTTTGGTAACCTCTTTGTCACCGTCGAACTTGGCCTCACCGATGGAGAGGCATTCCACCTCGCCGAAGCTGATCCGCTTGCCGTTTTCGTAGTCGATGGTGACCGTACCGTCCTCGACCCCCTTGAAATCAAACTCGGGCTTGTCGGCCGGGATGACGTAGTCAAGGCTGAAGTGGTTGCGGTCCTTGACCTTGACGGTGCCGGTGGTGTTCATCAGGTTGACGGTCTTCTTGAAGACGCGCTCCTTTTCGGTGAAGGCGTTGAAGTCTTCCAGCTTCTCGCCGTTGATCTCCAGGGTGACCGAGGTGATGTATGCTTCCATGGGTTAAACCTCCCTTAAAGGTGAATTACAGGCCCAGAGGACCCGAAGAGCCTAAAGGCCTAAAGAATCAGGTCGATCCGGCCGGCGATGACGTGTAGGCCATTGACCACGTCGGCCGGGATGCGGATGTTGAGCCGGTTGGGATCTTGTTCGTCGCGCACGATGATGACGCCAGGACGGTTGGCGACGACGTTCTCCAGAATCTCCAGGCGCTCCAGGCGGTTCAAGACATCGAGCACCTCGGTGCGGACACGGGGCGGTGTCTTGGTGGAGAGCTTGGCCCTGGGGAAGCGGAGCAGCAGCCGTTCCCGCACCGAGCGGCGGGTGTAGTCCAGGGTGTCAATGGTAGTGACATCGAGCAGGCTGATGTCGGGCACTCCGGCAATGTTTTCCACATAGGTGGTGATGGCGCGGACGATCTGTACCTGCTGGCCGGGTCCGACCTGGAGCGGTGCCACGCCGTTGGCCAGGGCGCTTTCCTGCTCCTGACGGGTCAGGCGCTGGGCCTCGGCCGGTGCAGCGATCCCCTTGAGCGCCAGATAATTGAGCGGACGGGCCGGGTCGGATTCGGAGGCGCGCACGGCGGCGAAGGCAGCGGCGATCTCGTAGCTGGGAGAGCGGGTACCGCGCAGCAGAGGCCCGACCATCCGGCCGCTATTGATGCCGGTGGCCAGGGTGATGGCGCTGGCCAGGCTGGAATCGACCGCATAGTAGCCGACGCCGGGGCGCTGCTCGATGGGGCCGGAAACGGCGTCCAGGTGGTCGCGCAGGGTAGCCAGGCTGGTGGCATCGTTGTAAGGAGTGATTACCAGGCTGTACTGGCTGGCATAGACCTTGTCCAGGGCGGTCTGGATATCGGGATCGATGGTGCCCCCAGCCATGGCAACGACGGCCACGGTGCTGCCGATGTTGGCAGTGATCGTCGCCTCTAGGTCGATCTGGTTGGCCACCAACCCCTTGTTGCGGGCAGTGAGCGTAACTACCCCCAGGGCGGCGGAGGCGGTAACCGGCAGGTCGGCCAGATTGTTTATGGCGGCAGCCAGGGCGGTGGCGATGGCGTTCACTGCGTCGCCGTTGGCAATGGCGATCTGCACCAGATCATTGCCGATGAAGAGGGCAAGGACTCCGGAACCGGTGGCAGCGTTGGCAATGGTGATGGTACCGGTGGCGGCCGCGCCGGCGCCATCATCGAGGGCGCAGACGGTCAGGTCGAGGTACGGGTTTGCCTTGAGCGCGGCCATGACCATCCGGTGAGCAAGGGAGCCTCGACCGAAATAGGTGGCGGCGTCGGCTGTCGAGTAGACGCGGGTGGGGGTGAGCGCCGCCACGCTGCCGGCGGCGATACGCTGAGCCACGATCAGGGTGGGCTGCACGTTGGCCGGCAGGCTGTTGACCGCCAGGGTCGTGTTGAACTCGAAGTAAGCCCCCGGCTTGCGGATCGTGCTGGGGATGTTGTCGAAGGAAATGCTTTCATCCATTACTGGTCACCTCCGGTCTTGGATTTGGCGGCGGCAGTCACAATGACCAGCGAGCCGTCATCGATCAGGCGACGGTAGTAGGCACTGTCTTCCACCGGTGCCCCCTTGATGTCATCGGTGATGTACGTTCGCGGGTTGTCTTCGCGGGGACATTTCTCGCCAGGCTGGGCTTTTACAAGAATCTTTGGCATGGGTTAAACCTCCTCTTAAACTGTGGTGGTCAGGGTATCGGATGCGTCGATGGCGTCATCGCCGGGCTTGAGTAGGTAATCGATGGCCATGGTGATCAGGTCGCCCAGGGCCTCTTCTTCCAGTTGGCGGATATCGAACCAGGTGGAAAACTCCAGCAGGTATTCGATCACCCCGGCGTCGTACTTTTCCTCGCTGGTGACATCGCGGAACATCACCGCATGTAGTGGTCCGATGGCCAAGCCGAGCTTTTGGCCGAGCAGTATCTGGACGGCAGCGACGACCAGGGGATTGATCCCTTTGCGGCGCGCCTCCTCGGACTGCATGTTCTTGAACTTCAAAAGAACGCTGACGGTGCACTCGTTGCGCCAGATGGCCTGACCGATCTTGTTGAACTTGCCGGAAAGGCAAGCCACGGCCACGGAGATGTCACGCAAGAGCTGACGGCTATCCTTTTGCACTCCGGCGCTCTTCAAGGCCGGGATCTTATCGGTCAGGCGCGTAAGGGTGGCCTGTTCGATGGCGGTGAGCATGTCGGGCTGATCGGCCATATCTATAAACCTCGCAGGGTATCGCGGGTGAATTGTCGTGGTTGAGAAACAGCTGTCGCGTTACGGGCAGAGTCGGAGGCGGGGGCCGTTGCGGTGGCGCCGAGGTTGACATCGCCCTTTGAAATGGACTGCAGCAGCTTGAGGGTGTTGACGTAGTTCTTGTCTCGTACCTCGGGCATGGTTTCGACGCGCCGGGCATAGAGATTGTAGATGGCGATATCGAGGCTGCACTTGGCGATGATGGCCGGGACCGGATTGAACGGCACGACATAGCGGCCCGAGCTGTAGCCATCAATGACGGCATCGGCGTTGGCAATGGCCTCGTTGATATTGACCAGGCACACGGCAATGGCGGCCTGCCCATCGGCGGTGTAGCCGGTCAGATCACCACCTGCAGCGGCGGCCTCCAACATTTCGTCGGTAACAATGGCCGCATCCGAGTCATCGGAAAGCTGCAGTACGGTGACCGTGCTGATTTGGCCGATTATTTTTTCAAGTGTCGTGTACATGGCGTCCTTTGGAGGGGGCGAGATTTCCCGCCCCCTCCGGTCTGTTTACTTCGTCGCTTTCTTGTCGGCTATGACCTCCACCAGCAGCATCGGCTCTGCCTGGAGGGTCTTCAACTCAGCCGCCGTGAACTGGTCATCGGCGTATTCAAGAGCCTCGGCCGGGTGGGCGATGCCACAACGGCGGAAACCGTCCTGTTTGGAAGCTATGCGAATCATGGGGATCTCCTTGCTATGATGTCGAGATAGGGCGGCCACTCAAGGCCGCCGCCCTTACTTTTACGCCACGGTGCCGTCGCTGCCGTAGATCAGCTGCCAGAATCCGTATCCGCCGGCCGCCCGCGCTTCGGCACCGAATTTGAATTTCTTGCGCATGAAAACGTCCTCGGCCTGGGGATCGATCTGCTGCACAAAGACCGGCTTCTTGCGTTCCTGGTAGATGAACGGCTTGACCGGCTTAGTGGTATCCAGCAGGAACCAGGCGTTGTCGTCGGTCAGGCGGGCGTCGCAGACCACGGTCACGGTGCCCTTGTAGGGGTTGGCTTTGCCGTCATCCAGGCGGTCGTTGGTGGCCAGGACGTTGGCGATATCCTCCAGGGCAGGCGGCACCAGCAGGACATTGGGGGTGATGTTGAGCGGACGGCCGTCATCATCGGTGAATTTCTTCATGGCGGTGCGGGCTGCGCCGAGGGAGGCGATGGCTGCGGCCTGAGTAGCGGCGGAGAGCTTCTTGGTTCCCTTGTTGGAGACGCTCTGCACCACGCCGTCCTTGTCGGTTACCGGGTGATCGGTGTCGCACATGTACTGGCCGTCAAAGCACTTGTTGGCAAAGACGCCGTTGGCCAGGTCGGCAACTATTTCGTCCGGGAGCTGCTTGGCGGAGAAACCGGCCATCTCGGCCTGTGGGGCGTAAATGCCGAGCTGGTCATCCTCGATGTGGTTGCGGTCAACCTCGACCGTGGCTTCCCAGTCGTCATTGGTAATGGTGTAGTTGAAGGCGGCCAGGGCCTTTACTGCCTTCTCGCCCATCCACTTTTTCATGCGCGGAAAGTTGGCCAGCCATTTGTAATCGTTGGTGGCGGTACCGGAGGGGACCAGCATGGCTACCTTCTGCCAGAAGCTGGGCGCCGCATCGAAGGCCCGGTTGAACGTGGTCTTCAAGTTGACGAAAATGTTGCTGATGGTACTTGCATTGATAATCATGGATGATCTCCTTTACAGGTTAAATGGTTACTGAACCCAGACGCCGTCGCTGTCGATGCCGACTACCTTGCCGGCCGCCGACTGAGTATTGCCGCCGGCATTGGATTTGGAGACCGTGTCATCGTCGACGATGTAACAGGTCTTGCCCAGCTCGGCCTGAGTGACCGCGTCGCCGGCCGAGTTCTTCCACTTGAACGCCTTGCCGCGCCGGACCTGGATCGTTTTGGCGCCGTCAGCGCCGCCGGTGTTGTCGACGTACTCATCGGCCCGGCCCAAGTAGGTCAGGGTGGTGGCGGTGGCGCCCTTGGTGGCATAGCCCGTGGCGTTGGCCGCCACGATTGCGCCGGCGAAGATCTTCGCGTTTGCCGCTACAGGAACGATGATGATCTCGCCGTCTTTGTTCGGGGTATTTCTGTCTGCTGTCAAAGCCATGGTGAATCCTCCTTAAAAGGGTGTTAAAGGTCTGGTTACAGGCCGCCGTACTTCTTCAGATCCTCGGCTGAGTTGCCGAACATGCCGGCGATCTTCTCCTGTTCAGCATTGAGGGCCGTCTCCGACTCACCCGGCTTCTTGCCATAGAGGTTGCTGTCTCCGGCCACGGCAGGGGCGGCGGACACGAATGCCTTGAAACGCTCCAGACCACCTTCCTGGCGGCACTGGGCAACGTGGTAATCCTTGGTGGCCGGGGTGATCTTGCCGGCTTTGAGGGCGGCATCGATCTCGGTGTTGATGGCGGTTTCCAGGGTCTCTTTCGCCTGGGCCGTCAGTTTGCCCTCGGCTTCGGTAGCCCGGTTGATGGCCAGGTCGTAGTCCGCCTTTGGCACGAACTTGTCCAGGGACGGGCTGTTTGCGGCGTTAAGGGCTACGGTCAGATCACCTCTAAGCTTGGTGATGTGGTTGAGGGCTTCATCGAAGGTGGCCGTCGATGCCAGCCCCAGGGCTGCCAGCAGTGCTGCGAGATTCATGATGACTCCTTTCTCTTGCTCGTGATTGAGTGCCGGAACTTCCAGGTTAGGCGTATTGGTCAGGCCGACGCTTTTGATGCCGACGATGTTCATGGTTTGGCGGTCGATGATGTAGGCCGGGGAGTAGTAACGGTACTGGCGGCCCATGACCAGACCGGAGCCGGTTTCGTTCCAGTCGAATTTTCCCCATACCGAACCGTCCGGACGCACTTCCAGGGACTTGCCCCAGGCTACGGCCGGAGCCGACTCGCCCTTGGGGGCCTTTAACTGGGTGGAATGTTCGATGTCCATGGGAATGTCCAGGCCATTCTCTATAAAGAAACGGATGATCCCCTGGGGATCGGGATTGTTCCAACCTCGACCGTCACGCCCTTCGACGCGGGCAACGGGTGGGACCAGCATCAGCTCCGCAGGGGGCGCGGTTGCGCCGTCCGCCATGCCCATTTCCATGTTCAGGGCATGCACGACGGTGGCAACTGCGCTGTTGATCGCTACGTCAAACCCGGTATCCACTATCAAGACCTTCATCCGTTCCTCCACTTTGTCTGTTCTTCTGCTGGCGACTGTACCAGTCGCCTCTATGTCATTCGATTAAAGCCACTTTAAAACCGTATGGGGTGCCTCTTATTTCATTTGACCTGGCCGCTTCCCGGAATGGGGGATGGGCCTGAAAACGGAACCGTCTTAAATCCCCCTTTAATTTCCCCTGTACGCCACTTTCTCGGTTGTCCTCCGACGTTGGGCCGACCGGAGAAACCAACCGGCCTTAAAAACGAAATCTCGCGCTCCGATCAATCCATCTCCAGGAAGTCCTGGACGATCCCCCTGATCTCGGTCCGGTCAGTCTGGTTCCATCCGAGGTAGGGACGGGCCGGAAGGTGCGGATTGAAGGTATGGGCGCGGACCGTGGCCCAGACCGGGAACTTGAGAACATGCTTGTAAACCTTCTTGACCAGGCGGCGGTGGGCCGGGACGGTCAGATTCTTGTCGATGCCGAATTGATGAGCGGCGCCGTAGACGACATTGGTGCCGATCTTCAGGTTGCCGTTCCTCACCGCGTAGATGATCGAGTCGCGCAGCCTCCGCGTTTCGGTCAGGATCTTCGTGCCCTTCTTTTTCTCCTTGTACCGTTTGGAGAGGGCAGCCCACTTAACCCCCTGGGGGTCCTGCTCTTTGGTGAACAGTTCCTGGGTGGCCTCGACCTTGTACTCGCCGATATTCTTCAATACCGGGGTCAGGCCGGAGGCGCGCTTGTCCAGGGTTTTGAGCTTGCGCATCAAATCCTTGTCGTCGATGGTGACGTATGGGGTGAAGGCTCCGGCCATGGCTATCTCTCCTCTAGGCGGCCGGTGGACGGGTTCATCCACTGGCGGCCGGGGTTGTAATCCCAGCCGGGATCGATGCCCCTGGGGATGTCGCGCACCTCGCCGGTAGCTGGGTTGGCCCATTCGAAGGTGCCGTTGTCAGGGGCCTGGCCTATGGACTTGTTCAGCCGGGTCAGGTCGCGGCCCGACAGGGGCACGACCCGGCATTTGCAGCCCCAGCCGTTGGGAGTGAAGTGGGTCTGCCACCAGGGATCGTCCGCCGGCAGCACGATGCCGTTCCAGGAGAGATGAAGCGGCCGGGGGTGGCGGCTGTCGCCGTGCTGGTACATCCAGTTGGGGCGGTATTTCAGCACGTCGGGATCGGTCATCTGGGCGAAGCGGCCGGCCTGGTACGAGGTGCGGATGTTGGTGTCGTAGATGACGCGGGAGCGCCAGCCCCGCGTACCGTTGTAGCTCCAGCCGTACTTGGCGACGATGGTATCGAAGTCACCCAGGAAAGCCTGGTAGGTGGTCCCCTCGGCGATGGCCTGGTCGATGGCGGTCCGGAAGTCCGTGAGCATGTCGTCACGCATGACACCGGCGACGGTGAAGGCGTGGTCATGTTCCTCGGCATAGACATAAGACCAGGTGGCGGACTTGAGGCCGAGCTTCTGGCGGAAGAACTGGATGGCCTCGTCGAAGGGGAGGCTGATCGGCTGGACATCCTCGGCGTTCAGGGCCAGGGCGGTCATGATCTCGTCACGGCCGATCAGGTTGGCCAGTATCTGGGCGGAGGCCAGAGCGTTCGCTACCGGATCGATGTTGATCGACAGATGGCCCGGTGTCGCCAGCGCGATCCTGGACTGCTCCAGACTGCCGGCGGCATTGATCGCGGTGAATATCTGCGAGACCCAGTTGCTGCCGTCGTTTAAGGCCAGCGCTCGCTCAGTCACCAGGTCAATCTGGTCTGGCTGCGGGTCTCCCTCGGCATTCAGCGCCTGGCAATGCGGGCAGGTACTTTCTCGGTTTGTCGCGACCGTTGGCTTGGTGGCTGCCAGTGCCGGAGAGGCGGCGGCAGGCTGGCCCAAACATTCCGCATCCGGGGCAGGGTCGCTGAAGCCCAGCTTGTCCCGCACTTCGCTTGCCTCCACCTTGAGCCCCAAGGGGACCAGCTTGGCCAGTGCCTCTGATAGCACGGGTATATCGGCCGATTCCGGCTCGCGGAAACAAACACGCGGATACTCATCACGTGGGCCGTGATTGAGACAAACATAGGGAATGACCAGGTCACGCTCCAGGGTCTCGGCCAACTGCTCGCCGTCGGCGTCGCGGATATCTTCGCGGACCTCATCATGAACCTGGGCCTGGCTTTTCGATGCCCCGTCATCGGCGGTCATGGTCTGGCCCAAGACTGCCTTGCTCATCTGCTTGTCGAGCCAGTTGGCCAGACGTTCAAAGAGCCCTTCACCGCCGGTCGCCTTGGCATTCTCGATGAACTCGATCTGCATCCCTTCCGGGATCACTGCGGCTGCATCGCTCCCCAGGTTGGCCACGGCTGCCCGCAGAATGGCGATGTTGTCTTCCACCTCGCCGGGGCGGTATTTGCCCAGGCGCAGCGGCATGCCGAACACTTCGCAGAAGGCCATCCAGTCCTTGACCGAGAAGTTCTTGAAAATGTACGTCCAGGCAGCCAGGCGGGCCAAGCCGCCACGGATGGGAATACCGCACTTGAGACGCGGGGTGTGGACGATGAACTTGTACGGCGGCAGCTCGATGCCGTTCATCAGGTCGGCTTCATCCTTGAGCCGCAACTCGCGCTGGGTCTCGCGGTCGTACTGGAAAAAGCGGGGATCACGCCATTCGTAGCGTCCAGGCCGCCAGGGCTGTTTCGACTTGTCCCAGCAGATCTCCACCGCGCTGTACCCCTTGCCCAAGGCATCGAGGCAATCCTCAACCATCCCCTTGGTGCCGGACCGCTTGAGCAGGGCGCGGATCTCGTCGGCGATCTTCACATCCTCGGGAGAGTCGCTGGCCGCCTCCACCACAATAGGAAGCCGGGCCACGGCCCGCTTGCGGGTGCCAAGGACGGACGCGTAATGGAGATCCTTCTCCTCCATCTCCTCGGCCAGGCTCAGGTAATCATCGGCATTGCCCTCGGCGGCGTTTTGCAGCAGGGCGCCCAGGCGTTGGGGCGTGAGCCCGCCGGTAACGTAGCCGTGGTTCCATATAGAGCGAATGCCGGTCATGCTGGGACGGGCGATTTCCTTGTCCAGGACCGTCTTGTCAATCGGGCGGTTGTATGCGTCGTAAAGGTTGATGTCTGCCATTACCAGGCTCCTTGTTGTTTTCCTACGGCATGGCCGAAGTGATAGCCGCTGCAAAACCGGCAGCGGTAGACATGCAGAAAGCCGCCCCGTTTCTTCCCGGCACGGATGACGGAATACATTGCATTCATGGCCAGATCGTGTGATTCAAAGCGCATCTTTCTGCCGCATTGCCGGCGGCGAATGTTGCGCTTGCTGGCCATTACCAGCAGCCCTGCTGTCTGCCGACGCCGTGGGTGGTGCGGATATCGCGGGGCAGGTCGGTGTAGTCGGCCTGCTTGACACTGTGGTAGGCGTATTCGGTGATGCCGTCCTGCCGGGTGGCGAAGTGCCCCAGGGCCAGCATGATGGCGCCGTCGCCGTGGCGCTTGAACTCGGCATCCTTGGTGTCCTGAACGCGCAGGTTGGGCAGCTTGATGATGCCGTCGATCAGCTCCAGGGTGCGCACGTCGTTGAGGATATCGGCGTCCCTGGGAAGATCGAACATGCTGTCCTCGAACGCCTGCTGAAAGGGTGTCATGTTCTCCCGGTACCAGGCGTCGTTGAGCATGACCTCAATGATGCGCGGCCGGCCGTACTTGTCGGCAGTGTACTCGGCCAGGGTGTAGCCGTTGCCGGTGGCGTCCATGGCACCGTTGCGGAACTTGGGTAGCCGGTCGATGATGTGCCAGAGAATCTGCTGCTGGTGCCGGGTCGGGACATTCTTCATTTCCAGGATGAACGGGACCAGGCGGTGCAGATCCTGGAGCATGGCCATGGGGCCAAAAACGGCGAAGTCGCCGTGGCGGGCATAGTCTGAGCCAAAGCTGTGCTGAAGCTTTTTGTCCAGGATCTCCAGAACCGGATTGACGTTGATCCGAATCCACTCCGCTATCCAGGAATCGCGGTAGGCCATCCCCTTGGGCACGAAATCACTCTCAAGTGCCAGGCGCAGTACCGGCCGTACCTCTTTCATGCACTGCTCTACCAGGACACCGGCTATGGCCACGCCGGAGCCCTCGCGGGGAATGGCGTCAAGTTCTTCCTTTTTGGCGGAGATGTTGCTGCCATACCCCTTGATGATGCCGTCATACCAGCGCTGCTTGCCTTCCGGCGTCGGCTCCCACCCTTTGACCAGGCAGACGCGCTCGTACAGACCGTTATTGACTGCATCGTCGAAGGTACAGTGAAAGACCTGGTAGCCGTTAATTCCGACCCTGGCGTCGCGGATCAGTTGGTTAAAGGCGTTCTTCATGCCGTTATGGGTGGAGATGATCCGGATCTTGCCGGCCCAGATCAGGAGAGCGGTACAGGCATCGATCACGGCCTGGACTTTCTTGTGAAATGCCGCCTCGTCAATATTGACGATCCCCTGGAGGCCGCGAATGTTGGCCGGGTTGCTGGAGAGCGCCACAATCTGGAAACCGGAAGCAAAGCGTATGCGGTAGCTGGTGATCTGCTTGCTGGAGCCGTCTTCCTGCTGATCCTCGAAGAGAAAGACCTCGATGCCGTTCCACCCCTCGGCCATGGCGCAGGCCATGATCTTGGCCATCTTGGCGCAGTAGCCGATGAATTCCAGGCCCTTGTCTTTTGTGTCGCCGACATAGTAGACGTTGTCGCCGCCGGCCTTGCGATTGCTTGAGGCGGTGATGGTATCGTCCAGGGCGGTGGCGTAAGTGATGCCGGTACGGCGGCCCTTCTCGGCGATGTTCAGATCATGCTCGTGGATCTGCTTGATCCACTCGCGCTGGTGCTTCATCAGCACACCCTCTGCAAGCGGGTCAAACCCTTCGGTCGGGATCTCGCGCACCCTGGGGGGGAGTTCGGCATCATCGAGGATGCGTATGACATCACCCGGCGTACTCACTGGACCCCCAGAACCTGGCTTCGCCAGAAGGCGGCCTGCTCGGCATTGAGGCCCTGCTGGATAGCGGCTTTTTCGACGTTGTCTGCAGCTTCGGTCAGTGCCTGTTTCCTGATCTCCGCTTCTCGCTTCAGGTTCAGGCCGGCCGCCTGCTCCAGGCGGGCCAGGGTGAGGGAGAGTCCCTTCAGCTGGTCGATGGTGCCGGTCATTGTCTCGGGATCAAGGATGCCGGTGGTCTGCATCTGGCCGATAACGTCATAAATCATGGTCTGTACGGCCTGGTTGAGGGAGAGCCCCATGCGGCCCTGGCTCTTGGCGTCGCCGGTCAGCTGGTCGCTGATCTGCCTGGCGCGCAAAAGCCTGGCGCCCACGGTCTCCATGGATGCCACGAACCCTTTGCGGCATGCGGCCCTAGCTTCATCCCATTCGTTGCCGGCCCGTTTCTTCCACTCCCGCAGGCTGTTCTCGCTCACCCCGATCTCGTCGGAGATCGCGGGGATCTCCATCCCCTCAGCGTAGAGTCGGATGGCGGCATTTTCCATTTCGGCGCGCTTGCCCATAATCAGGCTCCCGGTGCCGGGCGCTGTACACCAGGTACGGTCAACAGCCCAGCGGCGACATCGAACCCGCGTTGGCGGATGGTGGCGACGAAAGTGCCACTTTCCAGGATGCTCAAACTGACAAGATCCTGTTCTTCAAGCCAAGTTAAAGCGGTCTTTATTTGATCGCGTGAGCTGGCGATACCAGCTTCTCTCACCACAACCGTCTGCAGAATAGAGTCATTGCTGGTGCCATTGGTTTTCGGATGCGCCAGAAACCGCAGAATTGCCAAGCGGCGATGCTCGGCCATCAGTTGATTGTAGGCGTCGCTCATTTAGTGCCTCCGTTCATCAGATGCTGATTGATCATGTAGATGGTCTTTGTCAGGCTTTCGACACCGCCAACCAACTCGCGGATATCGCCATGCAGTTCATCCATCCGCTCGAACAGCTTGATGTCGTTCTTTTCAATCCGGCTGTGGTTGTCACAGACTGGCATCCGATCAACTCGGCCCTCAACCTTGGTGACCCGCTCCTCAACCTCTTTGAATCGACTGCTGTTGACTTTCTCCTTATTGGTCCACCATACAGAGATGCCGATAATGATGTTGACGACGGTCATTACCAGAGTGAGATAAAACATTGCGGCCTGATAGTTCACAAAGCCCTCCAGTGGGGGTGGATTTCATGTGCCTCCTGGCACGATATGCACTTGCGGCAGCCGGGCATAGCCTGCCGCCGTTTTTCGGGTATTTCATCGCCGCACTCCTCGCAGTGGGTTGCGGCCGGACGACCGCGCTGACGGTTGCGCTGATGCTCCGCCAGGGCGGCCTCCTGGAACTGCTCGTTGATCTCCTGGGCGCGGTCCATCTCGTCAGGCATCTACGCACTCTGTCCGAAGGTGAGTTCTGGCCACGCGGCCGACTTGGAAAGCTCCAGTGCCTTGTTCAGATCCTCCTGGGAGAGGTTGTCGCGGAAGGTGGCGATGATCTTGCTCCCCTCCACGGCGATGTCTTTGACGATTGGGGCCAGGATGATGGCGAGCTGTGCGAGCTGGGCGGCGTTCATCGGGCACCTCCAGTCAGTTGTGCAAGGTTGGCGGCTATCCCCTGGACGCGCTGCAGGGCGGTCGTGAAGGCGGCGGGGTCGCCTCCCTGGACCATAAGCAGATAGGCATCGACTGCCGAGTCGTAGGCGGGCTTGGCCAGCTCATAGGCTGCCTTGGCCTGGGCGCAGGAGTCGGGTTTGAGGGTGCCGACCCGGCAGAGCCCGTCGGTGGCCTGGGCGGCGGTGACGATGGTGGACTTGACGGCCAGGAGCGATTTACCGGCGATCACCTGGGGGGTGTCGTTTGCTGCCGGGGCCGTGCCGGTAGTGGCGCAGCCGGCCAGAAAGAGCAGGCCGGTTAGGGCGAGAGCGGCCAGGAGCGGAAGGCGGATGAAACCGGCTTCGGCGCCAGGGGCCGGGGGCTCCTCGATGGCGACCGGGGGAGCCGGCGGGGTCACTCCGATCAGTTCCGTCTTGCGAGCGCTACCGTCGGAGGAGCCGAAGTAGTAGCCAAGCACCATCGACGCGCCGGACAGCAGGGCCATGACGACAATCTTGAGAAGATCCAGGTTAGCCTGCGGGATCTGAACGAAAAACAGAATGAGGATCACCGCGAAGAAGAACCCGACGGTGACCATAGCCAGCATTTTTTTGACATCTTGCAACATGATAATCCTCCTTAGTTTGGTTTTGCTGTGGTTACGCCCAGCAGGCCGGCTGCTCTGGCATAGTTGGTCTTGCGGTCTGTGAGGCCGTTGGTGCCGCCGTTGACCAGCTTGGTGCAGGCGGTAACATCCCCCTTGTCGGCAACGCGGTTAATGTTGCGGCTGGACCAGTAGAGACAGGCGGAGATGATACCCCCCTCGGGAGTCAGGATGTACGCCAGCGCCTCTTCCAGGGTTTTGCCAACCGCTCGGGCGAATTCCAGGAGGTTGCCCTTGCCGGTGTTCTGCAAAGGGCCGTGGCCCCGGTAGCGGTAGCCGTCGCCCGACTCTTCAGGGCCATTACCGAGACGGTTGGCGTAGACGTTGTTCCCGATGGCCTCGGGGTTGCGCTGCAGTCGCAAGGCCAGCTCATTGGGCTTTTTAGTTTTTGCCTTCGGGTCAACGGCGTAGCGATTCGGCCAGGTGTCGGCGAGGGCCTGGGCGGAGTAATTAAGGTTTTCGGTCAGGCGTGTGAAGCCCTGGGATTCATGGCCCACCTGCGCCAGAAACGCGGCCAGGCGAATGGGGGTGTCGATTCCGTACTTGGGGCAGATGCCATTGATGGCGTTTGTCCAGGCTTCCGGATCTTTGTTGTTGGGGAAAAGCTTCAGGAATTGGTCTTTGGTGATAAGCATCGGCTGCCTCCATGTGCAATGTGGAGGCAGATTAACTTGGATGCGGGAGATGTGCAGTTAAAGCGGCTTTAAATGTGAAAAGCCCCTCCAGGGTTTGGAGAGGCTTTGGGGTGGTGGGTTATTCTGCGTTTTGTATCGCGTTATGGAAAAGTTGTCAAGAGGTCATGGTAAAAAACGGCAGCAGTGGCTGATCGTGCTTGTCCTTGCGCTTCTGAACCTCGGCGCGGATCTGGTAGATACGGATGACGCTGAGGCCGGTTTCCCGCACCAGCTGATCCATGTTGCTTGAGCCCCGGAACTTCAGCCAGATCTCGCGGTCCCGTTGCAGCTGATCCAGCTTCGGCACCTTGGGGATGTATTCCCCCCGGAAATCGCGCTGCACCAGGAGCGCCGTCTCAGCGGCCAAGGTGGCATTGTCGGAGCGCTCGGGCGTTACCTGGGCCAGGATGGCGGAGACCTGATCGCGGAACTGACGGAAACGCTCAGAGGTGACCGGGTCGGGCTGTACGGCGGGCACGTCGATGAGAGGGAGGCTGCTATCCTGAATCTCGATCTGCTTTTGCGGGCGTGGGTCGCTCAACCTCCGGGCCACCTGGATCTGGCCGCCCCAGTTGGTGCGTATCCATTCCACGACCAGCAGGGCCGCATACTCAGCCGTTTCTGGCGACATGCCGTGCCCGGTCAGCAGCTCCGCAAGCTTGTCCCAGATATCATTGAGGATCTCCGGGTAGAGGTCGCGGTATATGTCGAGTTCCGGGCGTTTCACGCGGAGTACTTCTCCTCTTCCCATCGCTTGTAATCGACCAACAGGTTGTAACCCGCCACACCCAGGCGCTCCATGGCCGAATCCTTGGGACTCTCCCCGATCCGTAAGGCCCGCAATACTACCTGCAGCTCAACGAGGAGCGAGTCAGGCGGGACCATGTTGTACTTCTCGGCGATCCATGTCTTAAACAGCGTGACCGTCCGCCGAGCGCGCATATCCTTGAGCGCCTCGATGACGGTGTATTTGTGGCCGTCGTTGCACCAGTGCAGGTCGGCGATCCTGGTCATGCGCTTCACGAAGCTGTTAAGCGCCTTCTCACTCGGATCGCGGACCTCGCCCAGGGTGTGCAGGTCGATCCACAAGCCCCGGATCATCTTGCTCTGGTCGTCATCTGCCTGGCGGCGGCTGGGACGGTTCGGAGCAGGCCGGGCTGCCTTGGCTGGTGCCGGTACCCAGCCCAGCTCCTCAAACCGTTTCAGCACGGCCATCCGGCCGCGCCAGTCCAGTTCGGTACTGCTCTTCTTGCCGCCGGCTTCCTGGAGGATGTCGCGGTAGCGGTCGTCATCGAAATCGGGCAGATTCTGCATGGCCCAGCGCTTGGCGATCTGGATCTTCTTGATCTCGGCATCCCGGTATTTGTTGGCTCCGCGAGGGGCCGTTTTCTTGGCTGCTTTAGGCATGGTTTAACCCTCTTTTAACTGATGATAGGTGCATTTGCCGTCTCTTGTGTTTACCGCCAACACCAGCTTGTCGCACACGGAGCACCTGATCAGGTGCCCGGCCTCCTGCATCTTCCGCATGTTCCTGATCAGCATCCTGTATTGCAGTAGTTTGTCGGTCATCAAACCCTCCATGTGAGGAAGTACCCCCCCCCCCCTCGTTTCCGACAGCGGGAGGCGTTGCTGTAACCAACCACTTTCGTCGATCCGGTCCATAATCATTCTCCGTACAGCCTCTTCATTGTCCGAAAGAACTCGGCCGCCAGTGGATCATCCTCGAACGTCATCTGCTCCGGCTTCGGCATGCCCCACTGTTTGTCTTTTTCCCAGGGGCGCTCCCTTGCCAGGCGTTCGGCCTCGGCCCTGGGGAGCCCGCCGCAAAACTGCATGATGCCGACGCGCTCATCAAACTCGATCTGCTTATCCTTGTCCCAGGACACTGCTCACTCGCTCCCGGAATGCATACCCTTCGTCACGCAGGATCTTCTCCAGGGCCGCTTCCAGCAGAAACCTCTGCCGGCTGTCGCCGTTTATGGCGGTGTCGATCACTTCCAGCTCTTCGTCGGAGGCCCGAAAGGAAAGGACGTTGTAACGCGGGTTGAGCTTCATCTTGCCCATGTCAGACGGCCTCGCCCTTGGCTTCGTATTTCCAGTCAGGGGCCAGCTCAATGCTGACGTTGCTTTTGACCAGGTGCGACTTGAGGGCCTTGAATGATGTCCACCAGGGGTAATGGACGGTGAATGTCTCGGTCGGGTCGACGTTCATCCGCTTGAGTGCCCGTTTGCTCATTTTCTGCATGGCAGCACGGTTCTTTGCGGTCCAGGCGCTCTTTTTGACCGGGCGCAGGAAGCGGCGCCGCTCCTCGCAATCCTCCTGCATCCATTTGCCCGTCAGCGAGCCGTTCACATAGAATGCTATGACCAGCTTCATTTTGATGCGCTCCAGACAGAGGCAGAGATGATAGCCATCGCAGATAAGTCCCACTGGCTGAAACTGGCTCGAAAGGCATTGCTCAACATGTTCCCAATCCGCTTTTGTCATAACTCTTCCTCTTTTTCGTCTTGAAATGAGGGGATTATTCCACCTGGGAATTCCCGCTTCAGGGCTGCATCGATACGGGCCGGAAGCCCGGCCATGAATTCCCGGTCTCGCCGATGAGCCTCCCGGATCTGCGCGGCCACGTCCTGGGGAATACCCCTCCGGCCGCTCTCGTAATCCTGGTAGGTGCGGCGCGGCAGGCCCAGAGTGCGGTACATGTCGCAGACGCCGAACTTCATTTCCTGGCGCAACCTCTTGCATTCTTCCGCGCTCATGTGCGTGCGCTTTTGCCGCTTTTTTCGTTTTTCAGGCTGTTTTTGCACGCGGTTTCCTTGGCTGCTCATCAGGCCCCAGGTGCCACCCTGGGGCGACGGGTCATTTTGCCGGCACCGGCAAAATGACCCGTTTCGCATGTGCTATCCCTTGTAGAAGATGATCCCCGTGTCTTCAGCATCCACATCGATCTCCTCAACCTCATGAAGCTTTATGGGATCAGTGTCCATAAAAACCTCCATATCGCCGTGCTGTTTCACCAGGAAATTGAGCCTGGCAACTACCTCCGATGCTTTCACTGTGTCACCTCCTCAAGCTTGCGTTCCTTCGCCCAGACATCCAGTAATTCCTGGAGCCGGTCGGGATTGACTATGGCCGGCAGCCGGGCTGTCTTGACCCGCCTCTTGCCACCGCTGTCGGCAATCCAGGCGACAATGTAGATGTCGGAGCCGAGGCCGAGGCAGACGCCGATGGTCCGTACGCCGTTGCTGCCGGTGGGATAGCGGTAGGTCTTGCCGTGGAAAGTCGTCATTACGCCACCTCTAGGTCTTTCAGCAAGGCCCCCATGAAACAGCCGCCCTTGCGTCCCTTCTTGTGGTGCCAGCCACTGGAACACTTGTCCGGGTCAGATCCATTCCCGCCCCTCTCACATTCGGAACAATCCACGAATAGCGCGCCTCTGCTGTCTCGTTCACTGTACTTGGCTTTCATCACCACCCCCCTATGCCGCGATGTTCAGGTTCAGCTGTTGGTAGCTGCCGTCGGGTTGCCGCTCGTAGAACCTGACGTAAGCCTTCGAGCTGATCACCTGGACGCTCTCGCTGATCGCCAACATGGCCTGCTGCCAGGTTTCGTCCTGGATATCGATCCGCCGCAGTGCCAGTACGCGGTTGGTGTTAATGCGGCCGGCCTTGTCGACCTGGAAGGCATCATTGACGATGGTGCGCAGGTTGGCATCACTCCCCTCGGACCAGCGCTTCAGGCATTCGTCGATCAGTACCTTGGCGGCCTGGAGGCGTTCATCAAAGGTAATGAAGTCGTCTATGGAGCGGACCATCTTCAAGCGGCCGTCGAATGAATAGAGGGTGACATTCCCCTTCTTTCCGCCCAGCTGCGCCCCGTACTTCTCTGCGGACAGCTCGCAGAACGCCTCGATGTCGCCCATGATGGTGCCCTTGAACTTGGCCAGGGCATCAGCCATTGCCGTGGCCTTTTTCATGCTTTCCAGGACCAGCTCGTTGCGAGCGAGATCCACCTGTTTGATCGATTCAATGGGCACCAATCGCCCTTGTGTGTCTTCCATGTACCCTTCCGGGATAGCCTTATTCTCTGTCATCACGTTTCTCCTTTTTGTTGTTGAAATCTATCGTGCCCACCTGACCGCCCGGCTCTTCAGCCAGCAGCGGAGCTTGTACCGTTCGTACTCCTCGTGAAAGATGGTTAAAGTCGCCTTGAAGATGCGTTTAACGATGCGCCTGATCATATTTGGTAGCCCTCCTCTATGGTTTGCTTGTTCATCCGCTCCATCCGTTCGTCAGCGTCTCCGGCCACCCGGCATAGGGCAATGACGGCGATCCCCGCAAAAAGCCCGGCGTAAAAAGCCACTATCAGCCAGCCCAGTGGATCATGGTTTACCTCCTTGTTTCAGGTCAGGCTTTCTCACCGTGAAATCACGGTAGAAGCGGTTGCCGCAGTTCACGCAGCCGACGGTCATCACTCTGCCCTCAAGATTCTTCTCCGGCACCAGCGCGCCCCTGCATTTCAGACACCTCGGTTTCATCAGTGCCTCCTTTCACAGGTGGGGCAGGTCTGGCTGAATGCCCGCCGGGTTGGATTGACGGTGGAATATGGGCGCTCCCGTTCCCGGCTGCAGCGGTCCAGGGAGATGGCCTCCCCGACCACCGGGCACACAACGGTCTCTTTGCCGTACTTCTCGACGATCTTCCGGTACCACTTCTGCGAACTGGAGGGGGGATAGGTTCCGCCTCGTAGCTGGCTGATCATGCTCTCGCTGGTATCCAGCTCGTTGGCTACCTTGACGGCGCCGCCGATGCCGCGTTCATCGTTTCGCTCGGCAATGGCCCGTTCCAGGATCGGTAGCACGTAGTCAGATTTATAGACCGGGCTCACTGGATACCCCCTTTCCCGGATTGCCAGACAACTCTGGAAGTGTTCTGATCGTAGACGTTGAGTACCTTCTGAATCATGGGGGCCTTGGGGCCGGTGTAGCGATCGGCGTTGAAGCGGTAGCTGCGCGGGGAAGCGCCCTCAACAAGAGTGATGTAGCCGGCCTTGCAGAGGTAATCGCTGTAGTATTCCGCCTCCGACTGCGCGACGGTGACGGTTTCGGTTGAGGCGAAAGCCACCAGCTGGGCGATGGTGAATTCCTTCAGCATCTTCATGGTGCGCCACATGTTGTGGCGGCCCATCCCCTGGGTAACGATAGTGCCGTCCTCGCGCACCCTGGGTGGATCGGCGGGAGCGGTCTCGGGATCGATGGTGTAGGTTGTCCCATCGTGCGTGATGATTCCGGCTGCCAGGAGCCCTTTCAGGTAGCTCGTAACCGTACTGGTGTGATAGGTGGTTTCCTTAGCCAGCCCGGTGGCGGTGAAGCTCTTCAGCTTCAACATCACCTCCCACAAATACTCGCGGGTATTGAGCCGCGAGCGTTTATCCACGGGTTTCTGTGCCATGATCTACCTCCGCCGCCGGGGCGGCTGGGGTGCGCTCGATATGCGGGACACGTCGCCGGTGTAGAAAGTCTTTTCCGTCTGGGCGTTCCAGATGGCCAGATCAACGATCTCCAGGCCATTCTCGCGGGCGAATTCCTGAACCCGTTCGATGTTCACGCAGATACGGCGGACGCTCTTGCCTGACTGGGTGTGCAGCTCCAGAGTCAGATCATCGGCGATGCTGATGCCTTCGCGGCAGAAGCGTTTTACCAGGGCGGAGGTATCCGCCAGGGCGGGGGGCTCGGCCGGTACCCACTCCAGGACACGGCTATGGAACCGCTCCCAGCGGAGCAGATCCTGGGGCAGGGTTTCCTCACCGATGATGATGACCACGGTGCGGGAGTCCTCGAAGATGGCGCGGATGTCGTCAACGAAGCCTTTCTGGATGGCGATGTCCACCTCGTCGATGATCAGCGGCTGGCGGGTGCGGCCCAGGTGCTGGCTGATGGCCTGGCCCATGGCGCCGATGGTGGCGCGCTTGAGCTGTATTCCGAGTTCGAGGCAGAGGGCCTCAAAGAAGGTCTTACGGTTCCAGTAGCTCTTCAGCTCGATGTGGGCGCAGTCGTGGGTGTTGGCGATCAGCGTGGCAGCGCAGGTCTTACCCCAACCTGGGGGGCCGAAGCAGCCGACGATGCCAGGCAGGTGGCCGGGGCGCTCTTTTGTCCGCAAAAGAGCCGCGTTCAGGAGCCGCACATTGATGAGTGGCTCGATGTCCTTTACAGATAAATACGGTTGTGTCATACTTTCCTCCTCAGATTTGGATGTGCCCGTTACGGGCAAGTAAAACCGGGGCCGCTACCCCGGTTTTTTTGTATCTATAGTCCCGCCCGAAGCGGCCCGGCGGTTTGGTCAAACATCCGTTCAGACTCCCATGATGCTGTTTTCTGGAAGCCGACATGGAACCTCCTTTCATCCTCGTTTACCTCTTCTCCGGTGCTGATCCGCGCATCGATCTGGCACCAGTACTGATATTTCCCGCCCTGTGTGGGCGGTATGCTGAAGGCGGGCCTGATCGTTGGCACGTCAGCGGTTTTTTTGACAATCTCCAGGGGGGCGCATTTGGCCAGGACGGACGGCGAGTGCTCGATCACCACGGCGGCCGGGCCTCGGCGCTCCAGTTCGATTTCCTCCACCTGATGTTCCAGGCGCTTCAGGCGCGAATCCGCCCGTTTCTCGCGTTTCTCCTCGATGTACGATTGGGCAAAGTACGGGTCGGCGTTACCGTTGAGCTTGGCCACTGCGATCAGCCGGCCGTGGATGAGATTGCGCACCCAAACCTTGGAAGGATCGGAGGGGCTGAAGGCGACCATGACCCGCTCGCCGGTCCAGTTAGCCAGGTCGGAGGCGTGGTACATCTTGTCGAGGCCGTTGGCCTGCTTGCCGAGCCTTATCCAGCCGCGATTGACGGTGCGTTCCATGGCCGGATGATAGAGGTCGGGCAGTTCGTTGGCCGGTTGTGTCCAATGCTCCTGGGGAAGTTCCCGCTGCATCTGTTTCATGCCGATCTGCCAGTATTGAGCCGGTGTGTAGTGAACACGTTTGCGGGTAGCCGGATCACGGTAGGCGGGCAGTCCACGATGCGGACGGTTGTTGTACTCGATGATGGCATTATTGACGTGCTCAACGAAATCATCCCACTCGATCAGGAGTGGTGATGATTCGCCGCTTTTGATGGCTTTGCGGGTTTCCTTGAAGGCGATCCGCTTGGCGTCGCCGTCCATGGTCGCCCCGATATAGGTGCAGAGCTCACGGGCGGATTTAATCAGTATGCTCTGGTGGGCGCGCTCGCTGACCCCGTGGGCCTGCGGATTGCGCGGCCGTGAATACTCGGGGGTGATGCCCAGCCGGGCTAGGATGCCGGTACCTGGGGCAGTCATGAGCTGGTTCTTGTAGCCGCTCCCGTTGTCAGTGTAGAAGATGACCGGCGGTCCGAACATCTCGCAGGCGGCGCGCAGTGCGTCGAGTACAGCCAAACCGCTTTCAGCAAGGTCACAGGACCAGCCAACCACCATCCGGGTGGCGATATCGATGACCGGAGTGACCTCGGGTCTGAAGGGGCGGCCGTGAAAGGGATGGGCGACCTCGGCATCAAAGGTGTGACCGTCGGCGGTGTAGGCATCGCCGGGGAACATATGATCGGTGAGGCGGCGCCGGTAGGATTTGAGGGTGGCCAGCTCGTTGCCGGTCATCCGTCCCCGGCTGCGCTCAAGCATCCCCAGGGTGGTCAGATAGCGCCGGGCTTGGTCATAGCTGGGCATGGGGACGTGCGCTGGTATCGTCTTGGCCAGGTCGGTCAGGACGTCAGTCAGGGCCGGCTTCTGGGGTTTCTTCCAGGCGGTCATGAAGAAGTCGGCCCATGCGGGCTCTGGGCGCGGCTGGCGCTCGCTATCGGGCACCAGGGCCGATGCTTGAAAGCCGCTGTTTTTCCACTCAGCCCACCAGCGCAGGACGGTGCGGGCGCTGAGAGTCCGGCTGCCGGATTTACCGGCGCGGGCGTTGGCCTGGGGGATAAGATGCTGCAGGTGGCCGAGTTCGCCGGAAGCGGCCTTCTCGATCAGCTTGTTAATGGCGGGTTTCACCCGGTAGCCACTGCTTACTCCGGCTCTGACGACACAAAGCAGCATCAGCCGGGCGTCGGCGCAATTGCGCTGCCAATCGGGCAGTGATTCCATGGGTGTTGGTCCGGGAGCGCTGGCCAGGGCCGGTACCGGTGCGGTCTCCTGGATGGCGGGGAGGTGGTTTTCTTTGGTCTCTATTGCATCAAGTTCTTTATCCTTCAGGTATGCCTTGACCTTTTTTCGATCCTTCGCACCCAGCGGCAGTGTGTCCACATAGTAAGTGTCGCCTCCACCTTGCACCCGCTCTCCGGTGGGCTCCCAGCCCTGGCGTTTGACGCGGGCATGGATTGCCTGACGCTTCACGTCTAGCGCGGATGCTATTTCTGTGATGGTTGCAGTACACCTTTGCTGCCCCATGGGAACTGCCCTCCTTCATCGTGCTCAATAAAATGCAGTACTGCTACTTCTTGCCTTCCAATTCCTGGAGGAAGATTTGCCGTTTTTTCTTCTCCGCCTGCAATTCCTTGGTCTGCTCGTCCAGTTTCTGAATCTCAGCCCTGAGCGCGTCCGGGCCGGGGAGGGTAAAGACCCCAGCGGCTTCGGCCTGGATACGGATCAGCTCAATATCTCCGCTTGCAACGCAGAAGGCCGCGTAGAACCTCCTCGGCATGTCGTGGGGATGACTATCGGCGGTCCAGTTATTGATCATGGTGACGGTGATCCGCTCGCCGGTGAGGTCGGTCATTTCGTCGGCGATGGTCTCCCGCGACTTGGGAGCGTTCTTGATGGCGCCCTTGATGGCGGCATTGATCTGCGGGGTAAGGTTAAGCCGACCGGGACGGCTCTGCTGCCGTTCGGCCTGTTCCTGGAGGAGAAGGTCGAAAAGATTGAGCTGATCTTTGCTGCTGACTAATCTTTTCCCGCGCTTTGTCATTGATTGCCTATGAAAAATAGTTTATATTTCAGCCACCTTATGCGTTATACCGCTCGGGCCAGATGTCTCTCGGCGAGGTACCGAGTTTTACTGCTATCGCTTCCTCCATCCGGGGGTAATGCATATCGAGTGCGCTGCGGACGGCTTGCCGGGAAACTCCAAGCTCCCGTCCGATAGACGCGAACGAGCAGCCAAGGTGCTCTAATTGACCTTTTATCCAGATACGTCGTTTGACGTCTTTTTTTGTGGTTTTCGTTCTTGTCATGACAAGACTTATAAACCCATAAAATGGTCATTGTCAACCTAAAAAAAGGTTGTCACTTCTTTTATTCTGAAGTGACAACTCATAAATCGGTAAATACTCTTTTTTGTCTCAATATTTCAGTGTGTTACGGTAAGTGACAACCTGCAAATCAAAAACATGACCAAGTTGTCACTTCCAGTAAATTGGATGTTAAAGAAGTGACAACCTTTTTATAGGTAAACACGGGTAGCGATGACTCTAGGTGAACGGATAAAATTATTACGCGGGGCGACGGCGAGAGAAAAATTTGCGCCGACCATGGACGTAAGCAAGAACACCCTCATTGCTTATGAAAATGATGAACGATGGCCTGGCGCAGACTTCTTGAATAAACTCCTGGAGCTATTTCCCGACACAGATCCGGGTTGGCTGTTGACCGGCAAAGAGCCAATGAAGCGAGATGATGGGGCTGCACCAGCCCCTGCGTTAACACCACTGCACCTTGACGATTACATGGTGCTGCCGGTTTACGTGACCGGCGGTGCCGGAGATCCGCGTGAGCTGATACCGTCCGAGCCGATTGAAGAGGTATTCATCCCGAAATCGTTCTATAGTCCGGCTATTATCCCGGTGAAGGTAAAGGGCCGCAGCATGGAACGGACATTGCGGGATGGCGCGGTTGTGGGCGTGGATCGGGCTGATAAGGATGTTGTAAATGGTGAGTTATATGCCGTTTGGTTGCCGTATCAGGGCACGGTAATCAAGCGGCTATACCTAGACAACAAGAAGGTCCTGCTACAATCTGACAATGAGGAATTCCGCAGCCGAGATATTGAGATAAACATCTCTGATATTGATGAGCATTTCATCCAGGGGCGGGTAAAGTGGGTTGTGCAGCTGTTGTGATAAGGGGGGATGTGATGAGATATTACATTTCATTTATATTGATTTCAGTTTTTGCCTTAAACTCAATTGCTCATTCTGCGAACCTTATTGATAGTACTAAAATTGATTGTACTAACGGCATAAAACTTGAAAATACGCTAACAACTAAAGCAATTCACGAAAAGAGCAATAATGGCAACGAATCAAGCGAGGTTTGGTCTTATAAATATTCAAAGAATACTGGGGTTTGCTTTCAAATCAACAATGCGGAATTTGTATATTTAATTGCACCAAACGTGGCAATATACAGAGTCTCTATTGAGTACTCAAACAACCCGCTGATTGCAGTTGATTTGGGAAATTACTATGCTCGTCACGATATTTTTAAAGGTGTTGCAAAAGGTGTCGGCTCTGTTACCTACAAGGACGAGAGGGGTATTCCACATAGGATACCTCAGATGAAGTTGGTAAAGACCAGCATGAAGCTGAAACCGTACAAAAAATAACATTCTTTCGGTTGGTCATAGCTAATATTATGGAAAAGCTTATTCTCTGCGCGCCGTATCAGTATATTTGCAAGAAATGTAAATGCAGCATTGGCGGAAGCAGAGAACGCGTTGGACCAGAATTGAAATGCGGTTGTGGCGGGACGTTGGTACCAGACCCTGTTACCTCCACTTGTTCTCACAAGAGGCTCGGGCCTGTTCGTGGCACGACTTTTAAATACAGACGATGTCTCGATTGCAATTGCCTTATGAAGCTTGCCGAGCAGCCTTGAATTCCGGTGACAAATCTCCCGCTAATCTCCCGGTGACCGGTCACGATGGTTCCAAATAGACCGCCAATCTCTCACCTAAGTGATCTACAAGTTTTCACCAAGAATTCAAACACTTCCACAAGACTGTCTGTAATCTTTCCGGTGACATACATCTTCCTGACTCACAAGGATGTATTAAAATTCTATTACGGCATTTACTACGGCACAAACAAAAAAGGGCTTACAGCATAAGCCGTAAACCCTTGAATTTACTGGTCGGGATGACTGGATTCGAACCAGCGGCCCCCTGCTCCCGAAGCAGGTGCGCTACCAGGCTGCGCTACATCCCGACAGAGGTTTATATAGCTGTTTGCCGTTCTTTTGTCAACAGTTTCGACCGGCGAAAGCCAAGAAAAACATTGTCAGAACGTTTCCGAAGTGCTAAAAATTAGCATTTAAACCGGTACGAATACTGTTGGCGAGATGTC
>JAEHJW020002174.1_pt1 | contig 31985 bp, 47 predicted proteins | sample 9271431 | NCBI WGS metagenome assembly JAEHJW02 | reverse complement strand
CGTTTGGGCGTTCCTCGCGCCGCAAGGATGGGCCGCTCCGCAGGCCCGCCGGACCCTGGCCATCCTCACCGGATTATCCGTCTTCGTGACTTGGATCAATCCCCACGGGTGGGCGCTGTGGCCGGCTATGATCACGCTATCCCAAGGCGCCGGTACTGCCGCCAGTTTAACGGGCGAATGGTACAGCCCGAACTTCCACTACACCGCGGTGGCCTTGGCGTACCTCATGATTTTGGCCCTCAGTGTCTTAGCCGTTTGGCTCGGTCACCAGCGGCCCCGATGGTTCGACGTGTTCTATTGGTTGGGTTTCTATTTCGCGGCACTCCATAATCAACGTTTTTTGGCGGATGCCGCGTTGTGGTTCCCAGTCTGGATGGCCACGTATGGATCGGCCGCGATGGCTCAGTTGCCATGGCGGACCCCCTGGCGGCGCATGAGCCGCGTGGCCTTGGGGATCTGGGGCGCGGCCATGCTGACGGCTGTCGGGGTGGTCATTGGACCGGCGCTGCGGGGGCCCCTGACGGCCCATGCACGGAATGAACCGGTGGGGGCGGTGGCATGGATGAAACGCCATCACGAGACCCAGCGGGTCTTCAATGACTTTTCGTGGGGCGGCTACCTCATCGCACAGGGCATTGCGCCGTGGATGGACGGACGCGGCCTGCTCTTCGGCTCCGCGCCCAAACCGAGTATTGCGCGACAGTACCGAACCGTCGTGGACTTGGCGAGCGGTAATCCGTGGCCCATTTTGCGCCGGTGGCACCCGGAGGTCTTTCTCTTGCCGCCGACGACGCCTTTGGCGGGGTTGCTGGCCTCGCAGCCACACTGGCGGGTCACTTATCGGACGGCGTTCGCGGAAGTCATTGTAGCACCCCCGCACTGGTCTCAATCGTCGCCCACCACACATTAGGGGAGGGGATTCCCATGTCCGTGTCGTTAGCGGGGCGCGGCAGCGCCTTTGAAGAATTGTTAGAATACAGCCACCGGACGTATGCCAATAAGCATCTCGCAGTGGTTCAGAAGGTCGCGGTGCCCGTCAAGTTGACGCGCGAGCGTGCCGCTCAAGGCCGGGGATTCGTAGGCTACTACGCGGCAAAAAGCACCGTCGACTTTGTCGGTGTATATAAGGATGGTCGGGGGGTGGCTCTGGATGCCAAGAGCACGCGGCTCAAGACCCGCATTAAGTGGGACGAATCGCATTTTCCCCGGCACCAACAGGACTTTCTACGGGCGTGGGCCCGGCAAGGCGGACTCGCCCTGATTCTCGTTGAATTCAGCGTGCTCGGTCGCTATTTTGCCATTCACTTCGAGGTCTGGGATGCGCACCAAGCTCCGTCATGGACGGTCGAGCAGTGCGCGACGTGGGGGCATCTTGTGCAATCCGGGCGGGGCTGTCCGCTCGATTATCTCGCGCCGTGGACGCTCCCCCGGCATCCGGAGGTGGCCCGATGAGCCAGCCGTTCCCGTTCGACGAGGAGTATGACGCGCTGATCCAGATGATCGCCGACATGGATGCCCAACGCCCCATCGGGGACCTCGAGGGTGAGGGCTTCTGGATGACCTTCTTGGAATGGAGCCACGCGGTGCAGCTGCTGCTTCAGCCCTTGGAATCCGAGCATCGTCTGCTCTGGGCCTTTTGGAGCCAGGATCGCGACGGGACGGTGCGCATCACCACCCGCCTCACGGAATGGAATGCCGCACTCTTCACGGGCGGAGGCATCTTGCGCGGGTTTGCTTTTCTCGCACCGGAACCCATCCCGCTCCCCGTGGCCAAGACGTGGCCCGACCGGGTTCAACAAGCGACCCGGTGGCAGAAGGCCGCCGTGCTGACGTGGGAAGTCGACACGCACGTGACGGAGCACGATGGCCCCGGGGTGGTGGGGCATAAACGGTTTTGGGGGCGTCAAAGCCCACGCCCGTGGACGGCCGCTTATCACCGCGGTGAGGGTTTCGGGCATTGGCATGGCTTGCCGACCAGTGGAAAACCCGATGAGTCGGTTCCGGTGCTGCGCGATGATGAGTGGCCCCAGGAAGTGGTCCGCCTCTTACGCGCAGACCGACCGGACTCCGCCTTTTGGGCCGCATGGCGCGAGGAATGGCGCCGGTTCGCGGAGAACAAGCCTGCGCGACGTGGTGCGCCCTCGGGCCTGTGGGCCTACGCCGGCTGGGGGCTCTTCGCCCTATCGCTCGTCTGGATTCTGGCCCACGGCGGACACTAGGTCCCGGGCCTGCGGTAAAACTCAGCATCCCGTGCATGGGGCTAAAGAATCGGTCTACTCGCTTCGAGCGGAAACAAGGCACAATCCCCGGTGCCGCCGCCCGTCTTCGGCATAATGGCCACGAGCGGATGTGTACTTGTGTCGCTCGACGTCATCCCTATTTCATCCGCAAAGTGAGGCGATTCCTTATGTTGTCTGACGGGCTGCGCATCTGGCGCAGCACTATTAAACAAGGCGCGGTGTGGAGCACCGTGGTGTGGTCACTCGTATTTCTCCTGCTGATGATTCTTGTGCTCTCCGCCGCCGGCGCCGGCACATTGGCGACCTCGTTCTATCATCCCAGCCTCCCGGGCACCACGTCCTTGGCGGCTCCGGCGCCCAGTGGTGCGCTGGCGGGTGTCGGTGTTATGTACTTGGTGTTGTTGGCAGCCGGGCCCTTTTTCATCGCGGGGCTGTATGGTCTTTTTGGCCAGGCGGTCGCGGGCGAGCCGATCACATGGCGGTCGTTTTGGTCGTATGCGCTGCGTTTCTATGGTCGGGCGTGGGGTCTGTATTTCTTCCTGTTCCTCTGGATGATGGCGCTGTCCCTGATCGGCGGCCTCCTCGTCGTGGCGCTTCACGTCGTCGGCGGTCTCCTTACCGCCGTAGCCTTTATTCTGTCGTTACCGTGGATGATTCGTATGACCGGGGGACTTTTCGTTGATCGCCTGTCCTGGGGCGAGAGTTTTCGCCGAATGTTTCAGGGACGCCATTACGGCGGGCTTCTCGGTGGTCTCTTCTTAGCGGCCATCATATACGTCATTTTATTTGGCCTGGCCCTGGTGATTATGAAGGGCACGGCAGCTCTCGGCATCATCCTCTACTTTGCAATCGTCCTCTACCTGTCCGTCGCGGGACCGCTCTGGGGCTTCGCGTTGTATCGGGCTGCGTCCACCTCCTAGTCGGATCGAGTGATTCGGCCTCATGAAAGAACCGCCCCTGTTGGGCGGTTTTTTCGTGTTTAGGGTGCGTGCCCGATACAGGTCGCGGTATGGCGCACAATGAACCGCGTGACCCGGTCTTCTTGTGTGGTATACCATTTGGCTCCACAGCCGTTACAATGAATAGTCCATTGGTGGTCTTTCGGCCGATATGACACTGCGAAGTGGTGGCGAGGTCCTAACGGCTCCGTCGAAGGCGGTCGTGGTGGCACACGTGACAAGGGATGACAGTCCTTTCTGTATGTTGTGTCCGAACCACGAAAAGGCGTGGCTACGCGTCAGCCATGGGGGAGGAGGGACCGATGTTTTACGAGGACAGCTCTTTTTCGCGATCAGGCGCTAAGACGAACCATGAGGTCACCAGCATGCCCCAGCAAAAGCCGCTCAGCCCATACAGCCATGCGGCCGGCATACGCGGCCCCATCGCGCATCCATCCAGCACTAAGGCGGCGACCATCCAACCGATAGCGATACTACGCCGATGGGGTTTTAATGGCGACAACACGTATTGGACCTCCTTTGCATAGAGCATCCCTCGGATGGTCCTGTACCAGTCAGGACTTTATAAGCTCTGCATTCCGGTTCGCCTGCGCCGATGATTCCTCACCGGACCACAACGCCGCCAATTGTTCCGGTGCCGGCATGTGGATGCCGGGATCAGGCTGCGTGTATCGACGCAGCCACCGCCGCAACTGGCGGAGGCGTATGCAGGGGAGCGTCGCGGGACCGTACACGCGGCTATTGGGGTGAGTTAGCACGACGATCGATGCGATGGGTGTGCCCGCCAATCCGTGCCGTCGCCGCAAGACCTCCCGCATGACCTCCTCGTGGTAGTACGACTGGTGCTCGGGGCTGTGCATGACCCGCCGGCTGCGGCCGTTGTTCTGCACCCATTCGGTGGGGGACACCACATGCAATCGTCCCGCCCAGTGTTTTGTCTCGATGAGGATAAGGCCCTGCGGGGTCCAGACGACGTGGTCGATTTGACTGGTCCGGTGTCCGGCCCGAACATGAACATCATTCCATACGGTCACCGCACGACCGAGGCGTCGGAGCTCCCGCGCTACGCGCGCCTCGCCCCACGCTCCCGCTCGCCGCGCAGCGTCCTCTGATCCGAGCCGTCGGCGCCAGAGGGCGAGTGCCACCCCAAACCCGATGAATACGAGGAATCCCAACACCGTCTCCGCCTCCTTTGCTCTCTCTTCGGTCTAACACAGGGCCAACATTATTGTCAATAGTTTATAGTTGTGCTATGGTATGCCAGCAGGAAAACGCGCAGTTGTTGACAATGTTATGTAATCAGGATATGATTACAGGCAATATACCCCCGTGTGGTGAACCGGGAAGGGAGGCACCACGATGGCCCCATCGTCCGACGGACGTCGGCGCTATACCAAAGAAGAACTCATCGCGTACCTGAAGCAGCTGGCCGCCGAATTGAATATGGTGCCGACGATGCGTTCTCTCGAAGCCCTGCCCGGCCCGTCGCCGCAAACCTATTTGGCCCATTGGGACACGTGGCGCAAGGCGCTTCTCGCAGCGGGCCTGGTGCCGCCGGATCTCGTGGCTGAGGATACCGAACAGCGTGGTGCGCGCGCGGTGGCGCGACGTCGGCACACCAACGAAGACCTGGTAGAAATGATCCGTGAGTACGTCCGAGAACATCACGGGCGCGTTCCGACCGTCGTCGATTTCAACGCCTGGGCGATTGGCCATCCGGATTATCCGAACGCCATCACGCTGGCTCAACGCTTCGGGTCGTGGAATCGGGCCCTGCAACACGCCGGGTACGTGGCTTCGGACTCGCGGGTGAGCCGTTTGCCGGATATTGAGGCCGCCTTGGCGTTTTTGCGCACGGCGATCCGGGAGTTGGGGCACGAGCCCACCGTCGCGGAGTACAACGAATGGACTCGAGCCCAGCGCGACGACGCGTTGATGGCCTTCGAGGCGGAGCATGGGCCCAAACCGGATACGGAGGACACCTCGTCTGAGGCCAAAATCTGGCGGCAAGCCTGGCGCGAGCACCTGCGCCACGAGGTGCCCGTGGTGGCTCGGACGCTGTTCCGCCACTTCGGTAGCTGGCCAGCGGCGATCGCGGCCGCGCGCAAACCAGCGGCGACACCGACCGATCAGGTCCAGTCAGGAGACGCCGAGACGTTGTTGCGGGCGCTCGACCGACTGGCCCTCCAGCTTAACCGGGTGCCCACGTCGACGGACGTCCGTACCTATGCCGCCGCGCATCGGGATTTTCCACGCCCCTCGGCCTATCTCCGGGTTTTTGGGAACTGGAGCGAAGTCAAACGCCGATTGTTTTCCTGGCGTCAGCAGAGCGGGGTGGAGGAACAACCGGCGGCCCGAAGCGCCGAACAGCAGGCGATTATCAGGGGGATTCATGAGCTCTACCGGCACTTGGGCCGTGTGCCGATAGCTGTGGACTTTTCCGCTGCGCAGCGCGACCCCACATTGGCTCATGCCCGAATTCCCTCATATGAAGACATCTTGCGCACCTTTGGTTCGTGGCCGAAAGCCCGGCGCCTTTGGGCTGACACGTATCATATCGCCAAGACGCAGAGGGAGAGGACCAAGCATGACGGATAAATCCCAGGGGCTGTTCACGCCACACTGGATCCGGTGGGTCAACAACCCGACGTACACCAAAGCTAAAGGCCGGCGCACCCGGGCTATGGAAGCCCCCAACGGCAAACTCTATCGCTTGCCCGATCGCGTGTTGTACGACCAACACTTCAGCGCGCGCATCTGGGCGGAAATCCAGCAAGGCGACTGGGATCAGGTCGAGCTCGTCTGCTTAGATTGGCCCGATCAAGAAAACGCCCGATGGGCCTATGCGCCGGTCCTCGAACGCATGCGCCGGCTGATGGATAAAGCAAAACAGCCCCACTAACGCCCAAGCGGCTCCGCGTAGGAGCCGCTTGGCCTATTTTGTGATGAGCTGCTCCATTACAGAGCCACGGCCTCCGGTTTAGGCTGAGCCCATCGTTCGAGCGCACGCCAGACCCCTGCGGGCTGCCATTGCACCACTTCGTGCGACACCAACCATCCACATCCGGTGTGGACAGGATCCGAAATCCGATAGGCCACGCATTCGAGATCGTCCCCGGGCAGAATCATGGTCTCCCAGTCGTTGGTGTTTCCGATGAGGTGAATGGACACCAAGTGCGGATAGCGCGAAGTGGTCTCCGGATTGGTCTTGGCCAGCCCCAGTTCAATCAAGTCTTGGGCATCGTTGGCCTGAGCGTACACGTGCATGGTAAATCCCCCTTTGTCATCAGTACGGGCGCTGCCGCCGGTCGCCACCGGCGCTCGGTCCGAGTTGCCCCGAGTATAGCACGGGCGTTGCCGCGAACCGGGAATTTCTGTCCAAATAGGGCCTCGCTCCGTGAAAACGACGAAATTTTTTCCGATCGGGCCGAAATTTTTGGCATTGCCGTTCGGACTTTTTACAATGATCGCGGTGTTCCCCGGCTCTGGGGCCGCGCTGTGATAGTGTAGGCTCACGAACACTGGATGGCCCCGTCTTGGTTGGTGGCCGCCGGTAAGAGAGGAGGCCCATTTCATGGGTTTAATACAACGGTTTCAGACCATCGTTCGCGGCAAAGTCAATCGGGCCCTCGATGCGATCGAGGACCCGCGCGAGACACTCGACTATGCTTACGAACGGCGGCGCGAGGACATCCGAAAACTCCGTGCCAGCATCCTCAACGTCACCACCGAGAAAAATCGTTTGAGCCAACAACGCGGCACGTTAGATCAGGAAGTGCGGCGTTGGGAACAAGCGGCCCGCGATTATCTGGCTGCCGGGAACGACGCACAGGCCGCGGTCGCCGTGGAGCGCAAGCAGGTGGCGGAGCGCCAGCAGAGCGAGCTCAACGCGCAAATCGCCAGCATGGAGGACGACATTCAGGAGTTGCAGCACAACGTCACGACCTTGGAAGGTCAACTGGACACCATGCGCCGCCAGAAGGAACAAATTAAAGCGCAATACTCCGCGGCGAAGGCTCAAACGCAGGCGCAGGCCGCCCTCAGTTCCTACAGCACGCGGTCGGAGGATTGGCAGGCTATGGTGGACCGTGCGCAAGACCGCACCTTACAAGTGACGTCCCGCGCTCGCGCCCTGAGCGAATTAAGTGCCGCCGACGCGGCCCGAGCCCTGCCGTCGGGCGCCACCGATCCGGTGCAAGCGGAGCTCGCCCGACTGAAAGCGGAAATGCCCTCGGCATCAACCTCAGCGGGTTAATCGACACTCAGCAGCAGAACCCCCAGGGCATTAAAGCCACTGGGGGGTTTTTCTGCGTCATACGTTACGTTTGGTTAGATACTTCCCGGATCAACAGAGCGAATAGCTGCACCCCGGCGTCAAACACCGCTCGCAGCCTTCGGTCCGTTGGACACTAGCCATACCACATTGGGGGCACGTGTCCCCATGTCTTCGGGGTTCTTCGGTATCGTGAGCCATCGGAATGGCGTCCAGATTATCCCCCTCACTCGACGTTGGCGCCGGGGTCCATACCATGGCCATGGCGCGCGCAATGGCGTCCGGCGTGCTTCGGACACGATTCTTGCCGAAGCCCACCGATTGGCGTCCGCCGATTCCTGCCAATTGATCGATCACCGCCGAGACCGGGATGCCGGCCCGCAGCGACTGGGACGCGAGTCGACAGACCGCCTCCAAGTTGGCCGCGACGTCCGAGCCCGCCTTCCCGCCTTGGGCAAAGACCTCCAACGGCCCATGCTCATCTTCCGTCAAGGTGACGAACAAGGTACCTTCCGGTGCCTCGATCCGCACCGACTTCGCATTGACGATCGGCGGTCGCTCGCGCATGATCACGCCTTGAGGTGCCGGCGGAGCAACGGAGGCGTCGTGATTTACGACTAAGCCGCCTTGCTTGTCCGCCGCGCCGCTCTTGACACCGGTGTTCAGTACTTGACCCGTGCTGTCATCACGGCAGCCGTCGCGGAAAACTGTGACACCCTTGCAGCCCAACCGCCATGCTTCCATGTAGACCGCTCGGACATCGTCCGGCGTCGCCTCATGGCGTAGGTTGATGGTCTTGGAAATGGCATTTTCCACGTAAGGCTGCATAGCGGCTACCATCCGGACGTGGTCCATGGGCCGAATGTGGTGCGCGTCGGCAAAGATCCGCTGAAATTCCAGCGGAACCCCGTCCACGCCGACCACCGTTCCCGCCTGGCTGATGGCTTGCATCACGTCATCGGACGCGAAACCCTCCGCCTCCGCAACCCAGGCAAAGACCGGGTCGCTCATGACGAGCACCGAACCCGCACCGACTCGCGTGTAGACCACGGCAAAGTAGGGCTCGACGCCGCCCGTCATGCCGCTGCGATAGGTCCCGTCTGGCATTTCGACGCGCGCCAAGATGCTGATGGTGCCCGTCGGCGCGATGGTGGTCACCGTGGCGTTCCGCCGCGGCAACTCGCCACGGGTCTCATACAGCGATCCTTTCCAATAGGGGAAGGGGCCGCGTGCGATCGCCAAGTCCCGGGACATCCCGACCGCTGCCGCTTCAATCTGCCGCATCAGCTCCGCCGCCATCTCGCGGCCGCCATCCTGGTCGTAGGCGAGATAGCGTTTGGCGAGCGCACTGCCGAGTCCCATGACCCCGAGTCCGACCTTGCGGTTGCCATACACGATTTCCCGCATTTCATCGACCAGATAGTTGCCGGCCGAGATCACGTCATCCAAGGCGCGCACTGCCAACTCCGTGGTCTCATCGAGCCGCTCACGATCAATCTCCGCCGTGGGCCCGATGCCACGGATCATGTTGGCCAAATTGATGGAACCGAGATTGCAGGCTTCGCCATCCATCAAATCTTGCTCGCCACAGGGGTTGACGCAATCCAGTGGCCCGACGTGCGGGACCGGGTTATCGTGTTCGATCCGGTCGATAAATTGCAGGCCCGGATCGCCGTGCGCCCACGCCTCCTCACAGATGAGGTCCATGATGGCGCGCGCTTGGTCGGTCCCATCCGGCTGCTTGGTTTTGGGGTTAATGTAGGTCCACTCCGCGTCCTCCTCAACCGCCTGCATGAAGGCGTCGGAGGCGATGACGGAGATGTTGAAGTTCTGCAACAACCCCCGTTTAGTGACCGGATCAGGCCGCTTACTCGTAATGAACGCGCGCAAGTCCCGGTGCGTGGCGCTCAGCGTGGCCATGTTGGCACCGCGCCGGATGGATCCTTGGCGGATGGACTCCGTCATCGCGTCAAAGGACGTAATAAAGGACAGCGGACCTGACGCCATGCCGCCCGTTGTGCCCACGATGTCCCCTTGGGGCCGCACATCGGACCAGTTGAAGCCCGTGCCGGCTCCGGCCTGTTGAACCAGCGCCGCAATGCGCAAGAGCCCAAACATCCCGCCGTAGCGTCCCTGGCCGATCGAGTCTGGCACTTTATAAGCCGTACACGCCGCTTGGATGAAGTTCGTCCGTCCGGCGTTCGAGAGGGTGGGGGAGTTCGGCAGAAAGTCGCCCCGCAGCATGCTATAGAACAGGCGCGTGGCAAATTCCTCGGCGTCCTCGGGGGAACTCCAGCCTTCATCAAGTTCGACATAGCCCAGTGTACAGGCGACGCGCCACAACGCCTCTTCGGGCGTCTCTTGGCGGAGCACTGGCGGCATCGCATGATGCGCCGCGTAGTACGTCTGCACCGTTGGGTGATCGGCATAGACCGCGATCCCCTCCGCCTCATAGAGCGGCCAGCAATAGCGGGCTTCCCAGATTTTGCGGCTGTTCTCGGGCCAGTTCGCTTCCGCGTCAGATATCGGAGGTACGGGGCCAAAGAGCCGGACCCGAATGGGCTGCTCCTTGCCCTGCTCCACACGCTGTTTCGCCTTGACCACCTCGTGCTGAATCTTCGCGCGGGCGTTTTCACGCCGGAGCTCGCGATCCGTTTCCCTCAACGTCTGACGGATATCGGTGTCCGCTGAACGCCCTTCTTCGTGAACAGTTGCTTTCATGAGAGATCCTCCTTTGCTGGGGTTATGGCGATCGCGGCTAGAGCCGCGCAACAAATCTCCGGTCGAATGCGGAGATGGTTGGTGAGTGCCCACGCCGAAGCGTAAGCGTGATGCTGTGCGTTCATGCGGAACGCCCCTTTCTTCGATCGTCTGTCTGGTGTCATCAGATCCGGTTCGCCAGTGCAGCACGAACCGTCATCCGCCTTCACCGTAGCAAACCCCGCCCGTGATTCCGGGGATTCGGGGCTCTTTGGGGGAGTTGTTGGATGTTGACATTATTATTATATTATGCTACTCTATAGAACAAGGAGGCGGTGACATGCGGGCATCAACAGGAGTCGCGCTAGGGGTCGGGTTGAGTCTCGCACTGAGCGGCTGTGGGGTGGGTACCGTGCAAGCCGCCAGCCATGCGCATTTACCAGGGCGTCCCGCCGAGTCCGTGCTGAATGCGCGGCAGGCGCTGACCGCCGCCCAACGGGCCATCGGCCGGGCGCGCCACAGCGTGGAGGTCGAGATGTATGAGCTCGGCGATCCCACCTTGCTCCACGCGCTGGTCGCTGCACACCAACGGGGCGTTCACGTCTCGGTGCTCTTGGACCCCACCGAACGGCAAAGTCGCGTGAGCGGTCCCTGGCTCCAACGGCACGGGGTCACCGTCCGCTGGGCTCACGACAATCCGGGCGGCATCGACCATGTGAAACTGCTTGTCGTTGACGGCCGCTGGGTCGAATTGGGTGGCGTCAACTGGGGGCGCGGCTCGGCGTGGACGCGCGACCGTGATGTGGTGCTCGCGGATGCTCCGGCTTATGCTACGTACTTTCACCGGGCGTGGGCGGGGTATGGGCACGCTACGCCGCCCGCCGGCATTGAGGCCACCCCGGCTCTGGGGCCCGCGCTGGTATCCGCTGTCTCGCATGCGTCCGGTCCGGTGTGGGCCATCGAAGATTATCTGACGGACTGGCGGCTCGAAGACGCTCTGGTTGCGGCCGCCAAGCATGTCCCGGTCCATGTGATTTTGCGGCATGCGGCGATCAACCAGTCGGGGGCCCGCTGGCTCAGCACCCACGGGGTGTCGGTACGCTGGGCGCCGACTCATCCGTTTTTGCACGAAAAAAGTGTCGTGGTCGGGTCGGTGTGGTGGCTCGGGAGCGCGAACGGCTCGTGGCATGGCCTCTTTGGGCCGAACATCGAGTTGGACGCCAGGATCACCGGACCCGCCGCGTCCGTCGGCCGCACACAAGCTGCCCAGCTCTGGGCCCAGAGTCAACCCGCTTCATAAGACCAAGGCTCGCCACCCGCCCACACCTGTGGGTTACCAAGGAGGTCGTCCACATGATTGCACATCGTCTACCGTCAATTCCCTCGAATCCCCTCGAGACCCTCGAGCACGTGGCCCGCAACCCGTATCTCCGGGCTTTAGACCCGAAGACCGTAGAGTCCGGACGGCGCCTCCTTGCGTTGCCGCTCGGCACGTTGCTGCCCAGCGATGACGCCGATGCCGCCCGGATCTTGGCCCTGGCATGTGAATTCATTGCCGAGACCCAATGGAACGAGCGGGCGGACGCACTGGCCTTGGCATTCCACTTCCGGTCCCGGCTACCATTGCCGGTGCCCACCGACAGCTACGATGCGGATCTCGCCCGGCTCCATGCCATGGCCTTGGGGATGGCGGCGGGGCAAGGAGACGCGGTGGCCCTGTGGCTCCAAACCTGCCCGCCTGTTGCATGGGCACTGGAAGGGTTGCTGTGGCCGCGTCGGCAGGTGCGATCCCTCGTGGTGGCGTGGGACGCGCTGGTGGGCGCGGACCCCGAGGCGGCGCGCGCGGCCGGTGTAGCGCTGGAGCGGCTGATCGCCGCCACGGCCAACCAGTCTGCCGCGTACCTCCGCATGCTGGATGTCGGTGACCAGCCGTGGGTCCAAAAACGGCTATTCGCGCTGGCCTCTGCCGTCCAAGCAACGGAGCAACTGATTCGGCACACCCTCGCGTCCGCCCCGGTGCCGATCCCTGTGGTCTCGGTGAACGAGCTTTTCGAGCAAGCACAGTTAATCACCCCGGACGAGACGATGCAGCGTATCTATGGGTGCCTTCGCGACGCTAGTCGTCAGTGGGGTGGGGGGCTGCACGCATGAGTGCCGCTGCCCAGCTCGCCTGGTGGACCGAGGAACGGCCCGACGCCATCGCACCGGTCTCGCTGGATTGGGCCGAACGCTACATAATTTCTCTTAGCGGTGGTAAGGATTCGCTTGCTTGCACGTTGTTTTTGTTGGAACAAGGTGTGTCGCCGGATCGCATTGAACTATGGCATCAGGCGATTGATGGGGCGTCCGATGAGGGGTCTTTCATGGACTGGCCCGTGACGCCGCGCTACTGCACCCTCATCGCCGCGCACTTGGGTCTGCCATTGCTCATTCAGTACCGCGAGGGCGGCTTTCGGGGCGAGCTCTACCGTACCAACACCACGCCGGCACCCGTGACCTTCTTTCGGGACGCCGCCGTCTATCGTGTGGATCCCGTGCGAGCACAGCCCAACACCCGACGGAAATTCCCGGCGGCGACGGCCGACTTGAGTCGTCGCTGGTGCAGCAGCTCCCTCAAAATTGACGTGGCGGCACGCGCATTGACGAACGACCCCACCTTGCAAGGTACTCGCGACAACCCGCGGCGATTTGTGGTGATATCGGGGGAAAGGCGTGCTGAAAGCCCGGCCCGTTCCCGTTATCCGGAATGGGAGCCGCACCGGACCATGAGCCAGGCCCGCCAAGTCTGGGCGTGGCGGCCGCTCGCCGTGTGGAGTGAAGAAGCCGTCTGGGCCATTGTCCGCCGGTGGAACTTGTTACCGCACCCGGCTTACCTTCTAGGGTACTCCCGGTGCAGCTGCTGGGGCTGCGTGTTTAGCTCTCCGGATCAATGGCGCACGATGCAGCAGATTGATCCCGGTCGTTTTGACCGGTTGGCGGCGGCTGAAGAGGAACTGAACTTCACCATTGACGCCAAGCTTTCGCTGCGCGAGAAGGCGGCTCGGGGGGCCATCCTGCGTCGGCCGGATGACCCTTGGCACCGGATGGCGGAGACGTGGGCGCTGCATCCGGACGCGCTGACGCTGACCGATCTCACCATGATGTGGCCGGACAACTGGTATCCGGCCGGCGCGTTCACCGGATCAGCGGGAGGGAGCCTCTAATGGATTGTCTGATGATCAACCCTCGGGACCGCTCCGTGAGTCTCTATCGGAATGGCCAGTGTCTCGGCACGCATCTCACGGACTGGACCGTGGTCTTAGACCTGTTGGGCCCAGCGACCCCGGCGACAGAAGCCTTGGCCGACATTGCGTGGCAGGTTCTCGTCGTTTCGGGCCCCGATTCCCGGTTTGTACCCGCGGACTCGCTATACTGAGGGTGCTTTTCTAGTATCACCTGATGACTAGGGGCCTTCTATTGAAGGCATTACCCACTAAGGGGGACTATGTAATGCCACGAATCCATCAACCTGCTTGGTATGGCAAGGTGATTGACTTGTCTGCATTTCGCACTACAGACGCCCGTCGCATTTGGCGTGTTCGCAGTTATACGCGATTAGGGTGGTTACTCAAAGCGCGTATCCTGCTCACCTGGAATCCGGCGTTCGTTTGCACGCGGGTGGTCCGACGCCCGTATCGTATCGGTCGGTTGACCTTTTATTACTATATCGGTATCTGGACCAATGCCCCGAATCGTGACTTTTTACTTCCATCAGCCCTTCGTCGACGGCTGGGTACGCCCCTTTCGTCCTGACCGCGACACCCAAAGACCCGGGCCTGCGATTGCAGTGCTCGGGTCTTTTGTCTGGAATCCCGGCGGGCTTCACGCACCCGTGCCGGCCGCGTTGTCCGGCTCCGCATGGGAGGCCGCCGCTTTCGTGTTTCCGCTGCCGCGGATTTTCCGGCTCAGATCGGCTGCATCCACCAGCATAGCCGCGACCCGATGGCCAATTTCATCCTCGGAGATGTGGTCGTGGCGCCGCATCACTCCATGCGCGATATCGGCCACCCACACGTCTGCTTCGCCGTTGGGGTAGATGGTGACACTCAGGGCCATGTTCAGTTGCCGGGCGATCGTTGGGAAGCGGTCCAATTCCCGCACGAAGTCTCGTGGCTCCCGCTGGTAGGTGCCCGGACACGCGTCTTGGCCGGGCCGAGGATTCCGACACGGTTGCCCCGCGCGTGCGTTGCGCTCCTTGTGCTGACACTTGGAGCAGCGGACATACGCCTGCCATCCGCGCCCCCGGCCCAATAGGCTGGCCAGCCGGCGGTTCAGTTTTTCATCGGACCATGCCGCGAAATCGGTCGGGGGGCGCCCCTGTGCCTTCAAACCTGCCGTCTCGACTCGGTCGTTCTCTGCCATGTCGATACCTCCTTCGTTCATGCGCTCAGCCTATCATCGTGGGCGGTCGCTGTCTAAATTCGATGCCCGTTTGGGATCATTATCGCCGCATACCGAGGGTGATTGATGGCCACTTGAGTTCTCATTCGTATTCATATGGAGTCGGAGACCGCCGGGAGGAACGGCTCCGATGCTAGATTTTACGGGTGTTTCGCCGGTTTCAGACGCGGCTGCCAGGCCGCCTGTTTCGATCCAGAAGAAATTATTGTCACTCTGTGTAGATCCTTCCAGTCGGAACGGTCTATAATGGGGGCAGAGTTTTTGGAGGACCGAATGCGCGGAACAAACAACAAGAGAGCGGTTGGCCGCCGCTCCCTCTTGTACCCCAAGCCTCAATGCTGGGGGTTTCGCGCAAGCCACCCGATGCGTGTTGGGTTCCGGGCGGCATTCGCTTATACCCTTTGATTGTACCGAAATGCTCAGTAAAGGGCAAGGCGTATGCCAATGGAATCCTGCAAGCGGGGGCCGCTTGGAGGGTTTTTTTGTATGCCTTCTGCGGTCCAACAAAGGCTCCGGCCAGCAAAAAAGGCCGCTCTCGCAAAGCGACCTGAAACTTGAACTCTTATTCGGAAAGGATGTGACTCACTAACAAGTTGCCGTTCCACTTGGACGGGCTGGGTTCGACTCCTCGCAAAAGTGTACCCCGCGCGTCTCGGGCATTCGTATAGCCACATTGTAACGGCCCATTGAGGGAACGTCAAGTTGTCTGTGACTTTTTATGGAAATCACCGCACATTTACCCCCGCGTCCCGTCGTGTGGCGGGACATTCAAGCGCGGCCGGATCTAACCGGCAACACGAAGCGTGTATTTTTGTGGTTGTATGACTTGCAAGTCCGTCTCATCAAAAAGGGGCGGTTTCATGGTCTGTTTCCTTTCTACGAGTCTATGGCCCAGTCGCTCGGGCTCCACGAGCGCACCATCATGCGCGCTGTGGCCCGTCTCGAACGAGCCGGCTTGCTGCGGGTTCAGCGACCCCACGAGCGCACTGATCACCGGCGCTCGAACCTCTACATTATTCAGTGGCCTGATGTGGACACCGAGGCCCCCGACACCACCGAACCAGCGGACCCGTCTGCCGGTGCCTCCTCGTCACCGCACGGTGACACTTTGTCAGGGGAAGCGGGACAAGCTGTCACCCCGGATGCGGATTATCCACAGCCTCAAACGGCGACTGGACAAGCCTTTGAGCCGCCTCGGGAAAATCCGGAAACCAGGATTCCCCAAGGGAATGAAAATATACAACAAACCCCACCGCCGCTGGCCCCTGCCAGCGAAGGAGATGCAATGGCCGAGGAATCCCTTGTTGTTGTTCCTTCGCTTTCAGAATCTCAAGAGGCCGTGCTCACGGGGATCTCACGCAAGGTGCTCATCCGTTGGCTGACAGAGTATGGCGCTCGGCTGGATACCATCGTGCAATGGGTCCGTTGGGGCCAAGACCCGCGGCAACAGGCATTCGATTCACGGCCACGCAATCTGATTGGCTGGGTTGACTCGGCGCTTGAAGAACGGTGGACCGAGCGCCCCGCATGGATTCCCGAAGACGAAGTGCCAAAGCCTAAGCCGAAGTCGGCAGTCTGCGACTATGTCTCCATTCGGTGTGCGTGTGGCTATGAATACGTGGTGGATCCCAAGGTGCTTGAGACCTGGCGCTGCGGTCGGTGTGACCGTCCAGTACCGCAGGCCAGTTAGACTCACGCGATCAAGAGACGGGGAACGGTGCTGACACTTTTGGGTCACCGTAAATGATCCATTGGCGCCCGAGTTGTTCCGCGGGGATAATGCCGGAGTGGATAAGCCGCTGGATGGTCCGAGGGGAAAAGTGCCATTGGCGCGATGCTTCCGCGATCGTCATGCGACGTGTCCGTGACGGCTGTTGGGACGCTCCGCGCAAGGCGGCGAGCTCCAGGGCGGCCCGCCAACTGCCGGTATACCGCACAATGGTCGCGGCGGTCGGTTGCTGATGCGCTTCCGTCCATGCCCGTCGGGTGGGCCAATACCCCGTGTGCTGATGCCACCGTTGCAACATGCCCACGATGGTGTTGAGGGTGTATACCCGCGGACGCACGGGATTTTGGCCCTCGAGCTCACGTTGGATGACTTGGAGGCGATACCGCACGCCTTCTCGCGATAGGGAATAGACGGCGGCCAGCTGGGCCAGCGACTGCCCTTGGTGGCGGTCGAGCCACAACCCTTGGTCCGTGGGCGCGAGACGATGCCAGCGAGGATGCTGGGGCCAATCGATCGCGGCAGGCGTGATGACCCCTGCGTCTTCCCACGCGGCTTGCCAACGGGGCCAATATCGGCGGATGGTGCGGGAGTGAGGGACGTGTCCGGTTCGATCCCACTCCGCAGCGGTACAGTACCGGCCCACTTGGCGCAGTTGGGCGAGAATTTGGCTGCGTCGATCCGGGGGCGTTAACCCGGCCTCCTTCCATGCCGAGCCCCACGATCCATAGGTCGCGGTGATGAGGGTGATGGATGGCTTGAAGCCGTGCGCGGCCCACTCGGTCATGGTGCAATAGTGGCCGACGGCCCGCATTGCTTGGCGAATTTGGTTCTGAGTCCATTGGGTCATCGTGGCGCTAATCTCCTTCACGCGGCAGGGTGGGATTAGGCGGTGGTGCTCACAGCCGCTGCTAAGAATGCTTGGCGCGCAGCGCCGGCCCAGCATTCGGCGGGCCCACTGAGTCCCCGGCGGCGGGCCCGGCGATAGAAGGCGGTGTACGCGAGGCCAATTTCTTGCCATGCGGCGGCCACTGATTCGCTCGGATTTTCCGCGACGCGACCGACCATCTGAAGAAAGGGCGCACGGACACGGACATACCACGTCTGGTCGTGAGCCAGCCACCGCACTTGCGAGTGGGCGGGACCAAAGGGGGTGAGTACTTCCACATAACCCGGTTCGGTTATGGTCGGCGTACTGTGGAGGAGTCCGCGTCGTTGCGCTTCCGCCGCTGCCCAGTCTGTTCGGCGTAGGGCCTTGGTGGGATTGTCTGCCCGCACGGAAACCGTCGTGGGGGGCCATGCTGTCATTGCACGATGCCTCACTTTCGATACTGTCGTCGTTACGGTAGCACATCGAGACGCCCCGACCGGGGATAATCCCGCTAGTCGGCGCATCCGGGTGTCCTTACCCTATTTGGGCCGTGGTGGCGTCCAAGAACCGCAGGCCCTTGGAACAGGGAAACGTGCGCGACCCATCAGGCCAGCGGACGCCCACACGAATGCCGCCGCAGCTCTCCAACTTGCACGGACGGCTCGTGCTGGTGACGGTGCCCGCTTGGCGGCCATCGCGGCTGCGCACGGTCGTTAATGTGTTCAACTCGCTCATGTGATCACCCCCTGTTATAGACAATATTATTATGGATTGATACAATAGTCAAGCGGGGAGAATGCAGCCCCGAACAGAGAGGATGAACGTGATGATTACGGTGACGGGATCACGTGGGCCGCTCCTTGGCCCCCTGAGTTGTCCGACGTGCGGCAATCGGACGGATTTCGACCTTACTTGGCTGGGTGACATCCCGCAGCGATTTGCGGCGGATGCCGAAAGCGGCGAGCGTGACTACGCCGCGTATGTGAGCACGGGAGAGGCCCTGGATATTGACTTGGCCCTGGAGTGTCGCCAATGTGGCACGCTGCTGGCTGAGCGAGATGTCGCCATTACGGTGACTCCGTGGCAGCGGCTCATGAGCCGAGTACAGTTCTTGGAGATGATTCGCCGTTCGCCGGCGGCGGACGCTGGTATTGCCAGCGCGGCTAACAGCGCACGTTTGTGTGATGAGGCGGAGGAGAATGGCGATCCGAAATACGGCCTCAATCTTGTCTTGTCCTATCCGAATCCGAAGATGCCCGAGGCCCTCTTGACTCACTTTACGGACAAGCTCGTACCACACCGGCTTTTGCGGGGGTATCGGGATCGCGGCATTACCTATCATGCAGATTGCGACGACTTCGTGTTTTTTGATCTTTGGTTTCCACACGATGCATTCGCGACGGAAACAGAATGGCACAAGGCTATGCAAACGATCCTTCAACGGTCGGAGCTTCTAGACGGGCAATTTCAGACCTTTGTCCAACGCTGCGGCATTCCGCTTGAGGAGGTGATGGTATGATTCGGTGTCCGGATTGCGAGTACGAATGGGCGGAGATTTTGGCGACGATCATGACCGCGGTGGGTGCTGATGGTATCGACTACGCGGACATCGATGACCGCAATGTGGAGCCGCATTGGAACGATGAATCGTTTTGTCGCTGTCCGGAGTGTGGATATGAAGGGGTGGTGGCGGACTTCATTTCCCGCGACTCGCCATGGTACGGCCATTGAGCCGTTATGTCCAAAGGAAAACGACCCCTCGTTTCAGAGAGAGGTCGTTTTTGTTTGGACTGTCGCTACTGGTTGGCGAAGCGCCCACGGGCCTGCAAGCGGAGCGTCATCTCCTCCAGCATCACCGGAAATCCGTGTGTGTTGGGGGTTTGAGGCAGACGCGATATCCGCTGGATGGCGATTTGTCCCGGAGTTCCTTGATACAGGGGGAATCGATCGCAAGTCGCATCATCGAAGGCATAGGCTTCTTTGCACTCTTCGTGAAACCCGGCGAGGGAAATGACCAGCATCTCTAAGGATGCGATGTACGTCTGATCATCCACGCAGATCACCTCCAAGTTCCGTTACGGCGTCGGCGTGCCACTCGGGATTGAGCGCATCGGCTAACTCGCGGATATCACTGTTCTCCAGCTCCAGTGGTGTCATGTGCAATAGCGTTCCAACGACACCCCAAAGCGCCGAATAGTAGTCTGACGAATCGGCAAAGTATAGAGCCTTGACCGCTGTGTTGAGGGCTTCCTTGGCTGTGGGCGACAGGTGGCGCATCGGCTCGCGCAGCGCCTCTGGCATCCGTTTGGCTTCTTCTGCCTCGCGTGCCAAGTCCTTTTGCATCTCGGCCACCAGGCGTGGCCACGTTCGCTCCATAAATCCTTTCAATCGTAGAGGATAGTCCATTACGAAGAGTTCGCCGGCGTCCTCCATGTGCAGCTCATCTAGGAGGTCTTCGGCTGAATATGTGGCGTCGCTCTCGATCTCGAACGCCGCGACGGCCTCCCAGTCTTCCCGAGCCTGCTCGCGATCCAGAGATCCGGCTTGCCGATCCTGACAAATTTCCCGGCGCAACTCATGGACAGTGTCCTTACGGTTTAGCTCCGAACGCTCTCCGAGCTTTCCCATCAGATAATCCGGGCCCAGCCGGGACAGAAATACCCGGAAGTCCTCATCGCCGAAGTTATGCCAGAGATGCCCGAACTCGCCGTAATCGCCGATCACGGCGAGGAACCCTCGGTTATCGAGGTGGGCGACTGCCCAGCCGTCGTAGTCCACGTTCGGTACCGAATACCGCCAACACGTCACATCATTCATGATCAGACCGTCCTTCCCAGTCGATTGCTAGGACATGCAGCGTGCCGCGGGACTGTTCTCTCGGCAGCCATGACCAGTAGCATTGAGCCAGATGCCACAGAGCTTCGGTAAGTGTTTTGCCGGCCGCCTCCCAGCGGTTCGTTTCTACCAGCCACCGGGTCTTATCACGATTGTGCCGGATAACCATGCAGCATCTTCCCTTTCATCAGGTGTGTTCGCGTGTCTTCAGCGGTGAAAGCAAGACACACGGTTATCGTAGCGAGAATCGGGGCAGGAACCGGGGATCAGTCAGTAAAACACCAACCCCGGATTGGGGGTTGGTGTTCCGAGAACGTGGGATCGATAGCTGGTGGATTCCTACTCGTGGTCCAACACCGTGAACTGGTCAATCCCCGGCAGTACCTTGAGAGTCCGGGCATTATCCCACTTCACATACAGGCTCGGCCAATCATCGGCGCCAGTGATGGTACCGCAGGTGCCGGCCGGCACGGGATTAGGGTCGTTGGGCATCGCCGTCAGGCGAATTCGAGTTCCGGGTGGATACTGTTCCAACAGGGCGCGGGCATCATCGGTCATGATACGGACCTCCGTGTCTTCAGGCTTTGAGCGGGTTTAATCCGGTTCAGATGCTGAAGATAATACGTCTCAAAGGACGCATACAACGGCACATCCACGTCGATGGCAAACGCACTGTCCAAGCGGGCCCTCAGCTCCGGATGGGCTTTGACGGGTTCGCGAAACCGTGTACATACCGCATCGAGAATGGGCTGAACCACGGCGGCCGGGTCATAGCCAGCGGTGATGATGGCGTCGAGCACGGCATCGAGTTGGGCATATCCATCGCGCTTTAACTGCACGTCGCGCATGCTGATGCCCGCTTCGGGCTGGATGCTCACTAAATCCATGCCATTGGCCAGGATGGTCATGAATTTTTCAAACGCCTCCTGCGTGATCTGCATAAGACATTCTCCTTGTCTTCAGGGAATTTGGCTAAGTCATCAGGATTGATCGAAGCCGTCTTTATCGTAGGCTCTTTAAAGCCATCGTCCGGGGATCCGAAAAAAATCCGACCCCCAAAAGGAGGTCGGTCGAGAGCGAAACAGCTATTGAGCGATGCCGTTCGGGTTGCGGTCGCCATCCCAAATCGGGTTGACATCCATATAGAGCGTGCCATCCTCCGATTCCACACAGAAGCGTTCGCCGGTGTTGACGATTTCAAAATGGTAGTACAAGAAGCCGTCGTCTAGGCGTGCTTCCACGAACCGAACGAACGTCCCAATCGGGAGCGTCATGGCCTCTCCACTGCCAGTGTCGGATTCGTCCAAGCTCACCGTCTCATCCAAGTGAAAGGTGTTGCCTTTGTATTGATTGGCGAAGCGGCATTCATCGCGTAAGTCGGCCATCGCGCACCTCGTCCTTTCTTTGGATGATCAACGCCAGCAAATCGCTGGGTGAACACCCGGCGTCAACCCAGGGACGGAAGTGCTCGTTGTAGACTATGTCGAGATTGAGATCGCCTGCCTCGTCTTCCTGAATGAGATTCGCAAAAGGCGAGTGCCAAAACCCGAGCTGGAAGCACGGCTGCACTGTCTTAAACGGGTAGTCGAGCCGATCTTCGTATTCGGGATGCGCAGAACACATGGGGTACATGTACCCACCTTCCGGCTCCCCGTCATCATAGTAGTTCTCACATGACTGACACCCCGGATCCATGTTTTGCAGCTTGAGATACTGGGCCCATTGCTGGCGTTCCTGCTCCGTCATATCGTGACCGCCTTCTCGGTTCTCTTGGTGCGAAAGTCCGCCAATACAGATCCGTCCTTATCGAAGTACACGATGTCCCATGTTGGGTGGCAGTTCTGCGAGAACTTCAACCCATCGAACCGCACCTGCAAGTTCTGCGATCCGTTGGTGCCGGTGACACGGCCGGGTTTACCGGCCACTTCGACGCGCATGCCGCGCTTGAGGAAGGGGAGGGCTCGCCAGTGTCGTACGCTCGCCATGCTCACGCGATCACCTCCCGGTCCTTCAGCTTAGTACGGGCTTTCTTACGCACGGCCCGCGAGGGGCACTGAGTCATGTCGCCTTTGCACCGCATGAGGAACTTGGGGTCATTCATGAACTCGTCGTAGAACTTGTGGCACCCAAAGAACTTGGGGTTGTGCTGCATCTCAAAGTCCGTGGAGTCGGTGTAGAAGTCGTCACAGGGCACGACAGCCGCCGCCCAGAGCACTTGCTCCGGCTCCCCGAAGTCCGTCCAGCGATCGGCCTCGATTTCGCCGTTCACCAGCGGAATGGTCACTTCGGTTCCTGCTGGAAAGACGGTGTACACTGCGTTTCCGGTCTTTTCATTCCAGTCAGGCATGGACAAATCGCGTTGGAGGGTGAGCTGGAGTATGTCTTCGTTAGCCATTACTCAACACCTCCTCGGATAACGACGGAGACCAGCGCATCGCATACCGCGTGTCCCCATGAGGACCCACTGCCCTCGAATTCCTTAGTGGCTTCGTGGAGGCCAGAAGGTGAGGTTACGCGTAACTCTAGCACACCTTCCCACCCGCGCTTTTGCGTGTTGCGGTGAAAGTGGGGAGCTACGTCGAGGATTTTGTTTTTGTGAGCATCCGCAAATGCCTCAAGTACGAGGAGCACGTGGGTGGGGTCAGACAGATCGCGTCCCACCCGCCCAATTCGCCATTCTGGGTGATCGGCGGGACCAAACGCATCGCGAATCGCGACCAGTTCTCGATAGCGGTCCATCCCACCGCGGATGTTCATGCGGTCGATGTGAGGCAATCCGTCATACGCTTCCTCAATGCAAGCGAAACAGACTTCTCCGGGCTGGCAGTACCAACTCACGGTCCGTGTCTCGTAGTCGAAGCTCCACTGTTCGTGGCCTTGAGGACAGGCGGGTGCCGGATCCCAAATGTATTTGCCGAGCTCGCTCGCGTCGAGGGCTTCAGCCAGCAGATCGTTAGTCTTATCGGCCATGGCTGAGTCTCCCTTCCCGCAGCTTGTCGACGATCCGGTTGGCGCTCTGTTGGGGCCATGCCAGCCGTGCCACCCGAATCCGGGTGCTTTTGTGCGGCAGCTGCGGCACATAGCAGGCAGCCAATCGCCACAGGGATCCCATCAACGTCGATCCGGTCACGCTCCATAGCGTGGTTTCGACTCTCCATTGGGTTTTCTTCAAATTGTGTCGGATACGCAACATCAAAAACGCCTCCCTATCATCAGAATTGAGCCTTGTCATCAAAGTCAATCAGTGAATCGGATCTATCGTAAAACGGTGAGCGTTGAAAACCGGGGATCTTCTTGTAGAACCGCTGGATCCCCGGTGGTCATCGTCGTTTGACCTAGACTTGCTGACCTTGAATTATTCCTGCGAGATGTCGGGTATACTGATACCAAGCCGTAAAATCCGGATGAATCAGAGCAAGACACTACGCGTGAAAAGGGGGAGACAAATGGTCACAGCGATGGAGACTCATAACCCGGCAGTCACCAAAGAGGTCATTGCTGCGTTGCTAGTGGAGAAGAAGGCTCAAATGCTCCAGCTTCTTGAACGCATCAATGCGACGACGGATGATATAGAGTTGTTTCGATTGAGCGCTCAACGGCAGTTGCTGTCCCATGAGATTAGAACCCTCATTAAGCGTGGCCGTGCCTTGATGTAGCCGTCTTTGTTGATCTGGACTCGCATACAAAGAGGCCCCTGATTGTAGGGGTCTCTTTTTCACGATCGTTGGCTGATGAGTGCCGATGTATTGTGTTGGGCAAGCTCGTTTATCCCACCTTTACTGGCGCGGTTACGTAGTATCCACCGCCCATAAACCGTGCCATGTTCTTCTCTGCCGTGTAGAACTCGTCGGCCTCCTCTTCGGTCTTGAAAACCTTGCGATTGAGTACCTCGTAGTCGTGACGACCTTTCGCGGGATTGAAAAACTGCTGTCGTACCACGACCTTCCACTTTGCCATTTTATGTCCTCCTCCATGTCATCAGAGCGTTCCGAGTCATCAGGGCAAATCAAGGAATCGGGTTCATCGTAAACCAGCCGCTATTTCTAACCGGGGATTGACACAAAACACCGGCCGCTAATGGGCCGGTGCTTGCAGTTGCAATCGTTCCTAACCGATCGAGACGGTACCATCCAGTGTGTCTCGGATTTCGCATCCAACGATTGTGATTTCACAGCTGGGTTCAGAGGGATCTGGCATCCCGTTGTCTCCGTCGTCTACTCGTGCTTGAACGGCCAGCCGGTAAATGCCGTAAGGGTCGTCAAGCTGGCTCATGTCCTCTACGTTGTCTTCCAAACACGTTCCGTCTAAGAGGAGGTCTATGGGTCCGCTCGCGCTCAGGATAATCCATGTTCCTTGCCGGTCCTGAGCGACAAGAAGCGTACCGTTCACCAGTCGTGTCGACATCACGACACCTCCTTTACCGACTGCGCGAGAGGGGGATAGGGATTGACGATTCCTTGTTCTTCCAAGGTCGCATGCCAATCCTTGGGGTGTGGGAATTCCCAGTCCCATAGGTCTCCGTACAAAAGCCAGAGTTTGTCACACTCGTCGTGTGCTTTATAGGTCCAGGGTACGATCGTTTCTCCGTGATCCCATGCGGCCCCAGGATACACAGTTTGCCGCACATAGGGTGTTCCATGCGTGATGGCCGTACTACACACATTGCATCGGTGCGATTTTCGGGCCGCCGTCAATGGTGGACGTTCGACATGGTCGCGGGTCTGTACATACTTGGCCCATGCGTCGTCGACGGTTTGGCTAAGCTCGGCGCCGTCGCGCTTCATCTCATCGGCCATGGCTGAGCCTTCCTCCCCGCAGCAGTGTAATGATGCGGTCGGCATTCTGCCGTGGCCATGACAACCGCGTGACCCGAATCCGGGTGTGCTTATGCGGCAGCCGCGGCACGTAGCAGGCAGCCAATTGCCACAGGACTCCGCTCAACGTCGATCCGGTCACGCTCCATAGCGTGGTTTCGACTCTCCATTGGGTTTTCTTCAAATTGCGTCGGATACGCAACATCAAAAACGCCTCCCTTGTCATCGGAATTCAGCCTTGTCATCACGGTTTATCGGTGAATCAGGCTTATCGTATTCCTATTGGCGTTATGAACCGGGGATCTGCGCGGATCCCCGGTTGTGTCCTGCGATATTCCTACAATTAAGGCGTCTTTCGTGTCTTGCGACAGACCTGAAGACATCGGGAACATCCACTGAAGACGTAGGAGATGATGCTTGTGGAGCCCCATTGGTGGGCAAGCCACCTGGCGTTCTTAAACCACTGGTCATTGGTGTCCGTGGCCATGGTAACGGGCGCGGCTGGTGGATTGGTGCGCCATATGGTTGACCGCGACTGGCCATCGCCGGACCATCGGTTGGACCGAAGAATTATCAAGGACATTGCAATTGGAGTATGTGGTGGTGTCCTGTTGGTTGAAGGCAGTCGAGTACCGCCGCTTTTCCTGGGACTCATTGGCGGATACGCCGGTGCCACGTTGATCATTAAGCGAGTCGATGAATATGTTGGTCTTAAGCCGTGGTATAATAAGACTGACAAAGCCTACAAAGAAGGGTTCGAGCAGGCAAAAGCTGAGGCCGAAGCGATGAAGGCGGAACTGGAAAAGCTTCTGAAGGGGGGCAATGTGAATGGCGGAACTGGCGACGGTGGAAGTGAGGGATCCGAACCAACTGAAATTGATGGAGGACCTGCTTCGCGAGACGATGCAACAGATGACTGAGTTGCGGGACCGCATTCACGCAACTACTGATCGGACAGAGGTCATCCGGTTAACCGGTCAGATGGACCAGTTGGCCCAAGATGCCAAGCGGTTGGTTGAAAAATCGCGACTCCTTCGGTCATCTAAGTAACGGCCACCACTAAAGGAATAAGAAAAACCGGAACACCCCCCAAAACCGCATGGGGGGGTGTTCGCTTGTTGCGAAACAACTATCGGTTCAAGTAAGCCCAGAGTACCATTCCTGCAATCGCGAGGAAGATGACAAGTCCCAAGACGTTCATGAATCCGATCGTCAGAAATGCGCCGTACCATGCGACAACCGCCGCATAGACAGCCGAGTGCGTTTGGCCCTTGCGAAGGAATGAGGATGCCACAATGCCTCCAAAGACGGCCACAGCGGCATCGACAATGAAGGTGATGAACGCCGGAAACAGGATGTTCCCGTGCGTGAACAGATAGCCGATATCGGCTCCTAGCTTATGCTGATTGACGACGGCAGCAGGTAAGAGCAGGAGCTGCTCCCAGTATCCGACATAGTAACCAAGCACGGCGATGGCGATAATGCCCATGCCGGCGAATAGAATGTTGCGTTTGCTGAAGGCGTTCGACATGAACGCTCAGCCTCCTTTCATCGGGTGAGAAACGCATTCATCAGATATTTGGTCCCTGTCTAAGCGAACCAGATGAACCGTGCCTTCACCGTAGCAAATCGGCGCTAGTAAACCGGGGATCGGTGGAGTTGGGCATGGATAGAAATAGACGGGGCCCGCGGCCCCGTCCGGACTTCCTGTTGTTCAGCTGTCGGGTTGTAGTTTGGCCCGTGCCTGACGAGCCCACTCAACGAGCTCGTCTAGGCAGACAGCCAAGTGCTCTGGCGTCTGCATATCCGGGTCGTCGTTGCTCGCAATGGTCGCCAGCATATCCGCGACGGTTGCCGCTTCTGTGGCATGGGCATGATTCAACTCGTCTAGTACCAATGACAACGGTTGGGCAACCCCGTGCCCATTGCCGTGATATCCACAACGACAGTGTATCGTTCGGTTGTATATGAGATGGACACTGTCATGGCCAGATCGCCCACATTGGGGACAATGCAGCATCTCGGGATCGACAATGACGCGATGAGGGTCCCATGGAGGTGGAGTTGTAGTCTCCACGTCGATAAAGAACCATGATCCATCTGCGGCGCCCTCTTCAAACTCCGCGACGGACGGCCCCGAATTATGCGGGTTAGCCTTGACGCCCAGAATATCGCTGAGAACCGCCAAGGCGAGGTCGCCCATGGTCGCGTCAAAGTCGTCCGTGAACACATTGGCTAGCGTTGTACGCCGAACGTCGTCATCGGCCAACTCTGGGGTCCCCGTCAGCACCCAGATTTCTTCGTCGTTATTCCACCTGGCACCAAATGTCAAGGGTCCAAGGTCGATTTTAGTCCGGCGCTTAACGTGCGTGGTGACAATGGTCGCGAGCTCGCTCGTACTGACGAGAAGGCGCCGCGTCTCGCGAATTTCGCGCAGTTCACTTGGAATCGCCATGGATACCACCTCCCGCCAGCACCACAGAGTCAAACTCCGGATCGAAGTCCTTTTGCCGCAGCACGTGCATGCAGCCGGTCTGGCGATCGTAGACATGCCACGTCGTGCCAGACGCTGACTCATCGCGCGTCATGCCCAAAGCCGCTCGAGCGGCGTCCTCAGCGGTCTGCACCCCGCTGGTCGCCGGATCGTAGCTGACAATCAAGGACACAACAAACCGCTCCTCTGGGTCTACATAAATGGTGTCGATTTCTCCCAACGCAACAGCGTGGATTGCTTCTGCGCTCACAATGAACGCCCCTTTCATCAGGTTTCGGCTGTGTCTTCAGAGAGGGTTCGCCCAACTGCGCGAACCGCCCATCCGCTCTTACCGTAGCAAATCACGGGGCGGGGGCCGGGGATCCGCGGCGGTTGCAAACAGCGGGGGGGTGGCCGCGCGAATCGGGCATAAAAAAGCAGGAGGGCGGTCCCTCCTGCGGTATATCTCGCGGCTCGGTCAGCCGGTCTTTTTTACCGGTTTCCAACCACGTCGCGCCCATGACCAGCCGGGTCGCTGGCCCATGACAAACACCACGCCTGGGTGCGCCGCCTGAAACTCGTACAGCAGCTTGGTGAGCTTCTGCGCGAGGTCTGCGGAGGTCATGGCGTCATCGGCGACCGCGTGGGTCTGCACCCAAGCCTCCAGATGGACGGCGTGGCCTTGGTCCGCGTACTTCCATCCTGTTTTTATACGCATTGTGTATCCCTTCTCTCTTCAGTGGCGTTCGGCGTCTTCAGAGAGGGTTCGCCCAACTGCGCGAACGGCCCATCTGCCTCTACGGTAGCAAATGGGCCGGAGGGTTCCGGGGATGGGGACTCGGCACAACCGGGGGGAGAGGAGACCAGAATAGGTGTGGTGTGTCACATCCCGGTGGTATCCGTCCGTTTATTGGTCGGGTGTGGCGTCATCCTCCGCCGAGTCCGCTAGTTTGAGCAGGTCGTACTTGCCCAGGTATTCCTGGACCAGTATCCCTTCCTTTTGCTCGCGGCCGCGTAAGGTCTGGCCCTGCCACTTCGTCACCCACACGACCCACGTGGGGTATCCCGTCTCGGCCTCGATGCGTTCCGACTCCTCAAATGCTGCGATAGACGGGGTACGTCGTTCGCGCCACTGACACCCGGTATGGGGTGCTGCGAGGATAAACGGCGGGAATTCGAGGGTCACTCGCTCCTCCAAATATTGGGCTGTGGCATCGTAACCTTTGGCGGTCAGTCGCTTGAGGACGTCGCTGCCGTGCTGTTCCGTCCACGCGCTCTGCTGCTCCTGCCGCCATTGATTGGCTTGCGCCTGAACGTTGTCGCGACTATCCTTTACCGCCCCGATTCGGGCGAGTTCCCATTGCAGCACCTCTTCGAGAGTGGTCGACGGAGGAAAGGCATGCACTTCTGCAACGGATCGGATAAGGGGCACTCCATGGCGCGTCCATTCCAAGCGAAAGCTCAAGGTCGTGGCTTGCGGCGCGTTGGGATTTCCGTGGAATCCGATGGTGATGATGTTGTTGCTTGCGTCGCGATCCCGGCGGCTTTGCTCGATTCGGTAGGCGAGCGCCTTGTTTCGGTCGTCTAGGTGGAAGGGGATGCGCCATTCTTTGACATCAGAGCTCCGTGGCTCGGTCAAAACGTGTATGCGATACTCAGACATGGGTGATCTCCTTTCCCCAGCACTTGCTGGAGACCCGACGCACTTGCGCCGGCGCGGCCTCGGCTCCGGGCGGCCGCCCCCGGGTGATGCTTTCAGTGTGCCCGTTTTACGGTTGAGAAACAAGGCTCGGCTCAAAATGGCATCGAACCCCCGGCCCGTTTTATTTGGTTTTAGTGGACCGGGTGCGCGTCTTTTTCGGCTCGGCCTTCTCTTGGCCGGCGAGAATGTCAACGGACACGACGACCGATTCAATGGGATAACTTTCCACTAATTCGGCCAGTCCGCGAAAGAAATCGGCGGCATCGCGGGGGGTTAATGCCTTGTCTTTTAGGGGTAATAGGGGGCGCATGGTATCGTGTCCTTTCCGTTTTTAGTGTGCGACAGCGGCAGGGTGAACTGCCAGCAGCTGATGGACTTCGGGTGAGGGCAGGTACAGGCGCCGCTGAGCGCGGGTGGCCGCCACATACCAGATGTTGAGTTCTTCCTGGCGCAGCAGCTGGGCCTCCAGGTCATCTCGTGCGGGTCCGGGCGGCGCGTTCTGGTAAGCTGTCCAGGTCTGCGCATCGGCCACGAGGTCTGCGAAGTCCCGGCCCAGTCGCACGTTGGGGAATTCCAATCCCTTGCTCTTATGTGCGGTAGCAAAGGCGACTTGGGCATCCTCCAGCGGTCCGGCCGCCGCCCGCAACTGCTTAATGTAGACGGGGATGCTGTGTTGCCATTGCTTGACCAGTCGGCATCGAATCCCCAGTTCTTTGTCCTCGGCATCTGCTGCATATTGCTCCAGTTCATCGAAGGTGTCAAAGAGCCGTACAAACGGATCGCGCACCGTTTCGGGTTTTTGAGCCCATAGCCCGTAGACATCCTCAATGAGTTCGAACCGATAGCTGTCAATGCCGCCGATGAATGCCAACTTCGCGTCGGGGAGCGCGTTCATCACGGATACCGCTTCGGCAAAGAGTTGGGCATTGGTGCGGGTAATCATCGTAACGGGCATGGGCATTCCGCCGGCGCTACGCAACTCATCCGGATCCCCGTTGAGTCCCCGGAGCGGGGGCAGGGTGTCATCCCGCCAGCGAAGGAGCCGCGTGCCGACGCCGGCAATCGCTGACCCGAACCGGAAGGAGCCGGTCAGGCGGTAAGTCTCATCGGCGTCGAGGGCCTCCATGGCGTTCACGGCGCCACGAAACCCGTAAATGGCTTGATGGGGGTCGCCCACAAAGATTTGCCGGGCGTGCGATTGCAGGGCCATCAACTGGAGAGTTATGGGATTGGCGTCCTGAGCCTCGTCAAACAAAACGGTGTCATAGGGGAGGCGCGGCTGGTCGAGGACGAACAACTTGAGGTAGCCGTCGTGCGGCATCCCAATGGCCCGGTCGTTGGGGTCGCGCATCCGGTCCCATAGTTTTTGGGCGTCTCGGGCCACGGCATCGGTCCCGACATGTCGGAGGACGCCGGCACCGAGTGGCATCACGGTAGTCACCAACTCGGCGGTAATGGTGTCGGCGGTGGAAATGAAGTAGGCCCGCAGGGTCTCAATCAGCAGTTTGGCATAGAAGACGCGCTCCCGATACGGGATCCAGTCTAAGCCCATCTCGCGCATAATCTGATAAGGCCGCAGAGACTTGGCCAGCTTGTGCTGGTAGCGCCGCAGCATCGGTCCCGCCACGGCGTGTGTCGTCACCGACGTCACGTGGCTCGGGAATCGCCGCTTGGCCTCTTCGCGTACAGACCGGTTGAAGGCCAAGTAGAGGATCCGCTGATCGGAGTGGGCGCGGGCCCAACCGTCCAGCGTGGAGGTCTTGCCCGTGCCTGCATACGCATCCGTGCGAATAAGATGGCCGGTCGATTCGATAATAGCCTGCTGCTCCTCTGTCCACCGCATCATGGCGTCCTCCTTGAAATGGTTTTAGATGGCCCAGGTGTTTTGAACCGGGGGCGGCTGCCAGACACGTTCGACATCCATAATGCGCTGGATGTGCTCCCGCCGCGGTGTCCATTTGTCCTCGAAGCCTTGCGCACGCGCCTCCCGTCTTTCTGGGGGCAGTATACGTGATATTAGAGGTTTTTGTCAATAAAATATCGTTATGCTACGTTGCAATGCGCCAAAATCCCCGGATTGCCGGCGGGGCTGTGTTACGGTCACAGTGGTTCTCGGCATTGCCTTGATGACGCAGAACGACTACTGATGAAAAGGGGATGGCGCACGATGTCAAAGAAAGAATCCTTCTTTGCTCGGCCTGTCGATAAGCGCAGTCGGCGCGCGATGATTGACTTTCTCTCGAATCACTTTCGTTATGACACGATGAGTTCCGTAAATCGTTCCACCAGTTACGCGAATTGCGTCAAGGTGCATCGACTCGGAATTCCGCACGATCTCATGGACACCGCTTACGACCTGCTTGATGTGGACACGACATACCGTCGCTTGAACGCACGGATCCATCAGTGGGACGCGGAGTGGAACCATCGCTGGCAGGCGAGCTTCAATGGGAAGTCTGGCGGCTATCTGGTGCTTTATCGCGGAAGCGCCGAACCGTCCAAGTATCGGTCCTATTGTCCCGAATGTGGCCAGCGCAATTACCAGCTCGTATCGGATGCCTCTCCGAACTGTGGACGTTGTGGGGAGCCGCGCGTCAACTACACGACACCACCGCTGAACATCGTGGCCTATCCGGGGCGTGATGTAGACCAAGATGCGGACTTTGAGGAGTGGGATATTCAGTCCTTACGCGCTCGTGTCGACGTGGTGCAGAGCTTCGACCGCTTGTGTGATGACCTCCGGCACACGTTCTTGTGCCTGTGCCTCAACTACGCCGTGGTCAACAAGACCATCATGGTACCGCAAACCGTCAAGGTTCTCGAAAAACGCGGGGCCTAGTGTCGTTGCACCGAAGCAGCCGGATAACCTCCGGCTGCTTTTTCGGTGTGTTGTTGACAATATCATATAAACGTGCCACAGTTACTGCAAATGCTGACAGAGAGGGTGGAACC